>Ga0172380_10000026_pt1 | contig 323928 bp, 267 predicted proteins | sample Leawe162metaG_FD_119747 | JGI IMG/M metagenome (GOLD analysis project Ga0172380, IMG submission 119747) | Leachate microbial communities from a municipal landfill in Southern Ontario, Canada - Leachate well 162 metaG | ecosystem: Engineered > Solid waste > Landfill > Unclassified | place... | reverse complement strand
TCAAACTCTTTGAGGATGCTGGCAATTTGACTTGGACTGAATTTACTCTTTTTCATTTTTTTACAATTTAAAGTTAGAATTTTTTCTACTTATAAATCGTACTATTTTTGGGGATGCTTACAAGAGCAGAATAGATCTTTTGAAACCGACAAAAAACAAAAAACCCTCCAAATAGTTAAATTTGAAGGGTTTAAATCCTCTGGCGGTGCGGACGGGACTCGAACCCGCGACCCCGTGCGTGACAGGCACGTATTCTAACCAGCTGAACTACCGCACCGTTTTAGGGAGTGCAAATATACAGGCTTTCTTAAATGATGCAAACAGGGAATGCAAAAAAATGTAAAATGCACATTGTCAATTTTAAAGAGTTGAGTGGAGTCACGAACAGTGCCGATTTCACAAGGTTTTTTGGTTTCTATGTGTAAATTGCACGGCTTTTAATCGCATATACATGAGCACATTTTTTGATTTTGAAAAACCCATTGCCGAATTGGAGGAGCAACTTGCCGATATGCGCAAAGTGCATGAAAAAGGCAAAGTTGACATGACCGATAAAATCAAGGAGTTGGAAGCTAATATGCTCCAAACCAAGAAAGACATATACTTCAACCTGAACGGTTGGCAAAGGGTTCAGATTTCCCGTCACCCTGAAAGGCCATATACGTTGGATTATATAGAGAACATATGTGATGGTTTTATCGAGATGCACGGAGACCGCAATGTAAAAGACGACAAGGCCATGATAGGTGGCTTGGGTCAAATAGACGGACAAACGGTAATGATAATTGGTCAGCAAAAGGGTCGTAATACTAAACAAAGACAGTTGCGTAATTTTGGTATGGCTAATCCGGAGGGTTACCGAAAAGCCTTGCGTCTGATGAAACTGGCTGAAAAATTTAATATTCCTGTAGTTACGCTTATTGATACCCCGGGAGCTTCGCCAGGTTTAGAGGCTGAAGAACGCGGGCAAGGGGAGGCCATAGCTAAAAATCTCTTGGAGATGAGCGTACTTAAAGTGCCTGTAATTTGTGTGGTGATAGGCGAGGGAGCTTCTGGCGGGGCATTGGGCATAGGTATTGGTGATAAGGTGTTGATGTTGGAGAATACCTGGTATTCGGTTATATCACCCGAGTCCTGTTCTTCCATTTTATGGCGCAGCTGGGACTACAAAGAAAAAGCAGCCGAGGCGTTGAAACTTACTGCGGGGGATATGCTCAAAAATAAATTGATTGACGGAGTAATTAAAGAGCCTTTGGGTGGTGCTCATTATGACCCTGCCGTTATGTATGCCACATTAAAATCGGAATTATTAACCTTGCTCTCTGATTTAAAGAAAAAGCCGGTAGACAAATTGATTGAAGAGCGGATTGAAAAATTTGCTTCGATGGGAGTTTATATTGAAGAAGGCAACGAGTCAACGATGCATTAAGTCATTAAGTCAACATGCTTTTGCAGGTAATCAGTTGAAGCGGGCCCCATATTAAACAACAAATCCAGTATACTTAAGTCGGGTACAAAGCCGTATTTATGTTCGAATGTTTGCGGGTAACGGCTTAATAGAACAGGGAGTTCATATTTTTTTTTAGCATCAAACATTTTGCGGTAATCCACTGTATCCAATTGGGGAGTGTAGTTTTCTGTTTTACTCAGGTCAATAGTTAGTTTAAGTTGTTTGTTTATCCACTGAATAAGCGCAAAGGATAGCTCGTGTAAAAAAACATACTCATTAAACAAAACAGGTTCCAGTAAATAATCGTAATGCTCATAGAAAGGCGAAGAGCCATAGGCCGATTGTAAAGCCATCCGATTTTTTGCCATAAGGTTATGGGCGTAGTTTAATTTTATTTCATGCAAAGGGCGCTGAAAATTTCCTCCGCTGGTAGGTGCTGATAATGCTAAGAGCCCGTTAGCTGAGAGGATGTGCATACGGTTGTGATAACTCTGTTTGATGAAATATTCCTGCACGTCAAGTTGTATGGATTTTTCAGCAAGCGCATACACCCACCAACTAATGCTGCCCCCCATGTGTAAAGGAAAAATTGCTGAAGTACTGTGCATACTCATTACAGATTTTGCAAATCAACACGTGTAATGCCGGGCTCGAAAGGCAGGTATAGCAGTTTGTGCACGCGCTCAAACTGCTCCATGCTGTTGAGCATATCCATTGAGCTGTTATCAATAACTAAAATACGTTGTTGGCTGTTTTTGTTGAGGTAATCCCAATAGCCTTCCTGTATGTTAAGCAGGTAATCATCCTGTATATTTTGCTCGTATGGTCGGCCACGCAATTGAATTTGCTTCTTTAACTTGGTGAGTGGAGTATGCAGGTAAATGAGCAAATCGGGCTGAGGAATTTGCAGGTTAATAATTTCAAACAGTTTCAGGTACAAATCGTACTCGTCTTCCTTCAGGTTATTTTTGGAGAAGATTAAACATTTGTAAAAAATATAATCAGAGACTATGGTGTTGTTAAATAAGTCTTGCTCAAACAGGTGTTTTTTGAGCTGATTAAAGCGCGATGCCAGAAAACTCATTTCAAGAGGGAAGGCGTATCGTTCAGCATCTTCATAGAACTTGGGCAGAAACGAATTTTCTTCAAACTCTTCCATAATCAGTTTGCTGCTCAATTCACGGCTCAGAATATTGGCCAACGTAGTTTTTCCTGCACCAATATTTCCTTCAATAGCTATGTAACGGTAGTTTACCATGCCTTTACCTCTAAGTCGTCCGTGCATTCCAACAATAAAGTATTGATGGATTTTTTTAGTAAGGGGTGCATCATATCGGGAGCAATTTCGTTTAAAGGAACCAACGTAAATCTTCTTTGATGCAAATAGGGGTGGGGTACTTGTAAGTCAGGCTCATTGATTATGGAACTCCCTGCAAGCAGGATATCAATATCAATGGAACGTTCAGTCCACTTTTGTGTGCGCACTCTTCCCATTTGTTGCTCAGTGGTTAAAACAATATTTAGTAATTCGCTGCCGCTTATGGCTGTTTCAAACTGGATTACCTGGTTCAAAAACGAAGGTTGGTTTTCATTGCCCCAGGCTGCAGTTTCGTATATAGCTGATTCTTTTACAGGATTACCCAGTTGTTGAGAAAGTAAGGTGGCTGCAGTTTGCAGTTGTTGTGCCCTGTCACCCAAATTGCTGCCTGTTAGAATAAATACTTGTGCTGTGCTCACTTTATTTTATCTTTGAACTGTACCGTATGGAAATCAAAACCATTTTATATATCGTTGCTGCCATTATTTACTTCTACAGCCGCAGCAAAAAAAAGGATAAAAATCCAACGGGGCAAACACAACCTGAAGTTGAAGAAGAAGAAACCGATTTTGATTGGGAAGAAACCTTACGGAAACTTACGGGTGAAGAAGCAAAATTAAAACCCCCATTACGCCCTTCATCTGATCCATTTAGTTTTGAAACGCCAAAGCCCGTTGCCGAAACATGGTCTTATGAAAATACCAGTAAACCGGTAAGGGATTACGATGAAGAAGTTATTCGAAATCGAAAGCAGAGGGAAAAGGTTGAAGAAGAGACAACCCAGCAAAAGCAGCATAATATAGAGCAGGAGGCGTTACAGAAACACAAGGCAAGAAGTTTGGAGGAGACTGGTGTGCTGCGCTCGCTTTCATCAATTCAGGCACCGCATAGTTTAGATGATTACCATGCAGAGCCTATTGACGTTTCAGTGGAAGAGTTACGTAAAGGCTTTATTTATGGAGAGATTTTGACTCCTAAATATTTTTGATAATCAATGCCCCTTATAAAACAGAAAAGGCCGAAATAATTATTTCGGCCTTTTCTGTGCAAGAATCAGTTGACTATGCGTCTTTCTTGAACCAGGATTTGCAATATCCCTGAGGGTTAATTGGACCCTTCATTAACTGACATCCGCCACAAGCATTAGGGTCGCTGGCATTAGGCTGCCAGAAACGACAATTGCTGCAATTTTTTTCAGCTTCAGTGCTTTGGTCAACATAGGCCAGGTTTTCTCTTCCTTTTTTATCAGCATCGCTAAGTCCTGATAAATCGGTACAATCAACGGCAGCTGGGGCTGTTTCGGTGGCAGGTGCTGTTTCGGCAGGAGTTGTTTCAGCAGGTGCGTTTTCAGCAGGAGCAGTGGTTGTATTTTGCGCAGGCTGTTCACCTCCGCAGGCGCTTAAAATACTGGATCCTACCAAAGTAACTCCGGCTAAGGCCAGTGCATTTCTTAAAAAGTCTTTTCTGTCTATTTTTTTCATTTGTATGTCGGATTTAATGGTGCAAAGTTTAACGCGATATATTCAACCCGCAATCACAAAGAGTAATTTAAATACATTCCAAATAAATTCGTTTACACCACTTGCTTTAGTCCGTTTTTAAAAGAGTAAAAATATTCTTTTACTTTATACAGTAAATTTAAGAATGAATTAATTATTTTTGAGTTTTAAATAATCACCATATGAATATATTTTCTACAAAAAGAACACTTGTGATAAAATGTATTGTACTAGCTGTAGGTTTTATTTTTACTATCAAATCGGGCTATGCACAGGTTTTTCACATTAATGAGAACTTTTCAACCGGTTCAGGTTCAACTCCTCCCACCGGCTGGACCAACAACATCATTACAGGAAATGCAGGTTTCGATCAGTGGAGATTTAATAATCCTGCAACCAGAACATTAACACCCCCAATTACTTCTCCAGCAGCAATCTTCGACAGTGATAATCTTTCGTCAGGTGGAGGTGCTGAAAATGTAGCTTTAGAGTCCCCTGCCGTTAATACCACAGGTTACAATACCATAAGATTAAAGTGGGATCAGTTTTTCGCTGGAATATATAACAGTACAGATGGAATTTACGTGGAAGTATACAACGGTACAACCTGGCAAACAGTATACTCTAGTGCCATAGCTTATCCGGGCGGAGCTAGTTCTCAGGATATAGATGTATCAACACATGCATCTAGCAGAACAGGAGTAAAAGTACGTTTTCGTTTTGTAGGCGACTACTCTTGGTGGTGGATAGTAGATAATGTTCAACTTTATACCCCTGTAACAGATGTGCAGGCTACAGGAGTTTTATCTCCTGCCACGCCTTGTGGTGGTGCAACAGAGAATGTTGTAGTGCGTGTAAAAAACAACAGCCCTTCAGCTATATCTAACATTCCTGTTGTAGCTTTAGTTAGCGGTAGTTTCGGTACAGCCACTCTTAATACTACCCTTACCCGTAGTGTGGCAGCCAATGCTTCTGATACGGTAATTTTTTCTACTACGTACAATACTTTAGCAGGCGGAACAATTAATGTGAAAGCATATACCAATTTAGGTGCAGATGTTAACCGGGCTAATGATACTATTCAGTATACAAGCGATATTATCGGAACACCGGGCAACGCTACTCCAAGCAATGGAAGTCGTTGCGGAGCAGGCTCGGTTTCTCTTTCCGCTGTAACGTCAGCTGTGCAGGACTCGCTTTACTGGTTTAACAGTGCTTCATCAACCAATCAACTTGGAACTGGTGCTAGTTTCAACACTCCTTATTTATCTTCTACCACTACATTTTATGTAGAGCCAAGAAGAGGAGGTATAGCAGATAGTGTTCAAACTCCTACACCAACAGGAAATAATCAAACTGGTGCAATGTTCGACCTACTGTCTACTAAGCAATTGAGGCTTGATAGTTTTAAGTTTTATTCAGTTAGTTCAGGAGCATATAATGTTTCAATTTACTATAGAGTAGGGACATACGTTGGGAATGAAGCAAATGCATCAGCCTGGACACTTTTACAAACCTCATCGCTCACTCTAACAGGGTCAAATACTATCCCTAGCTTTTTTGTATTATCCGCAGCAAACAAATTAAATATAAATGCAAATCAAACTTATGGATTCTACATTAAATCTGATGGAAACATTTATTACAATACTATTGCTTCAAACTCAAGCTACCCGAACTCAAATAGTTCTATAACTTTAACTTGTGGTGTTGGGATTGCCGGAACATTTGGTGGGACTTTTTCTCCTAGAGCATTCTGTGGCAGTCTCTACTTTGGCGGAGGTTGTGCCGGAAGCAGAGTGCCCGTAACCGCTACAATCAATCCTTTACTGCAAGGTGTTTCTTTTGCCAAAGGTGCCACTTATCAGGGCAATTATTTATCAGGTATTGTATCCAGCCCTGATAATGCAAAAGCCGGATCTCAACTTCAATACGATATTACAGCCCCTACAGGTCTTACTAATGCTGACTACGGAACTTTGTGGACAATAACCTCTACCAGTGTACTTACCCCTTATGGTTTTGCTGCAGCCACTTCCTCATTTACTGCACCTACAGCATCAACAAACGGTAGAATAAATATTACCACTTCATCTGCAGAAATTGACAGCACATTCATTGTTTCAGTTACAGCACGTAATATGGCCAACGGATGTGATACCATTATTAACAGGTATATCTATGTGGCTCCTGAACCTGTACCCGGCTTCTCCAGCAACATTGGTTGCGCAGGTGCAGCAGTTAATTTTACCGACACCAGTAGCATTGTAAGAGGCACTTTGGCTTACAGCTGGAATTTTGGTGATCCTAATTCTACGTTAGATACTTCCAATGTGAAAAATCCTTCATATACCTACTCTGTGGGTGGAAGTTATACTATCACGTTGAGAGTGACCTCTAACTTAGGATACTCAACTACAATGACTAAGACAATTGATGTGGGTTACTTCCCTAATCCTTCGTTCTCTGTAGTAAACAAATGTGAGGGTGACTCTACCAGCTTCATTAACAAGACCACGCTTCAGGGACCGGCTTTAGCCATTTCGTATTTGTGGAATTTTGGCGACAGCGGCTTATCAGCGCTTCAAAACCCTAAATGGATGTACAACAATATTGGTGTATACAATGTAACACTAAAAGCAACTACTGCATTTGGTTGTTCTAATACATTCACAAGTAACTCTACTGTATTCCCTATTCCGGTTGCCGACTTTACTGCAGGAAATGCCTGTGAAGGCTCAAGTGTGAGTTTAACTAACAACTCAACTATCGGATTTGGTACCATGGGAGCCAATTGGAGCTTTGGAGATGGAAATAATTCTAATGAGTTTTCTACCCAACATACTTTTGCCACAGCAAATACCTACTCAGTTAAATTAATTACATACTCTGACTTTGGTTGCTCAGACACTGTTACTAAACAAGTAACTGTTTCTGCCACTCCAAAAGCTGCATTTACTTCTACAGGAAACTGTTCAGGAGATGATGTTGCCTTTACTAACACAACTACATTCGGTGGCTCATTTACTTCAGAGTGGGATTTAGGCACTAACAGCTTTGTTCAGAATAATGCTACTACTGTTACCAAAATGTTCCAACCCGGAACATACACAGTTCGTCTTAAAACTGTATCCGGACTTTGCTCAGACATTGAATCGTTTGAGTTAACAGTTAAAGAAAGCCCTGTAGCCGGTTTTGTTGTTCCTGCATCAGCCTGTATAGGTACAGCAGTTCAGATGAACAATTCTTCTACAGGCCCGGGCACATTGTCTTACGGTTGGTCATTCGGAGATGCCACTACATCTACAAGCATGAGTCCGTCTAAAACATATACTACAGCAGGTACGTACACTATCAACATGGGTGTGGTTGCCGCCAATGGTTGTGTTGATTCTGCTGCTGCCAGTATTGTAGTGAATACATTGCCTAATGCAGCTTATTCATTCTCTAAGAGCACTGTGTTTGAGTCACGTCAGGTAACCTTTACTCCCGGAAGTAATTCATTCTTTACGTACGATTGGGATTTTGGTGACGGAAACGGAAGTAACCAGTTAGCCCCTGTTTATACCTATTTATCCAATGGTCCGTTTAATGCTAAATTGACTGTTACAGATAATAACGGCTGTATGAACACCACTTCGCAGGTTGTTGCTTTCAATGTATCATCAAAAGCAATTACTGCTCAAAACTTTAATTTCGATGTTTATCCAAATCCATTTACTTCTTCAGCAACCGTTAACTATACTTTAGTTAAAGGTGGAAATCTTGAAGTGAAAGTTTTTGATATGTACGGAAGAGAAGTTGCCGTTTTGTTTAACGGTAAACAGAATGCAGGAGGTTACGAAATCAGCTTTGTAGCAGAAGAGTTCAACCTTAGTGCAGGAAACTATATGGTTCAGTTGACTTTGAACGGTGAAACTGCCAGCAAACAAATTATACGAGTGAAGTAGTTCACTCTTAAACATAAAAAAGCCCGGCCATTTTGGTCGGGCTTTTTTTATGTGCATCTCGTTCTGCCGTAAGTTGGCGTTGGCATGATGTAAATAATACAGAGAGGCATAACGACACCTCAGTCATCAGTAATGCAGCAATAACAATGTACGGATAAAAAGGTAATGTACGGATTACTATAAGAAGATAAGCGGAGAGAAGCGAACCTGATTCTAAAATATTTCTTTCATAACTTGTTTAGGCCTGCGATGCCCCAACCATTTGAAACCTTTGATACGGGTTTCCGGTTCAGGGAGGTTATCTACAGGAAAAATACTTCCTGCGGGTTTTTCATAGAAAGTGATTTTTTGAAGTTGATTAGAATCTAATCTGATGAGCATATGGCTGCAGCTGATGCGGTTCATTCCTATGTAACCACTGCTGTCTTTGGCGTAATAGATGCTTTCCCCATTGCCTATAACAATTACTCTTTGCAGTTGCTGGTTGTTGAAAAGCCCCTTCATGTTACGTCCTTTAATCTGATTAAAATGTTTCTCATTCTCTTTTGTCGCTATAAAAGCATTGCCTTGCATTAACATCGAATCGAGTTGATTTTTATGAATGAAGAGGCGTATGGTATCAGCTGTAATCTGCTTCTCTTCCGACCACATGACCGGTTGATTAAAAAGCGTGATAACAGAATCACGCAAGGAGTACACAATGGAATCACTCACAGCCTGCAGGTCTTTTTTGAGAATGCGCGAGTTGTAATATGCTTTTAATACACGATTGGAGTCGGTAGCCTGCAAATAATAAAGCGTATCGGCCAATAGATAGATAGAATCATTGCCCATCAGTTTTTTCGCCACGGGTTTTTGTGTGATGTAGGTGGTTTTTTTCAGGCGGTTGATTTCACCATAGTTGCCGCGTATAATTAGTTTTTCGGCAGTATCAATTACCCTGAGGTTACGAAATCCGCGCCCGAGACCTGTTTTGCGGTTATACGTGAGACTGTCGGCCATTACGATATTTTCTTTGCTGGTGAGCACCGCATTTCTGCTGAATTGCGATAATTCACGTTGTGTATCGTACCAGCCGTTTTCACAATAAATGGTGTTATCTTCACTTTTAATATTCGTAGGTCCGAGAAACCAAGCTGTTTTAGAAACGGTGTTGTACAACAAAGTATCGCAATCAATGGTGTATTCAGGATTCACAAGCAATACATCTTTTTTGAAATATACCTGATTGGTTTTAGTATAAAAGTAACCAAAACGGCTGGTGAGTTTATTCTGATTGTTCAGAATGGTAGCTCCGTTGGTATAATACCCGATGTTGTTTTCCAAATCAAAGTCCATTTCAGTTGTGGTGAGTTCCATGGAGGGGTCGGTCATGTGCACGTTTCCAATCATTCGTGCCCGTTTTATATCTCCCTCATAGCGTAAGAAATCTCCCGACAATACAAATCCGTCAGATCGGGTAATGCGCACTCTGCCGTATGCTTCAACCAGGTTTTCTTCATCATAAAAATAGGCACTGTCACAAAACAGCAGAATGTCGTCTTGTTTAAACTGTACATCACCTATCAGGCGTTTTACTTTTTCTCCCCTGCTTTTGTCAAATTCAAACGTATTCGAATTCACAATTTGCACACGGATTTTTTTGTTGCCTTTTTTCTGTCCTAAATTAATGGTAGTTTTCTGTCCGAAAGCAATATTGGCAACGGGTATCAGGAGTATGAGTAAAAGAAGTAATTTTGTGCGCCTCAAGTAGTAAAGTTTACTGCAAATAAAGGCAAAACAATCAGCATAAAACATACCAACATGCATCAGCGGGTTAAGGCGTTTATTGAAAAGCATCAGCTTTTGCCATCAAAAGGGACATTGTTGGTGGCCGTGAGCGGTGGTCTTGATTCTATGGTGCTGCTTGACCTGTTGCAGCAAATAGGGGTGGAGGTGGCCGTGGCACACTGCAATTTTTTATTAAGGGGAGAGGAGAGTGACGGAGATGAACAATTGGTAAAGGATTACTGCCAGCTTAAGAACATTGGTTTTCACTTAGCTCGCATCAATACCCGTCAGTATGCTGAGGAGCATAAGATAAGCATACAGGAAGCTGCGCGTGAGCTGCGTTATGAGTGGTTCCGGAAATTGGTAACAGAATATGGCTATTCAGCCGTAGCAACGGCACACCATGCTACAGACCAGGCTGAAACCATGCTGCTGCAAATGCTCCGAGGTACAGGCATCAAAGGTTTGCAGGGTATGGCGCCTGAAAACCACCTGGTTATTCGCCCGCTGCTGGAAATAACACGAAAAGAAATTGCGGATTATGCCAGGCAACATAAAATTGTGTTTCGGGAAGATAGTTCCAATGCCTCTGATAAATACAGCCGTAATTTATTGCGCAAAGAAGTTTTGCCCGTATTGGAAAAAATCAACCCGGCATTTGAACAACACTTTGTACAAACCTCTCTGGTAGTGCAGCAGCTCAACGGATGGTTACAGTCGGAAGTGGAAAAATGGGCTAAAAAGCACCTGCTGTCCACCTCCCGTTCTGTTAAAATTCCGTTGAAGCCTCTACTCAAACACAAAGCTTCACAAGTTTTATTGTTTGAATTGTTGCAGCCTTTCGGTTTTTCATCAGCTACTATAACACAAGTTTATAAGGCTTTGCAGGAACAATCAGGTAAATTGTTTTTCTCACATACACACCGGTTGATTAAGGACAGGGAAGAGTTAATTATTTCCCGATCTGCGGCATCAGATAAAACCGGTGTGTTTTTTATTACAGCGAAAAACGATGAACTCACTACGCCTGAATTCACTATTGCCATCAGCCATATTCCAACGCCCGACAACCTTTTTGTAAATCCGGGGACCGCTTTGCTGGATAGCGATTTAGTGAAGTTTCCGCTGGTTGTTCGTCAATGGCAGCCCGGAGATAAGTTTAAGCCACTGGGCATGAAGGGCTGGAAAAAAGTTAGCGATTTTCTCACCGATTTAAAACTGAGCATAGCCGATAAGGAACGGGTATGGGTAATGGAATCAGACGGAGAAATTATCTGGATAGCCAGCTGGCGCATTGATAACCGCTACAAGATTACCAAAAAGACCAAACGTGTTATTCAAATGAACTGGACCCCTGTTGAGTGATTTTTACTTTGTAAGACTTCTTTCCCTACCTTTGCTGCCAATATGAGCAATTCAAAAACACCGTCACAATCTTACACCATCATGAACGAGTTGGTTTTACCCAACGACACCAATACGCTTAACAATCTGATGGGAGGTCGTTTGTTACATTGGATGGATATTGTGGCCGCAATTTCAGGACAAAAACATACCGGTAAAATCGTTGTTACCGCATCGGTAGATAGTGTGTCTTTTGGTAAAAGCATTAAGCTGGGTGATGTGGTAACACTGGAGGCCAAAGTAACCCGCGCATTTAATACCAGCATGGAAATACATATTTCTGTTATTGCTGAAAGTATTCCCACCGGAGAAAAGTTTAAGAGTAATGAGGCGTATTACACTTTTGTTGCACTTGACAGAAATGGCTCACCAGCCAAGGTGCCCGAACTTATTCCTGAAACCGAAGAGGAGAAAAAGCGTTTTGACGGAGCCTTACGCAGAAGACAATTGCGCCTTATTTTGGCCGGAAAGATGAAGCCGGATGACGCAACAGAACTTAAAGCATTGTTTATGCCTGATTTGAGTTCCTAGCCGATTAATGGCAGGATGATACGAAACGTACTTCCTTTGTCTTTTTCGCTTTCCACTTCAACCCGGCCATTGTGTTTGTGCACAAATTCTTTGCAAATAAGTAAGCCTAATCCGCTGCCTTGTTCATTTGCAGTACCCTTTCTACTTTTGTTAGAACTTACCTGAAACAGAGTTTTCTTAACTTCATTGTCCATTCCTATTCCAGTATCTTTTATTTCTATTATGCATTCTTTAGCAAGAATTTTTGTTGTGCAAAAGACATCTCCTCCTAAAGGGGTAAACTTAACAGCATTCGAAAACACATTGCGTATGGCAGTTAAAATCATGTTGCGGTCAAGGTTAACAATAATATTTTCTTCTCCGGTAAAATTGATGTTGATGGATTTTGCTTCAGCATTGGCTTTAATGTAGGTAATTGATTCTTGAAGCAGGGTATTAATATTTACAGGAACAGTTTCCATATCCAACACGCCCTTTTGGGTTTTCCCCCAACAAAGCAAGTCTTCCAGTAAATCAATTGCCCTTGTTGCGGAGAGTTCAATCATACTTATTATTTCCTCCTGCTCATTTTTATCACCTATTTTCAGCAGCTCAATTAGCCCTGTTATTGAACTCATCGGGCTTCTGAGGTCGTGGCCGATAATGGCCAATAATTTATCTTTTGCAAGGTTGGATTGCTCTAACTCATTTCTGGTTTGAACCGGAGTTGAAATGTCGTTGAAAATTAGCAGCAGGTTTTGAGGTTGAGCGTAAGTATCAAATATTATCGAAACAGATGCATCTACCCACCGTGTTTTTTTGGTTGCAGTGATACACCTTTTTGTTAATCTGTAATTATTGGCTTTGTTTTTAAGTAGCTCATCAATTTGCTTAGATTCATTTTCTAAGTCGTCAGAATGTGTGAACGACCTGAAATTTTTTCTGCGGAGGTTTTCTTCCGTTTCTTCTAACAAACGACAAAAAGCCTCATTACACTCCAAAAGATTACCTTCCATATCAGTTAGGGCGATTCCGGAAAAAGAGTTGTCGAATATGGTCTTGAACCGTTCTTTTGTTTGAATAAAAAGTTTTTCCTTACGCTGGTATTCAGTTGTGTCGTTTATAAGCACAACAACCTCACTAATTTCATCGTCTGCAGATTCTGTGGCTGGTTTGAACTCAGCTCTGTAATACCTTATTTCTCCGGCAATAGTTAAATCATATTCTATATGTACTGATTTATTGCTTTTAATTACTTCACGTAGTTTTGACGTAAATAATTCAGCTTCATCCTTAGAAAAAATGTCACTTATCTTTTTGCCTAAAAATGCTTCAGGTGTGGTAAAAAGAGAAGACTTGTTCTCAGCAAAGTAGCCGGTTATGGCTAAATCTTTATTGACGAGAAAAATAATGTCCGTAAGGTTTTTTTCAGGTAACATAGTAGGGCGATTTGGCTGGTCATTTTTTACAGGGTGCAAATTTACAATTTATAATCAGGTATATCTGATTTTTGAGGTAAGATAAAACCTCATCAGGCGTGAGAGTGAAGAATACAGTTTGGTCAGGTTTGATTTATTTGGCTTTACTCACCCACATGTTACCTTTTATCCTGAATCTGTAAGGTCTCAGCGCATCTTCAGCTGCATAGGCTACGCCAACTCTGGGTGAGGCCACGATGTCTTGCTCAGGTATTGTCTGTCCCGCATCATCTATCCATATGACTTTATTGGTGAGTGGTATGCCGCTATGGATTGTTTGAATGCCCATGGCTACAGACAGAGCACCGGGTCCCTGAGTGAGAGCAGGTTTCAATTCTTGGTGCCCCCGTCTTTTCATCATCAGAGGTATGCCTGAAATAGGTTCTACTCCTCTGATTAATACTGCATCAGGAACCCCTTCTATATTGGTTACCACATTGAACAAATGGTGTATTCCGTAGCAGAGGTACACATAAGCATGCCCTCCCCGCAAATACATGGGGCGGGTACGTGTGGTTAAACGTCCTCCGTAGGCATGGCTGGCTTTATCTGTAACTCCGGCATAAGCCTCTGTTTCGGTGATTATGGCCTCGCACAATTGACCTTCAATGCTTGTAACCAGTACTTTGCCCAGCAGTTCACGGGCTATTTGTACCACATCGGTACGTACGTAAAACTCAGTTTTCAGCTTCATTTTTAGGATGTTGAAAAAAAGGTAGGCCTATTTGCAAGGATTTATTTTTTATATGTACGAAAAACGTAATTTTGCAGCGATTTTTTAGAACACACTATTTATCAAATCTACAATCATTTATGTCAAATAATATCGGAAAGATAGCTCAGGTAATCGGGCCGGTTGTTGACGTCAGCTTCTCAGGAGAAGGCGTTAAACTTCCAAAAATTTATGACGCACTGTACGTTAAGCGTCCTGACGGAACAAGACTGGTGCTGGAGTGCCAGCAACACTTGGGAGAAAACATCATCCGTGCCATCTCCATGGATTCTACAGACGGTCTCGTTCGCGGTACTGAGGTAGTTGACAGCGGTGCACCCATTCAAATGCCGGCTACTGAAGAAATCAAAGGCCGTTTGTTTAATGTGGTAGGTGAGCCTATTGACGGTTTAAAAGAGGTTGACGTAAAAGTTGGTCGTTCTATTCACCAATCGGCTCCAAGATTTGAAGACCTTTCTACAAAAGCAGAGGTTCTTTATACCGGTATTAAAGTAATTGACCTGATTGAGCCATACTCTAAAGGTGGTAAAATCGGTTTGTTTGGTGGTGCGGGTGTAGGTAAAACCGTATTGATTCAGGAGTTAATCAACAACATTGCAAAAGCATACGATGGTTTATCAGTATTTGCCGGAGTAGGGGAACGTACCCGTGAGGGAAATGACCTGCTGCGCGAAATGATTGAATCAGGTATTATTAAATATGGTAAAGAATTCGTCCACGCCATGGAAGAAGGCAAATGGGATTTGTCAAAAGTGGATTACAATGAACTGGCAAAATCTCAGGCAACCTTTGTGTTCGGTCAGATGAACGAACCTCCGGGTGCCCGTGCACGTGTGGCCCTTTCAGGTTTATCTATCGCGGAGTATTACCGCGATGGAAATGAGCAATCAGGCGGACGTGATATCCTGTTCTTTATTGATAACATTTTCCGTTTTACACAGGCGGGTTCTGAAGTATCGGCCCTTTTAGGTCGTATGCCTTCAGCGGTAGGTTACCAACCAACGCTAGCTTCAGAGATGGGAACCATGCAAGAGCGTATCACATCAACCAAGCGCGGTTCTATCACTTCTGTACAGGCCGTTTACGTACCTGCGGATGACTTGACTGACCCGGCTCCGGCTACTACTTTTGCTCACTTGGATGCCACCACAGTATTGAGCCGTAAAATTGCTGAGCTAGGTATTTACCCTGCGGTAGATCCATTGGATTCTACTTCACGTATCCTTACTCCGGCTATTTTGGGTGATGCACACTACAACTGTGCTCAACGCGTAAAAATGATTTTACAACGCTACAAAGAATTGCAGGATATTATTGCCATTTTGGGTATGGACGAGTTGAGTGAAGATGACAAACTCACCGTAGCCAGAGCAAGACGTGTACAGCGTTTCCTTTCTCAGCCTTTCCACGTGGCCGAGCAGTTTACCGGATTAAAAGGAGAGTTGGTGCCAATCGAAGAAACCATCAAAGGCTTTAACGCTATTATGGATGGTAACTACGATTATTTACCTGAGGCTTCTTTCAACCTGGTAGGTACTATCGAGCAGGCTGTAGCTAAAGGAGAGAAAATTTTAGCTGAAGCGAAGTAATAAAAATTATAGCCGTCAGATTAGTCGGAAGGAAAAATTGCAAGTCAGTTTACTTTCTCTACTCTCCGGTCATTAAATTAAAAATCATGCAAGTAGATATTTTAACACCGGATAAAGTACTTTTTTCAGGCGAGGCTACCTCGGTAAAACTACCGGGTTCACTGGGCCAGTTTGAAGTACTCAACAACCACGCACCCTTGGTTTCCAGCTTAAATGCCGGTAACATTCGTGTTAGAAGTGCTGAGGGCGACCAAAATTTTGCCATTAAAGGCGGAGTAGTGGAAGTAACCAAAAACAAAATAGTGGTGCTGGCGTAGTTTTTTTGCGGCAGTTGTATAACGAAAAGGGATGGAACTTCAGGTTTCATCCTTTTTTTGTTTGGAATAGATGGAATGGCCTTATCCTTCGGTGTATTTTTTTTATTACTCCAACTCACCGGTTACATTTGTTTAACTACTTTACTAAAAAACAAATGGATTCCCTGCGCAGTCGTGATGATATTATTGCCGTTCTTGATGAAGCTTACACCAGCCGAATCAATGACCTGAATCATAGCATACAGCTGGCCCGGCAGGCGTTGGAGCAAAGTCGTAGCATGAACGATACGGCATTGGTAGCCAAAAGCCTGAGCCTGCTCTCCTTGTTTTGCATGATTAAGGGCGAGTACGAGGAGTCGGTGAATAAAGCGAACGAAGCCATTGTGTACTACGAGGAGCTGGGCGATACCAAAGGCGTGGCAGATGCGAAGTACAACATTGCCGGGGTATATTACAAAACCGATAACTACCATTTGGGGCTGGTTTATTTAATTGATTGCCGCTACATCTACCTTAAGTTTAATGACTACCATAACCTGTCGAGAGTAGAAAAATCACTGGGTACCATTTACGAGTATTTTGGCGATTACAAGAGTGCCATCCAATCCTATGAGCAGGCTATTGAGGCCGCTAAACAGGTGGGCGACCTGAATCTAAAATCAAATGCCTACAATCCGCTTTCAGGTATTTACATCAAAGAAAATAAAATAGACGAGGCCACACGTATCATTGAGCGGTCCATTGAGTTAAAGCAAAAAACTGGAGATATAAGAGGCTTGGCTTTTGCCTTGTACGGAAGGGCGAAAGTTTATACCCATAAAGGCGAGTATGCAGCTGCTGAAGCAGACTTTAAAGCAGCCATGGATATTCATGAGCAGGTAGGTGAAAAGTTGGGCATGGGCATGGCTTACCATAAACTGGGCTGCCTGTACATTGCCATGAACAGATTGGATGAGGCAATACAAGTACTTAAGAAAGGAATTGAATTCAGTACAGCACACAACATTGTTATCATCAAGTTCAAGTGCAATTTCCACCTGTATCAAATTTTTAAACTGAATCAAAATGCTGAGCTGGCCTTGTACTACCTGGAGCAATACCTGAAAGAAAAGGAGTCAGTTATCAATACACAAACCCTTCAGGTAATTGAAAGTTATGCCCTCATCAAACAAATGGAAGAAGCCAAAGCAGAGAAAGAAAAGGCAGAACTTACCGCTAAAAAAGACCTAGCTGAAAACGTAGCTAAAGTGAGGCAGGATTTTCTTTCGGCAGTGAGCCATGAGTTGAGAACACCCCTTAACGGAGTACTGTCCATTGCACAAATGCTTCAAAGCAAAGTAGGGACAGAAGAGCAGCAGATGCTTCAATCCCTACAGGTTTCAGCCGAACGTTTAAAGCACATTATTTCCAATATTCTGTATTTTACAGATTTGGACTCAGGAAAAAATCATTTGGAGTTGAGCCGCCTGAATATGCAACAATGGTTGCAGCGTATTGTGGAGCGGTATGCTGATGATGCGAAAGCAAAACAGTTGCAACTTACCTTAACAGATAACACCGGTACAGCAAAAGACGATTACCTGGCCGATGAGGCAAAACTCACGGCCGTTATGGACAATCTGCTTTCCAATGCCATTAAATATACCGAGCAGGGAAGCATACAGCTTAGCGCTGAGAGACTATCCGGAACTGCTACACACGACACATTTAGATTGAAGGTGACAGATAGCGGGCAAGGGCTTTCAGCGCAGCAAATGGAAAATTTGTTTACCACATTTGTATTGCCCGATGCAGTAACCACCAAAGGAGAAGAAGGCGCAGGGCTGGGTTTAGCCATAGTTAAAAAATTGATTGAATTAAACGGAGGAACCATTACAGTTGAACCTGCACCCGACCGGGGAACGGTGTTTACAGTGGAAATCACTTTGGCAAAAGCGCATTCTATACTTGCGGAAGATGCAGGTACAGCAACTGCTTTACAAGGTAAGCGGTGTTTATTGGCAGAGGATAATGACATCAATGCATTTGTTTTGCGCAAGGTATTATCAGGGTGGGGAGTGGTGGCTGAGTGGACCAAAAACGGACAGGAAGCACTGGATTTAAGCAAGCAAAAATCATTTGATTTTATTTTGATGGATTTGCACATGCCGGTTATGGATGGGTTTGAAGCAGCTAAACACATACGCACCACCACTACGCTAAACACCAGCACACCTTTATTTGCTTTAACAGCCGATATCACCGCACAAAGCAGAACAGAGTATGCCACTTATTTTGATGCCTACCTTTTTAAACCGTTAGACTTTGAAAAATTGCAGAGTGCTTTAAGAGGTAGTGCCTCGGTTGCGGTATAGTTTTTTTGTTTTACTTTGAATACAGAAAGAATTTAACATTTTTAATTCGCTTTTCACTGCCGATATTCGTATATGTGGAAGAAGGGAAGGGTTACAAACGCAAATCAGAAAGAAGATAATTGTTGCAAACGAGTATCAATTAAGGAAAACATCAACTATGAAAAGAATAAACGTTGAATTATTTCTTATTACTAGCTTACCACTTTTAATAATATTTAATGGTTGTAAAAATGATATTTATAAAGGTATCCATCAAGTCAGTTGGGAAAAATCAATTGAAGATGCACCAAGGTGGTACTTTTTGATTTATCTTAAAGAAAAACCTACTATTACAGATACATTTCCAAGCGATATCCCCTGTCCAAGAGATTATCAACCCTATCAAAATGCTAAGCAATATAAATGGGTAAAGCTATCGATACGGATAGTAGACGTATATGTGAATAAAATTGAATATGACCGATTGAACAATAGCAAAATTTTCACTTCAAATTCAGCTCCCTATCCTTTTAGAAGTATTAAGAGCGTGATTTACCCAATTTGTTCTAATAAACTTAAGCATAATATACTTAAAGCTTACTCTAAAGCTGAGCTTTTATACTTGCTAGATGGCACAATGTTAGATGGGGATGAGGATGGGTCTTATGATGTAATTCTTACGGAAACAATTCAAAAGGAAGATCATAGATATAGCAGTAAACTTTTGCCTTTTCCTAAAAATACTGATCTTGATTAAGTAGGGTAGTGTACAATTAAACAAAGCAACAATCATCGTTCAGCAAGGAACATACTTCAACAAAGCAATACTTTCATGCAGGATATTTATCCTGCCGTACATTTTAAGCAAAGCAACAATCAGCGTTCAGCAAGGAACATACTCATACCGGCAAGAAAATTCCATACTTTTTAATCCGCTCTTCCCTGCCGATATTCGTACACGTGGAAGAAACCCCATCATATCAACCCAACAATACCGTAACGCCTGACTTGTCAGACGCTTACCTGCGCAGAGCATTTGAGGCCATTGAACAGACTACGGAGTGTTTATTTATTACCGGTAAAGCCGGTACAGGTAAATCAACTTTGTTACGTCATTTTGTGGCCAATACCATCAAACGCTGTGTGGTGCTGGCTCCCACAGGTATAGCAGCCATAAATGCTGGCGGTCAAACCGTACATTCCTTTTTTTTGCTGCCTTTTCGCCCCATTGTACCGGGAGATGAGGAAATAAAACTTTTCCCCAAGCACAGCAACAAGTTCAAAATGATTCACAAAACAGATTGTTTCATTATTGACGAGGTATCTATGTTGCGGGCCGATTTGATTGATGCCATTGACCAAACACTGCGCTTGAATTGCGGCCAACCCAATTTGCCTTTCGGGGGTAAGCAGGTGGTCTTTTTTGGCGACCTGTTTCAACTGGAGCCGGTGGTGCAACAAAATGAAGTGGAGCGTTACTTGTTCAGCGAACATTACCGCAGCCACTATTTCTTTGATGCGAAAGTGTTTGAAGATGTACACATGCACTGCATTGAACTACGCAAAGTGTTTCGCCAAAGTGATCCTGATTTTATCAAACTGTTGGATGCTATACGTCTGAACAGAGCCGATGAATACGAACTGGCGGAGTTAAACAAGCGGGTTAACCGCTACTTTCAACCGGATAAAGATAATTTGTATATTACTGTCACCACACGCAATCAGGTGGCCTCAGGTATCAATGAATTTGAACTGAGTAAATTGGCGGGCGAAGAAAAAATATATAGCGGAGCCGTGGAAGGCGACTTCAGCGAAAAAAACTTACCTACTGATTTGCATCTGGTGCTCAAAGAAGGTGCACAGGTGATATTTATTAAAAATGATGTGGGCAACCGCTGGGTAAACGGAACCATCGCTACCGTTCATGCATTGGATGAGGATGTAATTAAAGTGCGTATGGCTGACGGAGACATTGAAGAGGTGAAACGAGAAACCTGGGAGAACAAGCGCTACACGTGGGATGCTGCCAAACGCAGAGTGGAGAGTGAAGTCATAGGTCGTTTCAAACAGTTTCCGGTAAAGTTGGCCTGGGCCATTACCATTCATAAAAGTCAGGGTTTAACGTTTGATAAAATGATTGTGGATTTAGCCGGTGGTACATTTGCACACGGACAATTGTATGTAGCTTTGAGCCGTTGCCGTTCACTGGAAGGTTTGGTGTTGCGGGAACCCATTCGTCAGCGTGATAGTATTATTGATGAGCGGGTGGTAAGGTTTGCGAGGAATTTTGCTGCGTTGGAGGATGCGTGAGAGGAGTTAGAAGAAAGATTTGAGAGGAAAGATTTGAGAGGAAAGAAACGAGAAGAAAGATACGAGAGATAAGATACGAGATGCGAGATGAAAGATAGAAGAAGAAGGATACGAGATTTGAGAAGCGAGACAAAAGAAGAAAGACTTGAGAGGAAAGAGGCGAGACTTGAGATGTGAGAAGAAAGATGCGAGATTAGAGAAACGAGAGGCGAGACAAAAGAAGAAAGACTTGAGAAGAAAGATACGAGACTTGAGATACGAGATGAAAGAGATAAGATAAAGGGCTTAAGAAACGAGTATATTTTTGAATGTGGTTACTAATATATAGCGGATGAAAACAGAACTTGGTTTTAGAAAGTTTAAGGATAGTGATGCTAAGCAATTGGCTAAAATAGGGAACAATAAAAATATAGCGCGCAACATGCGTGATATGTTTCCGCATCCTTACACACTTAGTGATGCGAAAGCGTTTATTCAAAAAGCCAATGAAGATAACCCGGGGAGACACGTTATTGCCATTACGTTGAATGATGAGGTTATTGGCTCTATGGGTGGTTTTGCGGAATCTGATATCTATTCGAAAAACATGGAAGTGGGCTACTGGTTGGGCGAGGAGTATTGGCACCAGGGGTATGCAACGCAAGCGGTTCAATGGCTCATCAATTTTTTATTCGAGAATACGGAGGTGAACAGGCTATTTGCCGGAGTGTTTGAATACAATATTGCCTCAGCCAACGTGCTGGAAAAATGCGGTTTCAGAAGAATAGCGCGTGTGCGTCAAAAGGTTTACAAAAACGGGGCTTTTTACGATGAGTTTTTATTTGATTTGCTGCGTGAAGATGTAGAACAAGCTTAATTGTGTACGTATGACAAAACTCTCGGTTAACATCAATAAAATTGCTACTCTTCGCAACTCGCGCGGAGGAAATGTGCCCGATGTAATTCAAGTGGCCAAAGACTGTGAGCGTTTCGGTGCGCAGGGTATTACGGTACATCCACGACCAGATGAGCGCCACATTCGATATGCCGATGTAAGGGAATTAAAAAATGTAGTGACTACTGAGTTGAACATTGAAGGCAATCCTAAAGAACAAAAATTTATTGATTTAGTACTGGAAGTAAAACCCGCGCAGGTAACATTGGTGCCTGATGTGCAAGGTCAGTTAACCTCCGACCACGGATGGGATACAGTTGCACAAAAAGAATATCTGATTGATGTGGTTTCGCTGTTTAAAAACAGGGGTATTCGCACATCCATTTTTGTTGATGCAGATGAGCGAATGGTGGAAGGCGCTAAAGCAACGGGTACCGACCGGATAGAACTGTACACAGAGTCTTACGCCCGGGATTTTTTAATTGATAAAGCTAAAGCCGTTGAGCCGTTTGTAAAAGCAGGTTTGCTGGCACATAATTTAGGTTTGGGTTTAAATGCAGGCCATGATCTGAGCTTGGTCAATCTTCATTATTTTTATTCGAATGTACCTGCATTACTGGAGGTTTCCATAGGCCACGCACTCATCAGTGATGCGCTTTACTTTGGGTTGGAAAACACCATTCAATTGTACCTGCGACAGCTTAAGTAAGATTGTTGAATCAGTGTTTTGTTGTTTTTTCGAGTTTCCCGTTGTTGTAAGTTTTCCAGGTGCCGGTTGGTTTTTTGTCGCAGGTAGGGCAGGCCACACTATAGTAGCGTTCTTCAAATAATTGCCCTGAAGAGTTGTATTCCCGTTCACTTACCAATCCTTTTTCATTATCGAAGTTGCTGTACAATCGCATTACCCCGGTGGAGTCGTACTCCCGTGCATCTCCGCTCAAAACTTTCGGAGCTGTGCTGTCAGCTTGTGTAAAGTAACCGAAAAATTTCATACGTCCGTTGGGGTGGTAACTGATGATGAGTTCTCCGCTGGGAGTAATAATGCGTTCAGCAGAACTCACTTTTCCGTCAGTCACTACTTCATGTAACAGTTGCTCATTGTTGTTGTAAAAGTCTTCAGAGAGTAAGCCTCCGTTGGCATTGTATGATTTCCACCAGCCTGTTTTTCTGTTGTTGGTAAACAAACCTACGGAGTAGCTGCTGCTGTCGTCCGCATACACTTTGTTCTCTTGGTCAGTTGTGGTTTCTTCTGTAAGGGCTGATTCATTTGCACAGGCACTTAGAAGGACTGCTGCGTAAGAGAGAAAGTGAAGTTTTATATATTTCATAAAATGTGATAGAACCGCAATTTAGAAAAAGCTACAGAATTCACTTAATCGTAATTTGTAACTTACTTGAATTTTGCCAGTTCAGCTTTGTCCTTTTTGGTAAGTTTGGCTACCACTTCAGTATAGGAGTGGTCAACCAATTCTTTCAGCAAAGGGGCAGGAACTCCTCGAAAATACACGGTGTTCCATAATTTTTTGTTCATGTGATATCCCGCAATGATGGCTTCAGGGTATTCGGCCCGCAGTTCAATCGACTTTTCAGGGTCACATTTCAGGTTAACGCTATCCGGTTCGTTTATGGAAATGAGCGCAAACATTTTGCCCAGCACTTTAAACACCAGTACATCTTCGCCAAACGGGAAACTTTCTGTTACTCCCGCCTTACTCAGGCAATAATCTCGCAGCCATTCTATATTCATTTTGAAACTGATTGAAAATCAAGCGCAGTAAAATTCACTTATTGCAGCCGATTATCCAAACTATTTGTATTTTAGCGTCCCAAAACAAACTATATACAGGGTAAAGGCAATTGTAATGATTGCCTTTTTTTGTACATCCAAACGTATGATAGAACATTTAAACGGTAAGCTTACCACCATTACTCCTGCATTTGCGGTAATTGACTGTGGGGGAGTGGGTTATGGGGTGAGTATTTCCCTGCAAACCTTTGAAAAAATTAAAAGTCAGCAACAGCTTAAGCTCCTCATTCATATGGTGGTGCGCGAGGACGCGCACATACTTTTCGGTTTTGCCGAAGAAACAGAGAGGGTACTTTTCAGGCTGCTGATATCGGTTCAGGGTATCGGCCCGAATACAGCTCGGATGATGCTTTCTTCCCTAACAGCCAGTGAATTACAGAATGCAATAATGACGGGCAATTTAGCGTTATTGAAGTCTGTTAAAGGCGTGGGTCCCAAAACGGCCCAACGCCTGTTAATTGAACTTCAAGATAAAATGAAAACTGGCGGAACTGAACATACAGCTACCTTTAGGGCAGCAGGGGCACAAGTAGAGGAGGCATTAACAGCATTAACCATGCTGGGCTTCACTAAGAATGACTCTGAAAAGGCCCTCTTAAAGATAATCAATACAGGCTCGACATTTACTGTTGAAGAACTGGTAAAACAGGCATTAAAAACGTTGTGATCTGAACCTGAACCTTGGCAGCTACATTTAGAAATTATCTTTTCCTGTTACTGGCTTCCACACTGATTACTGTGGTGTGGTCAAGCACACCATCACAGGAATGGCTTGACCGTTTGGATAACTTCATGATTATTCCTCCCGATACTATTCTACCCAAAGACACCACCAAAACCAAACTGCCTTATCCGCTCAAAGACAAAAAGCCATTTGAAAAGAGGTCAAAGAATCCGGTTGATTTAGATGACCCGCCAATAATGGAGGAAGAAACGGAACTTGATGAAGACGGCACCTCTTTTACCACTACGCAAAAGGTAGGTAACCAACCAACAGGTTTGCCGGCTACAGAGGAATTCAATAAGTTTCTGAAAGAATCAGAACGTAAAAATCAACAACTCTATTTCCAGCAAAGAGCCAAAGCACAAAACTTTGTAAGGGGCGGGGGTATTATTCCTCCGTTAAATGTCGGGCCCAAAATTTTCGATCGTATTTTTGGCAGCGGAGTTATTGATATCCGTCCGCAGGGTACTGCTGAACTTTCCTTTGCCGGAAATTTCAACACAGTAAGAAACCCGGCTTTTTCTGCCCGTCAGCAAAAAACAGGTCAGTTTGATTTTAAACAGAAGATACAGTTAAACGTGCAAGGTAGTGTGGGAGATAAGTTGAAGGTGAGCATGAATTACGATACGGAAGCCACCTTTGATTTTGAAAACCAAACCAAACTGGAGTACTCTGGTAAGGAAGACGAGATTATTAAAAAAATTGAATTGGGTAACGTGAGTTTACCTTTACAGTCCTCATTAATTCAAGGTAGCCAAAGTTTATTTGGTGTAAAAACACAAATGCAGTTTGGCCGTTTAATGGTTACCTCAGTATATTCACAGCAACGTGGTAAAATTACCGAAACCGAAATTTCAGGCGGTGCGCAGGTAACCAAGTTCGATATTCAGGGAGATAATTACGAGGTAAACAAACACTTCTTTCTTACCCAGTATTTTCGCTCCAACTACAACAGCTGGATGTCGGGTTTGCCCATCATTTCTTCGCCTGTTATTGTAACCCGTGTTGAGGTATGGGTAACTAACCGTACCGGTGCATTTGAAGGTGTGCGCGATGTATTGGGATTACAGGATTTGGGTGAGTCGGATACCAGCAAAATGGCCAACCATGCTACGCAAGTAGTTATTCCCGGAAATGACCGGGCTCCTTCCAACGGATCCAATAACCTGTACAATATTCTTATCGGAGATGATCGTTTGCGTAATTCATTTGATGTTATTCAAACCTTACAAAACCAATCATTACAATACAAAGACTACCTGCAACCCATACGCGATTATCAGTTGCTTAATTATGCCCGACAACTTACGACAAGTGAGTTTACATTGAATGAACGCTTAGGATACATTTCTTTAAACAATTCACTTAACCCTGATGAAATGTTGTGTGTGGCATTCGAGTATACCATTAACGGTGTGCCCTACAAGGTGGGTGAATTTTCAGGAGATGTGCCATCCAATTCTCAACGCCCTAATGTATTGTTCTTAAAAATGCTGAAAGGGCAGAATATCCGCACAGACTATCCCATGTGGGATTTGATGATGAAGAACATTTATTCTTTGGGAGCCTATCAGGTTCAACCCAAAGATTTCAGGTTGAATATTATTTATGCAGATGACCCTTCAGGTGCTGATTTAAATTATATACCTGCTAATGGTGAACCGCAGTTAAAGGGCGTTCCGCTGCTTACTGTACTTAACCTTGACCGTGTCAATACACAACAAGAACCTACTCCCGATGGTAACTTTGACTTTTTGGAAAAATATACGGTAACAGCCTCCAACGGGCGAATTATTTTTCCTGTGGTGGAACCATTCGGGTCATATTTGAAAAGTAAATTTATTGATACTTCCCGGGCCAATTATTATGTGTTTCAGGAATTGTATGACTCTACGCGATTTGCTGCGATGCAGGTGCCGCAAAAGAATAAATTCTTCCTTCGGGGTTCATATCAAAGTGCCGCAGGTTCTGAAATTCCATTGGGAGCCATCAACGTTCCTAAAGGTTCAGTAAGGGTTACTGCGAATGGTACTCCATTAACTGAAAACGTAGATTATGTGGTTGACTATTCAGCCGGTCGGGTGCGGATAATCAACTCAGGTTTGTTATCCTCAGGTGCGGTAATTAAGGTGTCATCTGAAACCAATTCTTTGTTCAATATTCAACAAAAAACACTGATGGGTTCACGCCTTGATTTTAAAGTAAACAATGATTTTATTTTGGGAGGTACCATCATGTACCTGCGGGAACGCCCGCTAACTCCAAAGGTAAATATTGGTGAAGAACCTTTGGCTAACTTGATGGTTGGGGTTGACGGTTCGTTCACCAAACAATCACGCTGGCTTACTAAAATGGTAGATAAGATGCCATTTATTGAAACCAAAGAAATGTCATCCATTCAGGTGTCAGGGGAATATGCTCGTTTGATTCCCGGCATCCAGAAGAATATAGGTAAAAAAGGAAATGCTTACATTGACGATTTTGAAGGAAGTGAAACTCCTTTTGATTTGAAAGGGATGAATAACTGGGTACTCGCCAGTGTACCGCAAGGGCAAAGCGACCTTTTTCCTGAAGCGGCTTTAGCCAATAACCTGGGTTCAGGTTTTAAGCGTGCCCGTTTGGCCTGGTACAACATTGATCCGCTGTTCTTCAGAAATGATAACCTTACACCTGATCACATTAAAGATGATTTGGACCAACAATCCAATCACAGTGTTCGTGAGGTAACCATGGATGAGATATTCCCCAGCAAAGAAATTCAACAGGGAATGCCTACCACCATACAAACTTTTGACCTGGCATTTTATCCTTACAAACGTGGTCCGTACAATTACAACGTAGATGATTTGAATAGTGACGGATCATTAGCTAACCCGAAACTCAACTGGGGTGGGGTAATGCGCAGATTAGAGACGAATGATTTTGAAGCGGCCAACATTGATTACATAGAAATATGGATGATGGATCCTTTTCTGGAGATTAGAAAAGTGGGACGTAAAAATCCCGGTGAACTCTATATCAATCTGGGTAACGTTTCAGAGGATATTTTAAAAGACTCCCGTAAAAGTTTTGAGAACGGTTTACCAAAGGCTGTTGATTTAAGCGGTCTTGAAACAGACAGAACAGAATGGGGAAGAGTGCCCGTAAGACCAACCATTAACTTTGCATTTGACTCAGACCCTAGTGCCCGCCAGAATCAGGACGTGGGCCTTGACGGACTTTCTAACGTGCAGGAGAAAACCTTTTTTGATACTACGTACATTCAAAAAGTGCGTGCCCGCTTCCCCGCCTCATCGAATGCTGTTTTGCAAGCTGCAGATGATCCTTCAGCAGATAACTACCATTATTACCGGGGCACTGATTTCGATAATAGTGATGTGCCTATTCTGGTGAGGTATCAGCGAATCAATAGCCATGAGGGCAATTCCCCAACACAGGACCAGGGTAGCGAGAGTTACCCTACTGCCATTTCAAATACTCCCGATGATGAAGACTTAAATAAAGATTTTACAGTAAATGAACTGGAGGAATATTTTCAATACAAAATTGAAGTAAGTGAAGATGGTTTAGTAGTAGGCAAAAATTTTGTTACTGATAGCGTTGTTAAATCTGTTAAGCTGGCCAATGGCAAATCGGAAGCAGTTACCTGGTACCAGTTAAAAATTCCGGTTAGGGAGTATCAACGTAAAGTAGGTGAAATTACAGATTTCAAATCCATACGTTTCATGCGTATGTTCATGCGCGGGTTTGAAGACAGTGTGATATTACGTTTTGCGCAAATGCAACTGGTGCGTGCTGACTGGAGAAAATACCTGAACTCACTTGTTCAACCCGGGGAACACATTCCGCAAGACCCCAGTGACCCTACCAATTTTGTGGTATCTACCGTAAACATTGAGGAAAACAGTACCCGTACACCTATCATTTATACTTTGCCTCCGGGTATTGCACGGGAGCAGGATATCTCCAATCCGCAACCTATAAAAATGAATGAGCAATCACTTTCCCTGAGTGTATGCAATTTGAAAGACGGTGATTCAAGGGCGGTGTTTAAGTCAACTGTGTTTGATATTCGTAACTATGGTAAGTTACGCATGTTTCTGCATGCTGAAGGAGATAACCTGCGAGCAGGAGAATTATCAGCCTTTATACGTTTGGGAACAGACCTTACTAACAACTACTACGAGTATGAGATTCCTTTAATCCCTACTCCAAATGGCTCTACTTCACCCAGCTTAATCTGGCCTTCAGCAAATGAGATGGTAGCTGATATTGAAGATTTTTATCTGGCCAAACAAAACCGCTCCAGCAACAACGAAAGCCTGACAACTCCATACACTATCAATGTAGGTGACAGAAAAGTAACGGTATTGGGTATTCCTGATTTGAGTAATGTGCGGGTAATTATGTTAGGTGTGCGCAATGTGAAACGCGATGGAAATAATCCGTTGGATGACGGATTGCCTAAGTGTGGTGAGGTTTGGTTCAATGAATTGCGTGTATCAGATTTTGTGAGCAGAGGCGGATGGGCAGCTACGGGCAGGGTAGTAACCAAACTGGCAGATTTTGGAACGGTACAGGCAGCCACCAATTACAAGAGTGTAGGTTGGGGAGGTATTGATAAAAAGCTGAATGAGCGAAGCCTGAAAGAGGAATTACAAATGTCGGTTGCTACTAACTTTGAGTTGGGTAAATTTTTCCCAGCTAAGGTGGGCATAAGCATTCCGATGTTCTACTCGTATTCACAAACGTCAATCAAACCATTGTATAACCCGCTTAATCCTGATATAAAACTAGCTACTTCGCTGGAAACAAATAATGAAGCTGAGCGACAACGCATACTTGCAGCAGCAGAAGATTTTTCTACTCAACGAAGTATCAATTTTACCAACGTAAGAAAAAACAGGGTAGGGAGTAAGAAGGCTCATTTTTATGATGTGGAGAACCTTAACGCTACATTTGCATTTTCTGAGCAATACAGAAGAAATGAAAATATACAATACAGCCTGCTAAAAAATTATCAGGTTGGTTTGGGGCATGGGCATACCTTTCAGAATAAACCTGTGGAACCGTTTAAAAAATTGAAACCTAAAAGCCTGAAACTAATCAAGGAGTTTAATTTCAATTACATGCCAAGTTCAACTAACGTGAGGTACACGTGGGACAGAAGGTTTGGTGAAACCATTTACCGCAATAATGACAGCCGTTCCACTGCCATCACACCGTTGTACGATAAAAACTATACCATGTCCCGATTCTATGAAATGCGTTGGGATTTAACCAAGTCCATCAAGTTGGATTATAATGCAACGGTTAATGCACGTATTGATGAACCCAACGGTAAAATTGACTCAGAGCAAAAGAAAGATTCTATTAAGACGAATCTGCTCAACCTGGGTCGTACAACTCAGTTTAATCAAACGGTATCGGCTACGTATAATGTGCCCTTAAATAAGATTCCCGCTTTAAACTGGATTACCCTGAGTGCCCGTTACAGCGCCAATTATGTATGGCTCACTGCCCCGCCCGCAGCAGATAGTTTGGGTAACACTATTTCCAATACACAGGGTAAAAGTTTGAATGGTCAGTTCAACATGACCACCCTGTACAATAAATCTAAATTCCTGCAGCGTATCAACAATCCTCAGTTGGCCAAAAGAGAAGAACAAAAGAGGAAAGAGGAGGCAGAGAAGAATGCCAAAAAAACGTTCAAACTTAAACTGAACCCTAAGACGGGTAAAAAAGATACGGTTTGGATAAAAGAGAAAATTAAGAAACCAAAAGAAATACCTGACATTGCCAAAACAGGTTTGAGGTTGATGATGTCACTGCGCAACGTGTCATTTTCATATGCAGAGAACAACAGTACCGCTCTTCCCGGTTTTCAGCCTAAGCCCTCTTACTTAGGGCAAAACTGGACTGAGTCGGCTCCCGGGTTTGACTTTATAATGGGCTCTCAAGATCCCGATTTTAAATACAAGGCAGCACGAAATGGCTGGCTGAGTGCCGACCCGAGAATTGCCACACCTTATACCATGTCGAACAGTAAAAATTTCAATGCGCGGGGTTTAATTGAACCTATTCCAGACCTGCGGATTGAAGTTACCATGAAAAGGGATTTCACCAAATCTACCACCTCAAATTTTAAATTTGATACTACAGCCGGCTTTAATGACTTCAGGGATTTGGCTCCCGTTGAAAGCGGAACGTACAGCATAACCTACAATGTTTTTAAAACAGCTTTCAAAGATCCTGATGAAATATACAATGATTTTTTACAGGCCCGTTATGATATTGCTACGCGATTGAAGAATGAGAATCCGGGTAAGTCAACAGGCATTGACCCCGCAACAGGATTTCCTAATGGCTATGGCTCCGGTCAGCAGGAAGTACTCATGTATTCATTCCTCTCTGCCTACTCAGGTAAAAATCCTTCGAAACAAAGCACCAAATTGTTCCCGGCAATACCCGATATGAACTGGAGAGTAAATTATAACGGACTAAGTAAGATTGAAGCGCTGAAGGAATACACATCCAACATCAGCCTTAATCACAGTTACACTTCCAACTACAATATTGCCAACTATACTACCTCCGTTTCCTTCGTTGATTCTTCCTTTAATCAACCAGGTACAACTATTCAACCGAAATACATTATCCGTTCTGTTTCCATTACCGAGCGTTTTTCGCCTTTGTTGGGAATCGACATTACATTCCTGAATAACATCACTACCAGTTTCAGTTATAACACAGGCAGAACACTTTCTCTGGCCTTAACTAATCCGCAGCTAACTGAAACCAGAAATAAGGAATACACTATTGGCTTAGGTTACCGTACCAAGGAACTTAAACTGCCCTTTGGCAGAGGTCGTCAGAGAGTATTGGAAAATGATGTGAACTTCAGGTTCGATTTTTCTATTCGTGATGACCAGACGATTGTTAAGAAAATTGATCAATCAGTAAATGAGCCGGTAAACGGAAGTAAGGTGATTTCTATAAAACCCACTATTGACTACATGTTTAATGAGAAACTTAATCTGCGCATTTTCTATGATCGCAGGGTCACTAAGCCGGCTACATCCAATAGTTATCCTACTGCTATCACCAGCGGTGGCTTCACCATCCGATACACCATTCAGTAAATCCTGATAAGTATCATGCAGTAAAAGGAATAAAATTTTCCTAATTACCGTCTAAAAGTATAAATTGCCCAAAAATTTAACAGCATGAACTTTCCTGAAAATTTAAAGTACACCAAAGACCACGAATGGGTTAACCTCGAAAACGGAGTTGCTACCATTGGCATTACAGATTTTGCTCAGAAAGAATTGGGTGATATTGTTTTTGTTGACATCAGTTCAGCAGGCAGAACACTGGCACAACACGAAGTGTTTGGAACAGTAGAGGCAGTAAAAACAGTTTCTGATTTGTTTATGCCGTTGGGTGGAGAAGTTACTGAAGTAAACAAGGGTTTGGATGCAACCCCTGAGTCAGTAAACAGTGATCCTTACGGAACAGGTTGGATGGTGAAAGTGAAAGTAAGCAACACCGCTGAATTTGATGCGCTCATGTCAGCTGCTGATTACAAGTCGCTGATAGGCCACTAAGAAAAAAAATATTTTGAAACAGCTGATTCATTTTCAACTGAACAGCATACTATGGGGAGCAGTTATACTGCTCCTCTGTGGTTTAGGGGGTAACCAGTTTCCATCTTTTACCTGGGACTTTTCTCTCTCATTTGATAAAATCATTCACATCAGCTTTTATGCAGTACTCAGTTTGTTAATCACTGTGGGGTACTACAAACAATACGTTCATTCCCTCAAAAGAAGAAGAGCGTGGCTGGTGGCTTTGCTGGTTGGAATAACCTATGGTATAGTAGTGGAGTGGATGCAGGCCAATGTGTTTTTTGAACGTTCAGCCGATTTTATGGACATGATAGCGAACACTGAAGGCTGTATTTTGGGTGTAGGGTTGTTTTACCTTATTTACGGTAAGGCAGCTATTGTTCAGCAGAAGTAGTTATAGTTTTCCAGTCCCATTTTTTATTTTGTACATAATGCAGCGCTCCGTTAGCAATATGAAGCGGAGATGAAATATTGTTGGTATAAAGCTGACCTGTGCCCAACCCCTGCGGAATATTTACCTGCAGAGTAGAGGTAAATTGTGCAATGGCATTCAGCCCGATATTACTTTCCAATGCAGACGTAATCCAATAGCCGGTGTTAAATTGCTGAGAAGTATTTATCCATTGTTTACACCGGGTAAATCCGCCCAGCAGCGAGGGTTTCAAAATGATGAATTGCGGTTTTATTTTCTTCAGCATTACTGCTCCGTCTCTGCAAGGGTCTATACCAATCAGTTCCTCATCCAATGCAATGGGTAGCCTGCTTTTGGCGCACAGTTCTTCCATCACTTCCCATTGGCCTTGCTTAACGGGTTGCTCAATAGAATGCAGGTCGAAGCGATGCAGTTCATTTAGTTGCTCAAGGGCTGTATCAGGTGCAAATGCACCGTTGGCATCCACCCGCATTTCGATAGCAAAGGCATTGTATTTTTTACGAATAGTTTCCAGCAGGCGACATTCTTCATCAAAATCCAATGCGCCTATTTTTAATTTGATGCAGGTGTAGCCCTGTTCTATTTTTTCTTCCACCTGCTTCAGCATATTGGCACTGTTATCCATCCACACTAACCCGTTGATGGGGATGGATGCTTCACCTGTAACAAATGCACTGTTGAAGATGGTAGCTTCTTTTTTAGTTGCCCAGCCAAGTATTGCACTTTCCAATGCAAAAGCTATGGACGGGAAAGCAGATAAATCAAGAATATCCAGTAATTCTTCAAAAGGCAGATTCAGCAGCTCGGCATTGTTTTCACTCAGGCGTTGAACTGTTTTATTCAGCTTGCTATAATACTCCGGTACATCATCAATACTGAGGCCGGGTAGTGTTCCTGCTTCACCCCAGCTGCTGAAACCGGGAGAGTGGAACTCAATGAACCTGATATTGCGTTCATGCAAAACCCCGCGCGAGGTACCCGCTGGTTTTTTGAAATGTAATTGATACGGATGAACTTTAATTGAAAACATTACCAATACCTGTAACAACCACAATAAAGCTTAGGATGTAACTTACGCAAGTCATCAGCGCGAAGAAAAGAACACTCAGCGAAAGTTGCTTGAGCAGTTTATTGTAAGCAGGAGAGGGTTCGGTTGTCCAAATACTGCGAGTATTCGCAAAAATAACTGGGAAAGAAAGAAGGTATAAAAAGTCCACAGCACTCTGGTAGATAATTACTGAGAATATAACTATGCTTAATGTGGCTCCTGCTATTAGAAACAAATGATATTGTTTAGCTTTTTTTACACCTAACTTAACCGGGATAGTAATTTTTCCGCAGGCTTTATCATTGTCTATATCACGAATGTTATTTACGTTGAGTACTGCCGTTGCCAACAATCCTATAGCGATTGCGGGTAAAATCATCTCAGGCACAAGCACGTGGTATTGTACATATGATGTTCCCAAAACAGCAAATATGCCGAAGAAAAGAAACACGAAAATATCTCCCCAGCCTTTGTAACCGTAGGCATTATTCCCAACGGTGTATTTAATGGCAGCACCTATGGCGGCAATGCCTGTGGCGAGTAGTATAAAGGTGGCAAGGTTTACTTCAGGGAAAGCCAGTAACAACAAACTCACTCCGGTAAGTAGCGTAGCGGCTACAAATACTACCATCATTCTTTTTACCTGGTTTGGTTGCAATGCACCGCTTTGTAATGCTCTTTGGTTACCTAATCTGTTTTCATTGTCGGTGCCTTTTACAAAATCTCCGTAATCATTAGCGAGGTTAGATAATATCTGCAGTTCAAAAGCAACCAGCAAGCACAGAAAAAGAATAAGTCCGTCAGCTTCGCCAAAAATACCGGCCAGCATAGATCCGGTTAAAACAGATGCAGCAGCTAATGGTAGCGTACGTAAACGGAAAGCGTGTAACCAGTGTTTCATTTTTTAGTGGTGAAAGCCTCTTTTTGCAATGCTTTACTGTACTCAGATGACATACGCTGAAGCAATTTCGCAAGCTCTTCAGTGGAGGGTGAGGCCGGATATGGTGAGTATTCACCTGTAGGTTTTTGCTGCAAAATTTTGCCGTCTTTTATGTAAAGGCTGTTTTGATAAACTACCTGCATGCGCTTGCGGGCCTGTCCGCTGTCATCGGTATAATTTTCTACTGTCTCTGCCTTTTCATAAATGAAAATGAGTTGGCCTTTGTATAAATAAAACTCCCGCATCATTCTTCCTTTGGGTATTTTAGAAGATTCTTTGATGATGCAAAGTTTATTGTTTTTGTATTGACCTATTACTTCAGCTTTCAGGTATTTTTTACCGTCTTCTTTGTCCAGTTCCCAGATTAATGCCTGCTTGCGTTGGTAGTCGGGAAACTGAGCTAATTCCAGGTACTGGTATTTAATTTGGGTAACAGCTTTTCGTACATCTGATTGCCCGAAGCTTGCCAATGAGCTTAATGCGACTAAAAAAGTTATTGCTGCTGATTTCATTTGAATAATAGGGTGTTGATTTCAGGTATTACTTTATTGTCTATATACTCAATGCCGCTTTTGTAAGCATAAATGCCGGCTTCTTGCTGTTTAAGCCGTATGCCTTTAATGTCGTTTTTTTGATGCGAATAAACGGGTTTTCCTGAGGCATCTTTTATGGTTAAAGCAAATTGCAGGTGACAGGTAATCATTTCGTAAGCTACGTTTATCTGCTGTGTGTTGGACGTAAGCTCGAAAATCAGATCAGCCTCTGCTTTATTCATGGTTAGCTGAAGTCCGTTATCAAACATTCGCTTATCTAAATGCTTCATCAGTATGGATTCTTCCAAAGGTGAGTTCAAATTTTTCTCTGAACTGTTGCTGTAAAATTTTGGTGCAATTACCTTTATGAACATACGGTGCGAGGGAATAGATAGCTGTGATACAAAAGGTTTGAAATACTTCCACGAGGTATCTGTTGAACACATTTTTTCAAAATCCAGTGCGGCCTCAATTTCCTGATAGGCTTGTGTAGAAGTAAGTTTAAAGATGGAAAGCATTCCCCTGCCCTGATTGTTGGTGATAATGCTTTCGTTGATGTTTCCTTTACCGCTCACAAAAGAAAACTTTACGGGTAAATCATTGAGTTTTGTTTTGTTCCTGTCTTTAGTAAACGCAGCTACAGCATACCGTTGGTTAATGGGTAGTCCAAACTTCAACTCCTGAGTAGAATCGCTGAACTCAATGCGAATGTTATTTATCACTCGTTGTAACTCTGAAAAAGTTTCATTCACCAATAAAGTAGTTTTACCATCTATTTCAGCCTCTACAGCCTGATTGAGGTAGTTACGCATGGCAGACAAAGCTTTGCCGTAAAATAATATAGAGGAAGGATAGTAACTGCTTTTGGTAAACTCTCTAGCCTGTTTAATAAATCCAACTGCAGTTGATGCAGCTTGTTGCATTTTCTCCTGTTCACGTTGTTTGTATTCTTCCCGCGACAGACTCAGGTAAACCCAATATTCTTTATCGTTTTCAAACTCGTCAATTATACGGTAGCCTTCAATATTGGTGTTTACAGATGATTTGGTAGAAGACAGGTAGTCCTGCTGAAATTTATAGTCGCGGTTAATGGTAATGAGGTAAGAATTGCTATTTACTGTTACCTGAATTTGAGAACACAATTCGCTCAAGGCGTCTTTGAAGGCTTTGTCTTTGTAATCTTTCATACCAGGACGTTTTTCTATCATGGCTATGCCAATATAATAGTCATCGTCTATTGGTCTTTTTCTCACCCACCCCGGGCGTGCCCCGTCTTGTTCCACCTGAACGATTTCCTTAGCTGGAGGAGGAGGTGTTTGCGTAGTTGCTTTTTGTGAGGAGCCGCAGCCTGAGGCCAGTAAAAGTAAAAGGGTAAAAAGAAGAAAAGTTGGTTTGCTCATTATTGACCGTTGCTCATTTGTTTGTGGAATTGCAAAATTTCATAAGCGATAGTACCTGCCACTTCGCGCAGCATGTGCTCATTTAGCTCATCCCTGCTTTTTAATTCCTGCCGGCTGTTAAACATAGAGCGGAAACTATTGACATTGCCCAAACCTTCCTGTGTTGGAAAAATCTGGTTAAGTTTAACGTTTCGGGTAGGTACAGCATATTTTATCTCATCGGTGTTGGTATCGGAGTAAGATTTAGAATACAGTATTTTACCTGTTTCGGTTGATACCAATTTGAAATCTGCTGATACACGGTAGCTGGCAGATGCCTCATATTCGTAGTAGGAAAAGCGGTCCACATTTCTGCGCAATACAGTTTCTCCTGCATGGTTGCGGTAACTTACAGTTGATATTTCGAAACCGGTGCGTTGGAGTTTACTCGGTCCGCTTTTAGTAAATGTATTCTCTGTAACGTTAATGAATAAGCCGCTTTGTACACCAAGCATTTTACCGGCAGTAGCTGCTTTTTTCTCGTCAATCATGCCGCTCATGCCCAGTTTTTGTTCTTGCAACAGTTTGTCTATGTTCTCTCTGTCCACAACATGAATAAACGGGTTTTTAGATTGCATAATTTCATCTGTAATCATGCTGGCCAGCTTGCGTTGCAGTTCCCTGTTTTTAGCATCTTTATCATCAACAAAAAAACCAATGGTGAAAGTTGCTTTCTCTATTGCCTCGGCTTTTAGTTTTTCGGTCTCTTTGTATTTGCAGGTAAAGCGGCATATTTTTTCCAGTTGTTCGTAGGCCAAAGCGTATTTTTTCTCACCCATGTAATTTAGTGCCTGCTGATACATAGGCTCCAGTTTGGCAGTTTCTTTCAAGGTGGCTACGTCCTTGTACGTGGGGTTAAGGGATGTAATTTCTGCAAATGATTTTTGTGCTGAGGTAAAATCGTTACGTTTCAACTCTTCCAATCCCTGATTGTATAATTGTTCCAGGTATTTGTTTTTGGCGTCTTCGTAATCGGGTTTGTAGTGGTCGTCCCACTTAAGGTAAACTCCCAGGTCATTTAAATCACTGTAATACTTTTCGGCATTGCGGTAGGCATAAACTGCTTCCTTATTTTTATCTGTATTGTAGGCTTTGAAAAACTCCTCAAAGTAATCATTGAGCACTTTCTGACCGGCTAATTTTAAACCTATCTGTGCTTCCACATTTCGTTTGTCATACCTGAGGGCATCATAATAATATGTGGCCGCCTCCCGGTACATGCCGGCTGTTTCTAATTTTTTGCCCTTTGTATACAACGATTTGGAAGGGTTGCAGGCGCCCGCCACAAAGGCAATACTTAAGGCAATCAGGTATAAATGCTTCATATTTTCAGTATGCAATCTTACTTTATTTGCTCCCTTTTGCAAAGAAGAAGCCAAATTAAATCCAAGACTGTTCTGTTGATGTTTTTGTTGCAAGGTTCAGGAAATCAAGATTGTTTTGTAAGTCGGATGCCGTTGGTTTCCAGTGTAATCAATTTTTGACGATACAGATTGCCCACTGCTTGCTTAAATGCTTTTTTGCTGATACCCAATTGGGCATATATCTCTTCGGGGTCTGATTTATCATGTAAAGGCAGAAAGCCGTTCTGGTTCCTGAGCTTTTTCAACAACTCATCAGCAATTGGGTCAATGCGGGAGTAACCCGGTTCCTGTAACAATAAATCAAGTTTACCGTCTTCTCGAATCTGGCTGATGTAGCAGGTAATTTTATCTCCCGCAGTTAAAGGTTTAAATACCTCGTTGGCGTAAAGCATGCCCAAAAACATGTTGTTCACTATGCACTTGTATCCCAACTCGGTTGATTTTACCACCAGCGCATTTACTTTCATGCCATTTTCCAGAGTTTCATCGGCATGGTAAGCAAAATTATCTAAACGGGTACTGCCGTAAAGGCGCTTGCTGGATGGGTCGAACGCAATATATACCACATGCTTTTCGCCTTCTTCCAGTGGCGATTGTTGCTCGGCAAAGGGGACAAACAAATCTTTGGGAAGCCCCCATTGCATAAAGGCACCAACACCCGTAATGGCTTCAACGGTAAGGGCAACAAAATCACCCTCCTGTCCCAAAGGTTGATCTGTACTGGCCACTAAACGGTCGTCTGAGTCGGTGTAAATAAATACGTTTACTTCATCGCCTTCGTTAAGTGGTTTTTTGATATACCGTTTGGGTAGCAATATTTCGCCCAGTTCTTTGCCGTTCAGGTACACGCCAAAGTCAACGGTTTTGAGCACCTTAAGTACATTAAATCGCCCTATTTCTGTCATGCGGTAAAGGTAGGGAAATTTAATTGGCAGTTAATTTCAGATTGCACATTTGTGAAATTGAAGTAATTTGCATTCAATATGATAACTTCAGAAATATCTGTTTGTGTTAGAAAAGCCTTGCTGGTGCTTTTTATTTTTTCTGCATTCAATGTTACATATGCTAATTTAGATTCGTGTGAATGTAGTTGGACTAGTTTTCAATCTTTTGTAGAAAATGATACGCTTTATTTCACGCAAGAAAGAACTAACATTATAAAAGGAGATTCGATTTTTTCAGGTACAGTAGAATTATTACCTACAGTTAAAGGGAACAGGTTGAAGCATTATTTTAAACAGAGTATATATGACACCTTATTGTTAAAGGGAGACTCGATAGTTTGGATAAAAAATGGCATGCAAGGACTTTTTTTTAGGCATACTTCTTTTTTGAGAGGTGATACGTTTTTTGTTTTAAGAAGTAATCCGAGTGTTGTTGCTTTAAAGTTAATCCCTAGTAAGGAAATAATATATGAAGGAAGACGAATTTTTAAGTTTAAAGCAATTCATGTTAAGTATGATACAATAAGCGAATCATATAGCTCTTCTTACCATGAATCTGATGTTTTCATAGATCCTTTATTTGCAATTATTCAGGAGGAAAAGGGCTATGAGGAGCTGATTTTAGATAACTTTGTTAAAACAGAAGGTAAGATAGATCACTATAGACGATTCCTTCCAGACAAGAGAGAGTGCGAAAGTCAGTTATTACAATTGGAAAAAAGACTTGGACTTAGATAAGCTGGCTCATTCATGCTTGTACAACGTAAACATTGCTACTCCATAAGGATAGTAGAAAGTTTTTACGGGAACGTATTCGTTTTTCAGTAACTCAGCAAAAATTTTGGAATCGTGGTGTTGCAGGTGATGCAAATCAAGGTAAGAAGCTACTGCATATGGATAAACTATGTGGCTGTCTCGTTCAGCTACATTGACCAGATGTTCTCCACTCAGGCGGGTCGCTGATGTTTCCTGCTTTAATATTTTTGTGTCGGACTCCTCTGCTATAAGGTCGTTTATCTCTTTGTGCAGTTCACTTACACCTAACCCATGAACCACAGCAGGCCCGTAAAACTGGCCAATAAAACGTTCTCCGTATTGTGCTCCGTAAAACAACAGGTTGGGGTAACATGGGTACATCATAATTCCCTGATGCAACAGTGCAACTACAGCAATTGCGTTGATTAAACGCTGCTTTTTTTGCAAAAAATCAACTACCGTAATGCTGATAGCCGCATACACCGAAGGGAAAAATTGCACCTGATGGTGGGGAGCATCGTAATGAAATACGCCCGACTTTACCCAAAGAAATAAAAACACCCCGATGGAAACAGCAGCAAAAAAACGGTGCAATAGTATTTCGCTTCTTCCTAAAACCACACAGGAGTAAAGCAGTATCAGTACAACAACGGGGTGGGCCTTTACGGTAAAAAGCACCAGTGAAAACCAATACGGGGCTTGGGTTTTACCTGTGTTAAAGTAATTCCAGTAAGTGTACTCATGTCCTTCAAGGGCTTCCTTTATGGCTGCCTGCAAAATTACAGGGTCACAATAAATAATGGTAGATGCCAAAAAAGTGAGTAGTGCAGCTCCTGCAAAAATGAACAGGTTTTTTAAATTCACGCCTTCCTGTTTCCGAAAAAAAGTGACTAAGAGAAGAAAGGGTAATACTGCAAAAACACCCAATAAAGAGAGTGCGATGCTAAAGCCCCAATATATTCCTGAAACCAACAGGTGTTTTGTTTTTTGTGTGCTGAGAAAAAGATACAGTTGTATGAAGGTTAAACTAAAGAACAACGTAAATGTAGCATTGGAATGGGTGAGCAAATGTCGCCCGGCAGTGATGAGTGGCACAGACGATAGCATCAACACCAATATTACATTTGCTGCACGTTTACTGTGATGTTTATACAAGAAAAAATACCACAAAGGCATCAGCAACAAGATGCTTAACGCACTGATGAGGTAATGCACCAGCGCTTTTTTGCTGATTGATTCAGCTATAGCATGCAGGTAATATACTAAACGTGTTTGACTGGGGATTTCTATATTAGCAAACGGACTTCCACCTTCTTTCAGTTCCCTGGTGATGCGCAAGTCAGCCGTTTCATCATAGGTAGTTCCTGTAGAGCCGTAATTCCACAATAATATAATTCCCAGGAGTACTGTAGACAGAAGAAAAAGCCGATGATGCTGCCACTTCATGCACAAGTATAAGGCAGAGACAGGTAAATAAAAAGTCCCGCGCATGGCGGGACTTTTTATAGGATGGCTCTATGTCACTTCGAGATTTGCTATTGTACAATCAGTTTTCTAAAAGTGTTTCCAGTTACTCCTGAAATGCGCACCAGATAAATACCGCTTTTTAAACCGTTAAGGTCAAGGTCAATGCGGTTATTACCACTGCTCAGTTCACCTGAATACGGTGTGCGGAGAACTTTACCACTCAGGTCAGTAATGTTAATGATTGCAGAAGTGTTTTGTTCAGTTACCAAATTCACCGAGGTATATTTGCTTGCCGGATTAGGGTATAACGTAATTTCAGCAGCAAATGATTTGCTTTCTCTCACGCTTGTTACATTTGAAAGAGGAATAACATTACCAGAAGCAGTAGCAACAAATAAACCAAACGCAGCACCTGCATCTTTTCCTACCGGGATATTAGGAGAAAGGAATCCTGAAGCAAAAGCAACAATAGCACTGTCTTTAAATACTGAGAGAGGAGCAGCATATGCAGCAACTACAGAAGAGCTACCTGCCGGGCGCACTTCCAAACGAATGTTGTTAGGATCAGCAGCAAGATAATTAGCTGTTGCTTCACCAAACTGTACATTGGGAACAAGCACTGGTCCGCCAGATACAGCAATGTCAACAGCCGGAGCATCAGTAGCACCATGTACAACGGCAATGTCTACTTTATTTGCAGTTGATGCGGCTTCTCTGCCATTCAAAAGTGTAAGACGGAAGTTGATGGATTTTCCTCCGGGATTGCTTTCAAAGTTGTTTACCAGCACTACACCGTTGGCCATCGCCACAAAGCGACCTCCTGAAGGTAATACACCTAATGATTGAGACAATAATGTATCAGTAATGCTGGTGCTGCTTGCACCGGCTACAGCTACAGCAAGTTCGTCACCTGATGGAAGTTCAACATAACCCGTAGCAGTTCTGAAGGCGAAGTTGTCAATGATTTTTGAACTAGTCGCTTGCGTTTTATTGATGAGCCAAATGTCAACACTGCTTGCAGCAGGGTCGGCACTGTTGTGTATTACCTGAACGCGTGCAGGCGATTGAAGCGGTAAAGGGACAACACTTCCATTACTCAATGCAGCAAAAAGTCCGAAGGCAGCACCGTTTTTGTTTTGAGCCGGATTGAGGAAACCCGAAGCAAACACCACTAGGGCGCTGTCTTGCAATCCCAATGTGCTCAGTGGTGCCTGATAAGAAACTAATCGGGCAGAGCTGCCGGCTGCTTTTACATCAATGATGAGGTCAGTTGTTTTAACGTTGAGGTAAGAAGTAATGGCTCCGTAAGCTGCATTACCTACCAGTGGAGTTTGTACTCCGCGAGCATAAATGTCAACTGCGGGAGCATCGGTTGAGCCATGATAGATGGCTATGCTTGTAGTATCTCCTGCTGTAATGTAACGCTCACGGGCAGGGACAAGCACATTCAAACCAAACGGCTGCTGTGGGTTGAAACCTGTTGCAACATGTCCCTGTGCAAAAAGAATGTAAGTTTCATTAGGTGTAAGGTTGTAACCGAAACCGAGCAACGTGTCGGTTATCATTGTACTGTTTTTGCCGGCAAAGGCAAGGCGGATGTTCCTTCCGGCAGGTGCATCAATAAAACCTGTAGACTGTCTGAACGCCAGATTATCTTTTATTTTCACAGAAGAATTCCCATCCACCAGCCAAACATCCACTGTGTCTACAGCGGCATCGGGGGAGTTGTGAACTGCCATAACACGGGCGGTTTGTGCACTTGTAGCAAGCGGAACAAATGTTGCCGCAGCCATCACCATACGTACAAAATTTCTTTTCATAATTGTTTATTTATTTTTTGTAGTTTAACATGATGGCAAAGACATCGGACTAACATTTTTTGTTTGTCATAAAATTGTCACTTTGTTTTTTATGTTTTCCGGTTTCTGTTTCTCAGCTAAATAGCAGTTTACGGTTACCTGTATACGAAATTTATTTTCCAAAAGAATAGTGTGATTTCTTGTATGTGCAAACGGTTGAAAACAAAGTGCATAAAATGCCCCTAAAACAAATCAACTTCCGTGAAATACCTTAATATTGCAAAACTTTTTGAACCATTTAGGTATTACCTTTAAAAACAACACATACATGAGTATCAGCGTGCACAATCCCGATCGTTTTGAACGCAGGCACATCGGTCCTGACCAACGTCAAACAGATGAAATGTTAAAAGCCATTGGAGTACCCTCCATTGACCAACTTATCGATGAAACCATCCCGGCCCACATTCGTCTCAAGAAGCGAATGGAGATAGGGGAGGCACTTACTGAGCAGGAAGTTCTCAGCGAGCTTAAATCCATAGCGGCTAAAAATCAGGTGTTCAAATCCTACATCGGCAGCGGATACTATGATACGTTTACTCCAGGTGTTATTCTGCGTAATATTATGGAAAATCCGGGTTGGTATACACAGTACACTCCCTACCAGGCTGAGATTGCACAAGGCCGTTTGGAAGCTTTGCTCAACTACCAAACTATGGTGATTGACCTTACCGGAATGGAGATTGCCAACGCGTCTTTGTTGGATGAAGGTACTGCCGCTGCTGAAGCTATGCATATGTTTCATGCTATGCATGCAGAGCCCGACAGACACAAATTGTTTGTTTCTCAAGAGTGCTTTACTCAAACTATTGACATACTCAAAACACGTTCAGAGCCATTAAACATTGAGTTGGTTATTGGTGACCACAACACGGTTGAATTAACCAATGATTTCTTTGGCGCAATAGTGCAGTATCCTGCTGCTGACGGTGCCATATACAACTATGCTGATTTCACCAAGCGTGCAAAAGAAAAAGGTATCTACGTGTGTGTAGCGGCAGATTTGCTTAGCTTAACCTTGTTAACTCCTCCGGCAGAGTGGGGCGCAGATTGCGTGGTGGGTTCATCACAACGTTTTGGTGTTCCTATGGGATACGGTGGTCCTCATGCAGCTTTCTTTGCTACTAAAGACGATTACAAACGTCAGATGCCCGGCCGTATCATTGGTGTGTCTATTGATGCACAAGGTAACCGTGCATTACGCATGGCTTTGCAAACACGAGAGCAACACATTCGAAGAGAAAAGGCTACTTCCAACATTTGTACTGCACAAGTATTGCTTTCCATTATGGCTAGCATGTACGGTGTTTACCATGGACCTCACGGACTGAAAAAGATTGCAGAAAAAACACACGGATTAGCTAAAACGCTTACACGTGGTTTGGATAAAGTAGGTGTTAAACAATTAAACAAAGATTATTTTGATACACTGAAATTGCAATTGAAAGATGCTGCTGCAACAACGGCTTTAAAGAAAGAAGCTTTGGCAGCCAAAATTAATTTGCGCTACATTGATGATACACATGTTGGTGTTTCCATTGATGAAACCACTTCAGTTAAAGATATCAATAACCTGTTGAATATTTTTGCTAAAGCAACCGGTAGTTCGGCTCCCGCAGCAGATACAAGCAACCTGACTGTTGAGTGGCCTGCTGAACTGCAACGCAAGAGCAGTTACATGACGCACCCTGTCTTTAACAGTTACCACAGTGAGCATGAAATGTTGCGTTACATCAAAGCGTTGGAAGCAAAAGATCTTTCACTTTGTCAATCGATGATTTCATTAGGCTCATGTACCATGAAACTGAATGCAACTGCAGAAATGATTCCTGTTACCTGGCCTGAATTTGGCGGATTGCACCCTTTTGCTCCGGTAGATCAGGCAGCAGGTTATACTCAAATTTTTGATGAGCTTTCTTTCCAGTTAAAAGAAGTTACCGGTTTTGCCGGCATGTCATTGCAACCTAATGCAGGAGCACAGGGTGAGTATGCCGGTTTAATGGTGATTCGCGAATATTTCAAAAACAAAGGTGAGGCGCACCGTAACATCGCATTGATTCCCGCATCTGCACACGGTACAAATCCTGCTTCTGCAGTTATGGCCGGTATGCAGGTGGTAGTGACCAAAACTGATGAGCGGGGTAATATTGATGTAGAAGATTTAAAAGCAAAAGCTGAGCAACACAAAGATAATTTGGCTTGCCTGATGGTTACTTACCCGTCAACACACGGTGTGTTTGAAGAAACCATTATTGACATCTGTAACATGATTCATAGTTTTGGCGGACAGGTTTACATGGATGGTGCCAACATGAATGCGCAGGTTGGATTAACCAGCCCCGCTGCTATTGGTGCTGATGTGTGTCACCTTAACCTGCACAAAACATTTTGCATACCACACGGTGGTGGCGGTCCGGGTGTTGGACCAATTGGTGTGGCAGCTCATCTGGCGCCTTTCCTTCCCGGACACTCTTTGGTAAAAACCGGAGGTGATAAAGCCATTCATGCTGTTTCAGCTGCTCCATGGGGCAGTGCCAGCATATTGCTTATCTCGTATACCTACATTAAAATGATGGGTACTTCAGGGTTAGAGAATGCAACCAAATATGCCATACTGAATGCAAATTATATTGCTAAGCGTTTAGAAGGGCATTACGATATTCTGTACAAAGGAAGCAAAGGCCGTTGCGCACACGAGATGATTCTTGATACCCGCGGATTCAAATATACAGCGAATGTAGAAGTAGAAGATATTGCTAAGCGTTTGATGGACTACGGTTTCCACGCGCCAACAGTGTCTTTCCCTGTGGCAGGTACTGTAATGATTGAACCAACGGAGAGTGAATCAAAAGCTGAGCTGGATCGTTTCTGTGAAGCAATGATTGCTATTCGTAAGGAAATCAAAGCCGTTGAAGACGGTAAAGCAGATAAAGCAGACAACGTATTGAAAAATGCTCCGCATACTTCAGCAGTTGCTACGGCTAATGACTGGAGCCACCCTTATACCCGAGAAGAAGCCGTGTTCCCCGCAGCTTGGGTTAAGTCGGGTAAATTCTGGCCATCAGTTGGTCGTGTGAATAACACTTACGGAGACCGCAATCTGGTTTGCGCCTGTTTGCCTATTGAGGCTTACGAAACAGCCACCGCATAACTACTAAAGCATACACTTAAAGTCCGGTTGGGGATAAGAACATTTCTATCACCTTCCGGACTTTAATATTTTTGCATCAAATTTATAGTTTGATACATCACATCATCAGTATACTGTTTTTTATGTTGGCCTGGTTGGTTGCTCCTGTCGCACCAGTTCCAGTTCATGCCCCAAAGCCTTTAAATGTTTTTAAAACCGATTTTACCGGAAAGCCGGTGAAATTGTCGGTTAATGTTATCAAGGCAAATCATGGTGACGAGCTAAACTTTTGGATGGATGCCTGCGACAGTGTGTTGCAATACGGGCAGTCAAAAATTAGTGTGATGCACATTGGTGATTCACATATTCAGGCTGATTATTTTTCAGGCAGAATGCGCGAGTTGTTGCAATATTCATTTGGTAACGGAGGAAGAGGGCTGGTATTTCCTTACCGTATAGCCAAAACGAATAACCCCGATAATTACAAAGTGCATTGGACGGGTGAATGGGCCAACTGTAAAAATGTTAATTACAGCAAGGTTGGCGACATGGGCATTTGCGGAGTAAGTGTTACTACCAAAGATTCACTTGCAGGTTTTATACTCAACCCAAGTTTCAATTCTTTGTTTAATTACGACTTTAAACGCGTTAAGCTGTTCAGCAAAATATCAACTGATGCGCTCAATTATGTGCTGAGAAATGATACCATGTCTATGGGGTCTTTTATTCCTGAAGAGTTTGACAGTACCTGCACATGGCTCTCATTCGACTCCTATCAGCAAAAGTTTGTATTAGGTTTTAAACCTGTTGATACCCTTAGCAGAGAATTTGAATTTTATGGCATGAGTCTGGAAAATGATTCTGCCGGATTACTGTACCATGCAGCCGGAATAAACGGAGCAGAATATTTTTCATGGAACCGATGTAATTTATTACAGAACCAGATGAAACAACTGGCACCTCACTTGGTGATTATTTCATTAGGGGCCAACGAAGGGTTTAATAAACACTACAGTGATGCTGTACTGCGTGAAAATGCTGCAAAACTTATTGACTTAGTAAGACAAGCCAACCCTCATGCTTCTATACTTATTACACTTCCCGGAGAGAGTTGGTACAGAAAAAGAGCGCCCATTAAACGTCATATTGAAGTGCGAAAAGTTTTGAATGAAGTTGCTGCTGAAAAGCATTGTGCCGTTTGGGACTTGTATGCGGTGATGGGTGGGCCGGGGTCCATGCGCAAATGGCAAAAACGCAAACTAACCGCCAGAGACATGGTTCATTACAATGCACCCGGATATCGATTACAGGGCGAACTTTTATACTCGGCACTCATGGATTATTACCTCAAAAACCGAAAAAAATAGTATGCTTCACTGGGAAGAGTTACTTACATTTTATGAGCGTTCACCGCTCATCTTCTCCCAGTATACTTTTCTTTTTGTGTTTACCATTTTCTTCGCATTTTACCTTGCCGTCTTTAAAAATATTACGGTACGTAACATTTACTTGCTGGCCTTTAGTTTGTTCTTTTATTATAAGTCGGGTGGTTTGTATTTCTGGATGCTTATATTTTCCACCTTTGTCGATTACCATTTGGCCAACTATATTTTTAAGGCAACAACTACAGGCCGGAAAAAACTTTTTTTGGTGCTGAGTCTCTCAGTTAACCTCGGGCTTCTGGCATTTTTTAAATACTCGTATTTTGTAACGGATAGCTTAAATACTTTGCTGGGTACAGACTTTATAGCCTATAACTTTCTTACAGGTATATCGAATGTTTTGGCCGGAACTTCATACGATGTAACCGAAATTATTTTGCCGGTGGGCATTTCGTTTTACACATTTCAAGCAATGAGTTACACGCTTGATATTTATCGGGGCCATCTTCAGCCAGTAAAAAATATCTGGGATTTCGGATTTTTTATTTCCTTTTTTCCGCATCTGGTAGCAGGCCCCATAGTGCGGGCAGCAGATTTTATTCCGCAAGTTTACAAGCCGTATAATGTAACAAAAGAAGAAATGGGTGCGGCCGTATTTCTGATTATGAAAGGGCTTATTAAGAAAGTACTCATCAGCGATTATATCAGTATCAATTTGGTCGACCGCGTTTTTGATACGCCTCAACTGTATTCAGGTGTAGAGAACCTGTTAGCCATTTATGGCTATACGCTTCAGATATATTGTGATTTTTCAGGCTACAGCGACATGGCTATTGGTTTGGCTTTGCTCATGGGCTTTCGGTTAGGTATTAACTTTAATTCCCCTTACAAAGCAGCAAACATCACAGACTTTTGGAGAAGGTGGCACATTTCACTTTCTTCCTGGCTCAGAGATTATTTATATGTTTCGCTGGGCGGAAACAGAAAGGGGAAATGGCGTACTAAAGTGAATTTATTGCTCACTATGCTTATTGGTGGTTTGTGGCACGGAGCATCAGTAAAATTTATTTTGTGGGGTGCATTGCACGGAGCGGCATTGGTGGCTGATAAAGCATGGACTAATTTCTCAGCACCATTTATCAATCAAAAGTCATTTGTTTACCGGGCACTGGTGTGGTTAATCACGTTCAACTTTGTTGCTTTCTGCTGGATTTATTTCAGAGCAGCTGATATGGAAACTGTTCGTTTAATGCTGTTTCAGGTAGTAAATGACATGTCTTTATCAGCAATAGGAGAGCGTATGTGGGCCTATAAACATATTGTAAGTTTGCTCATACTGGGCTTTGGCATTCACTGGTTGCCCGATGAATGGAAACAGAACTGGCAAAATATGTTTATTCGCACGGCATTACCTGTTAAAGCTTTTATCATAGCTGTAGTGATTGCCTTGTTGTATCAGGTAGCTTCATCAGAAGTGCAACCGTTTATTTACTTTCAGTTTTAATCTCATCCAACAATTCCCGCTTACATTTGTTACCACAAGTTATGCAACAAGAACAGGTTATACTGGTAAATGAATCAGATGAACCCATCGGAGAGATGGAGAAGATGTTGGCTCACGAGCAAGGTGTGCTTCACCGTGCATTTTCTGTCTTTATCTTTAATGCAAAAGGAGAGGTGCTGTTGCAACAAAGGGCACTAAGTAAATACCACTCTCCGGGTTTATGGACGAACACCTGCTGCAGTCATCCACGACCGGGAGAAACTACAGAACAAGCCACACACAGGCGATTAAAAGAAGAGATGGGTTTTGATTGCACATTGCAGCATAAATTCAGTTTTATATACAAGGTACAGTTTGATAACGGACTGTATGAACATGAGCTGGATCATGTTTACACCGGGGTTTATGAAGATGAGCCAAGCATCAATCCTGATGAAGTGAATACGTTTAAATGGATGAAGTGGGAGCAGCTTTTGGAAGATGTAAATAAAAATATGGCTGATTATACTTTCTGGCTAAGGCAGATATTAGAACAACATCAACAGATTATTTAATGAATTCCTATAAACAGAAAAGGCTTCCGTGAGGAAGCCTTTTCTGTTTATAGGATGTTGTCCTTTTGATATTATTTTATAGTATCCATGTGGCAGATAAGATCAACCAGTTTGTTGCTATAGCCCCACTCGTTGTCGTACCAGCTCACTACCTTCACAAAGTGAGGGTTCAATGAAATACCTGCATCAGCATCAAAAATAGAGGTACGGGCATCTCCAAGGAAATCATTAGATACTACCGCATCTTCAGTGTATCCCAAAATTCCTTTTAATTCACCTTCAGAAGCTTTTTTCATGGCAGCTTTGATATCCTCATAGCTGGCAGGCTTTTCTAAACGGCAGGTAAGGTCTACTACAGATACGTTAGGTGTAGGAACTCGGAAACTCATTCCGGTTAATTTGCCTTTAAGTTCTGGAATTACTAATCCCACAGCTTTAGCAGCACCTGTAGAAGACGGGATGATATTCTGGTAAGCCCCACGTCCGCCTCTCCAGTCTTTTACTGAAGGGCCGTCAACAGTTTTTTGAGTAGCAGTAACCGCGTGAACGGTAGTCATTAAGCCTTCAGTAATAACAAAGTTATCATTCAATACTTTAGCCACAGGAGCCAAACAATTGGTAGTGCAGGATGCGTTAGACACTACTGACATGTCGGCAGTATATTTAGCGTGGTTCACACCCATTACAAATGTAGGAGTATCGTCTTTAGCAGGAGCGCTCATGATAACACGTTTTGCACCGGCTTTGATGTGGCCCTCTGCTTTGGCTTTTTCCAAAAACAGTCCGGTTGACTCTACTACGTATTCAGCACCTATTTCGTTCCATTTTAAGTTAGCAGGATCTTTTTCAGCAGTTACGCGAATTTTCTTACCGTTAACAACCAGCATACCTCCGTCAACTGAAATCTCCCCTTTGAATATTCCATGGGTAGAGTCATACTTCAACATGTAAGCCATGTAGTCTACATCAATAAGGTCATTGATACCTACGATTTCAACTTTGGGGTTGTTGATGGCAGCCCGGAAAACCAAACGGCCGATTCGGCCAAATCCATTGATACCTACTTTCATTTCTGAGTTTATTTAGCGTCTTATTGTCAATTTTTTGAGCCGCGAAATTACGAGGTGTAGCCGTCAATTCAAAAAAAAGCAAACTAAATCTTCAGTTAACAGAGAATTCCCATATTACACCCTTGATAGCAGCTATACACAATAATGATAAATCAATGTGCTGTGCTATAGCTTGAAAATGAATGTAAAAGAAACTTTTTTCAGCAGTTACAAAACTTTTTTATTTTCAGTGTTGACATAAAAGATGAAAAGTATATCTTTGCAGCCCCGAAGACAAAAAGGCCCGTTCGTCTATCGGTTAGGACGTTAGGTTTTCATCCTAGAAAGAGGGGTTCGACTCCCCTACGGGCTACTACAAAGCCGCTCAATTGAGCGGCTTTTTTTATTAATAATTTATCAAAAATAATGAGCGGTGCAGTAAAGCACTTTATGTTTGATGCAACATAGCCGAAGTGCTTGTTTGAGGCTGTCAGTTATACTTATCAACTGATGAATTCTTTTTCGGAGTTTAAATTGTCCAAAAGTCGCATGGTGATTCATAAATTAAAGTCAACAATTTGTGATTTAACGCTTTTTTCTTGAAGCTTTTTCTTTACTTTGCACAGTACAATAAACATGTAACTTGTTGACTGGAAAATAAATGCTCTTAGTCTGTCCTGTTTTTCAGAAGTTCATTTTGATTGGTTTAGTGTACATTAACTTACTATGCTATGATGATTTTTACGAAAAAGCTATTACTACCTTTATTATTTTTAACTGCCGTTTTCTCCTCTCATTTTGCTAATGCTCAATGCGTTGCCGGCTTTACATCAACTCCCGGTGCACCAATTGTTGGTTGCGACCCCTTTAACGTGTTGTTTAACTCCAACACAACGGGAACAGTAGTAAACAGGTTGTGGAATTTTGGTAACGGAGTTACCAGCACAGCTCAGAACCCGTCACAGGTTTTTACAGCTAACCTCAATGATACCATTTATTACTGTTTCTTAGCTATTGAATGTAGCGGAGGGTTGAGGGATACTGTTTACTTTCAGGTTACAGTAAGGGCAAGACCAAGGGCCACCTATACTGCCAGCAAAACAAGTGTTTGCGCCTTAACTGATTCTGTGTGTTTTACCAACACCTCTTCAACCGGAGCGGGTTATGCATACAATTGGGACTTTGGAGATTTTACATCATCCACTCAGTTTTCACCTTGTAAAAAATATTCAACACCTGGAACATATCAGGCCAGATTAACGGTAACCAATAATTATGGTTGTACACGGCAAACTACTCAAACCATTACGGTAAACGATATTCCGAATACAAATTTTAACGTGAGTTCAACAGCCGGCTGTACTCCTTTTACTGTAACATTTACGAATAACACCGTGGCAGGAACATCTCCCATTGTGAGTTGGGAGTGGGATTACGGTGATGCAAGTACACCTACCGTACTACAGAATTCTCCACCGCATACGTATTTTGCAACAGGTACATATACCATTACACTCAGGGCAACCAATACATCCGGATGTTCTAATATCAATACCAGAACTGTAATAGTAAGTAATACACCTACAGCCAGTATTTCAGCTCCCACCAATATCTGTCAGGGCGAGCCTGCCAGTATCAGCTATTCAGGCACTGCAAGCCCAGCAGGTACCTACAACTGGGGCTTTTCAGGAGGAACATTGAACTCCGGTAGCGGACAAGGACCTTTAAGCGTTACATGGAATAGTAGCGGAACAAAAACCATTACGCTTACAGTTATCAATACTAATGGTTGCAGTACATCTACGTCAAAAAGTATTAATGTTTACATCAAACCCACTATTAACCTAACTTCTTCAAAAGATACCGTTTGTGAGGGTGATACTGTAGTGTTTACTGTTTCACCTTCCGGATATGCGCAAAACCTTTTTTATAACGGAGGTTCTTTACTTGCCACACAGGCACAGAATGTTTATTCAGTGAATAGCTTTTTACTATCGAGTTTGATCAGGGCAAGGGTTTTGGATTCCAATGGTTGTTATTCAGATTTTGACACCTCTGCTGTTTATGTGAAACCTACTCCCTCGCTTACCATTAGTAAATCACCTAATAATGATACACTTTGTAACGGAGTTCCTTTAACTTTTACCGCCAGCCCCAACACCTTTGGACAATATATATTCAGAGTTGGCTTTGCTAATGTTCAGGGTGGCCCATCCAACACCTACACCTCATCATCTATTCCGTCTAACACCCCCGTTACAGTTTCGGCCATTAACAACGGTTGTTCAGGCTCTTCATCTAACAGTATTTCCACCACCATACTTCAACGTTTACCTTCTCCTCAGGTGTATTGCGGTACGGGTACAACCAGTTCAATCACTTTCCAGTGGAATGCAGTGTCGGGTGCAGTAGGGTATAAGGTGAGTATAAACGGAACTGCATTTGTGAACCCCAGCTCAGGAAGCAACGGACTCACTCATACTTTAACGGGTTTGAACCAGGGTGATTCGGCACTTATCAGAGTGGTGGCTTTTGATAATTCGATATGTAACTACGGAGATACATCGTTATCTTTCAAATGTTATGCATTGCCTTGTACACCTGTATCGCTCACCATTACACCAAGTAAGTCATTGGCTTGTGACGGTGAAAGCTTCAGTGTTTCTCTCTCCAACTTTTCTGTACCCAAGTATTCCATTTCATGGGATAGTCTGGTAACTTTTACCGGACTTACTTTTTTTAATTATACAGCTCAAGCAGGCAAATCATATTACATTTATATATACGATTCGGCACAAACCAATTGTCCGCCAACACAACGTTTAGTGCCTATTACAGTCAATCCGGTTCCTACAGTAACATTAACCAAATCGCCCAACGTATCTACTATTTGTGCGAATTCAACAATAACATTTACAGCATCTCCCCAAACGTATTCAATATACAGATTTTATAACGGTACTACTTTACTTCAACAAGGTCCCAATCCGGTATACTCTACCAATAACCTTCCCAGCGGAAACAGTATCCGTGTTGTAGCCGTTAATAACAATTGTACTTCTCCGGCTAGTAATGCTTTGTCAACAACTGTAATCACCAGTACTGCTGTAACACTTAATTCAAGTATTTCAGCAGATACAGTTTGTCAGGGAGACGGTGTTACTTTCACAGCTTCACCAGGCACTTACCAGACATACAATTTTTACAACGGCTCCAGCCTGCTACAGACTGGTAACGGTAACCAGATAACAATAAGCAATTGGTCAATCCCCAACAGTATTTATGTAATTGCTTTAGATGCATCAGGTTGTAATACGGATACTAGTAATGTATTTTCGTATTATGTACAAGTAACCCCATCCATTACTTTAACCAGCCCTATAAACGGAGATAGTATTTGTATTGGCCAATCTGCAGCATTTTCCATTTCTCCATCGGGGTTGGCGCTTTATCGTTTTTTGATAAATGGCAATGTGGTGCAAAGTGGAAGTTCATCCACATTTAACACTACAAGTCTTGCCGACAGTCAGATTGTTACCGCCAGAGCAGGGGTAACGGGTTGCCCGCCTGTATCCCAATCCAATGCGATAATGGCAAGAGTAAAATCTCCGATTAGTGCACCTACTGTTTCCTGCGGTACTACAACCAACAGTACCATTCAATTTGTATGGAACGCTGTTTCAGGTGCAATCGGTTATCAGGTAAGTGTAAACGGTAGTCCCTTTAATTACCCTAATACAGGGCAAACAGGCACATCACACATCATTAGCGGATTAAGTCCCGGTGATTCGGCTACGATTGTTGTTCGGGCACTAAGTGGTAGTCCCTGTGATACCAGTGCTCGCTCTGCACCGGTTAAGTGTTACTCAATTCCCTGTTCACCAATTTCTTTTTCGAAGAGTACGTTGCCAAGCAATATTTGTATAGGTGATTCCGTGTTTCTATATATCACTAACATGAGCACGAACAATTATGGTATTTCATGGGAAGGTGGCGCAATTGGTTCGGATACAACTTTCCGTATAAAGGTATTGACTGATACCATTATCAGTGTGGAATTAAAAGATAATAATCAATCAGCCTGTCCTACTGCAAGTAACTCATTTAACATAGTTACTTCAAAAACACCCGGTATAACAATATCCAGCAATGCTCCTGCTTTCGGGGTTTGTGAAGGATCGGCAGTAACTTTTACGGTAACTTCAATAAACAGCAGTTATGTGTATTCGAACTATAAGTTTTACAACGGATCAACACTTATACAAAACGGGTCAAGCAATGTGTTGGTTACAACAGCTCTGCAGCCGGGAAACAGTATTTATGCTGTGGCCACTTCCAACAGCTGTCAGGATATTTCCAATACTTTGTCGTTAAATGTTATTCCCAAGCAAAAGATTTTTGTTACCAGTAACGTAACACAAGATTCTATTTGTCGCGGAGTTCCGGTTACGTATACGTTATCACCTACCAGTTATCAGCGTTTCAGATTTTTTAATAATGTGTCGTTGATGCAGGATTCTACTTTGAATACGATAACCGTATCCACATTGAGTAATCCGAACAGGATATTTGGTCAGGCAGAAGATATCAACGGATGTTTATCTGAATTCAGTGATACTATTTCCAAATTTATCTATCCGGCCACTTCTGTTTCTTTAGTAAGTACCGCACCGCAGGATACCATTTGTGAATTAAAGCCGGTAAGTTTTGTTGCGGCACCTTCCGGTTATTCCAACTATGAGTTTTTTGTAGATTTCGCTTCAGTGCAAAACAGCAGCAGTAATGTTTATACCGCCAACAATTTTAATACCTCGCATTTTGTAAGAGTAGTATCAAGAAATGCTTTTGGTTGTTATGATACTTCTCAGATTAATTACAAGATTACTGTAATCAGCAGACTTCCGGCTCCTAATGCTTATTGCGGAAATACAACCCTAACGAGCATTGAGTTCAGGTGGGATGCGTTAACCAATGCAGGAGGTTATCTGGTAAGTATAAACGGAGGGCCTTTTATTACTCCAAGTTCAGGTCCCACAGGTCTTACCCATTTTATAGGTGGATTGAATACCGGTGACAGTGCCACTATTAGGGTGCTGGCGTATAATTTTAACTCACCTTGTATATATGGCGATACTTCATTACTAGCCAAATGTTTTGCATTGCCATGTAACTTTGTAGGATTTAACGCGGTATCGAGTGTTCCTGAAGCTTGTGCTGGTGATACGGTTGAGTTTTCTGTAAACGGAGTAACCACAGGCAGTTTCTCAGTTTCATTTAACAACCAAACTACGTATCAAACTAAAACATATGATTCCATTGCGGTTGCATTGAGTACCACTTACAGAGTATATCTGGTAGATTCTAATCAGCTTACTTGTCCACCGTTTTTCCGAAATGTGGCTATTACGGTCAACCCTATTCCAACCATTTCCCTCACCTCAGATGAGGATACTATTTGTGAAACGGAAACCGTGAATTTTACTGCTTCTCCAGCAGGCTACGAGAATTATAAGTACTACAATAATGCAACGCTTGTTCAGGATTCAGGATTGCATTTATACGGAACTCCGTTTTTGCAACCCGGCAACAGCATGGTGGTTGTGGCAACAGATAAAGGTTGTAGTGTAACCTCTTCACCCGTAAACGTTCTGGTAATACCGGCTCAAAAATTAAATATCACAAACTCTACGTTGAATGATACAGCCTGTTACCAGTCGCCCATTATGTTTAATGCCAACCCCGCAAGCTATACCAATTACAAGTTTTATAACTCAGGGGTATTGCTGCAGAATAATGCCTCCTCCAGTTTTACCTCCTCCACTATTGCCAACGGGAACAGAATATACTTTGTAGCATCAGATGCTTTCGGGTGTGAAATTCATTACAGTGATACCGATAATATATATATCAAACCATTTACAAGTATCAGTATTAATAGCTCAGCCATACTTAATAAGGTATGTCAGGGAGACACTCTTTTGATTACTGCATTTCCTGCCAATGCTTTCCAATCTTACCGGTTTTATTGGAACAACAGTTTAACTCAGGATTCAGCCATCAATCAGAAATATTTATACAATCTGGTTGACGGGGATTCTGTGATAACCATAGGGGTAGATTCCAATGGATGTAATGCAACCAGCAATACCATTCGTATTACGGTTCAGCAACGTCCGGGTGTTACAGTTTTTGGAGACACCCTTGTTTGCCAAGGAGACTCCGCCACAATTACCGCCAATCCTACTCAACCGTTTCCCGGAATTACGTATCAATGGCTTTCAGGAGAAACGCAGCAAATAATTAAACCTGTTCCTTCTGTTACTACAACTTATACAGTCGTTGCCTCTGTTAACGGATGCCCGGGTCAACCTGCATCACATTCCGTGGTGGTAGATGCACTGCCCAAGCCCGTAGCTGATGCAGGCAATGCCCGAATAGGCTGCATAGGAGATACAGTTATCTTACGAGGCACAGGCGGACAAACATACTCCTGGGAGCCGGTGAACAAGTTGGTTTTGCCGAATACAGATAAGCCTACCTTTTTTGTTGACAGTACTACCTTATTTACTTTAACAGTAACGAATATTAAATGTTCAAGTGTAGACACCATTACTATTTTTGCTGATAAATGTTTGGATGATGTCTACTTCATCCCGCAAATCATTACCGTAAACGGGGATGGTGTGAACGACTTCTTCTTTATACCTGATATCGATTATTTCCCTAACAATACAGTTAGAATTTACAACAGATGGGGTGATGAGGTATACTCTGCCCATCCTTACAACAACACATTTGACGGTAAAGGAGTTGGAGGTAAGGAACTGCCCGAAGGCGTGTACTATTATGTAGTTGATGTTGCCAACGGTAAAGGTAAGATTCACAAGGGAATGTTTATTATTCAACGATAGGAGGAAAGAGCAATGAAGAAGTATATATACATTTTTGCCTTAGTGTTAGTTGTGGCTGTAACCAATGTTTATGCCCAACAGCAGCCTATGTTTACTCAATACATGTACAACGGTTTACTTATCAACCCGGCCTATGCGGGCAATAAAAATGCAGTTGAATTTACAGCCCTTCACCGCAGGCAATTTGATGGTATAGAAGGAGCCCCTAAAACGCAGGTGTTTTCAGTGAACTCACCTATTCCCAAGAAAAATATGGCTTTGGGTTTAAAGATATACAACGAAACACTTGGGCCTGCAGTAGTAAATAACAGTCTTGGTTTGTGCTATTCGTACCAGATTAATTTCCCAAACTCCAGATTATCGCTGGGGCTGGAAGCTAATGTAATGAATCAGTCAATTGATTTTCCCAAGTTGCGCAGAAACGACCCCAATGATCAGGCAATACCATTAAACAAAGAGAGTGTATTTATACCTGATGCATCGGCAGGAGTATATTACGACAGGGAAACTTTTTTTGCGGGTTTTGCCATGAGTAATTTATTTAATAATGAATATGTGTATGAAGGAGTAAACAACAGAAGTCTTTCAGGCAATTTATTCAGGCACTCTTATTTGTACACAGGAGCTATATTTCCTGTATCACCTAAAATAAAAATTACCCCTGCAATACTGGGTAAATATGTGAGTGGTGCGCCCATACAATTAGATATTAATGCAATTGCTGTTTACAATGAAATGCTTTCTTTGGGTATGGGTTACAGAACAGACAATTCGATTGCAGGTATTTTCAGATTTACCGTGAAAAAGAAAATAAGTGTAGGCTATTCGTATGACTTTGCTACCTCTCCAATGGGAACATACCACAGAGGAAATCATGAGGTGATGTTAACCTATCGATTGCTTTTCCCAACCCCGCCCGGTCAGAAAATTGTTCACCCCAGATACTATTTTTAATCTCAGCTAAACTACCTTCAATATTGTTATGAACTATTTCAAACATATACTTTCTATTCTGTTTTGTGTATTAGCATTCAATGTTCAGGCGCAGGAAACGCCCGCTCAGATAGGAAACAGATTGTTTAATCTGAACAGGTTTGCCGATGCCATTCCTTTTTACCAGCAGGAGTTGGAGACCTTAAAAGATCCCAAACTTTTTCAGGATGTTACTTTCAGGCTGGCTGAATGTTACCGTATTTTGGGTAAAAACGAGGAGGCTGAAAAGGCATACAAAATCATGTTCCTCAAAAACAGAAAGTCTCCCGGAGTACTCTATAATTACGCGATTTTTTTAAAGGGGCTTGGTAAATACAGCGATGCGAAACAGAAGTTTGCCAATTATGCAACGATGTTTCCCGAAGATACTTTGACAAAATGGCAAATGGCCTCTTGCGACTCAGCAATAGCCTGGCTTAAATCTTCAACCGGGTATTATGTGCGTGAAATAAAAGAAGTGAACAGTGCAGAACCAGAATTCAGTCCGCTATTATTAAACAACACGCTTCATTTTGTTTCTTCCAAAGTAAGTGCAGCTGAATTAACCGGCCAGCCCGCTCAGGATGGAGAAGGAAATACCCGAAAGTCGGCATCATCCTCCAAAGGCAAAAAAGTTCAACCGGATAAGAATGCATTGGATGCTCCTTTACCAACTTTAGATATATTCACCACCCTTATTTCTGATACAACAGTAAAAGCAGCAACCCCCAAATTAATGACAGGTTTTGGAGAGTATTTGCATGAAGGACCATCCGCAGTAAATGCAACAGGAGATGAGATTTTTATAACCCGTCCGTCAGAAACAGGTGTAAGGGATAAGTCAAAAAATTTGGTTGAGAATAGATTAATCATTGTCAGTTCAAAAAAAGAAGCCAGCGGTCAATGGTCAGCACTTAAAGAAGATTTACCCTTTAACAGACCTGAAGAATTTTCAGCGGGTCATCCGGCTATTTCTCCTGATGGTAGATTTCTTGTTTTTATGTCGGATAAGCCCGGTGGGTTTGGTGGAACCGATCTTTACCTCACTATCCGCAATGGTGAAACATGGGGTGAGCCGGTAAATCTTGGTCCGCAAATAAATACTGCAGGGTACGAGATGTTTCCTTACTTCAGAGATGACGGTACCTTTTATTTCTCCTCCAACATGCATCCGGGTATGGGTGGTTTAGATATCTTTTCTGTGAAGTATGATTCTGCATCTTCCGCTTGGGGAAAGGTAACCAACATGAGACCTCCCGTTAATTCATCCTATGATGATTTCGGGATTACGTTTGTAAAAGGAAGTGACAAGGGCTTTTTCTCTTCTAAACGTCCTGAAGGTACCGGTGATGACGATATCTATTCGTTTATCGGCAATAAAGAAATTCAGGTAACTTATGACGGGGATGAGTTTAGAATACGAAACGAATTTTTTTATGACCAGTTAACTTATGCAGTTAAAGATTTGGAAACAGGTAAAGAAACCCCGGTAGCCGGAAACGCTCCTGAGCTTAAGTTGAAATTATTTCCGAATAAAAAATATGAACTGAAATCCATGCGTGGAAAGCAAACGGTTAATACTCTTGCTTTATCCTACGGCCTTTCACCTGAAGGTGCATTTAATCTGGCGTTTTCATCAGATAGTTTGCCGGTAAACATTAAAGGATACATTCGCTCATCTGATGCAACGGGTAGTGCTCAGTCCATACTCAATGCCGCTAAAAACTCAGTAGGTTTACCCGGAGTGGATATAAAAATTAATAACAGCAAAAATGAATTAGTGCAAGAGGCCGTTACAGATAGCTCAGGTAAATTTAATTTCAAAAAGAGATTTAGCCCTAAAGAAAACTATGCATTAGCTCTTTCTGATCAGAAAGCTGTTTCGTTTACTCAGCCGCTAACTACAGCCAAAGAGACTGTAACGGATAAGCCGGATAGTTTAATTGCATTTAAGGGCAGGGCAGTAAGGTTAGGAACAGCCGCTCCGGTTACGGGTGTTAAGATTTCTTTATTTAAAGGAACTCAGGAGATAACTAAGGTAACCAATGATAAAGACGGTAGGATATTGTTTAACCTGAGCCGTGGTGAAACATACACCGTTGTTGGTTCAAAAGACGGCTTTTTTCAATGTCAGGTTAAGGTAAGTACCATAAACAAACCCAACATCTCTGCCATTGAAGAGGTGCTTGCTATGGAACCGATTAAGCGGGATACCAGCATCAACTTAATTGATATTTATTATGACTTTGCTAAGGCTACACTTCGTTCTGAGTCTAAAAAAGTATTGATGCGTATGTATCAGTTTTTAAAGGATAATGACTCTATTGCTATCGAACTGATGGCGCATACCGATGAGGTAGGAACAGATGCATCCAACATGGTACTGTCTCAGAAAAGAGCCCAGTCGGTAGTTGATTTTTTAATTGAAAAAGGTGTTTCACCTCAACGCATGTTGGCTGTTGGTTATGGTGAATCAACGCCTAAGGTTCCCAATGCCCACAATGCAAAAGACCACCAGTTGAACAGAAGAACGGAATTCAGGATTGTAAGTAAATCTGACATACCTAAATTGATGGCAGTACATAAGCGTAAGATTGCTGAATATGAATCAACATTCAGAAACGAACAGCAAATTGAAGCATCAAAACCTGCTGAGAAATCTATGTTTACTGTTTCGCCTAATCTTGGTTCAGGTAAGATTGACGGAATAGTGCAGGCTAAACAGGAGCAGGGTATAGTATACAAGGTGCAGATTGCATCATCAGAAACAGAAGTACCACCGGATTATTTCAGTGGATTTAAACGTGTAGAAACGTTGCGTGATGCCAAAGGTATCCACAAGTATTTCGGGGCCTCTACCACCAGTTATGATGAGGCTTTAGTGATGCTCAACAAAATCAGAAGTGAAAATAAAATTGGCGATGCATTTGTTGTTCCATACAAAGACGGAAAGCGGATTGAGTTTGATGAGATTGAAGGATGGGGAACTAAAAAATTCACTACTCCTCCAGTATCAACTTCACAACCTTCAGGTGCACAGATTACAAATGAGCCGGTAAACGGATACGTGGTACAAATAGCTGCACTGCGTACAAAGGATAAGTTGCCAGATTTTAAAGGGGTAGATGTGAAAGAGAAAAAGGGGGAGGATGGATTCTACCGTTACTACGTGGGGCCTTTTGCCAGTATGGAGGAAGCCAATGCTGAACGGCAGCGTTTAGTGAACTTAGGATTTTCAGGTGCGTTTATTAAATCAGGCCTGTAATCAACTTGTTGCACAATTTTAATGCATGATTAACTACAACTCACGCGCTTGGTTCACGCTTATATTTAAGTTTCATAAGAGTGACACCCTGCGTATGCTGTTACCGGCCATGCTGGGCTTAGCAGCTTTTGCCACCCTCATTATTTATCTGGAGTTGGAGGTGTTTAAAGTGAGTTTCAAATCAGCATCCATCATGTTTTCTCTGCTTGGGTTTGTTATTTCCATGCTTTTAGTGTTTCGTACCAATACAGCCTATGAACGTTGGTGGGAGGGCAGAAAACTTTGGGGTAGTTTGGTGAACTCCTCCAGAAACCTGGCCATAAAACTGAATGCATTTTTGCCGGAGAAAAGTGAACACAAAGCATTTTTCGCTGAATACATTCCGTTTTATGCTTTTGTGCTTAAAGAACACCTTCGCGGTAATAAGGTAACGAAACTAAATAGCTCATTCGCACATCAGCCCAATTATGTAGCGCTATTGATTGCCCAACGTTTGAAAAAAGTGCAGGAAGAAAAACTCATAACGGGGGAACAATTAATTGTCCTCAATCAGGAGTTTACCAACTTTACTGATGTGTGTGGTGCATGTGAGCGTATACGTAAAACGCCTATTCCTTATTCCTATAGTCTTTTTCTTAAGAAATTCATTTTTGTCTACATTATAAGTATGCCTTTTGGTTTCGTGAATGAGGCAGGATACGGCATTGTTCCGGTTATGGTATTTGTATTTTATGTACTGGCCAGTTTGGAGCTAATTGCTGAGGAAATAGAAGACCCCTTTGGCAGTGATGCAAACGACTTACCTTTAGATGAAATTGCCGAGACTATTGATGTGAATGTAAATGAACTATTAACCTAGTCCTTAGGCAAAGACACAAAAAAAGAAGTTCCGGTACCCGGTTCGCTTTTAACCCATATTTCACCACCAAGGCGGTCAACTAAACGTTTTACTATATACAGCCCAAGTCCGCTGGAGGTTTCATTACCTGTTGGCTTATTGGTAAGTAGTTGGTATTTATTAAACAAACTTTTTTGCTGTTCGGCAGGTATTCCGGGGCCATTATCTTTTACCTCAAAAATAAAGTGGTGGTCATCATCTAAAACAGTAATAATAATACTCGAACCCCAAGGGGCAAACTTAACGGCATTGTTGATCAGGTTAGACAGAATTTGACGCATACATTGCAAATCAGTATGCAGTACCACTTCATTCACTGCAATGTGAGGAACGATACTGATATTTTTTGATTGTGCATCTGGAGTGAATCGGTTTACTTTTTTGGTAATCAAATCACGCACATCAATAGGCTCTTTCTGAACCTGTATATCCACCCAATCATTGCGGTCAATACTCAGAAATTTGTTTATCATTTCCAGACTCTCTTTGCTGGTTTCCGTAATAAAGTTAGTGTACTGTGAAAACTCTTCCTCGTTTTTATAGTCTTTGTGATTGAGCAGCTGACTCAGGAGATTTATTCTGCTTAACGGGCTTTTTAAGTCATGCGCAACTAACCGAAGTAAATTACTTTTTTCTTCATCTAATACAGATAGTTGTTTGTTCTTCAGGTTAAGCAGTTGTATGGTTTTGTATCTTTTCTTCAGAAAAAGAGTAAGTATGATTACCAGAACTAAAGCAAAGGCAAAAATGGTGGCCAGTAGTATTTTTTCTAACCTTAAGCGTTCCACGTCAGCATCCAGTTTTTTTAACTCGTATGATTGTTGAATGTCACTTACCTGAGCAGAAATACTTTCTTTGTAAAGGGAATCTCTAAGCTGCGTGTAGCGACTAAGACTCTGGTAGGCCTCCGCAGTTTGCCCTTCTCTTTCGGCAATTGTAGCCAGTAGTTTGTAAGCGTCAAGCATCTCATTTCGCAAGCCAATTTTTACAGCAATATTCATACTGCTATCGGCATACGCTTTACCTCTTTTGCTGTCATTAAAGGCAGTATAGTAGGTGGCTTTAAGAATATACCATTCAGTGTATTGTTTTTTGTTGAATTTGTTGTTGTTCAGTATTTCAGCAGCAGCAGCCATATACCGTGTGGCACTATCCTGCATTCCTTTTTTGATGTAGGTCTCGGCAATGTTTCGCAGATTAATGAAAATAAATTTCTGCTGGTTGTATTTTTTGTTAATGTTTAATGCCTCAAAAAAGTAGGGTAAGGCAGCATCATATTGATTGCGGGAGAAGTAAACATTGCCGATATTGTTTATTGTGGAAGCCGTTTCTTTTTCCATGTTTTCCTGCTTTTTTATGCTTAAGGAGCGGGAGAGGTGGTCAAGGGCTAAAGCATAATTTTCCTGTAGTTTATATACTATACCAATGTTGTTGTGAGCTGATGCTATGGATCTGGGTTCCCGTCTTTTTTCTGAAATCTCCAGGTATTTATAGTCCCAAAGAAGTGCGGTGTAATAATTTCCTAAATCTTTGTTGTAGGTACCTTGCTGGTTATAATACTCACCAAGTCCTTTGTCGTAACCTGCTTTTATACTCAGTTCTTCGGCTTTTTTACCAAAGATCATGGCACTGTCAAAGTCATTTTCCAGGTACTCCCTGAATAAGGCATTATACAAATCGGCTTGTTGAGTTATTTCAAGTGTACTTACTTGTTGGTAGGCCTCAAGCAAACTATCCAGTTTGTTGGTTTGGGCACTGCAATTAATTACTGAAAGTGTAATACAGAATAGGGTAAATAATGGTACAGGTCGTTTTGGCATAACATAAAGGTAATCAAAAGCAATTATGTGTCAATAGCAAATAATCTATTTTTGAAATACAGGCGAAAGCGATATAGGTCAAAAAGGTTACTTTTGTGGCAAAAGAAACAAAATGAAAACAGCCGAAATACACACCAATAAAGGTGTAATGAAAATTCAGTTTTACGAGCAGGATGCACCCAATACCGTTGATAATTTTTGTAAATTAGCTACAAGCGGGTTCTATGATGGTGTCAAATTCCACCGTGTTATTCCTGACTTTGTTATTCAGGGTGGAGACCCTACAGGAACAGGAGCAGGCGGACCGGGTTACACCATTAAATGTGAGTTAAACGGAAATAACCAGTTGCATGATCGTGGAGTGCTTTCCATGGCACATCGCGGAAGAGATACAGGAGGTTCCCAGTTTTTTATCTGCCACAACCGGCACAACACACAACATCTCGACAGGAACCATACCTGCTTTGGCAAGGTGATAGAAGGGCAGGAAATCATTGACCAGATTCAGCAGGGGGATGTGATGGAGAAGGTAGTGATTATTGAAAATTAATCAATGGCCGGATTTGGGAAGTGGCTGGCCGGGGGATTGGGCTGGGTGTTGGGCGGACCTATTGGCGCTATATTGGGTTATGCTGTGGGCACTATATTCGATAGTGCCTCATTGCCACCTGCTGATGCCAGACGGGCAATAGGCGCTGAAGAAACAGCTCAGGGCGATTTCAGTATTAGTTTGTTGGTATTGTGTGCGGCCGTTATGAAGGCTGATGGCCGGGTAGTGAAGGGAGAACTGGAGTTTGTAAAAACATTTCTGGTTAAAAGTTTTGGAGAGGCACATGCTAAGGAAAGGGTGCTGTTGTTGCGGGAATTACTGCAGCAGGATTTTTCTTTAGCGGATGTTTGTCTACAGATTAAACAATATATGCCGCATGCTTCGCGGTTACAATTACTTCATTTGTTATATGGAGTAGCCAATGCCGATGAAACCATTGACGCCCGGGAGCTACAGGTAATTGAGCAAATTGCACACTATCTGGGAATAAGCTATGCCGATGCTGCCTCTCTCAAAGCGATGTATTATAAAGACATCGAAAGTGCCTACAAAATTCTCGAAATTGAACCTGCTGCCACAGAAGAGGAAATCAAAAAAGCCTACCGTAAAATGGCGGTAAAATACCATCCCGACAAAGTGAGTCAATTGGGTGAAGATGTTCAGAAGGCGGCCAAAGAGAAATTTCAGAAATTACAGGAAGCATATGAGCAGGTTAAAAAACAGCGCGGCATTGCCTGATGCGTATTCGTTAGTTACAGTCTAATTACTTTTAAATGGCTAATCAGGAATACAGCAGGAAACTGATGGCTGAGTTTGATAAACGCAAATCAGCTGATTATCTCGAGAACAAAAAGAAAATTCAGGAGCTGAAAAAACGCTCATCCGGAGCAGTAGATGAATTTTTTCATGAGAAACATGAGGAAGTTTTTTCCGGAATGGACTGTCTTGAGTGTGCGAATTGTTGTAAGACCATCAGCCCTATCATAACGCAAGAGGACATGGATGCACTGGCTAAACACCTGCGTATTTCGGTTACACAGCTACTCAAAGCATACATTGAAATGGACGAAGAGGGAGATTTTGTCTTTAAGCAAACGCCTTGCCCGTTTTTAGATACCGATAACAAATGTAAAGTATACGAAAGCCGACCCAAAGCTTGCAAACAGTATCCGCACACCAACCGCAGAAAAATGAAACAGATTCTTGACCTTACCCTTCAGAATTCACTCACCTGCCCTGCCGTGTGGAAGATGTTGGGGGATTTTGGATTGTTAAGTTGAATTTCTTAAATTTGAATTAACAAATAATCTGAAGTATGAAAAAAATAATTACATCATTATCCTTTCTTTGCTGTTTTGCTACCTTCATCAGGGCACAAAATATTTCCAATGGACTTATTCTTCACCTTAATTTTTCAGGAAATTTTGCCGACTCATCTGCTAATGCTTTCTTAGCTACAGTTGGTTCCGGAGTAAGTTTAACTTCCGATAGAATGGGGAGTAATAATAGTGCAGCAGCTTTCGATGGCTCTGCTAATTCTTACATTTCGTTTGCAGATAACTCCGTTCTCAGGCCAGCAAATATTTCGGTTAGTATGCTGATAAAACCATCAACAAATACCAGGCAATATAATGCTTTAATGGCGAAGAGATCATTTGCAGCTTCTGCAAATGAAATGTATAATTTCACACTTGAGTCGCAGTCGAAACTAGTAGCGAATGTAAAAAGAAATAGCAATTGTGTTACAGGTACAGGTTGGGAAACAGTATCAAGTCAGGTTAACACAATACCATCTCAAGCGTGGACTCATGTGGCCTTCACATACGATAGCACTACAATTAGAATTTACAAGAATGGGGTATTGATTTCCTCGGCAACGGCTTCAAGTCCAGGTGCTATTGACAATTGTTCTGGTGCTGAGTTACTAGTGGGGTCAGCATGGGGTACAATATGGAACACCGCAAATTTTGTAGGACTTATAGATGATATTCGTGTTTACGATAGGGTAATTTCTAATCAGGAAGTAGCTATTTTGAGTTCGATTGCTACTGGAGATCAAAAGATTTTGACCAATACGTCCATGAGGTTATTCCCCAACCCTATAAATTCATCCGAAAAGAAAATTACTATATCATTTGATGAGATAATTGATAATGCTTCTGTTAAACTAGTAAATAGTCTTGGGCAAAATGTTTCAAACGATTATGAGTTGATGCAGAACGATATTAAGCTTAATGTTAAAGCAAGTATTCCTTCTGGAGTTTATTACATTCAGGGTACAGTAAACGGAAGTGCCTTTAGTCATAAGTTATTGGTAAATTGAGACAAATGAAGCAGGTAATTTTATTAATGTTCCTCTTGCCATCTTTGATCGTAAATCAAAATGCAAGGGCTCAGCCTGTTAATCTTGATTCAGGGCTTGTGGCCTATTATCCTTTCTCAGGGAATACAAATGATTATTCAGGAAGCGCCAATCATGCTTATAATGGAGGGGGAGTTAGATTTACCACAGATCGCTTTAATACAATCAATTCATGTTGTTATTTTGATAGTAAATACAATTCTTATCTATACGCATATGATAAGAAAAGCTTACGACCAGATTACATTACAATTTCAGCATGGATATTACCAGAAAATGTTTTGGGAACCTATTCGGCCATTGTAGCAAAGAGGTCTCTAAATCAATCTGCTAACGAGCAGTATAATTTTACTCTCGAATATGATACAAAATTGATTGGTGACGTAAAGCGAAATAGTAATTGTATTATTGGAAATAACTGGTTTGAGGTGCAGTCATCAGTTGGAGAAATTCCTTTACTAGTATGGAGCCATGTTGTATTGGTTTATGAGCTACAAAAATTTGACAATAAAAGAGATGCAGCATTTAAAGGCGTTTTAAAGCTTTATAGAAATGGAACTTTGATTGCACAAAATGATAAAGTCCCAGCCGGCTCAATTGACAATTGTATTGGTAGTGAACTGCTCATAGGCACCGCATGGAAGGGGGTATGGCAAGATGCTAACTTTAAAGGTAAAATTGACGATATTAGGATATACAATAGGGCTTTGAATAATGCTGAAATTAATGAATTAGCAGGTGTGAAGACAACATCTGTTCCGGATGCCTCTGTGCTTTTAGGTGATAATTTTGTTCATGTTTATCCCAACCCTTCTATCTCAGGTGTCTTTTCAGTTGTTTGTAAGTCAATGAAAAGGGTACAAATTACAAATAATTTGGGGCAGGTTGAACAAATACTTTCTCTAAAACAGAATGAGTGTGTTATTGATTTATCAGCGTGTAAAAAAGGTGTCTATTTTGTCAATATTGAAACAGACACTGGGCGTATAATCACAAAAATTATTTACCTTTAATTCTAAATCCCGATTGGATATTGTCACCTCTCAGTTCAAGACCCTCATAATACTCACAGGTGCAGGGCAAAGGGGCATCCCAACACTTCTCATCCCAAGTGGCAAATAATACAGATGTGCCTTTAATTTGTATACGATCTTTATTTGGGGTGGGATAAGGGATAGGCCTTATCAGTGCAATATTGTTCTTGTGTTGAAATACGAAAACGACAATCATTAGCGTAACTACTCCTAAGATCAGTTGCAGTACGTTTTTGTTTTTTTGCAATAGTGTGATTGACCATTTGGTCTCTGCAAAATATATTGCAGTCAGGGGCAGCAGATAACCATATACAAATCTGAAGTCGGGGGCGTTGATAAACCAAAACGCAACGCCCACACCAATCGGAATCAAAGTTGTTCTTGTCGAAGCTTTTTTAACTAACAAATAGATATATAGTCCTAGTCCGGTGATGCCTGTTATTTTGTTATATACAGCCAATTGTTTCCACCATAATGGAATCCATTGGCTTGCTTCCATTTGTGCTATTGTGCTGCTTTCCTGATATGGCACGCGTGCCCATCCTTTTATACTATGCTGCTCATCAATAATCAGGAAATCAGGAACCTTCCAGTCAAAGTTGAATACATCCAGTATTTGGCTCGGAAATACAATGTATCCTGAAAGTATAATGTTACCGACTACCCAAGGTAATATCCAGAAAAAACCAGTAATAAAACATAATGCAAGCAAGGGTTTATAGAGCCTTGTTTTATAACTATGAATTAGTTGTAATAAGGTGATTAACAAAACAGGTACAGCAGAAATTTTAATGGTGATAAGAAATAAGGGTAGTATAGTGATGAATGCTGAAACTAATGGATTAGACAAAGATTCTTTTCTGCTATTATAATACAGCCAGATACAATAGGCGGAAAGAAGTAGTACAGGTAAATCCGGACTTACGGAGCCTACATATTTCATAGTACCGATAACAACCAACGCCAATAAAAACCACAATGTTGGAAAAGGATTTTTTACTTCATAAATAAAAGCGGCACAAATAACCAGATATAAAAAAGCATTTGCAGTATACAATGAAGATAGGCCTATGTGATTTCCCCCGGTTAACGCCTGCCAAATAAACCAGTTGGAGTTAAAACCAAGCTGACGGATAAGATTAGCTAAGCCCGGTACTATAGAATAGTTTTCTATCCATTTTATAGCCTGTAAGTGATATGTTCCTGTATCATATGGCAAAGGTGTTCTACTCACATTAAGAATTGTCAGCAGTACGAATGAACCAAAGAGTAGCAATAGTTCAGGTTGAATATTTGCTTTTGCAACCACTTTCAGTAAGATTGATTGAATGTATTTAATGCTAAATACTAAGGGGATTAGCATGCAGAGCCCAATGGTGAAGTCTAGTGCGTGAAAAAAGTGGATATAGCGAAGAACACCCGTACACAAAGTAATGCCTAGTATAAGCTGCATAGCAAAAGGCATGGGGTCTTGTTTTTCTGGTTTGAATAGATGATGCAATAACCGTACAGCAAAATTTGCCCAGCCCAAGATTAGCAAAAGCACCATAGTAAGAGATGCTAGGGCAAGTACCATGGTTAGTTATTTGTTAAAACAGTAAACTTGATGCTTTTTGCACCTATTTTGATGTAATACAATCCGCTTTTAAGGTCTGAAACATCAATAATAGATTCATTATTGTTTAACAAAATTGTTTTTTCTATTCCTCCGTTAATATTGAAGATATCTGCCTTGTTTGGTGTAGACGCAACTTGATAATCTTCAAAAACGATCTTCAAAGTAGATTTTGCAGGGTTAGGATAAATTGAAACGGAAGGATTAACGGAATTCTCTATACTAGGAACAACAATTGTTTTACTAATGCTGGTATTCCCATTAAAATCTTTTTGATTAAGTCGATAATAGATATTTATATTCTCGGGTATAGTATTGTCAATGTGAGAATAGTTGCAGATTGTACTTGAAGTTCCATTTTCATGTTTACTGCTTATTTTCTCAATTTCAACATAGTTGAGGCCGTCTATGCTTCTCTCAATTCCAAAATAGTTGTTATTCAATTCCCAAGTGGTTGTCCAACTCAAACTAGCAGAGTTGTCGCCTTTTCTTATTCCTGAAAAATTTAATAGTTCAACTGGTAGGAGTTGACTGTTGGTTTCAAATGACGATATTAAAAAATTAGAAGTTGCATCTTGGCCATTGTATTCAAATATTGCAAAATGATAGGTTATTCCGGTTGTTAAGCCACTTACAGTAACAGAATTTCCAGAACCTGAATAAACAACATAGTTGCCAGATCCAATTTGGCTTCCAGATCCAAATGTTGAATTTGCAATATAATCTCTTTCATCAATGGGAGTGCTATTGACAGAACTATTGGCCTTCGCAAGTATTATTCTTCTTGCGCCATTACCTACAGTAAAATTTAATTGAATTGAACTTCCGAGATTATTGCTGAAGGATAGATTAGAACTTGCTAATGTAGGTTCAGTGTTTATTTGAGCATTCCTATATATTGTGAGGCTTGTTGCATTATAGTTAGCAGAGATAATTTCCGGTTTGTAATCACCGTCAATATCAACTGCAATTGCCATGAATGGTTGATCCCCAGTGGAGAATGTGTTTCCAGTTGCTATTGAAATGGACCCAGATGAACTGTTGTTTTGATAAACCTGCATATTGTCTGAGCCTATATTGGCTGCTATAATATCAACCTTGCCATCTCCATTCATGTCGTTGAGTCTAACACTGCGTGCAGTATTTCCGGCAGCTAGAGTAGTTGCACTTGAAAAACTAAGTGAACCGCTTGAGCTTGTATTGCGGAAAACAGAGATTGTACTTCCTGATTGATTTGTGCAAAGTATATCATGCTTACCATCTCCATCAATATCACCAGATTCAACCCCAACAGGATTTGATCCACTTCCAGTTGATATGTTAAAAGAGGATGCGAAAGACGATCCTGATAGTGTTCCACTAGTATGAATATTTCTGAAAATGTATAAATTGTTTGCATTATAGCTTGCATTTACAATATCATTCTTACCGTCACCGTCCAAGTCTTGTATTTTGATGTCATGAGGTAGAGATCCTACTGATAGGTCAAATTTAGCTGCTAAAGAAACTGATCCGCTAGAGGATGTATTTCTAAATACAGACACGGTATTACTTCCGTAATTTGTTATTACTATTTCTGGTTTCCCGTCAAAATCTAAGTCTCCTGTGCTTAAAAAGTAAGGGGTAGAACCAGTGGAATAACTAGCTGCAGATGCAAATGAGACACTCCCACTTGAGCTGGTATTTCTAAATACAGAGACCAAGTTAGAACTACTAATAGCTACAATAACGTCTAATTTACCATCCCCATCAATATCACCCACAGTTAAACCCTGCGCTTGATTAGCACAAGAGAAATCTGCCTTACTAGCAAAAGAGGACGATGATATAGTTCCTAATGTTGAAGTATTTCTGAAAACACTGAAAGAACTTGAAGTTTGGTTAGCTGTAACTAAATCAATTTTACCATCTCCATCAATATCGCCAGAAGCAATACTTAGAGGTCCACTGGCTGCCGTTATTGATGTTGAGCCTGAAAAAGAAGATGAGCTAAGAGATTCACTATTTCCAAATGTTGGTGTAAAGCATGAAAAACTGCTATAGCTTAGATTTGAGACATTGACGCTAATTGGACCATATGTGGCTCCAATTGGTAGTGTTGCAGTAATTGATGTTGATGTTGATGCAGTCACATTCGCTCTCATTCCTCCAAAGTGCACAATGTTATTTGAAGGTGTTGTATTGAAATTAGTGCCGTTTATTGTAATCGCTGAACCAAACTTAGCGTTTGTTGGTGTAAAACTGCTAACGGTTGGTTGACCGTATGTTTTTATGAATGCAATTAAGGTCAATAAGGTGCACAGATGATTAAGCTTTAGGTTCATATAATTACGTATTATTTTATGCAATTATTGCAATATATTTATTTTTGTGCAATTACAACAGCTTGAGTGAAAAAATCTTTTATACCAAAGTAAAACTCAATGAAAGTAAAATCAGTTTTTTTAATAATATTCATTGCATGTTGTTTATTCTTTAACCGAGTTATCTCATCTGGATGAAGTTTGATGTTTTTTTTGAGGATATTATTAAGAATAAAATGAGCTGAATCTAAGACCTTTACAGTTATTCCATTCACAGGTGGCCAAAATAAAACAATTTTCCCTTTTGGCTTGAGGACTCTATAAAACTCTTTTAGTATAATTTGAATCTCTTCTTCTGTAAAATGCTCCATAACTCCCAAATTATAGATGCCGTCAAAAGAGTTATCATCAAATGGGAGGTGAAATATACTCCCTTCATTAACTACAGCCTTTTCACCATGCACTAGTTTGTATATTTTACATGCTTCCGGGGAAATATCAAGTGCTGTTACAGAGGCGTACTTCACTACATCCATGTCAACCTTTCCGCTGCCACAGCCTGCATGAAGCAACATATCTCCCGGTTCAAAATGTTTCTTTATAAAATGATTGAGTATTTTAATAATGATATTGTATCTGTAAAAATTCGCGAATACATCATAGGCCTTTCCGGTAGACTTTTTCTCGGATGCTGTCCAATACTCATCCCAGTCATCTTGAATTTGCTTTTCGTTAGTCATTATTTTAATAATAGAGATTTTTTATCAAACAGTTTTCTCCTCAAGGTGGATAAGAGGTACCTGAGACTTTTTAAAGCGTCACGTATTTCCATTTTAGAATTACCATATGTTCTTGCGGGTAAATCTATCGGAATCTCATTGATCCTAAATTTATTATAATTGATAATGAATAGACTCTCAAAAAAGAAGGAGTACCCACGAGATTCAACCAGATGAAATAGTTCTTTAGGGATTTCATTCAATTTGTAAAGTCGGAATGCACCGGTAGCATCATAAGTAAGGTTAAGAATGTATTTGGTTAAGACATGTCCCAAATGAGTTAGTGTTTTCCTGAAGAGATTCCAATCTTTCAGGCTACCTTCTTTCATATACCTGGATCCTACAACAACGCTATGGTTAGTGGAGCCTTCGATGAAGTCAATAATATATGAAGGAGAGTGTGTAAAATCACAGTCCATGGTAATTAAGGTTTCATATTGATGGTCGTACGCCCAGTTTATCCCATCCATATGGGCACTACCAATTCCAAGTTTACCACTACGGTGAATTACATAAACGCCCGTATTCTCTGTTACAATACGGTCTATTATTCGCCCTGTACCGTCTGGTGAGTTGTCATCCAGAAACAGCAAATCAGCGTCAAGTGCCAATGCTTTAATCTGTGTGAAAATGTTCTCAACATTTTCTGATTCGTTGTAAGTTGGAATAAATATCAGTTTCTTATTTGCCATGTTTTGATAATTCCGAGTCAACTAAAATATGTATCATTTCTTTGAAGTCAACACTAGGTTGCCATCCTGTTAATTTTTTTAATTTGGAGGAATCTCCTTTCAAGTTTCGTTTTTGTTTTTTAATCAGCAATCCTGGTATTTCTTGTACGTAGTCTTCCCAATTTAGTCCAAGCAAGGCAAATACTTCTTCTACAAAATCTTTAACTGTATGTTGAACACCACTTGAAATGATAAATTTATCTGGGTTGTCGAGTTGTAGTATTTTATGCATTGCATTAACATAGTCTGGTGCATAACCCCAATCTATTTTGGCTGAAAGGTCTCCAAGGAAAAGTTTAATGGAGGAATCATTGCTAATAGCAATTGCTGTTTTTACAATTTTCTTGGAGACAAATTTTTCTGCTCTTAAAGGAGATTCGTGGTTATACAAATAGCCCACGCTACAGTATATTTTGTGCTGGTTAATGAAGTAGTCAATGGATTGAATAGCAGTCGATTTACTTATGCCGTAGACACAGACAGGTTTAAATGGGGTTTCTTCAGTTTGAAAATTATCTGAATTATCTCCAAAAACATGGGATGAGGCAGCATAAAATATTTTGCTTGCAGAACTATGTTTTGCAACAGCATTCAACACATTTAATAAGCCAAAAACGTTAATGTTAAAACTCGACTTAAAAAGTTCAGATTCATTGGTGTGTTGTTCTGTTGCAGATTGATGTACAGCAGCAAGATAATATATTTCGCAGGGCTGTATTTCTCTAATAAGTTCAGTTACCTCTCTTTCATTTAAGATGTCTATTTTAGAGTTCAGAGAAATTGGTGATTTTACCTCTTTACTTGAGATTCCAGTAACTGCATAACCAAGATTTTCTAAAAGACTAAAAAGATAAGTACCATCCTGACCGGTATGGCCAATAATTAGTGCGTGCTTCATTTTCCTACCTCATGTATATCGGGAAGAGGGAAGAGGAATTTTCCTCCTTGTTGTATAAAGTCTTGTTCTCGTTCTATAGTGTTTTCTTTGAAGTGCCATGGTAGTACAAGGAAGTAATCAGGTTTCATAGCCTTAGCATCAGCTTCTGATACCATCGGGATTAAAGTGCCGGGAGTGAAAGAGCCAAATTTATCTTCATTTACTTCTGCAATACAATTGATGTCATTATTTGTAATGCCGCAATATTGAAGGATTACATTTCCTTTTGTTGATGCACCATAACCCAACACCTTTTTCCCTGCTGCTTTTAACTCTTTTAGCTTGTTAATTAACTCAGTTCTGTGTTTAATGATTCTTTCATTGAATTTGATAAAAGGTTCTAAGGTATTAAAGCCTGCTTTTGCTTCATCCTCCTCAATAGGACTTATTGCAACCATATTTGGAGAATAGGAAGACTCTTTTTTTGCACAAATAACTTCAAAACTCCCACCGTTAGAATTGTTTAATTCAACATCGATTATTTTGAAGCCAACTCGGTCAGCCATCCATTTAATTTGCTTTAAAGCATAATACTCAAGATGTTCGTGGCAAATTGTATCATAAGCATTCACTTTTAACATACTGGGCATATAGCTTTGTTCAAATATCCATATTCCCTCATTATCAAGCACATTATATATGTGTTGCATGAATTTCATAGGTTCCTCAAGGTCATAGAACATGGCTATTGATGAAACTACTTTGGCTTTTTTTCCTGGAAATCTAGAGTGGAATGCTTCATCAGAGAAAAAATCTGCTATTAAACTGATATGTTCAGGGTAGTAGTTTTTGAATTTGTTTCCCGTAGGGTCTATTCCAACTAATTGGAACTTACCAGCTGGGTAAGTTCTGAGGGTAGTGGCATCATTACTGCCGATGTCAATAATAAGATCATTGTCATTTAGATGGGCAACTGACATAACTTTATTCACTTTAGCCTGCAAGTGCCTTACCATAGACTTGTTTAAACCTGAACGATATCCATAGTTTTCCCCATACATTTCGTTATGGTCGTAACTATGAGCCAACTGTAGTAAGCCGCAGGCAGAGTCATTTGATATGTCGTCACATTTTACTAAAACCAATGGCCCCGAACTGATTTTTTCTTCGGGTGACTTGGGGAATACACCTGTTAAGTATTGATTACCAAGGTTTACGACTTCAATCAGGTTTTTATTTCCACAAATTCGGCAACTCGAAATGGCTTTATGCATGATGCTTTTATATATATTAAACCGTCAAAAATAGCTTTTTTTGAAAAAACTGTTTAACAATTTCTGAACCCGTATAATTTATTGTCATTTATTGGTGCTTGTTTTATTGATATATGTTTTACTGAGTTAGTAATATATTTGAGCGGTATTTGAATCAAATAAATATGAATCAAGAGAGATTAAAACAGTTAGGTAGTTATTTTAGTGAATATCAGCTGAGTAAATTAAAGTCATTATATTTTAATTTTTATGTTCCGCTTATGTCAAAACTATTCAGTTCTGATTTGAATAAATTAGCAGAATTAAATGGATCTGATAAATGGGGCAGCCATTGGTATACTCAGCATTATAACGCACACTTTAAGCATTTAAGAAAAAAGAAGCTAGTAATTCTTGAGATTGGGGTGGGGGGATATGAAGAACCAACAGCAGGTGGAAATTCATTGAGGATGTGGTCGAATTACTTCCCTAATAGTAATATCTATGCAATTGATATCTATGACAAAAGCCCTCACAATTCGAGTAGGATAAAAACGTTTAAAGGAAGTCAGGTCGATAATGATTTTCTAAAATCAGTATTAGACGAGATTGGCACCCCTGATATTATTATTGACGATGGAAGTCATATAAATGAGCATGTTATCCACAGCTTCAAATTTTTATTCCCGTATTTATCAGAAAATGGTATTTATGCTATTGAAGATACACAGACTTCTTACTACCCTATTTTTGGTGGAGATAGTCATAATTTGAATAATCCTAATTCTATGATGACTTTGTTTAAAAGTCTTGTTGATGCATTGAATTATGAGGAAATAATCAAACCTGGTTACGTCCCATCATACTTAGATAAAAACATCACATCCATACATTTCTATCATAATCTGGTTTTTGTAAATAAAGGTGCAAATAACGAGGGTAGTAATCTGATTAAGAATAATGATATCACAGAAGAGTATAAAATATGTCAGGAAATATATTTAAATCAATAGTCTTTACTCTGACGTTTTGTCTCGCTGTTTTTTCTTTAGTTACAATACTTTGGTCAACTAATTTTGGGTTTGATATAGATGATGAAGGATGTCTATTGCTACTTGCCAAGTTCCCATTAGAAAGCAATTATTTCATTTTTAAAATTCAAAATGCTACATCTTTACTTTTGAACTTTATTCCAATAAATATTATTTCTTATAGAATTGCATGTGTCTTTTTTCTTTCTATAGGCTGGTTGATTTTTTCGATAGGAAGCTGGCTTTTTCTCTCTAAGTACTTTCATGATCTTGTTAGTTCAACACTCAAATGGACTTATTTCTCACTTTTATTCACATCAGTGCTCCTGTTATTTGTCTTTAATTATCGAACACTCTCCTACAATTCGTTTAACTCTGTATTAGTTCTATTGATAGTTGGAGTACTTTTCTTTCATCTTCATTTCTTAAACAACTCAAAAGTACTATCAACACTATCGATACTTTTTGTTGGCTTCCTTTTTCCGTTTCATTTTTTTGTGAAGTTTATCTCTTGTTTTTCATTAATTGTTGCTATTGTTGTTATTTTAATTTGCTTTTACTGGGGCAACATAAAATTACTTGTCTGGTATATGTCTTCGCTGATTGTTGGTGTTGTTATTTCAATTTTATTTATTTTATTTATATTGAAAGATTCCCACTCTTTTTTCGAACCTTATTTGAACCTTTTCTTATCTATCCTGGGAAATTCTGAATATAAGGGTACTCATGGTTCCTCTTTTATTCTTCAGCGTTATCTTAACGATATCTTTATTCTTTTAGTTAAATCAGTTAATACGGGAGTTGTTTTTTTAGTTTTTTTAAATTACTTTTTAGTTAACCTTTATAAGCAAGGGAGAACTAAAGCATGGACATTATATGTTCCAGTTTTGTTGTTTGCATTAATAATATATTCTTTTGGTCTATATAAAGTTTCTGGAGAGCTTACATACATTTATAATTCATCAAAATTCTACATTTTTATTAATCTTTTTTTAATGAGCACTATTGTGCCATTTGTTTCAATTAGACAAACGAAATATTTACTTGGAAAAGCTCACCTCATATTGATTTTTCTATTTTTATTGATATTGCCATTTATAGCAGCAGCTGGTACATCTGTTAGTTTAATAATGCATACATTACTTAATTTGACAGGATGGATTTCAGTGGCATTTTTTTTCATTATTTATCTTTCAAAAAAAATATCAAAACTATATGCTTTAGTAATGTATTTATGTTTGGTAATTGTTGTTTTTTTTCATTTCATAGATGGTATCATTTTCTCACCGCATAGACTTAATGCCCCATTGTTTAAACATGAGTATATAGTCAAAAACATGCCAATACTCAAAGGGATTAAATTTGACAAAGAAACAAAACTTTTTTTTGATGAAATTAAAAATGTTTTTGAGACAAAAACTAACTTTAAAAGTGGAGATTACATTATTGGTTTGTATGGTTTGGGAGGTGTGGTTTATGCTTTGGATGCCGTTTCGCCAGGGAATAATCTTTTTTTAAATGGATATCCAAGTGATGTGGATATGAATTGTAAAGCCTTAATGTCAAGGAAGGGGAAAGTATCTGGTGCATTTTTGATTTTAGATCAAGAAATAAGTGAAGAAACAATTATGTGCTTAAATCAAGTTGGGGTTGATTATCCCAAAGGATATTCATTAATCAGCAAGCTATACAATCCATACCATATAGGTAATCCTGATAGGACAGATTCAATTGAGATTTGGTCGCCACTTTTCAGAATGAAATAAAAAGCAAAAAAAAGTGAAGAATCCGTTAGTTGAGATATTAGTAAAAATGAAAATCATTGGCAGTGCTGGTAGCACTAGGGGTGTTATTGCTAATTTTTTCTGGCTTGTTACAGATAAGTTTCTAAGATACGGACTCAGTATTCTTGTGAGTGTTTGGATGGCCAGATATCTTGGTCCCAAAGATTTTGGTGATTATAGTTTTGCAATTGCGTTATTAGGGTTATGCACGCCCTTATTAACCCTAGGACTTGATTCTATTGTTGTAAAGGAGTTAGTCGAGAGGCCCAAACATACAAATACAATATTATCTGCAACAATAGGTTTAAAGTTTATAGGAAGTATTGTAACTGTGATATTTTGTATTTTATATGCTTTTTTAACACAAAACGAAGGTAGTGCCTTTTGGGCTGTTGTAGTTATATCTTTAAGCTCAATATTTCAGATCTTTGATGCGATTGATTATTGGTTTCAAGCTCAATCACTTTCTAAGTATGCAGTTATTTCAAAAAATATTTCCTTACTTATTATTCTTGGGTTAAGAATAGTATTATTGATTTATCATTATCCACTTGAATATTTTGCATTTGCATATTTTTTCGAGATTCTGCTAAATGCCATCAGTTTATTGATAATTTTTAAAATTAGAAGTAAGTCTTATTTTAAATGGGACTTTTCTGTAGTAGAATCCCGGACATTGCTGGGTCTTTCTTGGCCGATTTTTATAAGCCATGTTGGTACGTTTGCATATTATAAGATTGGGCAGGTTATGATTGAAGGTATTTCTGGGCCAGCATCTTTAGGGGTTTATTCTGTGGCATTAAAATTTTCAGAAATATGGTATTTCATTCCAAGTATGATATATATATCCGTGATGCCAAACCTAATTGAAACCAGAGTAAATGACAAAGAGGTATTCAAAAAGAAAATTACAAGAATGTATAGTGGAATGATTTGGATGAGTATTGGCATTGCGATTGTTATAACACTTCTTTCAGATAGTATTATAAATCTGCTGTACGGTATTCAATATGCACTAGCTGCAGATGTATTAAAAGTTCATATCTGGTCAGGAGTTTTTATATTTTCAGGTACATTAGCGCAACTGTGGTTCTTGATAGAAGGGAAAATAAAGTATACAATTTTGTACAATTTTTTAGGTGCTATTTCAAATATCATCTTTAATCTAATCTTGATACCTCATTATGGACTTTTTGGCGCAGCCACATCAGCAATTTTATCTTATGGCATTTGCAATTATCTTTGTCCAGCATTATTTGTAAGTACTAGAGAAAACTTTTATCTACTTTCAAAAGCATTTAATCCCAAAAATATTTTTTAAGTATTTGAGATGGTCCTATGATTAAAAGAATTGAGAAAGTCTAAATTATGTATTTCATATAAAATCAGATGAGTTTTTCCACCCCTGTTCTATTTATCACATTTAATCGGTTAGATACTACAAGGCAGGTATTTGAAGCCATTCGTAAAGTTCAACCGGAGACACTGTACCTCTTTAGTGATGCGGGCAGGGAAGGTAAACCCGAGGAGGAGCAGCAGGTTACAGAAGTGCGTAAGTGGTTGCTGGAGCAAATAAATTGGCCCTGTCAAATAAATACACTTTTCCTTGATAAGAATATGGGACCACGATATGCCATCGGGCATGCCATAAACTGGCTATTTGAGCAAGAGGAGGCAGGGGTAATCTTTGAGCACGATTGTTTACCCCATACATCTTTTTTTAGATTTTGTGAGGAGCTTTTAGACAAATACAAGAATGATGAATCAGTGATGCATATTTCAGGAAATAATTTTCTGTTTAATGAAGTCCCCTTTGAAGCATCATATACTTTTACAAGACACAATCATATATGGGGCTTTGCAACATGGAAAAGAGCCTGGCAGAAATATGACCCTGAGATGAGCGGATTTGATGAGTATTACAAAAACGGATGCTTCAATGAACTTATCCCAAACAAGAGAATCAGAAAAGAATACCTAAGTATCTTAAATGGAGTTAAAGAGGGTTCAGTAGACACATGGGATTACCAGTGGTTTTTTAATACATGGTACAATAATGGGCTAGGGGTTATACCTGCAAAAAATCTGGTGAGTAATATTGGTTATGGTGATTTAGCACTGAACACTAACAAGGCCGACCATATTCTGGCTAATATTGCTACACATGAAATAGGAGAAATAAAGCAACCGGTTACAGGTGTGAAAGTAAATAAAGAGGCCGAACGAGTTTACCTTAAATATGTATTTCCCCCTCTGCTATACAGGATAAGGGTTGTGAATAAATTACTAAGACAGTTCGGGCTCAATGTTTGAATAGGCTACGGCAATAATATCGTTTTTTACGTTCACCTGCAGTTTAGGGTCAAATTCGTAGATATATTGCTTTAGCCCTTCTATTGTCGGATAATCATTGGTTCCAACAAAATAACGTGCATCGTCAATTAAGATAATATCTTCTTTGTTTAGCTTAGCGAAGATGAGCGATAGTTCTTCTATAATAGGGGTGTCTTTGTCTGACTTACCGGTTACCCCACCTGAATAGTGACTGTCCAACCAGTAAATGGCAGGTTCATTTTTTTCATCCAATATTTTTTTGAGCTGACCGGGGCTGTTACCTAACAATAAAGTGACATGTTTTTCAGAAACAAACCTTTGCTTAGCTTCATTGTGAATGGCGGGTTGAATTTCAATGGAATATATCTTTTTGAAATTTTTCAGGTTGGCATAAATCATATCTCCCATAAACGTCCCTGTTTCAATCAGAATAGATACATGGCTGTTTTTTTGTATTTTAGAGACAATTTGTTGCTTGTATATTGCCGGAGGCGGAGAAGGGCGACCCAGCTTTTCCCACTCTTCAATGGAGTTAACCCCATTGAAATTTTTAATTTGTTCATTAAGAATTTTTTTGAAAAATATCTTCCTGTATAAAGCCTGAGCCAAGGCATATAAACTGTTTTTTTCTTTTTCCATATCTGAATGTATATTGCACAAATAAAACGCAAAAATATACTTTACCCCATTTAAACCCTACATAGTGATAAAGTTAGTAAGAAGAATTGTCAGGAAAATGCTCAATAAGGCTGGTTTTGAAGTTGTTTTATTAGGATATGAAACTTCTCATTCACTGGTTTTGAAGAAACTTATTGATGATTTTCAAGTAAAAACGGTGTTTGATGTGGGGGCAAATGAGGGGCAATTCGGCAATATGTTAAGGCAACTAGGGTACTGTAATAAGATAGTTTCTTTCGAGCCTTTGAGTAAAGCATGGAATAGTTTGAAAGAAAATTCAAAAAACGATACGGCTTGGATGGTTGCAAAAAGGGCAGCATTAGGAAACCAAGAAGGAACAATTGAAATTAATGTATCTGAAAACTCCCAAAGCAGTTCTATTTTGGCTATGGAAAAGTCACATAAATCTGCAGCACCTGAGTCTGAATACGTTTCTGTTGAACAAACCGAAATCACTACATTAGACAACTTCATAGAAATGAATAGTGAGATATTGTCTGAATCGATGATGCTCAAAATTGATACCCAAGGTTATGAAATGAATGTGTTAATGGGAGCTGAAAAGGTTTTGGAGAAAATTAAAATTGTGGAATTAGAGCTCTCGTTTATAGAGTTATACACTGGTCAGCAGTTGTATAAGGAAATGGTGGAGTATATGGAAAAAAGACAGTTTGTATTGTGGTCTGTTTTTCCTGTTTTCTGTGATAAAGACACAGGGCGTATGCTTCAGGCAGATGCAATTTTTGTTAAACAAGTTTAGAAATGAAGAAAATACCTTTTCTCACTGCATTAATATTATTTGTTCAACTTTGTTTTGCACAAGTACCCACTATTTCAGGCTTCACACCTTTATCAGCTTATGTTAATGACACAGTTACGATATCCGGAACCAACTTTAGTTCAATAGCAGCAAATAACACAGTAAGAATAGGTAGAATAAGAGCGACCATTGTTTCAGCAACAACCACACAGATAAAGGCAATTGTACCTTATGGCGCAGTAAACGAACGTATTTTTGTTACAGTGTCTGGTCAAACAAGCATTTCTGTAGCCAATTTTTTACAGAAACACTTGCGTTGTTCAGATACATTATTAACCTCCTCTTTATCTTCTGCAGTTGCTTTTGCATCAGGTACCAATCCTCAGAACATTAAAGCCGCAGATATTGATGGAGACGGGAAAAGTGATTTGTTACTCGGCAATATGACTAGCAGTACGCTAAGCGTTCTGAGAAACACCTCCACCAATGGAGTTATTAATTCATCAACATTTGCATCTAAGGTAGATATTACAACAGGTGCATCATCCAGATTAATTTCAATTGTTGATTTTGATGGTGACGGAAAGTTGGATGTTGCGGTGCCATCCTACAATGCTAACATGGTATCAATATTAAGAAACACCAGCACTCCCGGGACAATTAGTTTTGCAACTAAAGTTGATTTTTCATTACCCGGGCAGGGTTTTAATTCGGCTGTTGCTGATTTTAATTTAGATGGTAAACCTGATTTGGTGGTTACAACTATTTTTGCAAGTAAAATCACCGTTTTCCCCAATACCTCAACTATAGGAGCAATAAGTTTTGGAACCTCATTTGACTTTACTACGGGAGCTACGGTTACCAGTGTAGATGCGGGAGATATTAATTTCGATGGTAAGCCGGAGATATTTGTTGCCAACGCAGGATCGAATACAATTTCAGTCTATAGAAATGTTCATACAACGGGGAGTTTAATCAGTACTTCGTTTGCTGCTAAATTTGATATTTCGGTTACAAATCCGGTTGCTGTCAAAGCAGTTGACTTTGATGGGGATGGTAAACTAGATATTGGTGTAACAAATGGAGCAGGGCCACATTATTTTAGCGTTTTACGAAATTTATATACTACGGGAGCTTTTAACGCTTCTTCGTTTGCGACTAAAGTTGATGTAGCAACTGGTGCAGGTCCGCAATTTTTTTCAACAGGCGACATAAATGGAGATGGTAAAGTTGACATAGTCACCCCCAATAGTCAGGCAGATAACCTGAGCTTAATCAGAAACAAAAGTGTTCCGGGAACACTTTTGTTTTCTGCACATGTATTGTTTTCTACAGGACAACTACCTACTGGCTCAGAAATAGTTGATATAGACAATGATGCCATGCCTGATGTTGCGATATGTAGTCAGAATAGCAGTCAGGCTACCGTTTTCCGAAATATTTCACCTGCTCCGCCAGCAATAAATTTAGGTGCAGATTCTACTTTTTGCGGAGGCTTTAGTAAAACACTGAATGCAAATAATTCCGGTTCAACTTATCTGTGGTCTACTACTGCGGCAACACAAACTATCAATACAGCAATTCCGGGTACTTATTGGGTAAAAGTAACTAATCCGGTAGGCTGTATGGCATACGATACAATCACGCTCAACCAGATAAACATAAGTGTTAATACTGGCACAGATAAAACAATTATGCTGGGAGATAGTGTTGTATTGAATACTACAGCTTCCAATGCAACATCTTATTTATGGAGCCCTTCAACAGGATTATCTGATAGCACGTTGTTATCACCTTGGGCAAAACCGGTCATTAATACAAGGTACGTTATTAAAGCAAGTAACGGAAACTGTTTTAAGTACGATACAGTAATGGTATATGTGAGTTCAAATATTTGTAGCGATTGTAACTCAGTTTACCCTGTAAATGACAGTTTGGTGCTTTGTTATTTGTTTAATGGTGATGCGAATGACCTAAGTGGGAACGGTAACCACGGTAATTTATTTGGAGCTACTCTTTCAACTGACCGGTTTGGTAACACAGGAGGCGCATATTCATTTAACGGTAGTTCGCAATACATTGAGGTGCCTAACTCTGCGTCCATTTCTTCTCCCGTTGCAAGACTAACCACTGTCTTTTGGGTTCAGGTAACCGGATGGAGTACTCAGTTTGGTGTAAATTATGCCTCCATTTTAAGTAAATCCAACTCAACAACAAATTGTCAGTACAGGGTATCATTAAAAGACAATGGGGTATCAGTAATCAACAACGGTAAGTTATGGGATTTTAATGGTACAGGCATTAGTTTAAATACATGGTACCACATTGCTGTAGTTTTTAATAATAACAACTCCTCCTACTATGTTAACGGGGTGTATGCTGGGCAGTCAACATCACCCGGAACGTTTGCATCAAATTCAGGAAGTTCAATGTATATTGGTAGGGATGATCCAGGTACTATTGATTATTTCGGAGGTAAGGTTGATGAGTTAAGGGTTTTTGCAAGAGCACTTTCTGCTGCTGAAATAATGCAGCTTTATAGCCGTTCATTTACTCAGTTCGCCAATGCGGGTACTGATACCTCAGTATGTGCAGGAGATTCCATTCGGTTAACAGCAAGCGGAGGTGTCACTCATGCTTGGTATCCTCAGCAGGGCCTTTCAGACACTACAGGCCAAACACCATTTGTTAAGCCCAACCAAAACAGAACGTACGTGCTTAAAGCGATAAGAGGAGCCTGTACAGATTTGGATACTGTATCAGTAACCTATATTCCCGTTGGAGTGAATGCCGGCAGCGATACCAGTATTTGTCCGGGTAAGTCAGTTCAGCTAAATGCAACCGGTACCGGTGTAATCGGGTGGAGAACCTCATCTGCATTAAATGACTCCACGGTTTTTAACCCTATAGCTTTACCGTTAACTACAACCAATTTTATTGCAAAATCTTCCAATGCTTATTGCCGTAGGTATGATACCGTATCAGTTACCGTGAAGTCCCCACAGTCTGTTGATGCAGGTGCTACGCAAATTATTTGTTTGGGAGATACTGTGCAGCTCGCTGCAACTGCCGGGCTTAGTGCATACAGGTGGACACCATCCAACGCAATGAATGACAGTACTATTTATAACCCCAAAGCCTTTCCTTCAACAGCAACCATTTTTACAGTATATGCCACCGAGAGTCAGGGCTGCGAGGTCTCTGACACAGTAACAGTATTGGTTACATCAGGCATTACGGGGAATATTACGAATGCAGACACTGTTGTTTGTTCAGGCGCTGCAATTCAACTTTGGGCAACAGGTGGCAGTAAGTACACCTGGACACCCACCGGAGGTCTTTCCTCACCGCTGATACATAATCCCATCGCCACAGTGTCTTCAACTGTGAGGTATAAAGTAGAGGTATCCAACGGGGGTAGTTGCAAAGGATATGACAGTGTGCTTATAACAGTGAATCCGGCTCCTGAAGTAAAAGTTAATGATACTGCATTTTGTGAGGGTGGGAAAGCTTTCCTGTATGCTACCCCATTGGCAGCAGGAACTTATCAATATGAATGGAGCACGTCAGATACTTCGTCCTCCGTAAACGTTTCACCGCAGGTTACTAAAGAGTATTATGTAAGGGTAAAGTCGGCAGGTTGCTACAGTTTAATGGATACAGCGAGCGTAACAATATGGCCTGTACCCCTTGCGAAGTTTGCTGCCACACCTGATAAGGGTTTCCCTCCTCACAAGGTGTATATTCAGAATCAGTCTATTGGTGCAGTGAATTATTTCTGGAACTTTGGTGACAATGCCGGAATTACGGGAAGGTCTTTTGATACCAACTATGTTTACAGTGATACAGGAACATATAGAATCAGATTGATAGCCGAAAGCAATTTTGGTTGTAAGGATACTGCATGGAAGTTTGTAAAAGTTTCCGATTCACTCTCAATTTATATCCCGAACATATTTACGCCTAATGAAGATGGAACAAACGACACCTGGGAGGTTACATTAATTGGCGTTTCTGATTACTCCGTTATGATCTTTAACCGCTGGGGAGAAAAGTTATTTGAGCAAGATTATACCAGTGGCACTAATGTAGTGAGTTGGAATGGCAGATACAGAGGGTCAGACGTTGCAGACGGGGTCTATTTCTTTATTTTGAATTACACCGTAAGGGGCGTGGGCCGAAATGAGCGTGCAGGCCCTATACACATAGTCAGGTAGTTAAGTGTTTTAGGCACTATTTTATTCTTTTGAATTGGTTATGTTTTTTACTAACTTTGTGCAAACAGGTTAGGTAAAATTGTTACAATCAAAGAATGAGGCAGATTAGAAATTGGCTTACATCAGTTTGTGTAGTGTTAGCATGGAACTCTTGGGCGCAAACCCCTACCATTACAGATTTTAACCCCAAGGCAGCATCGTACGGTACAACGATTACCATCACAGGAACTAATTTTAGTACTACTCCGGTTCTGAATGCCGTTTTTTTCGGAAACGTTAAAGCCACAGTGGATAGCTGTACATCAACAACTATTTATGTGAGGGTGCCCGCAGGAGCGCAGTACAAAAAAATCACTGTAACAGCTAACAACAGAACGGTTGTAACAAAATATGTATTCAAACCTGTTAATCCATGTACCCCACCGTTGTACTCTAACTCATTTAGAACGCGAGTGCCCCTAACTAATACTGGATTGGTATTACCTGTTTTTCCTATAATTGCAGACTTTGATATGGATGGAAAACCTGATGTGGCTACTGTTTCAAAGCAAGGTAATCCTCTTAAAGTTAATATATACAAAAATAATGTTACAACGGGAGCCAATATCACTGCTTCATCATTTACTAAGCTTACAGATATTAATACTTTTGGTAGTGGCACGCCTGCAGGTGGAACTAACATTGTAGCTGCAGACTTTGATGGTGATGGTAGACAAGATATCGTAGTTCCTGCAGGTGGATCTCCTAACATTGCTATTCTAAGAAATACAGGTTCCTCAGGCACCATACAATTTGATCCCGCCACATCAATAATATGTTCAGGATTGCCCATTTATGCTGCTGCAGCTGATATAGACGGAGATGGAAGACCTGAAATTTTAGCTATTACTTCCGGTGCTTCTCCGATATTGAATATTTTAAGAAATCAAAAGGCTACCCCGGGTAACTTTGTAGCGGCAGATTTTGCCACCGCTGTCACTTTTGCCTTGCCGGGTACAGTTGGCGTGTCCCATTTTGATATAGAAGATTTTGATGGCGATGGAAAATTAGATATTGCAGTTGCATGTAGTTCGGCTGCAACCATCAGAATATTCAGAAATCAAAGTATAACGGGTGTAATCAACGCCAGTTCCTTAGCAGCACCTGTAAATATTGGTACATTCAATCAACCCATGGGAATAAAGATTATTGATGTGGATGGTGATAATAAGCCTGATATTGTGTATTCCAGAGTTAGAACACCTGTTACTACAATACCCGACAGTATAATTACCATTCACAGGAATCTCATAACTGTGCCGGGTTCAATTACAGCCGCGAGTTTTTCAGGGCCAACGCATGTTCCTGTACGCATAAATAATAATGCACATTATTTTGATATGGCCGACTTTGATGGTGATCAAAAACCTGAAATTGTGACACCTGATTATTTGCCTACCTCAATTTCGGTAGCCAAAAATACATCTACAGTAGCCTCCCCATCATTCTCGTTTCCTTTAGGAAAATCAGGTATTGACATTTCTAACTATACAGGCCGCCCTACTGGTATTGCCATTGGCGATTTGAACGGAGATAACACACCTGATATTGTTTGTGTGAGTGTAGGAAATGGGGTTTCATTCCCTCCCTACGTTACCATCATAGAAGGTCAAAAGCCTAAAGTAACTATTACAGATTTAATAGGTGTGCCTACCTGTCCGGGAAGTCAGGTGAAAGTAGTATACACTACGTCAGGTGCTTCTTATCAGGCAGGTAATTTCTTTAAAGTGGAGATGTCTGACATGAATGGAAGTTTTGCCAGTCCGGATAGTATGGGAGGCAAAGCGGGCACAACCTCAGATACCATTACCATCACTATTCCGGCCAATGCGGTAGTAAACGGTAATTACCGGTTACTTATTAGTACAACATCTCCCTTTGTAGCCTGTGTTGATACGGGTTACCCAATTCCGATTATTGCTCCTCCGGTTGCCATTGCGGGTAATGATACCACCATAAATTTAGGGGACTCTGTTCGCTTAAATGCATCAGGAGGTAGCATTTACACCTGGCAAAGTTCTGATTGGATGAGCGACAGTACGGTAAATAATCCTTATGCTAAGCCTTACAATACCAGAGACTTTGTTGTACAAGTACGTGTAGATAATTGTGTTGCATATGACACAGTCAAAGTGAATGTTACACAAAATATAAATTTTTGTTCTGATTGTTCCGCAGAGTATCCGGGCAATACTAATCTGGTTGCCTGCTATCCTTTGCGTGCTTCAACATACATGGAAGAAACAGGCAATGCTTTGCATCCTGCCTACATTAAAAATGTAGGCTATACTTCAGATAGACTTGGTAACCCGTTTTCAGCCGCAACATTTAATGGTGCTAACAGCATTGCCACAAGGCCCGTTATAATGGCTGCAGAAGATAGTGTAACAATAATGGGCTGGGTGTATTCCAATTTCAATGGTCAAAATACCCCTCTCATCTTCTTGGGTAATAATACTACAGGCGATGGGTATGGAATTACACTTGATAATTGTGCAGCATCCGGTGGAAACAATCTGAGCATTAAAGTAGGTAATAACTGGATTTGTGATGCATCGGCTAAATTAACTCCTATCGCATGGACTCATGTGGCCATGACCAAAGCAGGAGATACCTATACTTTTTATATAAATGGCGTGCAAAAATACACCGGCACTCAAACATCGCCTACAGTTTCAGGTGTGTTGATGATGGGCGGTTCGCCTTATTCCAATACTGCTTTTAACGGACGTTTAGATGATGTGAGGTTATTTAACAAAGCCCTATCAGCGGCTCAAATTTCATCCTTTACTTATGGTTCCTACAAGAGATTTGCACAAACTATAGCTGATACATCTTTATGTCAGGGAGATTCTATTCGTTTGCCTGCTACCGGAGGTACTACTTACCAATGGATACCCGCAACCAGCACCCTGGGTATAAGTAACCCCAACAGCTCCAACCCCTGGATAAAACCGGTTACACCTAACAATACATCTCAAACCCTGAATTACTATGTATACGTAACGCGTACATTATGTACGGATAAAGACACGGTAAATGTAAAGGTAGATAATTATAAAAATTTCACTAATGCAGGTTCCGATGACGGTTTTTGTTACGGTGGCTCTGCACAGTTGGGCGCATCATTCGGGCCAAGTAACTATTTTTGGTCACCTAATATAGCCATTACCAGTACAACTATTCCTAACCCTGTGGTAAATCCGCCTACTACTACCAACTATATTCTAAAAGGTACCAAAGGGGTTTGCATCGGTTATGATACTGTCAGAATTACGGTGGATAGTAATTTTAATTATGCCAATGCAGGTCCTGATACTACCATTTGTATAGGAGCTTCAGCTAAACTTGATGCTTCGTTATCAAATGGAAACTCATACGATTGGGGAGCAAGTTTTGGTACAATAAGATATCAGGATACTCCTACAGTTGTGCCCACTGTTACAACTACCTACACAGTAACTGTAGTGAAAGGATACTGTACAGATAATGATGATGTAAAAGTGACAGTTGATAATTTTGTCGGCTTTTTAGATTTGTATAATTACCCCGACTCGGCCATATGTGACGGAGATAGTATACAATTGTGGGCCGGAGGTGCCGATACGTATGCGTGGACTCCTTCCCTGACACTTAACGATGCAACACTGCCTAATCCTAAAGCAGCCCCTGTAACAGAAACAACTTATAGGGTAACAGCTAAACGAGGTGTGTGTGTTGAATCAGATACTGTGAGAGTGCGGGTAGATAATTTCAAGAATTTTGTCAATGCATTTACAGGCGATTCTACTATTTGTCCCGGTGAACCGGTAGAACTTTCGGCAACAGGAGCAACATCCTATTTCTGGAGCCCGTCCACAGGTATTGATCCGGGTGATATTAGTAAACCAACGCTTACGGCATTCCCACCCGTTACTACCAAATACAAAGTGTTCGGTGTAAAAGGTGCTTGTTTAGCAATAGACTCACTTACTATCACAGTAGGTTCCAACTCCAGTTCATCTGTAGATGCGGGTAATGATACGACCATTTGTTTCGGTGATTTGGTATACCTAAATGCAAAAGGAACAGGTTCGTTTAGCTGGGTAACAGTACCTCCTGGCGGAATTAGTAGCAGTACTATTCCTAACCCAGTTGCAAATCCAACCACTACCACCTGGTACTACCTTACTGTAGAAGACAATACTACTATTGCGTGTAAAGCCATAGACAGTTTGTTAATTGTAGTTCAGCCAATACCCAATGCAAGTATTGAACTTCCTGATCAGGATATTAGCATATGCGAGGGAAAGATTGTGAGTATGGCGGCCGCTTTAGGTCCACCGGATTACAGTTATTTCTGGACACCGGCCACCGGCATTTCGGCACAAACCAGCAGAACTCCCAAGGCTACTCCTCTACAAACTACCACATACACATTGAAAGTGTCTGACGGAAAATGTCTGGCATATGACTCGGTGACTATTTTTGTGAATCCTAAGCCCATTGTGAATCTTGGTCCTGATATCACAATTTGTAAAACTGATTCAGCCATTTTAGTTGCTAATACCAATGCAATTGATCCCAAGTATACTTGGATAGGTAAAGATGTAGAGCCTGAAGACACGCTCTCCTTCTTATCAGTAAAACCTGAAAAAACAACAGCTTACAGAGTTAAAATTAAGGAAGGCGAGTGTGATAGCCGTATGGATACCATCAATGTGAAGGTTGTTCCTAAGGCGTATGCCTCATTTGAATTTGAGCCGGAACGAGGAGAAGCTCCTTTGGTGGTTAGTTTCTTTAATACCAGTATTGGTGCCGACACTTATTTTTGGGATTTTGGAGATACATCAGGATTATTAGGCCGGAGCAGGGATACCATTTTCACCTATCAGGATACCGGTTTTTACCGCATCATCCTGAAAGTAGAGAATTCTTTGGGAGCTTGTGTAAGTTATGATACCGCTTATATTCGGGTTGATGACTTTGTTAGTTTTTATATTCCAAGTGCCTTTAGCCCCAACCGTGACGGACTGAACGATAATTTTGAAGTATTTACCTCAGGAGTTGAAACATACAAAGGAATTATCTACAACAGATGGGGGCAGATAGTGTATGAACAGGAAGTGAAAGTGGGTGAAAAATTCAGTTGGGACGGAACATCAAAAGGAGAAAAGTTACCGGGAGATATGTACTACTATTACTTTGACTTCATCACCTATGGGGATGACAGGGAGTCGAGAAGTGGTGCCGTTTTTCTTGCCCGATAGCAATGGTTCTTCTGATTGATAATTACGATTCTTTCACTTACAACTTACAACATTATCTCGCTTTGGCAGGTGTTCAGTGCGATGTAAAGCGTAATGATGAACCTGGTCTTACACCTGATGCACTAAGTGAATACGATGGAATTGTGTTATCACCGGGTCCCGGAATTCCGCAAAAAGCCGGTAAGTTGATGGATATTGTTGTCGCAAATTTTACTAAACCCATCTTGGGCATTTGTTTGGGGCACCAAGCTATTGGCGTTCATTTTGGTGCGGTTATTGACAAAGCAGTGCAGCCCATGCACGGTAAGATTTCTTCAGTTGTACACCACCATCACCCTATGTTCAGCGGGATTAAAGTCAGCAACTTTGATGTGGTAAGGTACCATTCTTTAGTACTTAAATCAGTACCTGAACAGTTGGAGGTAATCTGCACCTCTGTAAAGGAAGATGAGGTAATGGCCATTGCACACAGGCAGTTTCCTTCATGGGGAATTCAATTTCACCCTGAAGCCGCACTTACACAGTTCGGCAATAGGCTAATTTCAAATTGGGTGAATCACTTTTCATTATCAAAGCAGTAAAATTCATATATTTGGTCATTAATTTTGCTATTTCATGAGTTACGAATTAAAAGAAGGCGGTAAATTCAAATACATTGATGAGGGAGAAGGGGAGGTGTTGTTATTGCTTCATGGCTTATTTGGGGCACTAAGCAACTGGAAGGATGTGTTAGATAGATTTTCTCCCAACTACAGGGTGGTTATTCCGCTAATGCCTATTTATGAAATGCCCATATTAAGCACCAGTGTTGAAGGGCTTGCTGATTTCATTTATGAGTTTATACAATTTCAGGGCTTTAAAAAGGTCACATTATTGGGTAACTCTTTAGGAGGGCACGTAGGTCTTGTTTTTACTAAAAAACACCCGGAGTTTGTGCACAGCATGGTGCTCACCGGTAGTTCAGGTTTGTATGAAAATGCTATGGGAGGGTCTTACCCCAAAAGAGGCGATTACGACTATATCAGAAAAAAAGTAGAGTACACTTTTTATGCTCCCGAAACGGCAACAAAAGAATTGGTAGACGAAGTATACAACATTACCAATGATCGCAATAAGGTCTTGCGTATTCTTACCATGGCCAAATCAGCAATAAGGCACAACATGAGAAAGGATATTCCTAAATTTACTATGCCCGTTTGTTTGGTTTGGGGATTAAATGATATGGTCACTCCTCCTGAAGTAGGGGAAGAGTTTCATAAATTATTTCAGGACTCTGAGTTGCATTTTTTAGATAAATGCGGGCATGCTCCTATGATGGAATTACCGGAAGAGTTTAATGCCATTCTATCCAGATTTCTCAGCAAAGTATACCACACCACAGGTTCGTAAATGAAGGATGCCGCCAGCTTTATCTCTGCAGATATTTTTCCGCTCAAGTTAACGGATAAGTGTTGTAAGGCACTGGAGCTGATGAATGAATGGTCTGTATGCCATTTGCCGGTATTAAATAAAGAACTGCAGTTGGTAGGGTATGTATCAACAGAAGATTTAGCTTTTCCTGAAAATGATAATGACCCTGTCGGGGATTATTTGCGGAATGACGTGCAGTACAAACTGGGTGTTGGCCAGTCCATTTTTGATTTGTTACGTGATATAGGGGAAAGCCGATTATCAGCGTATGCAATGGTTGATAACTCGGATAATTTTCTTGGGGTTGCGGATTTAAGGCACATAATGAAAAATTTGGCCTCTTTTATTTCTTTCAGTCAATTGGGTGCAGCATTAGCTGTAGAGATGGCATCAAGAGATTATTCTATTTCGGAGATAGGACGAATTATCGAATCAAACGATATGAAACTGATTGGATTGTTTGTCAGAAATGCAGAAGCAGAAGGCAAAATAGAAGTACTGATTAAAGTGAATAAAACAGACGTTAAGAGTCTCTTAGCCACGTTTAACAGATATAACTATACCGTGCATGTACTAAATATAAATAAAGAAGATATTGATTATTTGAAAGACAGATATGACTCATTTATGAAGTATCTTGACATTTGATTTGAGGTATCCTGTAATAATTTTATTTTTACTTTCGGCCTGCATTACTTTAGCCACCGCAACAACTTACGGAGTTGACGCCACAGCTATTCTAATGCCTGAGGATAGTGTTCTTGTGATAAAATCAATATGCATTACCGGCAATAAAAAAACTAAAGAAAAGATATTAATCAGGGAGTTGCCTGTGAATGTTGGAGATCAAATTTATCATTCAACATTAGACAGCATGCTGGAAAGATGCAAGCAGCAATTGGTCAATCTGGGTTTATTTAATGTGGTAAGGGTAACTCATACCCAACACGAAGGTGAAAGTGAAATTAATATTTTTGTCATTGAGCGTTGGTATTCCTGGCCTATACCCATTTTTCAAATTGCCGACAGAAATTTCAACCAGTGGTGGATTGAAAAAGATTTGCAGAGAATAAACTATGGAATAGAACTGGCACAATTTAATCTGAGGGGTAGAAATGAAACACTCAGGTTAAAAATTCAAAATGGTTTTACTCGAAAGGTAGAAGCCACATACACATTTCCATGGATTGATCGTAAGCAACGATTAGGATTGTCATTTAAAATAACCTACCTTGGGAATAAAGAGGTATGGCACACTACTGTCAATAATAAACTTGATATTTACCGGGACAACGACAGGGATATGTTGAATCGTTTTACAACAGGGTTAACCCTTAAAATTCGCCCCAAGTTTTTTAATTCAAACTACATCTCACTTTTTTATAATGATGTAGAAATAGCTGATAAGGTGCTTACTTTTAATAAAGACTATTTACTTAACTCAAGAACAAGCCAAAAAGCGTTTGTGCTATCTTACAGCTTTGTCAGAGACAGGAGAGACTATAAATATTACCCACTAAAAGGACATTATTCTATGGCCGAAATCAGCCATACAGGCCTAGGATTATCAAAAGATGTTAATATTGCTCAACTCAATGTTACCCATAACAGGTATTTTCATCTCAAAGGTCCCAATTACATGGCCATAGGTTTCAGGTCCAAGATAAGTCTACCCGAAAAGCAAGCGTATTTTAATTACAGAGCACTGGGGTATACCGATTTTGTGAGAGGTTATGAGTACTATGTAATTGACGGGCAACATAGCTTTTTGTTAAAGTCAGCATTCAACCGAAGGGTTTTCAGAAAAGAAATTGCTTTTCCGTATATACCTTTAAAGCTGTTGCAGGCAGTTCCTTTTGATATTTACCTTTCAGCTTTTTCTGATTATGGTTATGCAGTCAACAATCTTTATCAAACCAGTAATTCTTTTGCTAATACATTGCTGGTGGGTTATGGTTTAGGAGTTAATTTTGTAGCGTATTATGACCGGATACTAAGAGCCGAAGTTGCAGTAAATAAAGAAAACAGAGCAGGATTATATCTACATTTGTATTACCCTCTTTAAATTTTACCTACATGAAAGTAGCACTATATAGCAGAAATGTTACCCCGAATACCGCTGAGGTGCTTCTTGAGTTATCTCGAGTCTTCAATGAAGAGGGGGTGGAACTTGTACCCCATGTGAACCTGAATATCCCAACATTATCAGCATTATTTTATAATTGCACTTTTTTTCAGTCCAATGCTGATTTTCAAGCGGCATCAGTTGACTTCCTGATTAGCATAGGAGGAGACGGTTCTTTGCTCGATACCGTTTCACTTGTTAAGGGAACCAGCGTTCCTGTTTTTGGGATTAATACCGGCCGTTTAGGATTTCTGGCAGGTGTGCGTAAAGACTACATACAGGAGACCGTCACTGATTTACTCAAAGGTCATTTCCAACTGGAGGCCAGATCATTGATTAGCCTGCATTTGGATGAAAACTCCTTCGGAGACAGCAATCTTGCATTGAATGATTGTGTTATTTATAAGAACCATAGTTCTTCGATGATAGTGGTAAGAGCATTCCTGAACGGAGAATACCTGAATTCTTATTGGTCTGATGGCATCATAATATCCACACCTACAGGCTCAACAGGATACTCTCTCAGTTGCGGGGGACCGATTCTTTTTCCCAGCTCATCCAGTCTGGCCATTACACCAATAGCCCCTCATAATCTTAATGTTAGGCCAATAATTATCTCTGATGAAAATGTAATTTCTCTAGAAGTGGAAACCCGTTCCGCTTCATTTATGGTCAGTTTGGATTCACGAACAGAAGTTGTAAAATCTCCCGCCCAAATGGCAATTAAAAAGTCTGATAATCAATTCAATATACTCAGGTTTAAAGGAGAAAATTACCTGGAAACGCTTAGAAATAAGTTGATGTGGGGTCTGGATAACAGAAACTAGTATTTTTATAAATAAAATTTATATATTTGTGCTTTGCCATTAACACGCATCAGTATGAAATACAAATTTGCCACTCTGATAACAGTAGTATTACTTTCAGGGAATTCATTAAAAGCCCAATTCGATATTGGCGGCTTTATGGGTACCTGCCTATATCAGGGCGATATTACCAATAACTTTGTAGGTAAAGCAAACTTTGCCGGAGGAATTAATCTGCGGTACAATGTAAATCCATACATTGCTGTTAGAGCAGGATTGACTTACGGAAGAATTGGTGGCGATGATAAGTTGGCTAAAAGTGCAGGAAGAAAAGACAGAAATCTGAATTTTAAATCACCAGTTGTTGAGTTGAGTATAGTAGGCGAGTACAACGTTTTCGGTTACAATTCCGGTTCCAGAAGAAGATTTCCCGGAATGGTAAAATCAAAATGGAGTCCATACCTTTTTGGTGGCATATCTTATTTCATGTTTAATCCTACCACAACGTATTTGGGCGAAACTGTTAATTTGAGTGCAATACAAACGGAGCCTAACAAAAGCTATAGTCTTATGCAAGTGGCTATTCCTGCCGGTATCGGAGTTAAATATAATTTCGAAAGGTTTTGGACCCTTGGATTTGAGATGGGTTACAGAAAAACATTTACCGATTATTTAGATGATGTAAGCGGGCAAACTGTAAATGCAACAACTTCATTAGATGCAAGAGCAATTGCATTAAGTGACCGTTCTGTAGAACTAACTCCTGATGGCTCATCAAAATTTCCTTTAGGTTATAACAGAGGAAATAAAAAGAATTTAGATTCATATGCCTTTATTGGGGTGACTATTGCTAAAGACTTGGGAAATACCTACGGAAGAAGAAGAAGATAACCAGTTCCATTGATTAAGAGGTCGAAAGTGATAAAGATATTGGGTGTTAAAGGCAAAATACTTGTATTATTTTTTGCACTGTTCTATTCACGTGTTTCGTTCAGCCAACAGTTGGAATTCGGACTACAGTTCGGAACTACAAATTATTCCGGAGAACTATCCTCTTACAAAATTAAATCACAATATTTCAGACCGGCAGGCGGAGCTATAATCAGGTACAACCTCTCTCCCCGTTTTACGTTGAAAGGAAGTGTTTTTTTTGGCCAGATTGCCGGTGCAGACAGCACAAGCGCCAGTAAAAAAGATCAGGCAAGAAACCTTAGTTTTAAGTCGAATATTTTCGAATTTTCTGGTCAAGTGGAGTTTAATATAGTTCCTTACGATGTGATGAACAAAAAGGGGAAGTTTAAAAGAATAATCCCCTGTGTTTTTACCGGATTGGCTGTTTACAAGTACAACCCTTTGGCACAATACAAAGGTACCTGGTGGGAGCTTCAAACATTAGGAACAGAAGGGCAGGGGACCACACAATTTCAATCCAGAAAAAAATATTCACTCACTCAAATCAGTATACCGTTGGGCATAGGACTTAAAATAGACTTTTCGAAAAGACTTAATATTGGTTTTGAAGCCGGGGCCAGAATCACTTTCAATGATTATATAGATGATGTGAGCAGAAGCTACATTGATACGCAATACCTCCGTGCCGCATACGGACCAGTTTCGGCTGCATTATCCGATCGCTCAGGTGAAAAGAATGACGGTCTTAATTTAGGTGCCCCGGGAAAGTCGAGAGGAAATAGCGCGAATATGGACTGGTATTATTATGCGGGCTTCTCCATTACCTACAAACTGCAAAATAAGGGCATGAAATGCCCCAGGTTCTGAAATTTTTTACTCAATTTTACGTTTTGAAAACGTGAAAAAAATTATTTTCATTTTATTTCTTCCTCTTACTATTCTGGCGCAGAATACTGATATAGGCGTGATGCTGGGAGGTGCAAATTATATAGGAGATCTTGCACCTGATGTCGCTTACAATGAGACACGACCCTGCGGAGGGCTATTTGTCAGAAACAGATTGTCTCCGTATTTCGCACTCAGACACAGTTTGTCCTATGCCCGAATTAAAGGAGATGATGCTAATTTTGAGTTCAATCGTCCGCGTAATCTCAGTTTCAGGTCAGATATAATAGAGGTGGCCTCAGTTGTTGAGTTCAATTTCCTTCCCTTCGGAAGAGAAATTCTGACCAAAAATTTTACCTCATATGCATTTATCGGGATTGCTTTTTTCAGGCATAATCCTAAAACAGAGTTTAATGGCAAATGGATAACCCTCCGGCCATTAGGAACAGAGGGGCAGGGTCTGCCGGGTGGTAAAAATTATGGACTTATGCAGGTTGCGCTTCCATTTGGTATGGGGTGCAAATACAATATTAACGACAACTGGTTAATTGGCGCTGAATTGGGTTTCAGGCGGGCATATACTGATTACATAGATGATGTGAGTACAAAATATCCTGACTTTAATGCTGCCGGAATTCCTGATGCGATGTTGGTTTCTGATCGTTCAGGAGAGATAAACGGGGGTAAAAGCCTTGCAGCAGCAGGAGATGCGCGTGGTAATCCTGATACAAAAGACTGGTATGTTTTGGCCGGGATAACTTTAGCTTACCGAATAATTCCACCTAAAGCATGCAACAATAATTTTTATTAAATTCGCCAGCTAAATAAATAATCAATTGTCACTGAAAACACAGCTAAATCCCGAGAAGTTACCTTCGCACATAGCTATTATTATGGATGGAAATGGCAGGTGGGCTAAAGGTAAAGGCAAACTGAGAATTTTCGGTCACCATAACGGGGTGAAATCAGTGAGGGAAGTAACAGAAGCATCTGCAGAACTTGGAATTAAATACCTGACACTCTATGCATTCTCAACTGAGAACTGGAATAGGCCAAAATTAGAAATTGATGCATTGATGGAGTTGTTGGTGGCCACCATCAACAGGGAAACCAAGACCCTGATGGAAAACAACATAAAATTGGCTACGATAGGAGATACTGATTCTTTGCCGCAAAGGTGCAGAAAAGAGCTTTTGGAGGCTATCAAAACTACTTCTACAAACACCGGGATGACTCTCGTGCTTGCATTGAGTTACAGTGCAAGATGGGATTTGGTGCAGGCTGTGAAGAAGATTACCAAACAGGTAGAAGCAGGTAAAATAAAGCCGGATGATATTAATGATGCTATCGTTTCTACTCACCTTACAACAGCAGATTTTCCGGAACCTGAGTTACTAATCAGAACCAGCGGAGAAGAAAGGCTAAGTAATTTTTTACTATGGGAATTGGCCTACAGTGAGCTTTATTTTACTGATACACTATGGCCCGATTTCAGGAAAGAGGATCTTTACAAGGCAATTTTAAACTACCAACAGCGGGAACGCAGATTTGGAAAAACAAGTGAGCAGCTAAACAAAACATGAAAAACCGCATCGTATTATTTGTACTATTCCTATTCATCTGTCATGCCGGTCTTTTTGCTCAATCAGACTCGTTATTACAACCGGTTACAATAGACTATGCTTACCCTACTAAATATGAGATTGAAAAAATTACAGTTCGTGGGGCAGAGCATTTTGACAAAAATGTGTTGATAGTTCTTTCAGGGTTATCTACCGGTTCAAAAATTAAAGTACCCGGAGAAGATATATCTAAAGCCATATTGAACTTGTGGAAACAGAAACTCTTTGATGACATTAAAATATCTATTACGGCAATACACGATGATAAAATTCAGCTGGAAATTTATTTGCAGGAAAAACCTCGTATGTCAAGGTTTTCTATCAGAGGATTAAGTAAAGGGAAGGCCAGAGATTTACGCGAAGAACTCACTTTAAAGGCGGGGATGATTATTACAGAGAACCTTATTAGTAATACCGAGAATAAAGTTAAGAAGTATTATGCTGAGAAGGGCTTTCTCAGGTGTGAGGTAAACGTTACATACGAAATAGAAGATGCTGCCAAAAATCTGGCTTTCATGAGAATATTCGTTTCTCGCGGACCCAAAGTGAAAATCAATAAGATAATAATAAACGGTAACGAAAAACTCTCTGACAGAAAAATATGGAGGCAGTTCAAAGAAACCAAGCCACGTTCAAGGTTTTTGGCCAAATCACGCTACATAGAGGAAGATTTTCAAGATGATAAACAAAAAATAATTGATAAGTACCTTTCACTGGGTTATAGAGATATTGCTATTTTATCTGACTCTATTTTTTACCACGATAGAAGGAGTGTTGATTTGGTTATTAATATCAACGAGGGTAAAAAATATTACTTCAGGGATATTGATTGGACAGGTAATACCAAGTACACAGATACCGAGTTAAGCAACATTCTTAAGATAAAATCAGGAGATGTATATGATCAGTCTATTTTGGATACACGCTTAAATATGAACCAGAACGGACTTGATGTGTCTACATTGTACATGGATGATGGATATTTGTTTTTTAATGTGACACCGGTAGAGGTTTTAGTTGAAAATGACTCCATTGACCTTGAAATAAGGCTTTATGAAGGACAACAGGCTATCATAAATAAGGTTACAGTAAAAGGAAATACTAAAACCAGCGATCATGTGGTTTTAAGAGAGCTTAGAACAAGACCTGGTCAGAAATTCAGCAGATCAGATATAACCCGTACCATGCGGGAGCTTTCTCAGTTAGGTTATTTTGATCCGGAGCAATTGGGTGTTAACCCTATACCTAACCAAGCTACGGGTACCGTTGATATTGAGTATAAAGTAGAAGAGCGGCCTTCAGATCAGATTGAACTTTCAGGAGGATTTGGTAACGGGTTTGTGGTAGGTACACTTGGGTTAAATCTGAGTAATTTTTCTTCTAGAAAAATGTTTAAGGCCAAGGAGTGGAACCCCATTCCTTCAGGTGACGGACAGCGTTTGTCTTTACGCATACAAAGTAACGGAACGTTTTTCCAGTCATATAGTTTATCGTTTACTGAGCCTTGGTTAGGTGGCAGAAAACCTAATGCTTTCAGCATTTCACTATATCGCTCTATTCAAAAAGCCTATCAAGCAGTTCCGGCACGAGGTTTATTTACCAATGGAATAGTTTTAGGTTTAGGTAAGCGATTGAAGTGGCCCGATGATTATTTTACACTTCAGTATGCACTTAGCTATCAACACTATTACCATCAGGGACAAGTAGGCAATGAGTATATTGCAGGTATTCCTTTAGGTAATTCGCATAACCTTAACCTTAGGTTTGTTTTCGGACGTAATTCGGTAGATCAACCCATTTATCCAAGATCGGGGTCTAATATCAGCTTTACCGCACAACTTACACCGCCTTACTCTATGCTTAGGAGCAAGTCTTTTGAAGAGTTAAGTAGCCAGCAGCGAACAAAGTTTGTTGAATACCATAAGTGGAAATTTGATGCACAGTGGTTTACAAAACTGGCAGGAGATTTGGTATTTATGACCCGTGCCAATTTCGGATTTATGGGGTATTACACAAAAGAGTATGGTATTACAGGCTTTGAGCGTTTTTGGGCAGGTGGTAGCGGTTTAACAGGATTTAATGTTGATGGTCGTGAGCTTGTTTCGCTCAGAGGCTACAGTGACTTTTCATTGGCTCCATACACCGTTGTTGCCGGTAGGTTAACACAGGTGGGGGCACCTATACACAACAGATACACTATGGAGTTAAGGTATCCAATATCCCTCAACCCATCAGCTACAGTATACCTCCATACTTTTGCCGAGGCAGGTAAATCTACCCTTATGTTCAGAGAGTTTAATCCATTTGAAGTTTATCGTTCTGCAGGAATGGGGGTCAGACTTTTCCTACCTATGTTTGGTCTCATCGGGCTTGATTATGGTTATGGATTCGATTTAGTTGACGATTACACCAAATATGGTTTCCAACAACCAGGTAAAGGAAATTTTCACTTTTTCTTAGGACAACAATTTTAATTTGTATGAAAAAATCATTCATTCTTTTATTCGCTGTATTGGTAATAACACATTTTTCAGCTCAGGCACAGAAGTTTGCTTATGTGGATACAGAGTATATACTTGAGCAGGTACCCGAATACAAATCTGCTCAGAAAAAGCTGGATTTAATGGCGGAAGACTGGCAGAAAGATTTAGAGAAACAGAAAACAAACATTGAACGGTTAAGAAAAGAATTACAGGCTGAACAAGTATTGCTCTCAGACGAATTGAGAAAGAAAAAAGAAGAGGAGATTACTGAGTTGGAAAAAGCCATGAAAGATTTTCAGAAGCAAAAGTTTGGCTATGAAGGTGAACTCTTCAAAAAGCGTCAGGAACTTATAAAACCTATTCAGGATAAAGTGTTTGATGCGGTAATGAAAGTGGCCAAAGAAAGCGCTCTGGACTTTATTTTTGACAAATCAAGTGAGCTAACCATGCTGTATACCAACGCCAAATATGACAGGAGTGACGATGTGCTCGAGGAAATGGGTATTACAGTAACCAATAATAATCAAAACAATAACGACAAGAAGTAATTACATTTGCAACAATAAAAAGATTAAAATGAAAACAACAAAAACTCTCTTTGCAGCGGCTATCCTTGCTGTAACAACACTATGGGTGACCGAAGTAAAGGCACAAAAAATTGCTCATATTAATACTCGCGAGCTTCTTATCATGATGCCTGAGTATAAAGAGGCAAATAAACAGATGGAAACATACAGCAAACAATTGGAAGAGCAGCTTTCCTCTATGAATGCAGAGCTGGAGAAGAAGTACGGTGAATACAGTAAATCAGCTAACCAAATGCCCGATGCTGTGAAAGAGTTAAAAGAAAAAGAAATACAACAACTACAGGAAAGAATTGAGATGTTCAAACAGAATGCGAGCGAATCAGTTCAAAAGAAAGAACAGCAATTGCTTGAGCCGATTGTAAAAAAGGCGAAAGAATCGATTCAGTCTGTGGCTAAAGAAAACGGCTATACATATGTATTTGATACAAGCACAGGTGCTTTAGTTATGTTTCCTGAAGGGGATAATTTAATGGGTCTTGTAAAGAAGAAGCTTAATATAGTTGAGGTTGCCACACCTCCTACCACAACCCCAAAACCGGCACAAAAATAATAGGGCATATAAACTTTGAAAAAGCGGAGGTGTACATTACATCTCCGCTTTTTTGTTTATTAATTGTCTTCAAAGCCGCTTCCCAAAACACTCTTATCCTATTCTTGTGTGTCTGAATAGGATGAACTTGTTCATTGAGGATATAAGTTTCGCTTAAACTGTATCATTGAATTATTTAATTGTCACATCAATAACCAAAAAGAAAGGCCCCGACAGCTAACTGTCGGGGCCTTTCTTTTTATGGAACTATGTCCTACTATTTAGTTACAACTATTAATTTTCCGGTAGCCACTTCATTGGCTGTTTCTACTCTTACAAAGTAGTTGCCCAGTGCTAATCCGCTTACATCAAGAGTTACTTTATTCAATCCTTTAGTAAAACGTTTGCTGCTTTCGCTCAGCACGGTTTTACCTTTAATGTCCAACACTTTTACAGTACCGTTTGATGCACTGGTTAAGATGAACTCTACATTAGTAAAGGCACTTGCCGGGTTAGGATAAATGTTGGCCGTTTGCTTAACAGTATTGTTCGATTCATTTTTACGGATACCGGTTGTTAATGATTTGCTCTTGAATATGCCGCGTCCGTGTGTGGCTGCGTACAAAACAGGTCCTTCCCAAGGTTTCCACTCGTATTGTCGAAGCATGTAAACCGGTGAGCGGGTTAAACCCACATTTTGTTCTATCCAGGTTCCTCCGTTGTTGCTGGATGCCCATACACCAAGCTCAGTTCCGATAATGATGTGATTTGCATCATCAACATTAATTACTACATCGTAAACAGGCATTTTGGGAAGGTTATTCTGAATGGAGGTGAAGCTTACATTTTGAACGCTATCCAGTATATTGTTAGAAACAAAAACATAGTTATTGTTTCCATAGTTACCACATGTAATCACCATTTTATTAGAATCAGTAGGGTGAACAGAAATTCCGGTTATTGCTCTTGAGCCAGCAATTTCACCGGGAAGTGGAACCTGTTCTACTTTAATTCCTTCTGCAGCAGGGCTCCAATTGCCTTGTGAGTCATATACATAATTGGCACCCCTAAGTCCTGAAATTCTGAAAAGGTTACCGTTCATTGTTCCTACGAAGAATGTGTTGCCTGAACGAGTATATTCACCTGTAAGTGAAGCACCCGAAATGGTAGCAATACGGAACCAGTCAGGAGTTTTATTAAAGTTAAGAGCTTCGGTTGTCATCCAAACTGTACCTACGCCACACATAAACATCATGGAGTTTTTAACGGTATCGTTGATGGTTGGATCTAATACACTTTCCCAGAGAAAATAAGGAGTATTAAAACTTCCTGCAAATGCACCAGGGGCAGAGATTCTGGCATCAAAATACTCATTCCAGCTTTGTCCTCTGTTCAATGATCTTTCAAATCCGCCAATGTTAGCAGCAAAGAAAGATTCAGGGTACATACGTGAAATTTCGCAATGGAATCCATCTCCTCCGAATATTCTAACACCACTTTGGCTAACCGTTCCGGGAGTTGCATTTCTAACTCCGTCAATTAGGATAGTATTGTTGTCTTGTGTTCCGCCAATAATTTCACCTTTCAGGTTGGCTGAAACGGAGTAAAATTGGGTAACATTATAGTTTTTATTTATGGTAGTGAAGTTTTTTCCTTTATTAGTTGACCTGAAAACACCACCATCATTTGTAATGTACATGGTATAAGGTGTGGTTTTAGTATCAAAAGTTATAGTGTGGTTATCTGCGTGAACATAAAAAGGATTAGTAGAACCATCGTTATATTCTGAAGAAAGTGAAGAAATCTGTTTCCAGTTTCCTAAGTAGTTCCATTCCCAAACGGCTAAACCCGCAGCAAAAACCCGGTCTTTGTTCTCAGGGTCAACTGCAATCACGTTATTCCAGAATCCTTGGTTGGCCAGAATGCTGTTTTCAGGGCTGCTGAAAGCAATTTGTGACCAAGTATCTCCTTTATTTACAGAACGCCAAATGCCAAGCAAAGATTCGTCATTGCTTTTTGAGGCCATTACGTATACGTAGTTAGGGTCTTGCGGAGATATACCGATAGATACTCTGCTTGAACTTGTTGCTCCTGTAATTTGTTTCCATTGCCATGAACCCGGATCTCCGTTTTGGGTAGAACGGAAAACACGACTTGTTGTGGCCGCGAAAATTGTTCCGTCAGTGGCAACTTTTATCTCTGTACAAGCCGCAGTTCCACTGAATGCATTTGTTGTGGTCCAGGTTGTACCTCCGTTATCTGAATAGTAAACGCTTTGCATATTTCCGGCAAAAATTCGATTGCCTTCTTTGTTTACAGCCAAAGCGCTAACATTTCTCCAAATAGAGGTTGAGCCTGTAGGGTTAGTAGAACTTAGTTTGGTCCATGTTGCACCTGCATCAGTTGATTTCCATATGCCACTGCCTAAAAAGCCCGGTGCACCAAACTGGTTGGCATTAGCTCCGGCTTCGGTTGGCGTGAAAACACCCTCTCCTGTACCAATGTATATGGCGCCTGTATTGTCCTGACAGATACTTACAACTGGTAAATTGTCCTGATTGGAAGGGGTAACCTTTTCCCAGGAAGTTCCTCTGGTGGTTGATTTCCATAAACCACCGCCTACACCTCCTGCATATAAAATAGAGCTGTTGTCTTTATCTATCAAAAACGCACGGGTTCTACCTCCTACGTTATTGGGGCCTGCTTCGGTCCAGGAAATATTGCCTGCATTTGATTTGTATAGAGCGGACTGTTTATCGGCTTGTGCAATAGCTCGGTATACATCTTCAGGATTTATTTGTCCCGTAAACTGGTTAGCCTTAATGTTATTCATAAAGGCAATCCCTCTTACATCTTCATGTTCTCCTCCGGTCTCTTTATCAAATTCGCTTATTTGGAGAGAAGAGGAACGCATTTGGTATGAATCGGCCCTGTTACTCATCATTACTATAGCAGACGTGGCTGTAGCCAATGCTATGCTAAATAATGTTAAATGTTTCTTTTTCATTTTGAAGATTTTTATTTCTTATAAAACATGTTTCTCTGCGTGGTAGGAAGACCGAACCAGTGCACCGGATTCCACATATTTGAATCCTTTTTGCAATCCGGCTTCTTTATATTTTTCAAATACATCCGGGTGAATAAATTCTTCAATGTTCAGATGCATTTTGGTTGGTTGAAGGTATTGCCCCAAGGTAAGTACATCACATTTATGGTTAACCAGGTCATCCATTGCTTCCATTACTTCAACCTCTGTTTCTCCTAATCCGAGCATAATACCTGATTTTGTTCTGAGCCCGAACTCGCTGGTGCGTTTTATCTGCTCCAGACTTCGTTCGTATTTGGCCTGAGGCCTTACTTTTCGGTATAATCTTTTTACAGTTTCCATATTGTGAGAAACAACTTCAGGCCTTTCTTCCAAAACAAGGTAAAGTAACTCCCATTTAGCAAGAAAGTCAGGAATCAGGGTCTCAATGGTTGTATCAGGGTTCAACTTTTTTACTTCTCTGATGGTATCGGCCCAAACTTTTGCTCCTTTATCCTTGAGTTCATCTCTGTTAACAGATGTGAGCACACAATGTTTAATGCCCATTAACTTTACGGCTTCGGCTACTCGTTGGGGTTCGTCAAGGTCATATTCGTTAGGTCTTCCGGTAGCAACTGCACAAAATGAACAGGAGCGTGTACACACATTTCCTAATATCATAAATGTAGCAGTTCCTTCTCCCCAACACTCTCCCATATTAGGGCAATTACCGCTTTCGCAAATGGTATGCAACTTATATTGGTCAACCAACTGACGAACTTTACGGTAATTTTCACCCGTAGGTAACTTCACCTTTAACCAAGAGGGTTTTTTTACCCTTGGGGTTGCTTTTTCGTCTATTACATTTAACTCTAACACGTATTCAAATAAAAATAAAAGTTAATTCAATTCAAAATCTGCTTAGTTACCATCTTGTTCCCCAGTTAAATCCCAGATAAACGGACAGAAAATAAGGTCTGTTTTTAGAGAAGGCCATTACGGGAATCTCTTCAGGGTAAACGTCCAAAACCGCTCCGGCCTCAATACACTTTATTTCATCTTCTTCGGCACCCCATTCAAAGGTGAAGGCAGTTTTAGCAAAGCCACCTGGGTGTAGTTTCATTTCGTCAATTCCTTTGAAAAAATTGGTTCGGCCAAAAATTCTGCTTTGGTCCATATGTTTCTCCGGGTCATATTTCTCTACGGCAAAAGACCCTGTCGATTGGTCGTTATCCCGGTAATATATCTCCAAATAAACGGGCTTCAGCAACATGGCCGAGAACCCACCGTAATAATTGAAATTTACCACTACTGCTTTTTGAAACATACGCTTGGAAAGTGCGGTTTTTCTTCCTGCCCCTAACCTCAATGCAAAGGTTTGATTAAGTTGGCCAAAAACATATGGCTTCGAGTTATTAAAAGCAGGGTTTACAATGCGGACCTCTTTTTCATGTTTTACACGGGCAAAATCGAACATAATTTCCGATGACTTATCTTCACCTTTATCGTGAAAGCCGTACCTCATGCCGGCACTCCAGCCACTGCTGCTGATATTTCCTCCGCCCAAAAAATACTTTTTGTACAAAAGCACAGGTTTAAGCAAAGGGTCATTTTGAGAAAACCCTTTGATTGTCAACAGGCAGAATACTATTAATATGCTCTTTTTTACACTCATGAAAACTTTTGTAAGTTAGTATCAATAATATATATTTACAAGAAATTGTTTTAGAATGAATACAGCTGAAATTCAATACTTAGGGGAGCTCAGAACCAGTTCTGTCCATATTTTATCCGGTGAAAAAGTTGTAACAGATGCACCTCCTGACAATCAAGGAAAAGGAGCGTTTTTTTCTCCCACAGATTTAGTTGCATCGGCTTTAGGTAGTTGCATGCTTACTATTATGGGCATTGCAGCCCGAACACATCAAATCCACATAGATAACACACGTGTGGAAGTAAGGAAAATTATGGCTTCAGACCCCAGAAGAATTGCCGAAATTCAGCTTGATTTTTACCTGCCGGAAATAACATACACGGATAAACAAAAGGGAATATTGGAAAATGCCGCCTTACATTGCCCCGTTGCGAAAAGCCTGCACGCTGATTTAAAACAAACCGTCAGCTTTAATTATTTTCAATAGCTTTCAACATCTCCTCTACGTCAATGCCTAAGTGTGATTGGTGGTAGATGCATTGTCCGTTGTGAAACAAAATAGCCTGTGGGGACTCATGTTCTACTAAAGCTATAGATGACAACAGCGCAGAGGAAGCCCTGTTGGTTAAAACATCAATATATGCTGCCAGTATGCTATGCGTGCTGAGTTGTGGCCATAGTTTTTCCAAACGACTTTTTGCAGTATTGCTTATTGAGCAACGTGTGCTGTGTTTAAAAAACAAGACCGGATGTCTGTTAGACATCTCTATTAAAGGTTGTATTTCTGCCTCAGTTTGTATTATTTGCCACTCCATTAAAACTTAACCAACGAGTGGATAGGTTTCAATGAGAAGGAAGGACACTTTTGTCTGTGACAGGCAGAAGTACCGATTAATAATGCTCCGAGAAAGAAAAAAAGTACTAACTTTTTCATGTTAAAATTTAGGTTTGTTGCCAATGATATTTATTTCTAACCACAACCATTGAAACTGTTGCAAATTAACAAAAAAAATATTGATATTTTCAAGGGAGATGAGTTTAAGCGCTTTGTTATTGAAAATGTGCAAAAGGATAGTTTTGCCCTTTCCCTGTCAGCTAAAATGTCTTCTAACTCGCTCCAGCAGCAGTTTACACAGCAATTACATCTGTATCAAAAAGCAGCAGACAAACTCCCGGCTTTTGTTGAAAAGTTTTGTTTATTTACCCTTAAATCATACGAACAATGCAGCTCTCAGGCTACAGCAATGTATAAAAGTTCGCTTTTTTCAGAGGGAAATCTATTGGATTTGACAGGTGGGCTTGGGGTTGATGACTGGGCTTTTGCCAAAGCAGGTAATGAGGTAGTGTCCCTTGAACCGGATGAGGAACTCAACGAAATTGCAGCATATAATTTCAGATTGTTGGGAGTAAATCACATCCAAAGAATCCCTCAGAAAGCGGAGTATTATTTACAAAACAATAATCAAATGTTCGGCTGGGTGTATTGTGATGCCGACAGGAGACCGGGAGGTAAGAAAGTGTACGACTTATCAGGATCTGTTCCTGATATATTGTCGCTGTTGCCTCAAATTTTCTCTTGTACCTCAACCTTACTGATTAAGGCGTCTCCAATGGTAGATATAACTTCTTGCATCAGGCAGTTGAAAAGTGTTGAACAAACCATTGTAGTACAATGGAGAGGGGAAGTAAGGGAGATTTTGTTTGTAGTCAAAAAAGGATTTGCCGAAGAGGGTAGTATTTCAGCTGTGGAAGTGGGTGATGATGGAAATGTATTCCAAGAAGTTTCATCTGCTAAAACAAAAGTCTCCATTTTGACAGAAAATGCTGCTAGTCGGTTTTTATACGAGCCGGTCCCTGCTGTTGTAAAAGCGGGATTGGTGAATGAAGTAGCAGCCGCTTACGGGTTGAGCCGTGTGGGGATCAACTCAGCTTATTTATTAGGCAATGAAGAGGGCGTTTCTTTTTGGGGCAGAACTTTTCGTATACAAACAAGTATGCTTTACAAGCCCGAAGTACTTAAAAAATACCTCAAGGAAAAAAACATTGTGAAGGCCAACGTGGCTAAGCGTGATTTCCCACTACAGGTGGAGGACATAAGAAAGAAGTTCAAGCTAAAAGATGGGGGTAATGATTACCTTTTCTTTAGTAAAGGAGCCGGGGGAGAACTCCTGTTTTTTCATTGTTTAAAGTGAACCCAACTGATTTTTGAGTGCAATCATTTTTAATGTAGTGGCGGCAGCTTCCATACCTTTATTGCCGTGCTTTCCTCCCGCACGGTCCATGGCCTGTTCCTGATTGTTGGTGGTGAGTACCCCGAAGGAAACAGGCTTGTTAGAGGCTAAATTTACCTGAGTAATGCCATTGGCAACGGCATCACATATAAAATCAAAATGACGGGTTTCCCCTTGAATAACGCAGCCCAATACAATTACTCCGTGAATGTCATTTCTGTCGGTTAATAGCTTTGCTCCAAGAGTTAATTCAAAAGAGCCGGGAACATAACTGACTATGATATTATTTTCTTTAACTCCTGATTGTTTTAAAAAATCTACGGCACCTTTGAGCAAAGCCCCCGTTACAGCTATATTCCATTCAGCTACAACCACCCCTATTCGGAGCGTTTCATACAGGGGGAGAACCTCAAAGGGAAACTCTGAAAGATTTTTATTAGCACTTGACAAAGCGAAAAGATTAGCTGTTTTCGGCCAATGTTTTTGCTCTGGCAATGTATTTATCCATTTCCTGACCTTCAGTTGACTCTTTATAGTCTTTCTTAATCAGTTCATAGATTTCAGCCGCTTTGCTGTACTCTTTCATTTCTTCGTACACCAATCCGGCCTTTTTGTAGAAAAGAGGGGCCGAGAATTTGTTTTTACTCATTTGTGCGGCTTTGATGAAATGTTTGAGTGCAGCATCGTAGTTCGCTAACTCAACATTGGCATCTCCTATGGCACCTTCTGCCAAAGGGGCAATAATGTCGTCATTAGAGCTGAAAGACTCCAATTGATCTATGGCATTTTGGTATTCTCCTTTTTTGAGAAAGCACATACCGGCATAGTATTTTGCCAGATTACCTGTTTTGGTTGAACCATACTCATCAACAATAGTGAGCATACCGCTGAATTGTCCTTCTTTTCCGTTAAGGGCCAAATCAACTGAGTCCTGTTCAAAATATTTTTGAGCCATAAAAATGGCTACCTGCGCTTCTTCTTCCTGAGGTTTAATAATAAACTGTTTGTAACCTGCATATAAACCGGCCAAAGCTAAGATGCCTATAGTAGCCATGTAAATTTGCTTTTTATAGCTTTCAAAAAACTGCTCTGCCTTACTTACCGATGTGTTTAAGGCTTCATCCAGTACGATTTCTGATTTCTTATCTTTATTAGCGTCCATGAGTTATGTTTTGTAGTCGATTAATTATTCAATAATAAAAGGGTAATTGGGCTCAGCATATACATCTTCATAGAGTGCTGATGGTTCAGGATAAGGTGAGTTTTCAGCAAATGTTACGCTGTTATTCACCACTTCCATAATTCGTTCTTCCAATGCATCAAGTTCCTGTTCGGTAGCAAATTTATTTTTCAGTATAGTGGCTTTGGTTGTTTCCAGAGGATCTTTCTGTTTGTATTCTTCTACCTCTTCTTTTGAGCGGTATTTGGCGGGGTCTGACATGGAATGACCTCTGTAACGGTAGGTTCGTATTTCAAGAAAAGTAGGGCCGTCTCCTTTGCGTGCCCTTTCAACCGCCTCACTAATGGCTTCATGCACGGTTTCGCAATTCATGCCGTCAACTTCCCGACTGGGCATGTCGTATGCGAGGCCCATTTTATAAATATCCAGCATGTTGGTGGTACGTTCAACAGAAGTACCCATAGCGTAACCATTGTTTTCGCAAATGAAAATAACAGGCAATTTCCATAGCATAGCCATGTTAAATGTTTCATGCAATGCACCCTGACGAACAGCTCCGTCACCCATGTAGCATAAGGTTACAGAGTCGTTTCCTTTGTACTTATCAGCGAATGCAATGCCTGCACCTAATGGAATTTGTCCACCCACAATACCGTGTCCGCCAAAAAAATTATGTTCTTTGGAGAACATGTGCATCGAACCGCCTTTGCCTTTGGAGCATCCGGTAGCTTTGCCGTATAGCTCTGCCATAACGGAGTCGGCAGAAAGGCCGAGTGCCAGCGCATGGCCATGGTCGCGATAGGCTGTAATGAATGAATCTGTTTTGCGGGTAGCTGAGACAGACCCGGCCATTACCGCTTCCTGACCGATGTAGAGGTGACAAAAACCTTTGATCTTTTGTTGACCGTAAAGTTGTGCGGATTTTTCTTCAAACCTGCGCATGAGCAACATCTGCTCGTACCAGTTCAAATATATTTCTTTCGAAAATGTTGATTTAGACTTAGCCATTTCTAAAATTGAGTCGCAAAAATAACATTTTTTGACTATTAGCAAAGGCTTCTGATGGTTTTGCACAAATGGCTATTTTACATAGCTTCGCAGCTATGCTCATACGGGAGCTTTCTTTATTCCATTTTCGCAACTACAGTGAGGCCGGCTTCAGTTTTGAAGAGGGGCTGAATTGCTTTGCCGGTAAAAACGGATCGGGTAAAACCAATGTGCTGGATGCCATTCATTACCTGTGTCTTACACGAAGTTTTTTCCATGTTCAGGATGTGTTGAATAAGCAACTTGGCGCAGAGATGATGCTGGTAAAAGGTGTGTTTGATAAGAATGGCTCAGAAGAAGTGATTACCTGCGGCATCAACCAAAATTCACGCAAAGTATTGAAATGCAATGGAAAAGAATATGATCGTATGGCTGACCACATCGGACGTTTTCCGGTAGTAATGATTGTTCCTTCCCAGATAAATCTCATTTATGAGGGCAGTGAGGAGCGCAGGCGTTTACTGGATATGGCCATTTCACAAACAAATAAGCAATACCTGGATGACTTGATGCGCTACAACAAAGCTTTGGAACAGCGCAACCGTCAGTTGAAACAGTTTGGACAAGGGCGTGATTTTGACAGGGAATTGCTGCATATATGGGAGAAAACGCTTGTAGATACAGCGCAACGTATATGTGTGGTAAGGCAGCAATATGTTTCGGAAACCTCGGCCATTTTTCAAGAGCAGTATGGTATTATCAGCAACAATGCTGAGCATACCGAAATCATTTATCAAAGCGAACTACTGAATGCTTCACTGGTTGATTTGCTGGAACAGAACCTGAGTAAAGACTTGGTGTTACAACGTACTACTTCCGGTATTCATAAGGACGACCTGTTGTTTAATATCAACGGAAACCCATTGAAAAAATTTGGTTCACAAGGCCAGCAAAAAAGTTTTATAGTGGCATTAAAATTAGCTGAGTATGCCTATTTGGCCAAACACAGTGGCATTCAACCCTTGCTTTTGTTGGACGATATTTTTGAAAAGATTGATAGTTTCAGGGCTGTGGCCTTGTTGCGTATGTTGGATGAGTCGAAGTTCGGACAGGTATTTATTACAGATACAGATATGGAACGTTTGCAAAAGGCTTTGGAGCATAACCGCGTGAAAAAACGTTTTTTTCTTATTGATGAGGGAAATGTTGTAATTTTGGAAAAGTGAGAAAAGGTAACGAGCAACCCATCAAAGATGTCATCAGCGAAATGCTGAGTAGTTATCATATAAAAGATAAGTTAGCTGAAGTGGATATTGTTCAGCAATGGGAGAAACTTATGGGTAAACTTATTGCTAAAAATACTCAGAAACTCTACATCAAAGACAAAAAATTATTTCTTCATATAGAGTCATCTGCTTTAAAGCAAGAACTCACGTACTCTAAGTCGAAAATTATTGAAATCATCAACAACGAATCCGGCACTGATTTAATTCATGAAGTTATTATTCGTTAATCTTTTATTTATTCTGCTTACTGTTTTGACGGCTTCTGCCCAGCAAAACAAAAAGGGACAAGCTACTCAACATAAGCCAGGCGGAGATCCTACTTTCGAAATAAAGGATGGAGACACCATCAACTTTACTGACGCCAACGGAATAAGGCAAGGGTGGTGGAGACAGTACTGGCCCGATGGTGATTTAAAGTACGAATGCATGTTTGTGAATGGTCAGAAAGACGGGCTTGAATTAAAATATTACGATAACCAGGATTGCCTTGAACTTTCTGTGAATTACAACATGGGTGTGTTGGATGGACCTACAACATCGTACTATAAAACGTGTAAAGTAAATTGCGAGGAAACCTATTACAATGGAATCAAACACGGTTCAGAAAGATGCTACCATGAAAAAGGCTGGCTCATGTCTGAAGGGTACTTTGAAGAAGGTAAACTAAAAGGCGCCTTCTCTCACTTTGATGAGACAGGTAAAGTAAAGTTTGAATCATCAGAAAAAGATTTCACAGTTAATCTGGATAAGTTTTTATCCGGTGAGTATAAACTGAAAGACTCCACCATTTTTAATGTGCTGAAGCGAAACGACAATTGGGCCGATATGCTGGTAATTGTTGATATGACAGGCAGCATGTTCCCTTACATGGGGCAATTAGTTATTTGGTTCAAACTGAATTTTGATTTAGGTCGTGTAAAGTATTTCTGTTTTTTTAATGACGGAGATGCGAAGACAGACGCAGAAAAAAAAGTAGGTCAAATAGGCGGTATTCACATGTATGAGGCCAAAGATTTTAAGCTGCTTAAGAAGAGCATGGAAGAGACCATGAAGCTTGGAGCAGGTGGAGATGCACCTGAGAACAATGTGGAAGCGTTGATACGCTCCACCACATATTTTAAAAACTACAAACAGGTGGTAATGATTGCTGATAATTCAAGCCGTGTCAAGGACTTGAAATACGTATCACGTGTAAAGAAGCCTGTGAAGATAATTTTATGCGGAGTAGGTGAAGACGGAATTAATCCCGATTACCTTAAAATAGCCAAGGTAACGAAAGGATCTATTCATACCATAAATTCCGATATCAAGAATCTGGCTCAACTTCAGGAAGGGCAGAAAATAACCATAGAAGGCTTTACCTACCAGTTAATCAACGGTAACTTTGAGTTGGTTGATGACGGTGGTCGCAGCCGGAGAAAACGTTAATTTAAGCAGTCTGCATTTTATTTGCGTTCCGCTTTCTGTCTGTTTCGTTCAGGAAAATTTTACGTAAGCGTAATGATTGAGGCGTAATTTCTACATACTCATCACCCTGAATATATTCCATGCACTCTTCCAAACTCATGTTAATTTTAGGTGCTATACGTGTTTTATCATCCGAACCTGAGGCACGCATGTTGGTTAACTTTTTCTCTTTGGTAATGTTTACCACTAAGTCATCCTGACGGTTGTTTTCGCCAATAATCTGACCCATGTATATCTGATCGCCTGCTTCAACAAAGAAGTTGCCTCTGTCTTGTAGTTTATCAATGGAGTAAGCAATGGCAGTGCCTTGTTCACCACTGATCATTACGCCCGACAAACGGCTGGGTATAGAGCCTTTCCAAGGTTCGAAAGCTTTGAAACGGTGAGCCATAATAGCTTCTCCGGCTGTTGCTGTTAAAACGTTGTTACGTAACCCGATGATACCACGTGACGGAATTTCAAACTCCAGGTGAATTAAATCTCCTTTTGGTTCCATTACCAGCATGTCTCCTTTACGTTGACTTACGAGCTCGATAACTTTACCGGAAACTTCTTGCGGTACATCAACAGTTAATATTTCAATAGGTTCACATTTAACGCCATCAATTTCTTTAACGATTACCTGTGGCTGTCCTACTTGTAACTCATATCCTTCACGTCTCATGGTTTCAATTAAAACCGATAAGTGCAGAATACCACGTCCGAATACCAGGTAAGAATCAGCTGCGCCTGTTTCTTCTACTCGCAGTGCCAGGTTTTTTTCTAACTCTTTAAATAAACGATCGCGCAAGTGGCGGGAAGTAACGAATTTGCCTTCTTTTCCAAAGAAAGGAGAGTTGTTAATGCAGAACAGCATGCTCATGGTAGGCTCATCAATATTAATAGGAGTTAAGCCTTCAGGATTTTCAAAATCAGCCACAGTGTCTCCGATTTCAAAACCTTCAATACCCATAATGGCACAAATGTCTCCGGCAAATGCTTCTTCTACTTTTAACTTACCTAAACCCTCAAAAGTGTACAGTTCTTTCACACGTGATTTTTGTATGGAGCCGTCTCTTTTTACTAAAGATATTGGTTGGTTCACTTTGATGTTTCCGCGAAGGATACGACCAATGGCAATACGACCTGTAAATGAAGAATAATCTAATGAAGTGATTTGCATTTGCAAATTCCCTTCCTCTACGTGTGGTTCAGGAATTTCGGTAATGATATCATCCAGTAAAACGGTGAAGTCTGATGTAGGGTTTTTCCAATCGCGGCCCATCCAGCCTTGTTTAGAGCTACCGTAAATGGTATGGAAATTCAATTGTTCTTCAGTAGCATCAAGGTTAAAGAATAAATCAAATACCTGGTCGTGGATTTCATCCGGACGGCAGTTGGGCTTATCCACTTTATTGATAACAACGATAGGTTTTTTACCCAAAGCCAAAGCTTTTTGCAATACGAAGCGTGTTTGTGGCATCGGACCCTCAAAAGCGTCTACCAACAGTAACACACCATCGGCCATGTTCAATACACGTTCTACTTCTCCGCCAAAGTCAGCGTGACCGGGAGTATCAATAATATTAATTTTAGTGCCCTTGTAGTTTACCGATATGTTTTTAGCCAAAATGGTAATGCCGCGTTCACGTTCCAAATCATTGTTATCAAGGATTAAATCTCCTGATTGTTGATTTTCACGAAACAATTGGGTTTGGTGAATGATTTTGTCAACCAATGTAGTTTTACCGTGGTCAACGTGAGCGATGATGGCTATATTGCGTATGTCTGACATGCCTTATTTTTTGAGGGTGCAAAAGTAAGTAAATAAAATGGCTTTATTATGAAGTAATTGTAAATCGCTGTCCTGATTATATTCTTCAGGCACTTTTTATCGCGGCAACGTTTATTTACTACACACTCTTGTCAAATAATTTTACTTTTGGCCATGCCGGTACAGGTTTTAAATATCTCTGATTTTTTAGCTTTATCTCCTAAGGGACAGGTACTTGATGTGCGTTCACCGGGGGAGTTTTTGCAAGGACATATTCCGGGTGCGGCATCTTTTCCCTTGTTTACGGATGAAGAACGTAAAATTGTAGGAACCTTATACAAACATCAGGGGCGCGAAACGGCTATTGAAAAAGGGTTAGAATTGGTAGGTCTTAAGCTGGCCAATTTTGTAAAACATGCGCGGGAATTTAATAAGCCGCTATTTGTACATTGTTGGCGCGGAGGTATGCGCAGTGGTAGCATGGCTTGGTTACTGAGTACGGCAGGTATGGACGTTTACACGCTCAAAGGAGGTTACAAAGCCTACAGGAAACATGTGCTTAGTGAATTGTCAAAACCCTACAAGTTATTTGTTTTGGGCGGTAGAACCGGAAGCGGCAAAACAGATGTGTTACTGGAGTTGAAAAAAAACGGTGAGCAGGTTATTGATCTGGAGGGTATGGCACATCACAAAGGCTCAGCTTTTGGCAGTATACATCAACCGCCTCAACCAACAACGGAGCATTTCGGTAATTTACTGTGTGAGCAGCTTAGCTTACTTGATACATCAAAGTACATCTGGATAGAAGATGAAAGCCGCATGATAGGCACAGTTAATATTGACGAAGCGTTTTTTAATACGTTACGAAAATCTCCTCTTATTGTTTTGCAGGTGTCGAACGAATACCGGCTAACACGTCTTGCAGCGGATTACGGTACAGCCGAACGGCAATTACTTGATCAGGCATTTGAACGCATTAAGAAAAAACTGGGAGGGCAGCACCTTAATTCCGCAATGGAGGCTTTGAACAACGGAGATTTGAAACTTGCTGCTGCGGTGGCTTTGCGTTATTATGACAAGGCATATGATTTTGGTTTATCCACCAAAGAGGCAGAAGTAATATGGCATTTTGAGCCGGAGGTTGAAACCATTCAGGCAATTGGACAAGAGTTGAGAGAGTTTGTACAAATACATTTAGACAAATGGAAAAAATCAGATTAACACAATACAGTCATGGTTCAGGGTGCGGGTGTAAAATTGCCCCGGCTGAACTGGAGAAGATACTTTCAGGGAATAAATCATCGTTGCAAATAGAGGAGCTGCTGGTGGGCAATAATACTAATGATGATGCCGCAGTATGGGATTTAGGAAACGGGCAGGTACTTATCAGCACCGTTGATTTTTTTCTTCCGGTGGTTGATGATGCTTTTGATTTCGGGCGTATTGCTGCAGCCAATGCTATCAGTGATGTTTATGCTATGGGAGGTAAACCCATATTTGCGAATGCAGTTTTAGGTTGGCCCATTGATAAAATCCCCTCTGAAATAGCCACGGAAGTGCTAAATGGAGCCAGAAGTATTTGCAGTGAATTGAACATACCCATTGCAGGCGGGCACAGTATCAACAGCAGTGATCCTATTTTTGGTTTGGCTGTTAACGGTATTGCAGTCAAAGGAAATATTAAACAAAACAATACTGCTAAGGCAGGCGACTTACTTTATCTCACCAAACCGCTGGGTGTGGGTATAATAACGACAGCCATAAAGCGTGGCCTTGCCCAAGATGAGCATATTGTACACACGGTTGAACTTATGTGTACAGTAAACAGTATCGGGGAACGCTTAGGCGCTATAGAAGCAGTTCACGCACTCACTGATGTTACCGGTTTCGGCTTATTAGGTCATTTGCTTGAAATAGTTGAAGGCAGTGGTTTGAGTGCTGAATTAGATTTCAGCAAAGTACCTGTCTTACCCTTTCTGGATACCTATCTGCAGCAAAATTGTATTCCGGATAATACCTTTCGTAATTGGAATAGTTGGGAGAAAAAAGTGAGCGGAATAGAGGATTTGAAAAGCTTTCAGGTATTGAATGATCCGCAAACAAGCGGAGGTTTGTTAATTGCTGTTTCGGCAGATAAAGCACAGGAGTTAGAGACATTACTTGATGCATGCGCTTTACCTGTTCACTGTATTGGTTTCATGAAATCTTTTGACGGTCAGTTTATTCATGTAAATGTTTAGTCAGTAGGTCATAATTGGGCTTGCAAACGGCATGGCGTATATTTTTTTATTTTTTTGACAGATTTTTTTTATAGTTTCGACCAACTGCTGAGGCTTTCTGTTTGCGCGTGCTTTTAATCTCCTGCTAAGAGAAATGACTAAACTATTCGATATTAATGAAGCAGTGTGTATTAACCTGCTTGACAATTTACCCGGAATGTTTTTTCGCTGTCTGAATGATTTCAGACGTACCATGCTTTATGCGTCAGTAGGAAGTAAGACTCTTACAGGCTATTCGCCTGAAGATTTTATGGGTTCAGAGGGGGTATCGTATGGTTTGCTTTTACATAATCAGGATAGGGAAAGAGTCTCTTTCAGCTGGTTTGATTATGTTGCCAAAAAAGAAGCGTGCAACATTGAATACCGTATCATTTGTCGCGAGGGAAGAGTGCGTTGGGTAAGGGAGTTTTCCAATGGTATATATGATAGTAAGGGTAACCTTAAATATATTGAAGGCTATATACAGGAAATCACAGCTGAAAAAAACAGCAGGCTACTTACCAATGCATTTACTTCCTATCAAAAAGCAATCAATCGCGGATCTATTGTTTCTATTACAGACAAGGCCGGGTATATTTTGTACGTAAACGACCTTTTTTGCACCTATTCAAAATACTCCAGAGAAGAACTTACCGGCCACAACCATAACATTGTTAACTCAGGATTTCACCCCCCTGAGTTTTTTGCTGATTTATGGGCGACCATAACTTCAGGAGAAATATGGAGAGGCGAAATAAAGAATAAAGCTAAAGACGGAACTTGCTATTGGGTTGATACGGTTATTTCTCCTATCTTTAATGATGAAGGAGAGATAGAGCAGTATTTTTCTGTAAGGAACGATATTACAGATAAAAAGGAAGCCATTGAGGCATTGGTGAGAAGTGAATCGCGGTTAAGGGAGGCTCAACGTATTGCAACTATAGGAAATTGGGAACTGGATATACAAAAGAACCACGTTTACTGGTCAGATGAAGTGTACAGTATTTTTGAAGTAGAACGTGAACAATTTGAAAATACGTATGAAGCATTTCTGCAGTTCCTTCATCCGGATGATGTGGAGTTGGTGAACTCAGCTTATACAAATTCTATTGTCAATAAAACGTCCTACGATGTTGTACACCGAATAGTATTGTCTTGTGGGAGAATAAAGTATTTACAAGAGCGGGCAGATACCAATTATGATGAACTCGGAATGCCGGTAAGAACCTACGGCACCGTTCAGGATATCACAAGTATCAAGGAGACTGAGCTTAAATTAATCAAAACAAATAGAGAGTACAAGCAACTGGTAGATCACATCAGGGAAGGGATTATGATTGATGATATATCAGGTAAAGTAGTGTTCGCTAACCAACAGTATCTTGATTTGTTCGGGATTGATGAAACAGATTTAGAAAACCTGATGCTCGAAGATTTTGTGGATGTTGAATACCGATCGGTACTTCGTAAGCGGCACAACAGAAGGGTTAGGGGAGAAGAAGTACCCGGTAATTTTGAGTATAGAGGTGTGCGCAAAGACGGGACTAAAATATGGCTGGAAGTAAATGTGACTCTTTTAGTAGATGATAAGGGTGTTATTCAGGGTACCCAATCCATTATTCGTGATATCACCAACAAGAAAAAGATAGTGTCTGATTTGATGGCAAAAGAGATACAATTGGAGAGTATGGTGGCTGAATTAACACGAAAAAATACTGAGCTGGAGAAGGTGAACAATGAGATAGATCGTTTTGTGTACAGTGCTTCGCACGACCTCAGAGCTCCGCTCATGTCTGTTATCGGATTAATTGATATGTGCAAAGACGTGGGTGGAGAAAACCCGGAGCTTATGGAGATGTTGGATATGATGAGGGCCAGTGTAAACCGATCTGACGATGCCATAAAAAGTATCATTAACTACTCCCGTAACAAAAAACTGGACTTTAATATTGAACCGATTTCTTTGCAGGATATAGTGGAAAATCATATCGCTAATATTCGCTTCATGAAAGAAGCGGAGGGGGTGGAGTTCTTTGTGGAGTCAAATCAGGATACCGAATTTTTCTCAGATAAATTGAGAGTAACCACTATACTGGTTAATTTAGTAACGAACGCGGTAAAGTACCAGCAAAAGGAAAATTCTCATAAGCAAGTGTCTGTTGCGATAGATGTAAGTACCGAGAGGGCTGTAATAAAAGTAACAGACAATGGAGAAGGTATAGCGCCTGAAATGCTGGAGAAAGTTTTTGATATGTTTGTTCGTAATTCATTGAACTCTGATGGCTCAGGCCTTGGCCTGTATATTTCGATGGAAATGGCTACTATGCTGGGTGGTAAAATCACACTGGAGTCAGAGCCGGGTAGCGGGAGTGTTTTTAGTGTTGAATTGCCTAATTGGCGGGAAGATAAATAGAGAGAAATTATGAGTGTATTATTGGTAGATGATGACGATATATCGAATTACCTGAATAAGCGTGTAGTAGAGAAATCAGGGTATTTCAAACGTGTAGATATTTGTAACTCTGCACAGGCCGCGATTAAGATGCTTACAGAACGAAAAGAGGCCGATGAACCTCTTCCACAATTGATTCTGCTGGATATTATGATGCCCGTGATGGATGGGTTTGCTTTTCTGGAAGAGTTGAACAGGCGTTTTGCAGATAACCACAAGCATTTTAAAGTGGCTATGCTTACCTCTTCTCTCACATCTGAGGATATGAACAAAGCCATGAAGTATCCTCAGGTAGTGGCTTATCTGAATAAGCCATTGGATAAAACAGCCTTGGAAAAGTTAACAGGTGAGTTGGGTGCTTAGCTGCCCAAGTACTCTGTTTTGAGTAAACCGAATACCTGAGAATCATCAAGCTCGCCTTTAACCATGTAGTGCTTGCGTAAATTCCCTTCGTATTGGAACCCTAATCCTTTCAGCAAACGGAGGGAGGCTTCATTGTCTTTTGCTATAAAGGCTTCAATTCGTTCAAGCCCCATTTCATTAAAGCCATAATCTACTATTTTGTGAAAGGCCTCTTTCATTAAACCTTTCTGTCTGAACTCAAGGTTGTGTATGATGTAACCTACCTCAGCCCTTTTGTGTTGCTGGTACCAGTTGTGATAACCACATGCACCAATGGCTTTGTCAGATCCTTTATCAATAATTACGAATAACAGAACCGTTCGGTTATAGGAAACAATGCCTCCGCTTAAGCGGGCCATCTCTTTTTCTGCATCTTCCACTGTATTGAACCCGAAAAAGGTTTGCCACTGTTCGGCAGTATAATAGCGGAAAAGGTGTTCATATACCTCAGGAGTAATTAAACGCAGTTTAAGGCGTTCTGTTTCTATATAAGTGAAATGATATTCAACCGGTAACATAAGTGTGCGCAAGTTAGTGTTTTTCTCCTTTTTGGGGCCGCTTTCATTCCGATAAAAAGCCTATTTTTGCCCATTATGAGTCATTTAATAGCCCCTTCCATACTTTCGGCAGATTTTGCCAACCTGCAACGTGATGTAGAAATGATTAACCACAGTTCAGCCGATTGGTTTCATGTGGATGTAATGGATGGTGTTTTTGTGCCCAATATCTCTTTAGGTTTGCCTGTTATTTCAGCCATAAAAAAACACGCTAAAAAACCACTAGATGTACACTTGATGATTGTGCAACCTGAGCGCTACATTGCTGATTTCAAAAAAGCAGGGGCAGATATTTTAACTGTTCATCTGGAAGCCAGCACGCATTTACACCGTACTATAGGTGCGATTAAAGAAGCGGGTATGCAGGCAGGAGTGGCACTTAATCCGCATACTCCCGTACAATTGTTACGCGAGGTGCTGGCAGATATTGATTTGGTTTGCCTGATGAGTGTGAACCCGGGTTTTGGCGGACAAAAATTTATTGAAAATACGTACAATAAAATTACGGAGTTGGCTACCCTCAAGCAACTCACAGGCTCTAAGGCCCGCATTGAAATTGACGGAGGTGTAAACCTGGATAATGCGCCAAAATTATTGAATGCCGGAGCCAATGTTTTGGTAGCGGGGAACTTTGTTTTCAATGCATCCAATCCCGTTCATACCATACAAGAGTTAAAACAGGTACACCACGGCAATAAGGCAATATAAATTTCGTTTTACACACCGTACATGCCTTTTCGTATAACCGCATTTGCTTTTTTACTCTTACTTTCTTCCACCGCTTGGGCGCAACGCAAAGCCACTGTATTTGGTATTGTGCGCGATTCATCCAATGCTGTGTTGGAAGATGTAAATGTGGCAGGCGTGGGAAAATCTTTTGGTACCATTACCGCTAAAGATGGTTCGTTTGTATTAACCGTTCCTTCAGAAGAAACTTTTCAACTGGCTTTTTCATTTGTGGGCCGCAATACTATTTACCTGGAAGTTGCAGCTTTGCAACCTGGCACAAGTAAACGGGTGGATGTAGTGATGGGCACAGCCACCAAGCTGGGTACTGTGGTGGTAGAAGGGGCTCAGGAAAGAGAAAAGGTAAGCACCATGAGCATTGACCCCAAATCGCTGGAGGTAATGCCGAATATTTCAGGAAACTTTGAAGCGATATTAAAAACACTGCCCGGAGTTTCATCAAACAACGAACTAAGTTCACAGTATAACGTGCGGGGTGGCAACTACGATGAGAACTTAATTTATGTGAATGACATTGAAATTTACCGGCCTTTTCTGGTTCGCTCAGGCCAACAGGAAGGGCTAAGTTTTATCAACCCTGATATGGTGAATAATGTAAAATTTTCAGCGGGCGGTTTTGAAGCACGTTACGGAGACCGTATGTCATCTGTATTGGATGTGCGCTACAAGCAACCCCGAAAATTCGGTGTAACCACACATGCCAGTTTAATGGGTGCCAACGTAACCGTAGAGGGCAGTTCAAAGAATCTTCGGTTGAATTACATTGCGGGAGCACGTTACCGCAGCAACAATTATTTACTTAATTCATTAGATGTGCAGGGCGATTACAAACCCCGTTTTGCCGATGTGCAGTCATTGCTTACCTATCATTTGCGCGATAATCTGGAGATAAGTTGGCTGGCCAATTACGCAGAGAACCGTTACCTGATTGTACCTCAAAACCGCGAAACAGTTTTTGGCACCGTAACCAACGCACTTCGGTTAAATATAGGTTTTGAGGGAGCCGAGCTGATGCGTTACCGCACCATGATGAGCGGGCTTACCCTCTCATACCGTCCGAGCAATAAAGTAGTGTTGAAATTTATTTCCTCAGCATTCAATACCATCGAGAATGAATATTTTAGCGTGGAAGGCGCTTACCGTTTAGATCAGTTAGAAAGCAATTTGGGCTCTGATAATTTTGCTGAATCTGTGGCCAACAGAGGAACGGGGTATTTTATTAACCATGCGCGAAATAACCTGGAAGCAACCGTTGTAAATGTTGGCCACCGCGGATATTATTCCTCAGGTGCACACAACCTGCAATGGGGAGTACAATACCAGCGCGAGATTATATACGACAAATTACACGAGTGGAAATACATGGACTCAGCCGATTTTTCAGTGCCTCTTTTGGTGAATGGAAATTTTGAAATGAATGAGTTGTATCGTGGCAAGGTAAACATGAGCAGTAACCGTTACACAGCTTATGTTCAAAACGCGCAAACCATTCACCAGGCCAGTAACATGGTATTCAGTTACGGAGTAAGAACCAATTACTGGGACGTAAATTATCAGAATGTTATCAGTCCGCGTTTTCAGTTTTCGTTTGAACCTAATCGCAGACATAACAGGGATATACGGTTTAACAATAAAGGAGATAGCTTACTCAAGAAAGATGTATCGGTTAAAGCAGCCTTCGGGTACTATTACCAGCCGCCCTTTTACCGTGAATTGCGTAACCTGAAAGGGGAGTTGAATACCGATGTACAAGCACAGCGAGCCATTCACTTTGTGTTGGGAACAGATTTCCTTTTTGATGCCTGGGGCCGCCCGTTTAAATTTTCTGCTGAAGGATATTACAAGAAATTAGACGGATTGATTCCATACGAAATTGACAACGTACGTATTCGTTACCATGCTCAAAACAGTTCGCAGGGTTTTGCTACCGGTGCTGATTTCAGAGTGAACGGAGAGTTTCTGAAGGGAATAGAATCATGGGCCAGCCTGTCTTTTATGCGTGTTGCAGAGAATCTCTCTAATGATTCAGTTGTGGCCGCAGATGGGTCAATAAAGTATCCGGGCTATATTCCGCGCCCAACCGATCAACGGGTAAATTTCAGTTTGTTCTTTCAGGATGAGTTGGCTAAAAATCCGAAATACAAAATGCACATGATGTTGGTGTACGGTTCTGGTTTGCCGTTTGGCCCGCCCAATAAACATGTATACTCAGACAAACAACGCATGCCGCCTTACCGCAGAGTAGATATAGGTTTTTCCAAAATGATTGTAGATGAAAAATTGCCTAAAGACAAACGTTCAGGTTTAACCAAAACTATTAAATCAGCCTGGATAAGTTTGGAAGTATTTAATCTGTTACAAATGAACAATACCATCTCGTACCTTTGGGTAAAAGATGTAACCAATACGCAATATGCTGTGCCCAATTACCTTACTACACGCAGAGTAAATCTGGCCTTATTGCTTAAATTCTGAGTTATGGAAAAACTTACACAGGAATTCTGGAACAACCGATATGCAGAAGGACAAACCGGCTGGGATATGGGCCAAATTTCTGCCCCGCTTAAAAACTATTTTGACCAATTAACGAATAAAGACATAGCCATTCTTATACCCGGGTGTGGCAATGCTTACGAGGCGGAATATTTGCTCAACGCAGGTTTTACCGATGTTACCTGTATTGATATTTCACCTTTGTTGTGCGACCGTCTGCGGGCATCTTATGCTGATGCAGGTTTAAGAGTGCTATGTGGAGATTTTTTTGAACATACGGCAACGTATGATTTGATTGTGGAGCAAACATTTTTTTGTGCGTTGGACCCGTCACTTCGCAATCACTATGCAGCACACATGCACCGCTTGTTAAAGCCCGTGGGTAAGCTTGCCGGATTGTTGTTTAGTTGTGTGTTTGAAAAAGAAGGTCCGCCATTTGGCGGAAGTGCAGAAGAATATAAAACGTATTTTGAACCCTATTTTGAATTTAAGGTATTTGCACCTTGCTATAATTCTATTCCGCAGCGTGCGGGTAATGAGTTATTTGTGGTGCTTAATAAAAGGGATTGAGTTTAATCATACTTTCAATAGAGGTAAAATACTTACTTTGCCTGAGTAAACTACATTAATATGAGTAACGTACATTACAGCGATTATTTACAGTTAGAAAAGATTCTTAAGGCGCAGGACATGGAAAGTGTAAAACACGGCACACCTGCACATGACGAGATGTTATTTATCATCATTCACCAAAGCTATGAATTGTGGTTCAAGCAGATTTTGCATGAAATAGATTCCATCGCTGAGATTCTGAGTAAAACTGAAGTAAATGATAACAGTCCCGAGTTGCAAATGGTTACACACCGCTTAAACCGTATTGCAGTTATCTTACGCATGCTGGTAAATAAAGTGGATGTGTTGGAAACCATGACTCCTATGGACTTTCTTGATTTCAGAGATATGCTTCGTCCGGCTTCAGGTTTTCAAAGCTGGCAGTTTAAAATTACAGAGGCTAAATTGGGATTAAAATTTGACCACCGCCACGGCCAGCAATACTACACTTCACAATTGCGCCCTGAACAGGTAGAGATGATTAAGGAAGTGGAGAAACAACTCAGTTTATTGGAGTTGGTTGATGCCTGGTTAAAACGCACTCCGTTTTTCAATAACAATGATTATTGGTCAACGTATAAAACTACTACACCCGAGGGTACTCTTCACCATCCGTTCTGGAACGATTACCGCAACATTTATGCATCAGGATTGGTAGAAGGGGAGTCACAAAATCTGGAAGAATTTGATAACCTGTTTTTGCGTGGCAACAGCGGAAGTTCTTTCAGTGCAGAAGCCAATCGTGCAGCCTTGTTTATTATGTTGTACCGTGGATACCCCATGCTTCAGTTACCTTTCCGTATGCTGGAGTTGTTACTGGAAATTGACAACCTGCTTGCCACCTGGCGCTTCCGTCATGTTAACATGGTACACCGCATGATTGGTACACGTGTAGGTACCGGTGGCAGTAGCGGTAAGGATTATTTGAAAGGAGCCCTCGACAAGCACTATATTTTTAAAGACATTGCCCGCCTCAATACTTTTCTTATTGAACGCAGAAGGCTGCCTCAACTAAGCCCTGAGCTGGAAACAAGATTAGGATTTGCAAGATAATTTTTCGGGTACATTTACGATTACGCATCAATTTAACTGGATATGAAATTCGGAACAAAAGCCATACATGCCGGTCAGGAGCCTGACCCAACCACCGGAGCCATTATGACTCCCATTTACCAAACATCCACCTTTTGGCAGGAAAGCCCGGGCAAGCACAAAGGCTATGCTTATGCCCGCGGTAAAAATCCTACACGCACAGCTTTGGAAAATTGTATTGCGGCTTTAGAAAATGGTAAACACGGTTTGTGTTTTTCCAGTGGTATGGGTGCCACCGATGCGGTGATAAAATTGTTGCAACCCGGTGATGAGGTAATTACCGGCAATGATTTGTACGGAGGAACGTATCGCATGTTCACCAAGGTGTTTGCCAAGTTTGGGATTAAATTCCATTTCATTGATTTGGATGATGCCAATAACATCAACAACTACATTAATGCCAATACCAAACTCATTTGGATAGAAACGCCTACCAACCCCACCATGAAAATTGTTGACATAGCGGCCTGTGCTGCTATTGCTCAAAAAAATAACCTGATACTGGCGGTTGACAATACCTTCGCTTCACCTTACCTGCAAAACCCGCTTGACTTGGGTGCTCACATTGTAATGCACAGCGTAACCAAATACCTGGGCGGACACAGTGATGTAATTATGGGTGCTTTGATAACCAATGACGATAAGTTGCACGAGCAACTGGCATTCATACATAACAGTTGTGGTGCTACTCCCGGACCGCAGGATAGTTTTCTGGTGCTTCGCGGTATCAAAACCTTGCACCTGCGCATGAAGGCGCATTGCGAAAACGGAAGAGCCATAGCTGCATTTTTACGCAACCATCCAAAAATTGAGCACGTGTACTGGCCCGGTTTTGAAGATCACCCCAATTATGCGGTGGCAAAAAAACAAATGCGCGATTTCGGAGGCATGATTTCTATTGTACTCAAAGGAGCCGATTTGAAGGAAACCTTTCGCATAGCGTCTTCCTTCAAGGTATTTTCTTTGGCTGAAAGTTTGGGTGGAGTAGAGTCATTGATTAACCACCCCGCCACCATGACCCACGCCTCTATACCCAAAGAAGAACGAGAGAAAGCAGGTGTAGTAGATAACCTGTTGCGCCTGAGTGTGGGTGTAGAAGACCTGGAAGATTTGATGGACGATTTGAAACTGGCGTTGGGTTAAAAGGGCAATCAAATTATCTATTCAATCGCGATGAGATAATCAGTAAGGTTCTTCTGTTTTTTTGGTGTTCTTCTTCTGTACAGGTTGAGCGAACATTTCCTTCACAGCGACAATTGTTTATCGGGTTACTTTCTCCCATCCCTTTTGCTGTTATGCTTACAGTGTTTAGTTTTTGTTTTATGTATTCAGCCAATTGATTTGCTCTTATTTCCGAAAGTCGCTTATTGTACATCGAATCTGCCCGACAATCTGTATGACATTCTAGGCGGAAGGAAAAGCCAGAAAGTAGGCGCATGATTTTGATTGCGGAGTCAAGTTCAGCTAAAGAATGAGGTCTGATTCTATTGTTACCTTCTATGTCATAATAAATATGCATTGACAGGTATTGCAAGGGTTGCGGATTATTCAGTTGAATGGTGGATGTGTCAAAATGCACCGTATTGTTTTGCGCATTTACATTTGCAATCAAAATGATACAAAAGATACAAGTAAGTGGAATTTTCATTCTGTTTTTGTAAGTACCTCTACTAATCCTCGTTTGCAACGAGGATTTCTTATTCTTTGCGTTTGCAACGCTCTCTTTTCTTTCATATGCATCAGGTTCAGAACTCATAAAACAAAAATAACATTTGCTCGTTGCAATCGAGTGGATAAAATTTCGGTTCTAATCTCACAAACTCTAGCATCCTCGTTGCAAACGAGGACGAGTGGGAGCATAATCCTTAAACGTAATATCTAAAAATTATTTAGGATACCACTTGAAAATACGTTGACTAATTTCATAAATGACATCAAACTGAAATTGTCCTACTTCCATTTTATCGTCCACCGTTGCTAATACTTTATTAATTTCATGTGGATCTATACCACTGAGTATGTAGCGGTCAACAATACTTTGCAGTTCTTCATATTTTTGATGAAAATTTTCCTTACTTACGCTTTGTAAGTATTGCATTACCTCTTCAAGAAATATATCTTCCCAAGTTTTTTCCATTTATATTATATATTTAAGGTTTCCATACGTGCCAATATGCCCTTGTTTCCCTAAATAGTTGCTGATATTTTTCTTCTGTCATAGTACCTCCTGGTTGAACAGAAGCCTGGTTCAGTATGTAATTATCAATTGCCAGTCTACATTTTACCAATTCTGTCTTTTTGATTCTAAAGATAACTAATGGCTTTCTACCAATCCTCAATTAAATAAAACGGAGGACAATTACCATATAACCGATTTAACATTTCTTGTAAAATTTCTCTTTTATAGCGGTCTGGTGTAATTCTCATAATTTCTAACACTGCGTCTCCTATATCATTTTTTGATATACCATCATTCTTAAATTGATATATTATTAATACAAATCCCTCATACATATTTTCGAAATTTTCTTTGTTAACCATGTTGAGATACTCGGCAGCAATGTCTTTGAATTTTAGTTTTAAATCATTCATATGTTTTCTCTTTAAAGGCATGTTTTTGAATAAAACTTGGTATAATATGGTACTACACAAAAAAAATGGATGGTGATAATAGCGTATTTTACTTTTAAGATTTGTGTACCTGCCAATATTGCCTTTTTTTCCTTATTGCTGTCTGGTATCCTTGTTCGCTCATTTTATTTCCTGGCTGTACCGATGCATGATTTATCCCATCATAATCAAGTGATAACTCTACTAATCCTCGTTTGCAACGAGGATTTCTTACTCTTTGCGTTTGCAACGCTCTCTTTTCTTTCACATGCATCAGGTTCAGTACTCATAAAGCAAAAATAACATTTGCTCTTTGTAAACGAGCGGATAATTTCGGTATTAATCACACAAGCTCATGCATCCTCCTTGCAAACGAGGACGAGGTGAGGTCCTCGTTACAAATGAAGACGAGTTGGGGCAAAATCGAACACTACGCATTAACTTCATCTTTTATTCCCTTCATTTGAAATAAGAAAAAAATATGACCTTGTGTTCTTATATTCAAGAAACCTGTCAATTATTTCCCGCTTACCATTCAAATGAAATAATGTATCAAGTGAACTAGTGATTATAAGTTCCTCATAAGGAAATGTTATCCCTTCTGGTTGTAAACCTATTGTGCCAAATACTTTAAATGTATCATTTGGCTGCACATGGAATTGTTGCCTGCCCAAGCGCAGTTTTAAGTTCGAACTGTCAGCTTTAAGCAGCAGCATGATAGGCTTTGATGTTTGATTAACGACATAACACCTAACTCCTGGTTCACAGCCTATAGCGATAAAAGTGATCAAGATTAAATTAAAAATACTTTTTCTCGAGCCTTCTTGCATTACTTTCTGTATAAAATTTATTGTAAATAATACTTCTACCAAGCCTTATTGCCTCCACTAATCCTCGTTTGCAACGAGGATTTCGTATTCTTTGCGTTTGCAACGCTCTCTTTTCTTACATATGCATCAGGTTCAGTACTCATATAACAAAAATAACATTTGCTCTTTGTAAACGAGCGGGTAAAATTTCGGTTTTAATCACACAAGCTCATGCATTCTCGTTGCAAACGAGGACGAGGTGAGAGGGGAGTTGAGCAGGTTGATGGTTAGAATACAATCGGCTCTTGGCTTGAATGCCTAACCCGAGCAATAATAATAGAATCAGAATCGATTTTATATGATACCCTAATTCTATCCTGATTAAAAACCCTCCTCTAATCCTCGTTTGTGTAACGAGGATGTCTTTTTACAAGCAACGTATAACAAAGGTACTACGTACTACGCCAAAATCTTAAAGACCATGCTTTCCAGAAACTGGCCCACAAATTCGTTTTTATCTTTGGCGGGTACATCAGTGAGGCGGGGTAGGTACATGCTAAAAAACTGCTGGTGATGTGCGGTTTCAATAATGGTGCTGCTCAGCGATTTTGGGTAAGCATATTTTTTGTTGCACACAGAAATTACGTCAGCAATTTTTGCGCACAAATCCTTGTAAGGTTTAAATACCTCACTTTTGTTTATTTCAGTCACCTCTTTTACCAGATATACTTTGCTGCTTTCTGAAATAACTATCTGATTCAGGAATTTTTTGTTGTAGTCGAGTCCGCCTGAACTTTCGGGTAATTCATGTGTTAGTATGCGGATGATAGTTTTTAGTTTTTGTTTACCATCTGTAATATTCTGCAATTGAAAATCGAGCAAAAAATCAATGTAGCACCAATACCAACTGATAATGTACAGGAGCAAACGGTGTTTATTTTCAAAGTAACGGTAAATGGTGGCCTCTGTGGTACCCACTTCTACTGCCAGTTTTTTTATGGTAAATGCTTCAAATCCAAGCTCATTAATGAGGTCAATGCTGCATTTTACAATCTTGCGCCCCAGCTCACTGCTTTCGGGATCGCGCAGGTAAATTACCTCGTTAACTTTAAATGACAGTTTAAAATCCATGATGTCTGTGTGCAAAAGTAATCAAATTATTAATTTAAGTAATTATATTTTGAATGATTGTGGTATGTTTATTGATAATAGTAATACTATTATTTTAAAAAGTATTTGTATGTTTGTAAAAATATCGGGCCCGGGTTTATGGCTATAAAAGAAAATGATCCGTTAGGAAGGTTTTGGCACCTGCTGCTTATAGAAAGAAAAGAAATTACCTCAGTATATTTCTATGCTATACTCAGTGGTTTGTTGCAGTTGAGTGTTCCGGTGGGAGTTCAGGCTATTATTGGCTTTGCTCTGGGGGCCTCCATGGTTACATCTATTTACGTGCTTATTGTTATAGTGGTAATAGGTGTATTGGTGGTGGGCCTTATGCAAATTAACCAGATGAAGATTATCGAAAAAATACAGCAACGTATTTTTACCCGATACGCTTTTGCCTTTACAGAAACACTTCCGAATATTGATTTAAGAGCAGCAGATGCGGTGTATTTGCCTGAGAAGGTGAACAGGTTTTTTGATACCGTAAACCTGCAAAAAGGACTGGCTAAGTTGCTGCTGGATATTCCTACTGCGGCTATTCAAACCGTATTCGGGTTGTTGTTATTAGCACTTTATCATCCGGTTTTTATTTTATTCGGACTTATTCTGGTGCTCATCTTATGGCTCATTTTCAGATTAACCGGCAAGTACGGCTTGCAAACCAGTTTAAAAGAAAGTTCATACAAGTATGCCTTGGTAGGCTGGCTGGAAGAAATTGCCCGTACCGTTGTTTCGTTTAAGTTTCATTCAGGCGACAACCTTAGTTTACATAAAACTGATGAACGGGTAACAGGCTATTTGCAAAGCAGAACAGCTCATTTTAAGGTTTTACTTATTCAATACAAAACCCTGTTGGCTTTTAAGGTGATTGTTACCGCAGTAATGTTAACGGCAGGCACGTATCTGTTGATTGATCAGCAAATCAATATCGGGGAATTTATAGCGGCTGAGATTGTGATTCTTTCTGTGATCAGTGCTTCAGAAAAACTCATTGGTAGTTTGGATAGTGTATATGATGTAATTACAGGTTTGGAAAAGTTATCCATGGTTACAGAGAGTGAACGTGAAAAAGACGGCACAGTGGAGTTTCAGCCCGGCAACAGCGGCACAGCTATCGAACTGCACAATGTTTCTTTTCAATATCCTGATGGTAAAAAAGTATTGCAGAACGTGAGCTTTTCTGTAGCGCCCAATTCAATCGTGAATATATCCGGACATCAGGGTGCGGGCAAGTCAACGTTAATCAAATTACTTAGCGGAGTGTACAACGGATTTACAGGAGATATACTCGTGAATGGTATTCCTATAGGCAATTATAAATCTCATAGCTTAAGGCAGAACATCGGAATATATCTTGGTTTGCAAGGAGTGTTTGCCGGTACTGTATGGGAAAATATCACCTTGGGCAGAAAAGAGATTTCCTTTGAAAAGATAATTGAAACAGCCGAACGTGCAGGGTTGAAAGACCTATTACGTCTGTTGCCTGAAGGTTTGGAAACCACTATTGACCCCAGCGGTAAAAGATTGCCGTCTCATCTTATCAGAAAAATTCTTTTGCTCAGGGCGCTCATCAATTGCAACAGATTACTCATACTCGAAGAACCTTTTCCCGATGATGAAGCAAGTAAAAATATACTTCTCAATTATCTGATGGAGTTGCGCAAAACCACCACCATAGTATTGGTGAGCAATGAAAATAACATTATACATCAGTGTGATCATGGCATTCACCTGATTGACGGCACTGTTACATCAGCCCAAAGCTAACGGATATGAAACAGACCACACAACATACGGAACTGAGATCATTTCAAGAGATTTACCGCAATAACCGGGAGAGCAATATCAACTACTGGTTTATGGGTATTATGTCCTTTCTGGTTCTTTTACTTTTTTTACCGTGGACCCAAAATATTAAAGCTAAAGGAGCCATCACCAGTTTGTATCAGGAGCAACGCCCGCAGGATATAAATTCACCCATTCCCGGCCGGATAACCAAGTGGTGGGTAAAGGAAGGCGATTACGTTAAAAAAGGTGATACGCTTTTGCAGCTTTCAGAAATTAAAGAAGAGTACCTTGACCCTAACCTGGTAGGAAGAACCAGAGAACAACTGGAAGCAAAAAAAGGAACTATAACTTACTACCGTGCTAAAGCAGCTACTGCCGACACTCAAATAAAGGCACTATTTTCAGCTCAGAAATTAAAGATTGCTCAACTCAACAATAAATTAAAACAGCTCGATAACAAACTGGCCGGTGAGCGGGCTGAGTTATTGGCAGCAGAGAATGAATGTAACCTGGCTAAGGACCAGTATGAGCGTCAGCAAAAGATGTTGCAGGATGGTTTGGTTTCACAAACCCAGTTGCAGCAGCGCAACATTGCATATCAGAATGCACTGGCTAAAAAACTAACTGTCGAAAACAAAGTAGCCCAAACCTTACAGGAGGTGCTTAATATTCGGTTGGAACAAAATAGCGTGGAGCAGGAATACACCGAGAAAATAAGTAAAGCTGAAGGAGACCGTTTACTGAGCATGGGGCAAATTGCCAATAGCGAAGGAGAGGTAGCCAAGTTAGAAAATAGTGTAACCAACTATTCTATTCGTAACGGAATGTATATTCTGCTTGCGCCACAGGATGGTCAGATAGTTCAGGCTAAAAAATCAGGGATAGGTGAGATGGTAAAAGAAGGTGAACGGATAACCGTTATCGTTCCAACAAAAGTAAACTATGCGGTAGAGATGTTTGTTCGCCCTGTTGATCTTCCTTTGATTAGCATTGGCCAGCCGGTAAGATTTATGTTTGATGGTTTTCCGGCTATTATTTTTAGTGGTTGGCCCGATAACAGTTACGGTACGTTTGCCGGTAAGGTGGTGGCGTATGAAAACAGCATTAGTCCAAACGGCATGTTCAGGGTATTGATTGCTGAAGATTCTACGGTAAAAAAATGGCCTCCGCAACTTAAGATGGGATCGGGCGCACAGGGAATAGCCTTACTTAAAGATGTGCCGGTTTGGTATGAGTTGTGGCGAAATATCAATGGTTTTCCACCGGATTATTATCAGATAGCACAACCTGCATCGGCCAAAGAGGGTAAAAAATAATGAGAAGAAGTAAATGGATTTTTTGTTTTTTTCTCTTTCATCTTTGGATGTTGTCATCCGCACAGGATACCATCAAAACACTTAATGCAGAGCAATTACTTTATCTCATTAAAGCCTATCATCCGGTAGCAAGGCAAGCTTCTATTGAGGTGGACAGGGCGAAAGTCAATATTCTGAATGCCCGCAGTGCTTTTGACCCCGTGCTGAGCCATGTGGCCGGTAAAAAAACGCTTGACGGTACTCCGTATTACAACTACAATTCAAGTGCTTTAACAGTGCCTACATGGTACGGTGTTGAATTAACCGGAGGGGCAGATTATCTCACAGGGAGTAGAGTAGATCAATCGCAAACAACTGGTCAAACCGGTTATGTGGGAGTGAGTGTGCCTTTAGCAAAAGATTTGATTATAGATAAACGCAGGGCACAACTTAAGCAGGCAAAATTCTTTAAGGGAATGGCTGAAGCCGGTCAGCAGGCAATGGTCAATGATTTATTAATGGAATCCCTGGCGGCATATTGGAATTGGGTAAAGGCATACCAGACTTACGTAGTGGTAAAAGACAATGTGAACATCACCTTAAAGCGAACAGAGTTAGTTAAAAAATCATTTATAAACGGAGAAAGACCTGCCATTGATACCATTGAAGCCGTAACACAACTGCAAAGTTTTCAATACCAGCAAAACTTGAGCTGGCTACAATTTCAGAATGCGGGTTTACAATTGTCGGTTTATTTATGGCAAAGCAACAACCAACCTTATATATTGCCCGAAACTGTAATACCTGCTCAGGGGTGGGAAAATGAAACAGTTATCAGTAATTTTAATCTGGTATTGGATGATTTGTTAAGTGTGGCAGAAAAAAATCACCCCGAACTATTGACCTATAATTATAAACTGGATGTTTTAGCTGTCGAAAAAAATCTGAAGTTTCAGGAATTGTTGCCTCAGGTAGATTTTAATTACTATCAATTGGGCAAAGGAAATAACTGGGCTACAGATGCGGCCGGAAGTGCTTTTCAGGGTAGTAATTTTCAGTACGCGTTAAAAATGCAAATGCCGTTAAGGTTATCCAAAGGGCGCGCAGAATACCGTGAGGCCAGATTAAAAATGGAGTCTGCTCAACTTGAACGTTTACAAAAACAACAGTTCATTCAGATTAAGGTGAAAAGCTACTACAATGAAATGATTACACTGCGCAGCCAGATTGCTCTGCAGAGTAGCAATTACAGTAATTACAGGCAATTGGTAAAAGCGGAGGAAATCAGATTTATGAACGGTGAGAGTTCCCTCTTTTTAATCAACAGCAGAGAAGCTAAAGCTCTGGAAGCATTGGAGAAACTTATAGAACTTAAGACCAAATACTACACAACTATTTACGCCTTACAGTGGAGTGCGGGAATTTTATCATTTAAATAAATGTAGCGGATGAATACAGAGTTACTGATTGCTAATCTTACTAACCCTACTCTGCTTTTTTTTATACTGGGTGTATTAGCGGTGAAAATAAAAAGCGACCTGGTTATTCCTGAGTCATCGGCTCGTTTTATTTCGCTTTACCTGTTATTTTCCATTGGTTTTAAAGGTGGGCAGGAGTTAGCTCACAGTCCTTTCACCTCAGAGATTGCCTGGTCATTGGTTTTTGGAATTGCGTTAGCATCTCTAATTCCTTTATATACGTTTTACATTCTTAAAAGAAAGTTATCTATCTATGATGCAGGGGCCATTGCATCTGCTTATGGTTCAGTAAGTGCAGTTACCTTTGTGGCGGCAGCCTCTTTTCTGGAGAACCAACAGATTACGTACGGTGGGCACATGGTGGCGGTAATGGCTTTTATGGAATCGCCTTCCATCATTGTAGGAGTTACTATGATTATGTTGTACGACACACAAAATAAAAAGAGTGTCAATATCAGGGAGGTTTTTACGCACTCACTTACGAACGGAAGCGTATTGATGATTGTGGGCAGCTTACTTATCGGGTTAATAGCTGATTCAAAACAGGCAGAAGGTATTAAGCCATTCACTACTGATATATTCAAAGGTTTTTTAGCTCTTTTTCTTTTGGAAATGGGCATGGTAACAGCAAAAAAATTTACTGCCTTTAAAACATACGGTGGTTTTGTTACCGTGTTTGCTATGCTTATACCATTGATAAACGGTTGTGCTGTGGCGGCATTAAGCGGGATAGTTACAGCAGATACCGGTAACCGATTTATGTTTGCAATTCTTGCTGCCAGTGCGTCTTACATTGCAGTACCCGCTGCTATGCGGCTGGCAGTTCCCAAAGCAGATCCGGGATTGTATATTCCCATGGCCCTGGCAGTCACTTTTCCAATGAACATTACTTTGGGTATGCCCTTGTATATGTGGGTTGCTCAATCAGTTTGAGAAAAGGCAAAGTGATATTTTTATTTCTTTACACTAGAACTCAGTCTCATGTAGTACTGATTTATTCTTGTATGTCAGTAGGGTAAATGCTGATTAATTTGGGGCTGTTAAGACTGAAATAACCATATCCGTTCTCAATGTTTCCATACAAACGAATGGGGTCGCCTGTGCTGCGGTTTAAAAGCGTTCCCGATTTTTTTTGAGTATCCAAAAAGTAGTAGTAGCCTTTCTCAATGCACGACACCATCACATTAATCGTGTCATTGAGGTACGTGTGGGGTAAGTAGGAGGTCACTTGTATTTTCCCGTGCCGTTCATTTACATCAGCGTATAAATTTATAGTGGGATTAGTTTTGAAAATCTCTTTAAACAAAGGGTTTAAACGTTCATGAAAAATACTGCCATTATTTTTTCCTTTTTCTAAAGGATACACATAACTCATGTAGTAACTGTCGGGCAAAGGGTTGGCATTAAATTCAACGATTACCTTTATTGCGCTATCACCAAAATTTTTGAGTTTTTGTGCTTTGTAAGTCTGTACATTGATTTTTTCAGGCATGGTAGAGGAGGCTATAACTGTTTTGCCCGTTGACTTTTGAAACGCTTTCAGCAAATAGGTTTGTCCGGGTTCCAGTTCTAACTTATCAGAAGTGTATATGCCAAATTCTTCATGCTGCAAAGTGTCGGATAAACCATTACCTGAGATGGTCACAATGGCATCGCGCACACAAAACTGGTTGAGTTGTTCCAGTCCGGTGCTTCCGCTTTTAATAGTTCCATTGCTATTTGTAACGCTTACCCAAATGCGACCATTGATGGTTAAGGAGGAATTGATAACCAATTTATCCGCTTCAGGATTGATGTCAGTTTCCAGAGGTTCGGGCATGCAGCTCTGTGATAATGTACACAAAGCCAGAGCAAGTAATAACAGAAGTTTGTTGATCATAATTTAGAATTTTATCTGGTAGCTGATGTATGGAACAAAACCCAATAAACCCAGTTGAGCATAGGTGTATGAGCCATTGTCATTTTTAGATGTGAGTACACGATAAGGCTGAGCGCGGTTATAAATATTGTAACATCCCAATTGCCATTCGCTGTATTTTATTTTTTTACCTTGTTTGTGCCAGCTTATTCCAAGGTCAAGGCGATGTGTCGAGGCGAACTTAGCTGAGTTGGTTTTGCCGTAAACAGGTATTTCAATCAGTTCACCGGAGCCTGGTGCAGGAACATAATAATGCCCCGTACGTGGTGTAAACCGTGAGCCGGTGGCAAATACCCACACCGCACTTACCGACAGGTTTTTAGTTATTTGGTAGTTGCCGTTTACCGACAGGTCGTGCCTGCGGTCGTATCTGGCATAAAAGTTTTGAGCCAGATTTACTGAATCAAAATTGCGTGTGGCCCACGATAAGGTATAAGCCACCCAGCCGGTAAATTTACCGCTTGATTTTTGTACCATAAACTCAGCACCGTAGGCATTGCCTTCACCTTGTGCCACGTCTTCCACAGCCGGCATAGTAATACTGGAACCTTTCCCTTCAATAAATTCACTTACACCACTCATTTTTTTGTAATAGGTTTCAATGCTGTAAGTGATGTTTTTTTCTTTAGGAGATGTAAAGTAGCAGCCCAGTGTGAAATGGTCAGCTATTGCGGGCTTCAGGTGCTCATTGGTAGAGAACCATACATCAGTAGGCATGGAAAAAGAACTGCTGCTGATGAGGTGCATGTATTGTACCATGCGCGAATAACCTGCTTTGATAACGGTATTTTCTTTGGGTTGATAAGCCAGCATTAGTCTGGGTTCTACATTGGTGTATGTTTTATGAGCACTTGAAGAACCTGAAAAAGCCACTCCGCTTTGCATTAACCACCGCTGATTAAACTGTCTGTTGTAGCTAACGTGTGCCGCAAATTCAGAGGCATCTGTCCCCTGTGAGGTGGTATCAGTTACTCGTCCGTTTTCAGTAAGTGACTTAGCCCGGTAAGCCATAAAATGATGTTTCGTTAGGTAAAATCCGGCACCAAAGGTGTTTTTATCTTTTGTGTATTCAGCTCTCACTTTATAGCCCAAATCAGCTATACCGGAACCCAGATGCAGGTTATTGCCGGCAAATGAGCCATCAACAGCATACTTGTACCGCGTATAATGAACAGTTTGTTGTGCAGTAAAATTTTTATTTGCATACTTCCAATTCAGGGCAAAAGCATTGTTGCTAAAGTTGGTTCCGGCATTTAGTAGATCACTGTTGTTGGGTAATTCTTCATTTGTAGCCTGCAGCACATCATTCCCTTTGTAAGCAGTGAAACAGAGCGTTTGCGTGTTATTTATGCGGGAAGTTAATTTGAGGTTAATGTCCTGAAAGTAATAGGGGAGGTCTCTTCCGGCCAGTTTAAGCGTTTGGTCTAAGTACGATCTGCGGTAGCCCAAACTATAAGACAAGCGGTTCTTTATGAGTGGTCCGCCTGTTGAGATTTTTGCCGAAAGTGAACCCAGAGTTGCCTCAGCCTGATGTTGCGTAAAGTTTCCGGAACGTGTTTTTATTTCCATTACACTGGAGAGACGTCCGTTATATTTGGACTGAAAAGGACCTTTGGTCATTTGTACCTCTTCCAAAATATCACTGTTAAATACAGAGAATAAACCCAAGGCATGCGCAGGATTGTATACTACCGCTTCATCCAGTAATATCAGGTTCTGGTCATTCCCACCTCCGCGCACATACATGGTACTGCTTCCGTCTCCGCCACGTTTTACTCCGGGCATCAATTGCATTACTTTCAATACATCCTGTTCACCGGCAAGGGAGGGCAGTTGCTTTATTTCTTTTTGAGATAGTTTTACGGTTCCTGCATCAGCTGCCAGGGTTGACGTGAGTGATTTGTTTTTGTCGGCTTTAACCACTACTTCCTTCAGCGTTTTTTCCTCCGCTTTTGCTTTTAACCGTATGAATTTATTTTCGCCCAGTTTTACAGGAACCTGCATTTTACTGTATCCGAGGTAAGTAATATTTAATACGTAGTTGCCCGGTTTCAGGTTGAGAATAAATACACCTTTGTCATTGCAAACAGTTGCTAAACTTGTGCCTTCAACACTCACCAAAGCCCCGGCCAGTAATTCGGCAGTTGCTTCATCAGTAACAACTCCCGACAGTGAGAGCATTTGGGCTTGTGTGGTTTGGAAAGCACAAAGGAGAATAAACAGGATACAATAACGCATGTTGGTTTTTAGTTACCTACCTGACAAAACAAGTTGTACCTAACGCTGCATGCTGTTGTGAAAAAAGATGAAATTTTTTTAAGAAGCCCTGTGTTTATTGACTTTAAGCGGGGTGCTTTTTTTAATTGATTGTAACTACCCCGGCAAGTTCATGCCCAATTTTACTTCCCAAAGCCACACCCATACCATTGAGTTTTATACCTATGCTTATGTGGGGGGTGATGCGTTTTACCTCAGGCAGTTTCTCTTTTCCAAAGCCCATAATGCCTGTCCACCGGTCGGTGATATGGAATTTTTTCCCGGGAGCAATTATTTCGCTGAGGTAGTATTCCAGCTTTTCCTGTATTTGAGGGTTGAGTTCAAAGGTGGTGGTTTTTTCTTTTTCAAAGTCAAGGTTTCTGCCACCTCCGAATAAAATACGGTTGCCAAAATTTCTGAAATAATAGTACCCTTCATCAAAATTGAAAGTGCCTTGTAAACTTAGTCCTTCAATGGGCGAGGTGATGAGTACCTGTCCACGACCCGGAGTTACATCTACATCAGGTAGTAAGTCTTTGGTAAATGCATTGGTGCATATGGCCAGTTGCTTGCAGGTAAAGGTAAGTTCACTGGTGAAAGAGGAGGTAACCTTTACCCGGAGTAAATTATTGGCTTCTTCAAACTGCGTAATATTGGCTCCTGTAATAATGCGTATATGATTCTGCTGGCAAAGGTCTATGAGCCTGTTCAACATTTTACCGCTATGGAGCTGACCATCCAATCTGTTCTTGATAAGTGTTTTTACTTCTGAACTGTTTAATCCGAAACGATTAATGCCTGTATAATCTTCAGCATATACAGGTTCTTTAAAGTTGTCACTCAGCAAATGATTCAAACGGTGCATGGCATCATAGTCAAAAGTCTCGTGTTGGAGCACCAATTCATAACCACCCAGGTTTTCAAAATCCATATTTTTATCACCAACACGTTTACGAAGTAGTTGTAGACCTTCCCAACGTTTCAGCATAAGCTGTACTACATTTTCTTCCCCCATCAGTTTAATATCATGCAGCTTTTCTCCTACCGTACCTATACAGGCAAATCCTGCATTACGTGTACTGGCTCCTGAAGGCAGTAAACCTCTTTCCAGAATAAGCACAGATGCGTTCGGCTCCAATTCTTTAATGGATAAAGCCGTGGAGAGTCCTACAATGCCTGAACCGGCAATGATATAATCGTATTGAATAAAAGATTCTTTTTCCCAGATACTGAGCATTAGTTTACTGATTTTAGTAATTGGTCACAAACAATTTTATCTATGGGGAAGGTAAGCATGTCTTTACTCAATGAATCAAGTGGCACCCATTCAAACTTCATAGTAGCCACTTTGCTTTCGCTTTCTTCTGTATGGTTGGCAAAGAAGTGGTGCTCTTTTTCAGCGTGCACAAAATAATAGATGGATACCAATTGGTCATTTACCTTAAAGGCACTGGGTTGGTAAAAATCTGTGGTGTAAAAATGTTTGCCTACCTCAATGTTTAGCTGAAGTTCTTCTCTGAATTCACGTTTAAGGCAGTCAATGGTACCTTCGCCCAATTCCATGCCACCTCCCGGAAATTTAGTGAAATGAAAATCATTTATGCTTTCGTGAACGATGAGTAGTTCCCTTTTGCGGTTAATGAGAAGTCCGTAAACACGTATGTTGAATCGAACAGGTAAGCTCACGAGGTTATTTTTTCTCGTCTTTTACGGTTTGGAACCGGTAATTTACACCCACAGCGGCTGTGATAGAGTAGGGGCGCATTTGCAACTGAGAGGAGCTTGAAGGAATAAGGTTGTAATTGAATAACGGCTGAACACTCAGAATGATTTTATTCTTCATCAGGTATTCAAACCGGAAACCAATGCTGCCGTGCATGGTTACTTTTTTCATATCAAATCCAACACTGTCGAAGTCAAGTTTGCTTTCACCATTCATAGTGAATCCCTCCAAATCGGCCCGAATCTTACTATCCAGAAGGTAGTTGATTCCTATTCCTCCTGTTGCATACAAATTGTATTGAAAGTTCATGTTTTTAAACGGAAGGCCGTAATTTATCATGAGCGGCATGTGTAAATAACGGAAACGGTAATTAAAATAAGCCGTTTTGTCAAAGGCCTGGTCCACTACCAAATCTTCACCCGGATAGATGTAGTCCAGAAATTTAATGTTTTCTACCGTGCGTACAAATCCGGTTTGGTAATAGTATAATCCCGTTTGAAACTCAATATCACGCTTTAAATTGTACATGAACGATAAGCCTATCCCATTGGTATAAGCCATTTTATCCTTTTTGCTGCAAGAGTCGGCCACATCTTTAAATGTAACCGTTGAACCTGGTGCTATAAAATCATTTGACCCACCGGTAATTACAGATTTAGATAATGTAGGTAAAAGATGAATACCCAATTTAAAGCCGGTTTGTTTTACCTGAGCAGTTACAGAGAAATATCCTGCGGCTATGAGTATAGTGAGTAGTACTTTCTTCATAATGTGAGACAAAAATACAGAAAATCGGTCCATCAAAAAATTTATATTTGAAAGCAACACAGAATGCGCCAGATACATGAAAACATTAGTAGTACTGACAGGGGCCGGAATAAGCGCTGAGAGCGGGTTACAAACCTTCAGAGATGCTGACGGATTGTGGGAAGGGTACAATGTTTATGATGTAGCCACCCCCGAAGCGTGGGAAAGAGATGCTGCTTTGGTACAGGAGTTTTACAACATGCGCAGGAAAGCCGTATTAGCAGCTGAGCCCAATGCCGCTCACTTTAATCTGGCAAAGCTGGAAAAATATTTTGATGTACACATCATTACTCAAAATATCGATAACCTGCATGAAAGGGCAGGCAGTAAAAATGTGATGCATTTGCACGGTGAAATTACCAAATCCAGAAGCAGTATAGATGAATCGTTAATCTACGATATTGAAAGTTGGGAACTAAAAATGGGAGAAAAATGTGCGCTGGGTTCTCAACTGCGACCTCATATTGTCTGGTTCGGTGAGGCTGTTCCAATGATTGGTTCAGCAGCTGAACTGGTAGCCAAAGCCGATGTGTTTGTAGTGATTGGAACGTCACTGGCGGTATATCCTGCTGCGGGTTTGGTGAGTTACGCTCCTGTTCAAAGTGAAAAGTATCTGATTGACCCGAAACTCAGTGAAGTCTACGGTATAAGTAACCTGAAAGTAATTCAGGAAAAGGCCACTACCGGAACCGATATGTTACTTCAAAAATTAACATTGGGTTAAACCTAAACGGTTTTATTTTCGCAGATTGATATGGAAATTTCATTAAATCACTTTCTTAAATATAACCTGTGGGCAAATACCCGTATAGCAGCTTTAATACCCGATGAGGTGGCTGATGTAGAACTTATCAGCAGCTTTCCAACTATTCGTAAAACACTCTATCATATGTGGGATGCACAGGAAGTGTGGTTCAATCGACTGAATGGCGCTACGGTAAATCATTGGCCAAGTGAAAATTTCAACGGAACACTTAGTGAGGCTAAGGAACTTTTTATTCAATCATCCCAAAAGATGATGGAATTTGTTTTAGCTAAAGACGATTCATTTTTTACAGCTTCACTTGCCTACACCAACATGAAAGGTATTACCTACACCAATACACATGAAGAAATTCTGATGCATGTTTGTAACCATGCTACACTTCACAGGGGACAAATTATTACAATGCTGCGCAATGCGGGAGTTACCTCCTTGCAATCAACAGATATGATTACTTACTTCAGAGAAAATAAATAAACATCAATCATGGCTGATAAAAACTTTAATCCCAACAACCCGGGTGCTGCCGATAGCAATCTGTTCGGGCTACCTTACAATGAAAAGGAATCGGAACTGGTGATATTACCTGTTAGCTGGGAAGCAACGGTTTCATACGGGGCAGGAACGGCTAACGGACCCGAGGCTATATTAGAGGCCTCCAAACAAATAGACCTGTATCATCCGCTTATCAAGGAGGTATGGAAACGTAAAATGGCCATGGCTGAAGTGGATAACGGCCTGAAGAAACAAAGCAAGCAAATGCGCAAACTGGCTGAAGATATTATTGACAGCTGGACCAATGGTGAAGTTCCTTCGCAAAAAAAGCTGGACAAGGTAAATGCAGCTTGTGCAGCCATGGTAGAAAAGGTACGCAAACAGTCAGAGAATTTACTGAAGCAAGGGAAACTGGTGGCGACATTGGGTGGAGACCACAGTACTCCGCTGGGGTTAATGCAGGCGCTTGCCGCGAAGAAGAAATTCGGTATACTACAAATTGATGCGCATGCTGATTTGCGAAATGCATACGAAGGGTTTACGTATTCTCATGCATCGGTTATGTTTAACGCACTCAAGGAAAAAAATATTCTATCCTTAACACAAGTGGGCATAAGAGATTATTGCGAAGAAGAGGTGAAGTTGATAGAAAAAAGCAAGGGTCGGGTTAAAACCTGGTACGACCACGATATACAGTTTGCTAAAATTAAAGGGACTACATGGGCCACACAGGTGACTGCCATTATTAAGAACCTGCCCGATAACGTATTTATTTCATTTGATATCGATGGCTTAACTCCCGACCACTGCCCCAACACAGGCACTCCTGTACCGGGCGGATTGTCTTTTGCTGAAGTAAGCTACTTGATAGAGCAGTTGGCACTTAGTAAAAAGCGGATTATTGGTTTTGATTTAAATGAGGTGTCTCCGGGTAAAGATGATTGGGATGCAAACGTAGGTGCACGAGTATTATTTATGCTCTGTTGTGCAACATTGCTTAACCTTAAAAAGTAGTCCCGTCAGTACGTTGGGCTATTTTACGGTACAGGTCTTCGCTGTTAAAAGGTTTACTTAAAAAATCATTAAACCCCGACTGGTATACTTTTTTTCGAGTTTGTTCAAATACATCTGCAGTAAGGGCAATAGCGGGTATATCTTTATTGAGCTCACCGGCTATACCTTCACGTAAAAGTTCAATGGCTGTTAGCCCGTCCATGTCGGGCATTTGAAGGTCCATTAAAAGCATATCAAATTTTTCCTGCTTTAACTTTTCAATGGCCATTCGCCCCGATGAAACTATAAAAAGTTCGCAGTTCCATTTTTTGAAAAGCTGTTGAACCAAACGCTGATTAATAACGTTGTCTTCAGCCATTAATACTTTCAAATGGGAGAGGTCCTTCTCGTTTTGTGCGTTGTGGTTTGCTTTAAGTAAGTTTACATCATAAGAGTAACCAAAAGGAAGATTCACATAGAACGTACTGCCCAGATTCAATTTGCTATCCACCCGTATGGAGCCACCTAAGATATCGCACAATTTTTTAGAGATGTTTAGCCCCAATCCTGACCCTCCATACTTTCGGGTAGTATACGATTCAGCCTGAGTAAAGGAGTCAAAAATACTTCCTATTTTTTGCGGAGATATACCAATACCTGTATCGTGTACTTCAAACTGTAACACTATAGTATCGTCATTTCGTGACAGGATAAATACTTTTATTCTTACCGATCCTTCCTCTGTAAACTTTACTGCATTTGTGCACAGGTTAAGCAGAATCTGATTTAATCTCAGCGGGTCACCGGTTAGTACAGGTGGCAAATCTGCTGCGAAATCAGTAATAAGGTCCAGCTTTTTCTCGGTTGAACGTATGCGGATGGTTTTTTCCAATGTGGAAAGTAAATCAGCCACACTAAACGGAGTTTTTTCAGCAGTTATTTTTCCTTCTTCAATTTTAGATAAGTCGAGTATATCATTAATTAATGCCAGTAAGTTGTTGGCAGAGTAGCTGATGATTTTCAGGTTCTCATCCAGATTGTCGCGTTTATTGTCGCTCACAAGCAAGTTACTCAACCCGATGATGGCATTGAGGGGAGTTCTTATTTCATGGCTGATATTGGAAAGGAAATTACTTTTGGCTTTTGATGCATTTTCGGCCATTTGTTTGGCCTCCATAATTTTAGACTGAGCATTCTTTTGTTCAGTAACGTTAATGCCATATCCTATTACAAGGTTTACATTACCATCTTCATTGATAATGGGATGAAAGTACCGTGAGTGGTAAATTGCTTCTCCCTTAGCATCAATGTGGGTTTCATCTAATTGTACGGGTTCCAGCGTAGCCATACATTTATTAAAGGCATTCCGTCTTCTCTCTGCAAAACTTCTGTCCAACCCGCGTTTTTCACAATAATCAAAATCATCTTTACCAATAATCCATTTGCGTGTGAAGGGGTCCTTTACCCCTTTAGGATTAATGTAGGTATACTTGTGATGTTTATCAAACACAGCTACATCAGCAGGCAGGTTCTCGAAAATATTTTCATAAAATGTGCGCTGTGAGATTAGTTGGCTTTCTACAGTATGGTTTACGCTTTTCAGGTAGTACACACACAAGCCGGTAGCTGTGATAGACAAAAGTAGGGTGGTATAGTATACAGCATAATTGGCTTCTCTGTTTAGTTTATAGGAGACAGAGAAAAGGGAGTGATTCGTTATTTCGAGCATTACAATGAGGAACAACGAAAATGCGGCTACCAGAATAATGGAATTTTTTTCATTAAAACTGAACAGCACTAAAGAACTGGCCATTATAGGTATGTAAAGCAAAAAGAGTCCGGTATTACGCCCCAAAACAACATCGGCAATAAATACAGTAAGGTTAATGATTACGTAAAGTGTTACACGTCCGGTTTTCAACTTTCCGTTTTTGTTGAGGTAAAAGGATGCGAGAAACACCACCGTAATTACAGCACATAGCAGCGATAGGGAATATACACCAAGTCCTAAAAAGACAAAACTGTAAATAGCTGTTATGCTCATCACCAATAGGCTGATGCGCATACTGAGTTGTTGACTTTTCTTTAGTTGAGAATGATGGAAATCTTTGGATAACATAACCTACCCGCAATTTAGGTTTTTTTCTTTAAGTTACGTTTAGATTGACGGGCAGCCTTTTTACCGCTTCGTATGACGTTGAGTTGTTCTTTGGTAAACAGTCCGCTTTCACTCTTCTTCTTTTTCTTGCGGATGTTTTTTTTGATGTGTTTACGCTCTTGAGTTTTTACAGATGCATATGCCGGACAATTCGAATGTTTGGAACATCCTGTTAAAAGGCCCAACATCACCGCAAAAAATAAGAGTCGTAACACTAATGTACCGGATGAAATTCCATTCGCTGGCCAAGCTGTGATTCATCCAACTTGCCTTTGTGGTATACCAGATGACCATTGACAAAAGTACTGTGTATACTTGCCGGGAAGGTGTGCCCTTCAAAGGGTGACCATCCGCATTTGTAGAGTAGATTTTCTTTTGTTACGGCAGTATTTGTTTTCAGGTCTACCAGCACCAAATCAGCCCAATATCCTTCTCTGATGTAGCCTCTGTTGTTTATGCGAAACAAATCAGCAACAGCATGGCTCATTTTTTCGACTATTTTTTCTAAACTTATTTTACCCTGTTTATGGAAATCAAGCATGGCCAGTATGGAGTGTTGTACCAATGGCCCGCCTGAAGGAGCCTGCGTATACTTGTTTGCTTTTTCTGATAAAGTATGGGGAGCATGGTCAGTGGCAATTACGTCAATGCGGTTATCCAGTACCGCTTTGAAAATGGCATCACGGTCGGCAGCAGTTTTTACAGCAGGGTTCCATTTGATGAGTGTACCTTTCGTGTCATAATCAGCATCGCTGAACCACAGGTGGTGTATGCAGGCCTCAGCTGTTATACGTTTCTCTTTTAACGGAATATCATTGCGAAATAGTTGTAATTCTTTAGCTGTGCTGATGTGCAGTACATGTAAACGTGTGTTGTATTTTTTTGCCAGCTCAACAGCATAGGAAGATGATTTATAGCAGGCTTCTTCACTGCGAATAAGTCCGTGAAATTTAACGGGTATGTCTTCGCCATATTGCGCCTTGTAATTGGCCACATTGAGTTTAATCATAGGGTCGTCTTCGCAATGTGTGGCTACAAGAGTGGGGGATTCTGCAAATACGGCTTCCAACTCATGCGGATCGTCCACCAGCATATCTCCTGTAGAAGAACCCATAAAAATTTTCACTCCGCAGATGTTATGCGGGTTAACTCTTTTCACCTCATCTATATTGCTGTTGGTGGTGCCCATAAAAAATGAGTAATTGGCCAATGAACATTGTGCCGCACGCGAATACTTTTCTTCCAGCAATTCAATAGTTACAGCACCCGGTACAGTGTTAGGCATTTCCATGTAACTAGTTACTCCACCCGCTACAGCAGCTTTTGCTTCGGTATAAATTTCACCTTTGTGGGTTAATCCCGGCTCACGAAAATGCACCTGATCATCAATAGCACCAGGAATAAGGTAAAGGCCTGAAGCGTCAATTTCTTTGTCGGCTATAGCATCAATGTTCCCGGCAATACGCTCAATGCGTCCGTTTTTAATCAGCACATCTGAAATATACTGTTTGTTTTCGTTTATTATGGTAGCGTTTTTTATGAGTATAGATTTCATTTTTCTCGGGTATTTGAATGGTAAAAACGATTTAAATATACAGCTATCAGGTTGTGAATACCAAAAGCAGCAAAAGGAATAAGGGCTATTTTCATGATAGTTTGGTAGCGGGGTAATACAAAAAACAGCATGGCAACAACGGAGCAGGAGAATAAAAATAAAAGCGCAGCATGTGTGGATTTGTTTTTACGTTGTAACCAGATTACAGGTGCTGCAAACAGTACTACCAATGCCCAGGGGAAGGCATACAAGGGATGTGAAGCACGTTGATCATTTCGGGGTAACCACCACAGTTCACCTAATTTTTCAAAAGACGAACGTAAGGTTTCGGATTTTTGTTCTTTAATATATGCCATTGCTAAATCAGCATAGAGGGAAGAAAAGCGTACTTCAAAATTGTCATCTCCGCACAAATAAGCTGTGTGAGGATAGACGTGCTTGCTCCATCCCCAACTGCCGGTGCCGTCTTCATTGTGTCCGCGATAGAGGTTAATACCACTGCTGGTAGTTAGAGGGATGATTTTTTTAAACACTATATAGTTGCGCAATGGCCAGGGTATAAAGAAGAGAAAAGTGATCACGGCAATTTTAATTACAGGTATGAATTCTTTTTTTGCAATTAGGTAACACAACCACATTACAGTGAACACTATCATTTCTGAACGTAGGTAAAGACCCGCAGCAAACAATAAAGAAGTAATAACAATGCTCTTGTTATGGAGTGGCTTATTCAGTTGAAGCAATAACCCACATACAACCAAATGATAAAATACGGTAGGTCCGAAACTGTTCCCTGAATAAATCATTTCAGGCATAAGGCCGTAGATCATAGCGGCTATCCAGGCTGCACGCTCAGAGTTGAACCATTGCATTACAACTTTGAACAGCAAGCACATTACACCCAAAGATGCCAGGTTTTGCAACGACAATATCAGCACATTTCTCAGTACATTATTTTCAAAGAACCAGAAGGGAGTAAGAAACCATACATAACCCGGAGGTACGTAGGCTGAAGGATAAGGATGGGCTGCAGCCTGATAGTAGATATCAATTTTTTCGTTGAACAGGTAAAACAAGGAGTAGCCACGGCCCTCAAAGAGGTTGCGGCTTATTTCGCCATACTCCCAGTAATGACTGTTGTTTAAATCAACAAGTAGTAAAAGGAATAGAGTACGTGCTGCAAACGATAGTATAAAAAGCAGGAGCCATTGCTTACGAAACGATAATGATGTGAGGTAAGCAATCATTTTTCTATCACTTGCATAAACACGCGAAAACCGGTGTATGGGTTTGGTGTGGTTTTACCATTGTATTCATCCAGTGCGTTGATGGACATAAATTTGCTGTCGCTGTCCCAGCCGCCTCCCTTGGTGCGCTTTTCTAATTCGAGCATCTCGGCTATGTTGCCACACATGTTGTATAACCCAATGCTGTTTGGCGCAAAAGATTTAACGGGGCACAACAGAAAAGCTCCACGGGAAATGCGCCCTACTATTTCATTAATGCCATTGTTTACAGCGGCTCTGTTGGTGTCAGGCGGATTTTGAACAAGCCGATTGAAGTTGCAGTAATAAGCGCCCAGGTGATTTTGAAAAGCTTCTTTGCCCCAGGGATATTTTGCATTAAAGGGTAAAAGTCCTCTGGCGGCCTGTGCCCATTCAGCATCATTGGCAGGTAAACGGAAGATGACTTTTTTGTATTTTCTTTCATCCCACCGGTTGTAATGTAACGTGAGCCATTGGCAGTAATATCTGGCTGCGTTTTGTGAGATATTCACAACCGGATAATCAGCATATTTTTCACTGCGGTGGTAAGTGCTTATGAGAAAATTACTGGCTATGTAAAACCATTGGTTACTGTCGGGTTGTAACTGTCGCCACAAGGCTGTATCTCCATTATTCCTTAATTCCTGTAGAAAATCACTATACATGCGGTTGCTTATTTCCGTTTCATGGGCATACAGGCTGTCGTTAACCTGACGCATAGATTTTTCTGTTGCCTTAACTAATGCAGATTGTGAAAGGGCATTCAGCACCAGTAAATTGAATATAATAACGGCTGTGATTTTCACTGTTCAAATTTACTGATTGCTTTCCATACCATTGCAGCATTTGTTTACCATATTTGTATGATGGAAAATTTTACAGATATTCTCCTCAGGGCATCCGTGGTTTACCTGTTTATGGTGGCTGCTATCCGCCTCTTTGGGAAAAAAGAGTTGTCCCAACTTTCCGTAACAGACTTAGTATTTATCTTACTTATCAGTAATGCAGTTCAAAATGCGATGCTTGGGCCCGATACCAGCCTGGCAGGAGGGGTGCTGGCAGCACTTTGCCTTTTTATACTTAACTACTTGTTGAAGTTGGTAATGTACCGCAGTAAAAAAGTGAAAAGTTTAATTGAGGGCGAACCGGTTATGCTTGTTTATAAGGGAAACCTTATTGAGGACAACATGGCGAAAGAGAAAATTACACGAGATGAACTGGAGGCTGTAGTGCGGGAGCATGGCGTTTCTTCAATAGATAACGTGGCTTTGGCTATACTTGAAATTGACGGGAACATCAGTGTGCTTTCCAAAGAAATAGAGCACCAGAGTTTTCATAAACCACTAAGAAAGGAATTGCATCTTAAACATAAGTAGTAAGGAAACAGGATACTTATTTTGAGTCATCAGGTATTCTCATAACATAAAAACCCTTCAGGCTAACCTCAAACCGTTCTTCACCTTTCGCTCTGTTTGCGCAATAATCACATGACCGTTTTCATCCGGAAATCCGGTGAGCAAAAACTCGGAAATAAACTTACCTATTTGTTTGGGTGGGAAGTTCACCACACCTATAATTTGTTTGCCCAAAAGTTCTTCTTTGCTGTACAAAGCAGTAACCTGTGCACTTGTTTTTTTAATCCCCAGCTCTTCACCAAAATCTACCCAAATCTGGTAAGCGGGTTTACGGGCTTCAGGGAAGTCTTCCACGCGTGTGATGGTGCCTGCCCTCAGGTCGGTCTTTTCAAAGTCGGTCCAGCTTAGTTCGTTCATGGTTGAGTGAAGGTTGTAATGAGTTGAATAAAATTATCGTACACCTCAGGCAGTTCAGTAAGTGTAGTCAGGTTGTTGTCTACAATAGCAAACCTGCGTTCTTTGTTTTTAGTGTAGGCAATAAGTAGTTCGTTCTCCAGTGTTTGCATCACAAAGGGTTTCTCTACATAAAATGATTTAACCATTTCCAGTTTCAGGTTATACAAACACAATGCATTTTCTTCGGTAATGTAAAGGTGGTTGTCGTCTTTCCAGGCAACATAATCATTGGTACGCGGAATAGATTTTATGTGCCTGCGCTGCGGAGTAATGAGGTAGGTGAGGTTGCCTTTTCCGGGGAGGCTGTAGACTAACAAATTTCCGTTTCGGTAGCCTGAATAATCGGGATAATTAAACAGTACGTTGCTTTTAATTTGCTCAGTTAAAAAATGATAATCTGTTTTGTAGATGGAGTCACGGTATACGTAAATAAAACTGTATCGGGTGCTGTCACTTAGCAATTGATAATTTCCTGAATGAAGCGTAGCAGGAAACAATCTTTTATTTTCCTTGCTGTTCAGGCTTATTTCTTTTACCCAGCCTTCGTTGTAGTCATACAAAAGCAGGGTGTTTCTTGCCTCATTCAATTCCCAGGGAACGTACATGGTGAGAGGTAATTCGGCAACACGATTAATCTTTTTGGTTGCAAACTCATACATAAATAATGCGGTCCACTTTACGGTATCAGCATCTGTTTCAGACGGTAAATAATACAGTGAAAAGTACATTCTACTTCCGTCAGACGAAATATACGTGCTGCGTAAAGCCCCGGTGGTATGGTAGTTCTCAGCTGTGGGGGAACCTTTTAAATCTGCAATATTTACTACTATGTCGTTCTCTTTCTCCCATGTGCTGCTGTAAACTTGAACTTTAAATTTATTCACGGCATAAGTAACAACGGCATGTTTCTTTTGCGACCACACCAGAAGTGGCAAACACAAAAGCAACAATGTCAACGGCATCTTGTTCATTAACGGCAAATGTAGAAGTTGTGATGTAAGTTCGCAAGAACTTGTATTTCACCTGCCGGCCAATACTTTTTTTAATACCTTTGCCACATGACCCGCAAAGCACTTTTAGTAATTCTGGATGGTTGGGGAAAAGGTCGTGAAGATAATTCCAATGCCATATACAAGGCCCAGCCCGCATTTTTTAATCAGTTGTTACAGAACTACCCTTATGCTCAGTTGCGAACTGACGGAGAGAACGTAGGGTTGCCTGAAGGGCAGATGGGGAATTCGGAAGTGGGCCACCTCAACATTGGTGCGGGCAGAGTGGTGTATCAGAATCTGGTACTCATTAATAAGGCATTCAGAGAACGAACCATTCACAGTAACCCCGCAATTTTGAATGCAATTGATTATGCAAAAAGCAACAATAAAAAGGTACACTTAATCGGTTTGGTTTCTGACGGAGGCGTACACTCCCATATTGAGCACCTCATTGGTTTGTGCCGATTGTGCGAGGAAAATCAACTTCAGAATGTGTTTATTCATGCGTTTACTGATGGACGTGATACTGATCCCAAAGGAGGAGAAAATTATCTGAAACACTTGATGGAAGCTACCTCATCCACCCACGCTAAAATTGCTTCAGTAGTAGGGCGCTATTATGCGATGGACAGAGATAAACGCTGGGAGCGGGTGAAACTGGCTTATGATGCAATGGTAAATGGTATCGGAGTGCATACCCAAGACGTGCTTCAAAGTATTGAGCATTCATACAGTGAGGGCGTAACAGATGAGTTCATCAAGCCTATTATCTGTGTTGATGGAAAGAATCAACCGCTGGCTACCATTGCTGAAGACGATGTGGTGATTTGTTTTAATTTCAGAACCGATCGAGGCCGCCAGATTACAACTGCTCTTACTCAACAAGATTTTCATGAGTTCAATATGCACAAGTTGAAATTGCATTATGTAACCATGACCAATTACGATAACACATACGAAAATGTAAACGTAGTGTTTAAGGAAGATAACCTGCAAATGACTTTAGGTGAGGTATTGGAAAAGAACAAACTCACACAAATGCGCATTGCAGAGACAGAAAAATATCCGCACGTTACGTTCTTTTTCTCAGGAGGAAGAGAAGTGCCTTTTCAGAGAGAAGAACGATCAATGTGTCCCTCGCCCAAAGTGGCCACCTACGATTTACAACCCGAAATGAGCGCAGAAGATGTATGCAATGCCACGCTGGATGCTCTTAAGAAAGGGTTTGAGTTTGTAGTTGTGAATTTTGCCAACCCCGATATGGTGGGCCACACCGGTGATTTTAATGCAGTAATGAAAGCCATTAAAAAAGTGGATGATTGTTTGAAGCTCGTAGTGCATACTGCACAGGAGCAAGGCTACAGCGCATTGATAATTGCCGATCACGGGAATGCTGATTTTATGATTAATGATGACGGTACACCCAATACAGCACACACCACAAATCCGGTTTGGTGTATTTGTACCGATAAATCCAGAAAAGTTCACAACGGCATACTGGCAGATGTGGCTCCTTCCATTCTTGATTTGATGGGAGTGGTGCAGCCTGCTGAGATGACCGGTAAATCAATGCTCAGCTAAATGATTAATCGCATTATATTTTTCTCGGTAGCATTATCGCTCATAGGTTGCTCAGGCGAAAAGGCAGCTGATTTACCAAAGGCTTATTTTGATTTAGCTGCTTTTGCCGACAGTTCATTTTTAAATTTGGACACTGTCAACGTAAGGTTGGAAAAAACAGTTGAATTTAACGGACAAACAGAAACAATGCTCACACCGGCAGCTTTTTTGAAAGAGGATATGGAGATTGTGAAGCAAATGGATATCAACAAACCTTCCTGGAAAACATCGTTTACTGCTAGCACCAAACAAACTGAAGCCGGAGAGCAAACTACCTATTTAGCCATTGACGAAAAATTGCCTGTTAGACAAATGCGCATTACCCGATATTCAGGTACTGATAGGGTGAGGCAGATTTATGCTTTCAGAAAAAGCAAAAACCTCCTTTACGGAATTGAACAAGAAATTCACTGGCATTGTGATAGTGTTTTGGAGATAAACACAGTTCAGAATATTACTTTGCTTAAACCCAAACGCTACCATAGCATTATCAGGTTTATTGCAAAATAAATTACCTCAAATCTACTACCTGTACTCCGGGATATTTTTTCTTATCGAATACAAAGTAGCTTTTATCCAACTTAGGGTTAGCTGTTTGTTTCGTAACGTTGTAAGTATAGATGTTACCGTTTTTGTCGTAAATAACTGAACGTATAATCTGGCTGGCTGCTTTATCTACTGTTACTTTCACTTTGAAAAAAGTTTTCTTTTTGTCTTTGGGTGTGAGTTCCAGATTTTGTACCACTTTTCCCCCTTCGGTTTTTTCATCAATCAATCGGTATAAAAATCCTTTTTGATACATGGTGAAAATTTCAGATGGATTGATATCAGCATCTTTGGGTGAATAGTTATTAATAGATACCTCGTTTACTTCTTTGTTGTAGGTGTAAATGACTTTTCCGTCAGAAAAAATTTCTTGTCCGGCTATTTCCACCCTAAAGCTGGAACCGCTGGTGCTAATGGTACCGCTTTGGTTTTCCTTAATGTTGTCGGCTTTGTTTTCTATCGAGTAAGTGAATTTAGCCTGAAAGGTTTTATTGGCTTTGTATTTTTTGCTTACAGCATCCAGAATTTTCTCTGCCTTTTTATCATTTGTTTCTGCGGGACCTGACTGGGTTGTTTTTGACTGTTTGCGCTCTACACGTTTTTGTTGACGGGCTTGTTTCCCTTTAGGTTTAGGTTGCTGGCTAAAAGAAACCAAGAATGTGGATAGCAAAAAAGCGGATATAAAAAATCGTGTCATGTTCATTGTCAGGATGGATTGTCAATGTTTTTCAATAATTGTTCCAAAGCGTATTCATCAGGAATTAAAACTTCGCGTGCTTTGCTTCCTTCAAATGAGCCTACTATGCCGGCTTGTTCCAGTTGGTCTATCAACCGTCCGGCTCTGTTATACCCTAGTTTTAATCTTCTTTGTAAAAGTGAGGTAGAACCCTGCTGGTGCTGAACAATGATGCGTGCAGCTTCTTCAAATAATGCATCCCTGTCATTGGGGTCAAAATCTCCGCCACCACTATTTTCACTGCTCTCATCTTTTACTTCAGGCAAAATGTATGCATCCGGATAACCTCTTTGAGAGCCAATGTACTCCGCCACTTTGTCTACCTCAGGCGTATCAACAAAAGCACACTGCAACCGCACCAAATCATTGCCGTTGGAGTATAACATATCACCTTTACCAATAAGCTGATCTGCTCCGTTGGCATCCAAAATTGTGCGGGAGTCTATTTTCGATGAAACGCGGAAAGCCAGTCGGGCAGGGAAGTTCGCCTTAATGGTACCTGTAATAATATTTACTGATGGGCGCTGGGTGGCCAGTATAAGGTGAATACCAATTGCACGGGCCAGTTGAGCTAAACGTGCAATGGGATGTTCTACTTCTTTACCGGCTGTCATCATCAAATCGGCCAATTCGTCAATTACTACTACCACAAATGGTAAGAAGCGATGACCGTTGTTAGGGTTTAATCTTCGTTCAATAAATTTCGCATTGTACTCTTTGATGTTACGTACCTGAGCATCTTTGAGTAAATCGTACCGTGCATCCATTTCAATGCACAAGGAGTTGAGCGTATTGATTACTTTTTTAGTATCGGTTATAATGGCTTCTCCTTCACCGGGTAACTTTGCCAGAAAGTGACGTTCAATGGTTTTGTAAATACTAAGTTCCACTTTTTTCGGGTCAACCAGAACAAACTTTACCGATGAGGGATGTTTGCGGTACAGCAATGAAATCAACACGGTATTCAAACCAACTGATTTTCCCTGACCTGTAGCACCTGCCATTAGCAAGTGAGGCATTTTGGCTAAATCCACTACATACACTTCATTGGTAATGGTTCGTCCCAAAGCGATGGGCAGGTCCATATCAGCTTCCGTAAACTTAGGACTGGAAAGTACAGAGCGGATGGACACAACGGCTTTGTTGATATTAGGTACCTCAATACCAATGGTACCTTTGCCGGGCATAGGAGCAATTATGCGTATCCCTAAAGCTGCCAGACTCAATGCAATATCATCTTCCAGATTTTTGATTTTGGCAATACGCGTACCCTCAACAGGAATAATCTCATACAAGGTTACTGTGGGGCCCACTGTAGCCTGAATCTTTTTAATTTCAATGTTGTAGTTGCGAAGGGTTTCAATGATGAGGTTGGTTTTTTCTTTAAGCTCCTCATCACTTACCCGGCCTTTATTGTCGGGATATTCGGTAAGTAAATCTAATGTAGGGAATTTATAGCTGGACAGTTCCAGTGTGGGGTCATAGGGTTCATTCAACCCAATGTGTTCCAGACTATCTTCTGTTAGTGTTTCTTCTTCCTGTGCCAAGTTGTTTTGTACATTCAAAGTAATTTCACCGGTGTTGATGCTGCTGTTAATTTGTGCAGGTTGCTCAACAGGTTCAACTGTTTCCTCTTCTTCTTCGATAATGTTTTCAGTTATTTCAATCTCAGAAGGGGCTTCTTCTTTAGGTAAAATAATTTCAGGTGCAATATTAACTTTTGGCTGTTGTACGCTTACAGGCTTTGCTTCCTCGGCTTGTTTTACTACGAAAGCAATCTCTTCTTTTGTAGTTTCCTCTTCCCATGGCGGTTGTTCAGTATCGGTTTCAGAGAAGCTGTTGCCCTTTTTGCTGTTGTTTACAGGAACCGGTTCAGATATTTCTTCTTTTGTGCTTTCTTCTTCTAAAGCGACTTCTGTTTTTGATGCTTTCAGGTTCGCTTTCGGGAAATTAATATTGAATACCACAACCAGATATACCAACGCGTAAAACAGCAAAATGAAGAATGTACCTATGGTTCCCACTATGCCTTTGAGCCACATAAAACCTTGATGCCCAAATGCACCACCCAGTACTTCCCAGCTGTTGTTAAAAATGAAACCAAATGTTACTGAAAGCCAAATGAGAATAAAAAAGGTGTGTTGAAGTATACGTTTAACCGGTAGCAGTTGTGTTTGAAACAAAGTATTGAAACCAGAAACAAAAAACAGCAATACAAAAGCAAAAGAGGCTAATCCGAATCCCTTGTAAATAAAGAGGTGAGCCACCATAGCCCCCAACATGCCCAACCAGTTGTCAGCTGCATCCGGGTTGATGGTGAAAAAATCACGTACACCCATTCCCGTTACCAGACTCTGGTCAGTTTTCCACGAAAACAGATACGATAAAAAAGCTACAAAAAAGTAGATTGAAAGCAGCAGGGAAAACAGCCCCCATATTTTAATCAGTCGCTCATCTTTCAAAAAAGCAACAGTTTTATTGCTCCCGGGCTTTGGTGCGGGGGCAGGAGGGACGGCACTTTTCATTTCAGGTTCTTCTGAAATGTAGGCATTCTCCTTGTTTTCGTGGTTTGATTTTTTAGCCATCAATATGCATAAGGCAGCACAACAAAATTAACCTTCACAGCATCAATAACAGGGAGAAGTTACCCACCTCTGTTTACTTTGCTGGGCAGGTAAAATTACCTTTTTCGGGCTTCAATAATTTCACTGATTAATGCTGGCCCCTCATAGATAAATCCGCTATACACCTGCAGCAGTTGAGCACCTGCTTTGAACTTGCGCTGGGCCGATGATCCATCATGAATTCCACCTACGCCTATAATGGGTATGCTGCCTTTACTTTGCTGATGCAGGTAAGCAATAACTTCTGTTGAAATTTCCTCTACGGGTTCTCCGCTTAAACCTCCGGCACCAATCTTTTCAATTTCGCCTGCAGCAGTTTTTAAGCCCTTGCGCCCAATTGTGGTGTTGGTGGCCACAAGGCCATCAAGCTGTATAGTTTTAACAATCTCTATGATGTCATCTAGTTGGGAGTGAGTTAAATCAGGAGCAATTTTCAACAAAACAGGTTTTTTGATTTTACCATTTTCTACGTATTGTTTCCTGATGTCAAGAAGATGCTGTAACAGCTTTTGTAAAGGTTCTTTTTCCTGTAATTCCCTTAGTCCGGGTGTGTTGGGTGAACTTACATTTACCACAAAATAATCTACATAGTCGTACAGCTTAGTAAAGCAAATTTCATAATCTTTAACCGCATCTTCATTCGGTGTGCTTTTGTTTTTGCCTATGTTGCCTCCAATGATAATTCCTTCAGGTCTGTTCTTTAATCGCCCGACCATAGGGTCAACTCCCAGGTTGTTAAAGCCCATGCGGTTAATAATACCTTTGTCAGAAATTAAGCGGAATAAGCGTGGTTGTTCATTGCCGGGTTGTGGCAGCGGTGTAACTGTACCCACTTCAATAAAGCCAAAACCCATCGCAGCAAATTCATGAATGTACCTGGCGTCTTTGTCAAAACCGGCAGCCAAACCAACGCAGTTTTTAAACTTTAGCCCCAGAAATTCTACCGGAGCCTCATTTTTTCGTATCCCTACCAAAACTTTTATCAACCGATTGAGTAGCGGAATTTTTAACGTAAACCTGAAAATGTCGAGAGATAAATAGTGTGCCCGCTCGGGGTTAAACAGAAAAAGAAACCTCAGAATTAACTTATACATTGCCGGCAAAATTGCATCAGCTACACCACATTACCTATCGGGAAATTAAAAAGTTATTAAATCGTTTATGCTCCGGCAAAACCTTTTTAGTACGCAGGAGTTTCTTTGTCATAGCAACAGTTTTCCACAGTTTAGAATGATTATAAATACAACAACCTAATTTATGTCATTAGCTATACTGCTAACAATTTTTAAATTCGCCCCGATTTATAACCCATCGTAAAATGAACTGGATTATCAAAACTTTTCAATCTTCCATTGGTCAGAAGGTAATTATGGGACTCACCGGCATATTTTTATGTACTTTTTTGGTGGTTCACGTTTCAGGAAACTTTCAACTTTTCAAATCAGACCAAGGATTAGCTTTTAACGAATACACCGTATTTATGACCACCAATCCGCTTATCAAGGTGGTATCTTACCTACTGTATGCGTCAATCATTTTTCACGCAATAAAGGGATTGCACCTGGCATACAAAAACACGCAGGCCCGTCCGGTGAAGTATGCGGTAACTAACGGAAAGGCCAACAGTCATTGGACCTCACGTAACATGGGCATTTTAGGAACCATCATTTTGGTTTTTATAGTGGTGCACATGGGCGATTTCTGGTTTGAATACAAATTCGGGAAAGTACCGTATGTAGAATACCGTGAGAATATTATTACCGGAGATGTGACACGTGCCGACTATGGCAAAGAGTTACACGGTAAAAAACAAGAGTACATAGAAGGCAATGACCGTGTAGTGATTTTGAAAGATCTTTACCTTGAAGTGAGTGAGGAGTTTAAAGAATTGCCTTTGGTATTGCTCTACATCTTGTCTATGGCAGCAATTGCCTTTCATTTGTACCATGGCTTTAAGAGTGCATTCCAAACTTTGGGCGTAAACCACCCCAAATACAATGGTATTATTCAATTTATTGGAATATGGGTATTCTCAATTCTTATACCGTTGAGTTTTGCTGCCATGCCGCTTTATTTTTATTTTGTCAAGTAACTTAGATTGTAGTAGATAATATGACTTCACCCAAATTAGATGCTAAAATACCCGAGGGAGGATTAGAGCAAAAATGGACCAAATACCGCTCAACAGTTCCTCTGGTAAACCCTGCCAACAAACGCAGCATTGAAATCATCATTGTCGGTTCCGGATTAGCCGGAGCATCAGCAGCGGCTTCATTGGCTGAGCTGGGTTACAAGGTAAAGGTGTTCTGCTTTCAGGATTCTGCCCGCAGAGCACATAGTATTGCTGCTCAGGGAGGTATTAATGCCGCCAAAAACTATCAGAATGACGGAGACTCAACTTTCCGTTTATTTTATGATACCATCAAAGGTGGCGATTACCGTGCTCGTGAAGGAAACGTTTACCGTTTAGCTGAAGTAAGTGCAAATATCATTGACCAGTGTGTAGCGCAAGGTGTGCCTTTTGCCCGGGAGTACGGGGGAATGTTAGATAACCGTTCTTTTGGCGGTACCCAGGTAAAACGTACTTTCTATGCTGCAGGTCAAACAGGTCAGCAGTTATTGTTAGGCGCATACAGCGCTTTACAACGTCAGGTAGGTTTGGGGCAGGTTGAAATGCTTACCCGACATGAGATGTTGGATATTGTAAATATTGATGGCAAGTGCCGTGGTATTATAGCCCGCAATTTGGTTACAGGTAAACTGGAGCGCCATTTCGGTCACGCAGTATTATTATGTTCAGGTGGGTACGGAAACGTATTCTACCTATCAACCAATGCCATGGGTTCTAACGTAACGGCTGCCTGGAAAGCGCACAAACGTGGTGCATTTATGGGTAATCCTTGTTTTACGCAAATTCACCCTACTTGTATTCCTGTCTCGGGTGATCACCAGTCAAAATTAACCCTGATGAGTGAATCGTTACGTAACGATGGACGTATTTGGGTACCCAAAAGAAAAGAAGATGCTGAAGCCATACGTGCGGGCAAATTGAACCCTAACGCAATTAAAGAAGAAGACAGAGATTATTATCTGGAAAGACGTTACCCGGCTTTTGGTAACCTGGTTCCCCGTGATGTGGCTTCGCGTGCAGCGAAGGAGCGTTGCGATGCAGGATATGGTGTAAACCAAACCGGTGAAGCCGTTTACCTTGATTTTGCTTTTAACACCAAATATAAATACGGTAAAAAAGAAGCTACCAAAAAAGGTATTCAAAATCCCACTGAGGAACAATTAACTGAACTGGGAAGAGCAGTAGTAAAAGAGCAATACGGTAACCTGTTTGATATGTATCAGCAGATTACTGGTGTTAATCCGTATGAAAATCCCATGATGATTTATCCGGCAGTGCACTACACTATGGGAGGTTTGTGGGTTGATTACAATCTGATGACTACTGTTCCGGGTCTTTACGCTTTGGGCGAGGCCAATTTCTCCGACCACGGAGCCAATCGTTTAGGAGCATCAGCATTAATGCAAGGCTTGGCTGACGGATATTTTGTTATACCTTATACTATAGGGTCATATTTAAGCAAAGAAATAAGCACAAAACCTATTTCTACTGATCATGAAGCATTTGTTGAGGCAGAGAAAAATGTTCAGGAACAAATCAATAAGCTGTTTTCTGTAAAAGGAGATAAGTCGGTTGATTATTTCCACAAACGTTTAGGCAAGATAATGTGGGATAAATGTGGCATGGCCCGAAATGCTGAGGGATTAAAACAAGCTATATCTGAAATTCAGGTGCTTCGTGAAGAGTTTTGGAAAAATGTGCGTGTTACAGGCGAAGCAAACGAGTTTAATCCCGAGTTGGAAAAAGCATGCCGCGTGGCAGATTTTCTGGAGTTGGGTGAACTTATGTGCAAAGATGCTCTGGAGCGTAATGAGAGTTGCGGAGGTCACTTCCGCGAAGAGTACCAGACAGAAGAAGGGGAAGCTTTGCGCGATGATGATAAATATGCCTATGTAGCAGCATGGGAATTCAAAGGTGTGGGCAATTGGGACATGCACAAAGAAGACCTGAAGTTTGAGAATATTAAAATAGCACAACGCAGTTATAAATAAGTAATCAGTTAATATGGTTGATGGGGTAGTTTTTCCCGTCAATCTGAAACATATCAACCAATAACTTAAAAGATGAGCGGAAACATGAATATCACACTGAAAGTGTGGAGACAAAAAAACACCAACGAGAAAGGCCGTTTTGAAACGTATAAAGTAGAAGGCGTTTCTCCTGATATGTCATTTCTGGAAATGTTTGACGTATTAAATGAGCGTTTGGTTTCAGAAGGCAAAGAAACTCCGGTGGCATTTGACCATGATTGCCGTGAGGGTATTTGTGGTATGTGCAGCATGTACATCAATGGCAGGCCACACGGTCCTAACTATGGTGTTACTACCTGCCAGTTGCACATGCGCTCCTTTAAAGATGGTGATACCATTGTTGTAGAACCATGGAGAGCAGCAGCTTTCCCGGTTATAAAAGATTTGGCCGTTGATCGTTCTTCATTCGACCGTATCATATCAGCGGGTGGCTATGTGTCTATTAATACAGGTAATGCACAAGATGCCAATTCTACCCCAATAGGAAAAGAAATTGCAGACGAAGCTTTTGAAGCAGCAACCTGTATAGGATGTGGCGCTTGTGTAGCCGCTTGCAAAAATTCTTCAGCCATGTTGTTTGTGGGAGCAAAAGTATCTCAATTTGCATTACTCCCTCAGGGACAGCCTGAAAGACGCCAAAGGGCTATAGCCATGGTGAACCAGATGGATGCTGAAGGTTTTGGTGCTTGTACAAACACAGGAGCCTGCTCTGCTGAATGCCCTAAAGAGATTCCATTAACAGTAATTGCCCGCTTGAATAGAGAATTTATTGCGGCTGAGTTGGTTTCAAAAGACTAGTATTCAATATATTATAACGCATTTTTTAAAAATCCCGCCATTCAGGCGGGATTTTTTTTGCTTTATGAAATCCATAGTTCATTGTTTTTCGTTCGTTTATTAGTTGAATGCTTATTATTTTTAGATGAATACTTAAAATAATCAGATGAATTATTTGGAATTATAAATATTTGTTATATTTGTTCAGCAATTAAGTAATAAATGAGACATTTTAATATTAAATATACCTACTTCAGTCCTAGCCAAACCGGTGATTATACCGCCTGTAGTGTTTTGCAAATTGATAGGGGTGTTGACAGGCTAATCTCATTTAAAGGTTGTGTTGATTCCCTGAAACAAGTCACCTCATCGCCTTTCGTTCGGATTTTCTCTTCTCTTTTTTCCACAGGAATGGCTGTTTTGAGCAATCGGGTATATTTTTTTCTCTTCTTTTTCGGTTTTGCACATCCCTTTTTGTTGATAATAGGTTTTCTGTATAGTGGAATCCGAAAAAAGCTACAAATGAACATCTTCAAGTGTGGAGAACTGAACTTGTGCGGGTATGGCCTACGATAACTTTGTACTCCTTTAACCTAAATAAAGCAGCATATGAAAAAATTTAACCAGCCCTTTAAAAGACCAAGCAGCTCACCTGTTGCCTGGGAGGTAAATTCCTTTTTGATGATTATTGTCTCTATTGCTTTTCCGTTTTTAATAAATAAAAGACCTGTATTTCAATTTATTAAAACTAAGCGTACTATAGGTGTTGGTAATTTTCGTTTTAAATCAAAGTCTCACGTATTCTTTTTTCTGGTATTGAGTTTTCTTTCGTTAACCCTATCAGCTCAGGAAATTTCGGCTACAAACACTGCGGTAGCTGAAAAGAATAAAATGTACGGGGCTTCTGCTAATAGCTTTCAGGCAACTGCTTTTACTTCTTTGTCATTTCCGGAGGGTAACAAACTGGAGTGGTTTCCTGTAGTGAATACTAAAAAAGAATTTGAAGTACAGCGCAGGCTGGAGAATGAAACAGATTTTTCTACAATAGATGTTGTAGAGGGCAAAGGAAATGCTTCAGCTTCGGTTGCTTACAGCTATTTTGATACGGATGTTAGCGGTGCGGCCTACTATAGACTTAAATCGGTTGATGATGCAGGGATACATTATTCATCAGTAGTTTACGCTAATCGTAAAAGTGTCACTTTACCTATAAATGTCGTGTTGTACCCTAATCCGGTAAATACGAGTTCGCTTCAGTTGGATTTCAAGGAGGCTATTGCAGGTAAAGTAGATATTAAGCTGTTTAACCTTTCAGGAAAACAAATGCCTGTTGGTGTTCAGCAATCAAATGATTTTCTCTGTAGCATTAATGTTACAGAAATTCTAAAAGGTGCCTATACCGTTCAGGTTAAGCAAGGAAAACGCATTTACAAACAACGTATCATGATCAAATAGATACAACCTAAAAATAAAAACCAAAAAACACTAAAATCAAATAGTATGAAACACAAAATTGTACTTTCGTTAATTTCAGCCATGTTGCTTATCTCTGGGAAGATGAGCTTTGCTGCCACTAAAACTTCAACCGGAACAGGCAATTGGACCTCAGGCTCCAGTTGGTCTCCCAGCGGTCAACCGGCTGCCGGAGATGTGGTTAACATTCAAACAGGGCACGTAATCACAGTTAGCACGAATGTAAATTTATCTTCAGGTAGTGCAACCAATGTTAATGTAAGCGGAAATCTGCAGTTTGACGGAGGAGGAGCAAAGCTCAGGCTTAGCAGCGGATCAGCTGTTTCGATTGCCAGTGGAGGATTGTTATCATCAACAGGTGGATCAGGATCTTCCAGCCAGCAATTGCAAATGGGCACCACAGCAGTATGGGGTGGCACAATGGGTAATTTTACAGGCCCAAGGGTTGTTGATGAAGTTTCTCCGCTACCGGTAAAATGGTTGACAATAAATGCTGTCCGTACTTCACAAAATGAAATCACCATCAGTTGGTCAACATCGGCAGAGTTGTCTAACTCACATTTTGAAATAGAGCGCACTACAAACGGGGTTAATTTTATCTCATTGCACAAATTGACTGGTCAGGGTACTACACAAAAGATAACTGAGTATAGTTGGGTAGATGAAACTGCGCCACAAGGAATGGTATATTATAGATTAAAGCAGGTAGATTTTAACGGAGACTTTGAATACAGCAACATTATGGTGGTTACGCCCGCAGTAAGCAATGTTGAAGGTATTACAGTAACTGCGTTTCCTAATCCTGTAACAGAGGAACTGAGTATAGATTTTTCGGCTGAAGCACCTCAGCAAATGGATGTTACATTTGTTGACCTTTTCGGGAATGAGGTGAAAAAGATTGTAATTGAAAAAGGCAGACAATCAGCCAGGCTGGATGTAAGAGGCCTGAAAAAGGGGTATTATTTTCTGATTATTCGTACCTCAGATATACAAAAATCGCAACGGGTTTTAGTCAATTAAATATATAACAGAGCTTAAGTTATAAGGCCGCCCAACTTGTTCGGGCGGCCTTTTTTATTGTGTTCATGCAACTTGTGTGGCTGAATTTTTGTTATTAAAGAACAAATGATTTCATCTGATTGTATTCCTCAGTATATTCGTAAGGTTTGAACAGGATATTAATAATACTGCTACTGTCTATCTCCGGCATCAATGTGTTTGCTTCACATTACAAGGCGGGTGAAATAACTTATAGACTCATTTCAGGCCTTACTTACGAGGTTACCCTTATAACATATACTGAAAACCAGAACCCTCCGGAGGCGCCATTGGCCGACAGACCTCAGGTGGATATTTATTGGGGTGATGGGTCATCATCAACCGTTAGCCGCCTTTCGAGAGCAGATTTGCCTAATACCACCTGGAAGAGCACTTATGTTGCCAGACATACCTACGGAGGGCCAGGCATTTTTAAAGTTTTTTTTATTGATCCGAACCGTATCGGTGGAATCAATAATATGGATAACTCCTACCTGACCCCGTTTTATGTAGAGTGCTATATAAAAATCAATCCTTTTTTCGGAGTAAACAGTTCACCGGTTCTTCTTTTACCTCCTATTGATTTTGCCTGTGTGGGTAAAACATTTATTCATAACCCCGGGGCATATGATCCGGACGGGGACAGTTTGGTGTTTACGATTGTACCACCCAAGCAAGGCCCTACTATGGATGTATTTGGTTTTAACATACCACAAAGTTCCGTTAAGTTTACTATAGACAGGTCTAACGGAGAACTGGTTTGGGAGAATCCGTTGAATGCAGGTATTTATAACATTGCCATTTTGATTCAGGAGTTCAGAAACGGTGTAGAAGTAGGTTACATCATTCGGGATATGCAGATTACGGTGAGCATCTGTTTAAATGATCCACCCGTAATAGATAACATTATCGATACCTGTGTTGAAGTAGGAACACAACTGGTTATTCCGGTGAAAGCAAAAGATGTAAACAGAGATTTTATCAGGTTAACAGCATTTGGTGCACCGTTCAGTATTGCCGGTAATAAAGCACAATTTACTCCACCGGCTCAGGTAGCTAGAGACAGTGTGAAATCAACATTCATCTGGACACCCTCGTGTGAGCATATCAGACGTTTTCCTTTTCAGATAGTTTTTAAAGCGGAAGACCAAAGAACACTTCCGGAAGTGAACCTGGTTGATTTGGAATATTTTAATGTGAAAGTGGTGGCCCCTTCACCCAAGAGCCCAACTATTAAACAATTTGAAGACGGCTTTATTCTGAACTGGAATCGTGATACCTGCAGAACAGCAGTTGGATATTATATTTATCGCAGAATAGACAGCTCTAAATGGACGCCTTCAAATTGCGAAACGGGAGTCCCTTCATATACAGGATTTGAATTGTACGATACCATTATCGGAAATGAGAATACGCAATACTACGATAATGAAAAAGGACTGGGTCTTGCTCCGGGTACGCGTTACTGTTACCGCATTGTAGCAATTTATTCTCCTCGCGGAGGAAATGGAGAACCCATATACAGCGCGCTTACGGAGAGTTATTCCAGCATAGAAATATGTAATGAACTTATTAAAGACCGTCCGGTAATTACGAATGTAAGTATACTGAAAACAGACAATGTCTCCGGTAGAATATTTCTGGGTTGGTCTAAGCCAGATAAAATGGATTCAGTGAACTACCCCGGTCCTTACAAATATGTGATTTATCGCTCAGAAGGTTTTGACGGAAGTAATCTGGTGCCTGTGGATTCACTCACAGGTAATTCATTCGCACTGTTTAATGACTCCAGTTATGTTGATTCATCGGCTAATCTGAATACGTTGACAAAAGCACATTCTTATGTGATTGAATTTTATAGTGATTCGCTTGGACTGAAGCGTCAATACATAGGCAAGAGCCGACCAGCTTCTTCTGTTTTTCTGATACCCGTGCCTGATGATGAGGCACTCAATCTGGGTTGGTACACCAAGGTGCAATGGAAAAATAACCGTTACGTTATTTACAGGTGGAACAACAGTGCCAACCAGTACGATTCTATAGGGCAAACAACAGTTCCGTACTACCGTGATGCAGGTTTGATTAACGGAAACAGCTATAAATATTACATTAAATCTGTTGGTCAGTTTTATGTACCAGGTTATGTGTTTCCGGTAATTAATTTTTCACAAGAAGCTATTGGTATCCCTAACGACACTACTGCACCATGTCCGCCTAACCCGCTTGCTGAAACCGAGTGCACGTTATTCAGAAATAAATTGAGCTGGAACAACCCTAACAATACCTGTGCTAAAGATGTGATAGGATACAAAGTGTATTTCAAATCAATTCTGGATACGGGATTTGTTTTACTGGCAACAATAAACTCAGCAACAGATACTACATACAATGATTCCAGAGATTTTCTCAAACAATCTGTTGCCGGATGTTACCGGGTAACGTCAATTGATTCATTTAATAACGAAAGTATACGCAGCTATGCTACTTGTGTTGACAATTGTCCGGAATACAAATTGCCCAATGTGTTTACACCCGGCAAGGCTGATAATTTGAACGATTATTTTGGTCCGTTCCCGTATCGTTTTGTTCAAAAGGTGAACATGCAGATTTATAACCGTTGGGGGCAGCTTATATTCAAAACCAATGACCCCGATATTTTGTGGTACGGTAAAGAGATGAATTCAGGCAAGGATGTAACTGACGGAGTATATTTTTATGTTTGTGAAGTATATGAATATCGGTTAGAAGGTATCACTAAACGGGTATTAAAGGGTAATATTCAATTAATCAGGTAATGTTTACAGGTATTATAGAGCAGAAAGCAAAGGTGATTGCATTAAAGAAAGAATCCGGGAATTTGCATATCACGTTTTCAAGCAACCTTACTGATGAACTAAAAATTGACCAAAGTGTGGCGCACAATGGTGTTTGTCTTACAGTGGTGAATATTGCTGAAACGGAATACACAGTAACCGCTATTGAGGAAACGCTGTTAAAAACCAATTTGGGAGATTTGAAGATAGCTGACGAAGTGAATATAGAACGTTGTATGCCTGCCAATGGCCGCTTTGATGGTCATATAGTGCAGGGCCATGTGGATACTACAGCCACTTGCAAAGAGGTACGGGAAACAAATGGCAGTTGGTATTTTTCATTTAATTATGAGCCAAAAGAAAAGCACCATGTTACCGTAGAAAAAGGCTCAGTTTGTATTAATGGCGTAAGTCTTACTGTTGTTGAATCCGGTATCGGCTATTTCTCAGTAGCCATCATTCCTTATACATTTGAACACACCAACTTTAAACACCTCAGGGTGGGAGATAAGGTGAATCTGGAATTTGATATTATTGGTAAGTATGTTGCCCGAATGTTGCAACAAAGCCATCTGATCTAGATTCTTTTCATTACCTGCTTCAGTGCTTCCTTGTCACTGGTTTTAGGTAACCATTCTTTCCAACTCATTTTATTCTCTTTATTGAAACGGTAGAATAGAAAGATACAGTTGGTAAGGTGAGAGGCGTTCATTGCCCAGGCTGCACCCATTACTCCCCATTCAGGAATGAATAATAAACAAAATACAATGGTCACAATTAAACCGGTAACAGAGGCCTGTGAACTGATGTTGTGCCTGCCTGTTCCTGAAAAATAGGAGGCCAGAATAGTGTATGCACTCAAACAAAGAATGCTGATGCTGATTAAACCGATAATATTACTGATGCCGGAAAAATCTTCTCCTAATAAATAGGTATAAAGGGATTCAGGAAGTAAAATCAATATTAAGGTGAGTACAGCGGTGCCGGCAACACTTATTTTCAAAAGACTAACTGCCATTACTGCTGATGCTTGTTTGTCTTGTTCATTTACCGTTCGCGCATATTGCAGCGTTGATAAACTCTTGCTGTATACCCATACCGATTCAGCAATGGAGACTCCTGTGGAGAACATGCCCAATGCACTTATGCCTTTCATGGCCTCTAAACAATAATAACTGAAACGGTAATTCATCAGTTGAGCCAGGTTGGCCACCTGCGACCAGCCACCGTGAAACAAAAACTTCTTGCCTATTTCTGTAACTCCGGCTGAAGGCAATTCAGGTAGGCGTTGTAAAAAAATAAAGCTGATAAAGTACACCAACATAAAACTGTAAAAACCTCCTGTAGCATATAAGGCTATAGCTTGTGTGTAGTGCTCCTGATTTTGAGTACCGAAGTACCAAACATAAGTCAGTAAAGTAAGAGGTTGTAGAACACTCACCAAATTATAGGCATGCACCCGTTGAAAGGCAAGCAGTAAACTCTGCTGGTTACTAAACAACGCTGCGGGTAAAGCAAACATCAATAACAATGTTTCTGTTCCGGGGTGTATGAGATGAAATTTTTGCAGCAGCCACATCATGGTATAATTGACTACAATACACCACAGTGTTGAGATAAGCCATAGCTGGCTGAAACGATAACGGGGAGCAAGGTAGGTGAGCGCACCACCACCTGCAATACCTGATAAAATTTGAATGATAGTAGCACTTAGCACCAGCAGACTGATTTCTCCGCGCCCTTCTGCACCGAAGAGTTTTGCTGTAATCAGTACAATGGCAAAGTTGAGTACAGCCGTTAAAATGCGGTTGGCAAATGTTCCTATAATGCGCAAAGCCATAGAGCGAATGTACGCATTAAGAATGTAAAACTTTTTGGTACTGCGCCATCAGTTGTTTACCTACTGCTTCAAAACTAAACTGATGGGCGATGAGTTGGTGCTGTGTTGCTGTATCTGTTTGTTTGGGATACGTGATAGCCTCCAGCATAGCTTTTTGCAAGGCATCTGTATCGTCTATGTTAATCAGCCAGCCATTCTCTGATGTTACCAGTTGAGCGGCAATACCTGTCGGGGTGCTTATAACCGACAGCCCGCAACTCATAGCTTCTGCCAAAACAATACAAAAAGTTTCGTAGTTGCTGTTCGATATGAGTACATCGTTTTGCCGGTAAATTTCAGCTAAAGCCTCACCCTCCAAAATCCCTGTGAAAGTACAGAAGGCAGAAAGGTTAAGCTCTTGCACTTTCTGTTCTATGTGTTTTTTGTCTTTCCCTTCACCAACAAAAGTGATGTGAAAATCACGCTTTCCTGAAGAAACTAATCCGTAAGCAGCATGTAGTACACTGGTCAGGTTTTTTGATTTTTCATCAAAGCAGGTAACACTTAAAAATCGTGTTTTTTTGCTGCTGGTTTTGTGACCGGCAGGAACAAAACGATTCGTGTCAACTACATTGGGAATGATGTGGTAGTTTGAATTCGTTAATCCGTGGGTGAGCATAGCGCTTTTCAATACTTCACTCACCGGGTAAACGGCACTTGCTTCAGCAACAAACTTTCGGGTATATTTTTGTCTTGTCTTACCCTGATAGCTTGCTGCATTTTGCGGGAAATACCTTGACCAATGTTCGGATATGACGTAGGGAATCTGTTTGGTTTTTTTGAGTTGATGCGCCAGCCATCCGGCACGGGTTAAAATGTGTACATGACACAAGTCGGGTGTTCCCCATTTTTTCTCTACCTGTGTGAAGGCGTATTTAGCGGCCCATTTATAATTGAGCAGGTTGATGAGTTTTCCTATTACCGGAAAACTAACTTGTTTGAGGTAAATGCGGTAAATAAAAATGCCGTTTTCAGTTGTACTCTCTATTAAATGCCGCGGAACTTCAGGCTGCTGAACAATTTGTAAAACGGCTACATCTGCATAAGGTAAAATGCACTGTGCATGTTGTTGTACAAACAGCCCCGCCATGCGGTCATACTTGTGCGGATACCAGGCCGGTAAGAATAATACTTTGGGTTTAAGGGCCGTTGACATACTATAAAAACCACCAGAATCATGCGTAAACAGGACTCTGATGGCTTTGTGCGAAGGGTTTACTTTTTTAGTTCAGCGAAGTACTTAAAGAAGTACGGAATGGTTTCTATGCCTTTGTAATAGTTGACAATACCGTAGTGCTCATTAGGCGAGTGCAGAGCATCGCTGTCTAATCCAAAACCCATCAGTACTGATTTTAGTCCGAGTACACTTTCAAATAAAGCTACAATAGGAATACTTCCTCCGCCACGTGTGGGGATAGGTTTTTTGCCAAAGGTTGTTTCCATCGCTTTTGCTGCGGCCAGGTAAGCAGGTGAGTCGGTTGGTGTTACTACGGGCTCGCCACCGTGGTGAGGCCGTACTTCTACTTTAATGCCTTTGGGGGCTATGCTTTCAAAATGTTTTTTAAATAAGTCGGTGATTTCATCTGTAGTTTGGTTGGGCACTAAACGCATAGAAATTTTTGCGAATGCTTTGGAAGGTAAAACAGTTTTTGAACCTTCTCCGGTGTAACCACCCCAAATACCATTGCAATCTAAAGTCGGACGAATGCCGGTGCGTTCCAATACGGTATAGCCTTTTTCGCCCCACACATCAGTTATTTCCAAATCTTTTTTATATTCTTCAATGTCGAAAGGTGCTTTGTTTAACTCCGTACGTTCAGCGGTTGAAAGTTCTTGCACTTTTTCATAAAAGCCGGGAATGGTAATGTGGTTGTTTTCATCGTGCATGGAGGCAATCATTTTTGCCAGAATGTTGATGGGGTTAGCAACTGCACCGCCATAAACACCACTGTGTAAATCGCGGTTAGGGCCGGTTACTTCGACTTCAACATAACTTAAACCACGCAAGCCGGTGTCTATAGAAGGTACATCATTAGCAATCATTGAGGTATCAGAAATCAATACCACATCAGCCTTTAAGCGCTCCACATTTTCTTTACAGAAAGTGCCTAAGTTGGAACTTCCTACTTCTTCTTCACCTTCAATCATGAACTTTACATTACAAGCCAAAGAGTTGGTTTGCATCATGGTTTCAAATGCTTTCACGTGCATGTAAAACTGTCCTTTATCATCAGCTGAACCTCGCGCGAAAATGGCACCTTCAGGGTGAACAGCTGTCTTTTTAATGGTAGGTTCAAAAGGTGGTGTGTGCCACAAATCCAAAGGAACTGCAGGTTGTACATCGTAGTGACCGTAAACCAACACCGTGGGCAATTGAGGGTCAATCATTTTTTCACCGTATACAATAGGGTGGCCGGCAGTTGGGCAAACCTCTACTTTATCAGCACCTGCCGCTATAAGTTTTTCTTTTACATATTCGGCTGCTTGTGCTACGTCACCTTTATAGGCTGAATCTGCGCTGATGGAAGGGATGCGCAGCAATTCAAATAATTCATTTAAGAAACGGTCTTTGTTTTGAGCTAAAAATTCTTGTTGTGTCATGGTAACTTGCTTTTCGGGCAAAGTTAGGGGAGGATGTCATGAAAACAAGTGACTATTGAAAGCTTTATTCAGCCTTAAGCCAGCGGTATTTCATTACCAGTTCGTGTGCTGTCATAGCCATTATGTTGGGAGATGTTGTGGCCATATCGTAGCTGTAGGCCAGTATTTGCACAATTATTAATGGTGAAATTCCTAATTATATTTATAGGGGTTGTTCCTAGAAGTAAATCATCGTAAATCAAAACCTACATCTGTTTTATTGATTCTCGAGTTTAACCATTTGTAATTAAATATCAAGCAGTTTGTGTGTTGATATTTAACCCCGAAATGCCCGTGTACTTTACCTAATTTCGCACCAATGAAGCACCACGAACTCGATTACATTTCTTTACTTAATGAACCTCAACGGGAGGCGGTTTTACATACGGAAGGTCCGGTGATGATTATAGCGGGTGCAGGCTCCGGTAAAACCCGTGTGCTTACATACCGTATTGCCCATTTGCTGCGTAACGGGGTGGATGCTTTTAATATTCTCTCTCTCACCTTTACCAACAAAGCCGCCCGTGAAATGCGGGAACGAATTGAGAAAGTAGTAGGGCATGAGGCACGTAACATTTGGATGGGAACTTTTCACTCCATTTTTGCCCGCATATTGCGTACTGAGTCAGAGAAGCTGGGGTATCCGAGAAACTTTACTATTTACGATACAGATGATGCAAAAAGCTTAATCAAAAGTATTGTGTCTGAAATGAAACTGGACGAGAAAATATACAAGCCGAATATTGTACTCGGCCGTATTTCAAATGCCAAAAATAACCTGATTAACGCCCGTGGTTATTTTGAAGATTCCGCATTAACTGAAGCGGATGCTGCTTCGGGTCGCCCCAAGATTGCTGATATTTACCTCGTTTATCAGGACCGTTGTTTTAAAGCAGGTGCCATGGATTTTGATGACCTGCTGATGAAAACCTATGAGTTGCTTCACCGCCATGCTGATGTGCTCAATAAATACCAACACCAGTTTCGTTACATTATGGTGGATGAGTTTCAGGATACCAACCATTGCCAATACATGATTGTACGTAAGCTGGCCGCAGCTTTTCAAAACGTGTGTGTGGTAGGTGATGATGCGCAAAGTATTTATGCTTTCCGCGGAGCAACCATCAAAAATATTCTTGACTTCAACAAGGACTACCCCGATTTGCAGGTGTTCAAACTGGAGCAAAATTACCGCAGTACACAAACTATTGTGGAAGCTTCCAGCAGCATCATCAGCAAAAACCGTGATCAACTCAAGAAACAAGTGTTTACGGAGAATGTACCGGGGAGTAAGATAAGTGTGTTCAAAGCCATCAACGACAATGAAGAAGGGCGCATGGTGGCTTCTTCCATTTTTGAAGAAAAAATGCGGGAACACAAATCCAATGCTGATTTTGCAATTCTTTACCGAACCAATGCCCAATCACGTGCACTTGAAGAAGCCTTGCGCAAATTGAATATTCCGTATCGCATATACGGAGGTTTATCTTTTTACCACCGCAAAGAGATTAAAGATTTACTGGCCTATTTCAGGTTAGCCATTAACCAGCAAGATGAGGAAGCATTGAAACGTGTGATTAACTATCCTGCGCGTGGTATTGGTAAAACCAGCATTGATAAGTTGATTGTGCTGTCGGCACACCACAATACCTCCATGTGGACCATCCTCGAAAATGCCGAAAGTTTCGCAGCCGATTTAAAAGCAGCATTACGTCCGCTTACTGAATTCAGAACCATGATTCAGAGTTTTGCTGTGCAGGCTCAAAACAACAATGCGTTTGATGTGGCGTTGAATATTGCCAAATCATCTACATTACTTAAGTCATTGCACGAAGACAAAACTGTAGAAGGAATTGCACGATATGAAAACCTGCAGGAATTACTCAACGGTATCAAAGAGTTTAGCGTAGAAGAACCGGTGGAAGGAGAGGTGAACTTTCTGGCCCGTACTCTGGATAACTACATGCAGGACATTGCCCTTTTAACCGACTCGGATAAGGTAGATGACACCGACAATGATAAAGTAAAACTGATGACCATTCATGCGTCAAAAGGGTTGGAGTTTCCATACGTGTACATTGTTGGATTGGAAGAAAATCTTTTCCCCTCCCAACTTTCGGTTAACAGCCGTCAGGAGTTGGAAGAAGAACGCAGGTTGTTTTATGTGGCCATGACACGTGCCATGGATAAACTTACCCTGGCCTATGCCACCAGTCGCTTTAAATTCGGTACGTTAAATCCGGCTGAGCCCAGTCGTTTTTTGTTTGAGATTGATCCGCAGTTTTTACAAATGGAGCGCTTGTTTGCTTCAGGAAATCAGCAGGCCTCGCGCGATTTATCCGGTTTTGAAGATAGGGTGGCAGGAAAAAAAACATCACTCTCCGGCTTAAACGTAAAAAAACTTCCGGGCAATTTTACCAGTTTGCCCAAAGCCTTTGCTAAACCTACTCCACAGCCCGTTGATAACGATTTTATCCCCGATGATACCCGTAATCTCACGGAAGGAGCGAAAGTACTGCACCAGCGCTTTGGGAAAGGAGAGGTGATTAAACTGGAAGGCAATGCCGATAACCGCAAAGCCACTATCAATTTTATGGGATTGGGTGAAAAACAACTCATTCTCAAGTTTGCTAAACTAAAAATACTGAGCTGAGCTTTTGGCCGGGATGGAATAAAACCCTGTGGCAATAGCCGAATAATGCTTATTTTGCAACGTTAATTACAACACATGGAATACAATACTTCACGGCCACACATGCAAATCTCCGAATATGGCCGTAATGTGCAGAGTATGGTGGAACACCTGCTCACCATTACCGACAGAGAAGAACGCAACCGCAAGGCCAATCTTATAGTGAACATTATGGGCTTTTTAAACCCGCAAATGCGCGATTCAGTGGATTGGAAGCACAAGTTGTGGGACCACCTCCACATCATTTCTGATTTTAAACTGGATGTAGATGCGCCTTATGCTCCTCCGGCACCTGAACAAATTGCCAAACGCCCCGAGCCTTTAGGTTATCCTGATAACAAAATACTTTTCCGTTATTATGGCAAAACAGTGGAGAAACTCATTCACAAAGCCACAGAGATGGAAGACGGACCTACCAAGGTGCTCTTCATTAATCTCATTGGCTCATTTATGCGTACCGCTTGTCGTCAATGGAACGATGAGGCTTTACCGGATGAAGCCGTAATTTCTCATCTGGAATACCTTTCAGAAGGAAAAATTAAATTACAACTGGAAGAAGGTGTGCATGACTTTGGCAGAGGAGATAAACTTCAATCCCGCAGTCGTCAACAGTTTCAGCAAACGCCTAACCGCAACAATAAAAACAGAAACAATAAGTTTCGTCCCAACAACAATAACAACCGTAACAATCCCAACCGCAACAAGAAATAATACCGTATGGGTTCATTTAAAATTACCGGTGGCCATTCCCTTTCAGGTTCAGTAATTCCGCAGGGAGCCAAAAACGAAGCACTGCAAATTATATCGGGTGTTTTACTCACTTCAGAAAAAGTAACTATTTCCAATATTCCCAACATACGCGATGTGATGAAACTCATCGAGCTGATTGGCGATATGGGTGTGCAGGTGAATAAAGTGAGTGAGGATACTTTTACTTTCGAAGCTAAGGAGGTTAACCTCGATTACCTGCGCAGTGATGATTTTCGTAAAAAAGGAGCAGCCTTGCGCGGTTCCATTATGATTATCGGTCCTTTGCTGGCACGTTATGGCTTGGCTTATATTCCTGAACCCGGTGGAGATAAAATTGGTCGCAGACCGGTAGATACTCACCTGCGTGGTTTTGAAGCCTTAGGCGCTACGTTTGAGCACTTGCGTGATGAACGCTATTACAAAATAGATGCAAAAAATTTGCGCGGCACCTACATGGTGTTGGATGAAGCCTCCGTTACCGGTACAGCCAATATTCTGATGGCAGCTTCGTTGGCAAAAGGCACCACACAAATTTACAATGCAGCCTGTGAGCCTTACCTGCAACAACTGTGTAAGATGATTAACCGCATGGGCGGAAAAATCTCCGGCATTGGTTCCAACCTGCTTACAATTGAAGGTGTGGAAAGCCTTGGCGGATGCGAGCACCGCATGTTGCCCGATATGATTGAGATTGGAAGTTTTATTGGCTTAGCGGCCACCACCAATTCTGAAATTACCATCAAAGATTGTTCAATACCCGACTTAGGGGTTATTCCTTCTGTGTTTCGCAAGATGGGCATTGAACTGGAATTTCGCGGAGACGACATTTACATTCCTAAACAGGACTCGTATAAAATTCAAACGCTTATTGACGGTTCCATGCTCACCATTCGTGATGGTATATGGCCCGCCTTTACGCCTGATTTAATTTCTATTGCACTGGTTACCGCTACACAAGCCAAAGGCAGTGTGCTTATCCACCAGTGGATGTTTGAGAGCCGTTTGTTTTTTGTAGACAACCTGATTGACATGGGCGCAAAAATCATTCTATGTGATCCACATCGTGCAGTGGTAATTGGTTCTAACCGCGAAACCAAGTTACGTGGCATCACCATGAGTTCTCCTGATATTCGTGCGGGTGTGGCCATGCTTATAGCGGCCTTAGCCGCCAATGGTACCAGCACCATTAACAACATTGAACAAATTGATCGGGGTTACCAGTACATCGATACCCGCTTGCGTGCCTTAGGTGCGAAGATTGAAAGAATAGATTAAACGCAAAATTCTAAATTTATATGAGTAAGGCTGCAAAGTATTTTTGCAGCCTTTATTTTTATAATGAAATTATTTTAGTTTTACACTTTATTGTAAGCATCAGATAATAAGTATATTGTGTTTTAGTTAACCGTGAAAATTTAAAATTCAATTTTTAATTTTCACGGTAGTTGATTATACTTGTGCTATGATAAACAGGCAAAATATTCTTAAAAAGTTAACGGTACTCAGTAAAGAGTTTCCGGTAATTGCCTTGTTGGGACCAAGGCAGGTAGGTAAAACTACTTTGGTGAAGCAGTTTACAGATACCCTCAAAAAAGATGTTATTCATTTAGATATGGAGCGTGCCGCTGATAGAAATCAACTGGCAGATCCGGAATTGTTTTTTGCTGCACACCGTGATGCTGTGGTGGTGATTGATGAAGTGCAACTGATGCCGGTGTTGTTTTCTGTATTGCGCCCTGAAGTAGATACCTTACGTAAAAATGGCCGTTTTATACTCACCGGTTCTGCCAGTCCTGATTTGGTGAAAGGAGTTTCAGAAAGTTTAGCCGGTCGCATAGCCTTTATTGATTTGCATCCTATAAGCTTAACTGAAGCTGCTCCTGCTGATATTCCGATGTCTAAGCATTGGTTTCGTGGCGGGTTTCCTTTGGCTTTAACGGCCAAGAGTAATGACAGTTTCACCCGTTGGTCAGAAAATTTTGTGCGTTCTTATGTAGAGCGCGATTTGTCTATGCTTTTTGGTACAGGAATATCACCGCAACTGGCCCGTAATTTTTGGAATATGCTGGCCATAAGCAACGGTAATGTATGGAATGCTGAGGCGATGTCGCGCAGCTTAGGGGTTAGTGGCCCTACAGTGAGCAGGTACCTAGATTTTATGGAAGGTGCATTTTTGCTGCGCAAACTTCCGGCCTGGTTTATTAATGCAAAAAAACGTTTGGTGAAAGCACCTAAAGTTTACATTCGTGATTCCGGCATCCTACATTTTCTTACCCATGTAAACGATATGCGAAGTCTGGCTAAGAATCCTGTTGTAGGGGCCTCATGGGAAGGTTATGTGATAGAAGAAATATGCAAGGCTTTGCCCTATTCCGTAAAGCCATATTATTACAGAACTCATCATGGGGCAGAAGTTGATTTGGTTTTGGTAAGAGGGGTTGAACCTTTAGCCTGTATTGAAATTAAGTATGGCCTATCGCCCAAAGTGAAAGAAGGTTTTTATAACTGTATTGCTGATTTGGGTACAAAGCACAACTATATTATTTATCCCGGTACTGATGTTTACAAGAATTCACCCGATAGTGAAGTAGTTCCATTGGATATTTTTTTAGCTAAAAAGTTAAGATACATTATAGGTTAGAACCGTGAAAATTCGAAATTTAATTTTGAATTTTCACGGTTTTTGCATTTTAACCTCTACAAGCAAAAGCTACTGCTTCCATCATCCAGGCAATGCCAATGTGTACAATTACACCTCCCCATATGGAGCGTGTTTCATACGTAATAATACCCAGTAAAGCTCCGCCAAATAGAGAGCTAATGCATTCTCCTAAAGGTTTTTGGTAATGAATGGAGACGTAAAAAATGGCCACCGGTAAAATGCAATAGCGACCTACATAAGGTGCAAAAGCCAGTATAAGAAATCCGCGGAAGAATAACTCTACTGAAAAAAACTCCATGCCGTAAACTAGTTCGTATAAAAGGGCATAGTTGGTTTTGGAATAATTACCCGGCAAATACCTGAGTACCTTTTCAGCCCTCGGGTAATAACTCAGAAAATCACTTTGTGTACCTGCCAGCAAGATGAGCGGTAACATGCCTGCCAGTATGAGCCAGTATGGTTTAAGGTTAATATGTCGGGTTGTGGTACCGTAAAGTGGTTGTTGTTTTTTATGCAGTAACCACCAGCACATTATTATTCCGCCACACATTACCAGTGTACGTTGCAATCCCTGTATAAGTTTATACCAGTAGTAGCCGTTGGCTTCCTGCGATAAGGATATGCGCATAGTAGCACTAACCTGCAATGCAGACCGAAAGCTGAATAATAAAATTGCATAACTAAGCAGTATCCAGAACTCACGTGGTAAAGTACTTAGTTCCTTTTTGTTCAGTTTAAGGTAAACCACATATGGCAAAGCAAACGTGATAAAATATAGCACCACATGATGCAAGGTGTACAAAGGCAGGTTGAAAAAATCTTTCCGGTAATAATCAGCTTCAAATCCGTAACTGGCCATGGTGCACAAGGCTATCCAAATTAATAAGGGCAAAGCGGTGCGCCAAGTGAATACCTCAGTGAAATAACTGCGGATGTATGTAAAAAGTGTTGTCATGCTTCAGGCAGACAAAGAAAAGGGAAATTCCGCTGCACTGAACACATAGGGCAGGAATTTGAACTGTTTATTTCTCAGTTTTAATTTTTCCGAAGTGATAAAAGAAGGTTAGGTTAGAAGGTACATGTAAATCAAGACTTCTCCCACTATAATATGCTCTTCCACCTGTATTGAATTTCAATAACAATGATGTTTCCAATTGCAAATATATGCGCGAACAAGGCCGCAGATATATGCCTATGGAAGGACCTATGCCAATGTATTTTTGTTCTAAATTGATGGTGTCTTTTTGTCGAATAAAACCACTGTACGTATAATTATAAGCACTTACACGGTATTGACGGTAATGCACATCTCCGGCTAACAGAAAACCTGCGTACTTCCAACCCACATTATATTGGTAACCTAGTGATGCTTCCCACCCTTCAATCGAACCTTTCCAGTCATAACCTTCAGGACTTCTGTTGTCGGCAACCGTTTCTTTCAGGTAAAGGTATTGTATATTGCTTCGTAACTTTTTCCGGGGAGATAAATGGTATTGATAGTTCAAACCGTTGAACCGAAATTTATCAACACCGGCAGAATAAGGAACCAAAGGCATTTCAGGTATCCACTTCCAACTGTATAAAGTGATACCGGCACTATGCCGTAGATTGCTTTTTTGTGCTGCTGCAAAAAATGGCAGTACAAATAGAAGAACGAGCAGATGAATTCGCTTCATTGTATAAAGGTAACTAAACATGATAAAATCTGCAAGAGTTCATGAGGGTAAAAATCTGAACCTCGCATTTGGTCTATTTTTAATGGATATTTCCGGAAGCTTTTTGAATTCAGTGGGTTGTGCACTTTTCCCCATCCTTTCAACACAGCGTTTTAAGTGCTGCTTTGTGTGTATTTTTGGTAGCTAAAGTTCACATAAATATTTCAACGGTTTTACCTGATGCAGTTTTCACATTTACACGTTCATACTCAATACTCCTTACTTGATGGTGCCTCCGACATTTCTAAAATGCTCAAAAAAGCAGTGGCAGATAATATGCCTGCCTGTGCCATTACCGACCACGGTAACATGTTCGGGGTATTCAGTTTTGTGGCCGAGGCAAACAAACAGGGAATAAAGCCTGTTGTGGGGTGTGAGTTTTATGTTGTAGAAGACCGTTTTAAACGTCAGTTTACCAAAGAAGACAAAGACAAGCGCTACCACCAGTTGTTGCTCGCTAAAAATGCTGAAGGATACCGTAATCTGGTAAAACTTTGTTCGCTGGGATACATGGATGGTTTGTACGGCAAGTATCCACGCATTGATAAAGAACTTATTTTAAAATACCACAGCGGCTTAATTGCCACAACGTGTTGTTTGGGTGCCATGGTGCCGCAAACCATTATGCGCAAGGGCGAAGCCGAAGCAGAGAAAGAATTTCAGTGGTGGTTTGATTTGTTTGGTGAGGATTATTACATCGAACTGCAACGCCATGAACTGAAAGAGCAGGATCAGGTAAACGAAGTGCTGTTGCGCTTTGCAGAGAAGTATAAGGTGAAAGTAATTGCGTCCAACGACTCGCATTACATCAACGAAGAAGATGCCAACGCGCATGATATTTTACTTTGTATCAACACCGGTGAAAAGCAAAGTACCCCCACGTTGAAAGAGTTTTCAGATGATGATACCTCTACCAAAGGCAAACGGTTTGCTTTTCCCAACAATCAATTTTACTTCAAAACTACTCAGCAAATGAGTGGCCTTTTCAGTGACATTCCGCAGGCTATTGATAACACCAATGAGATAGTTAGCAAGATTGAAAACCTGAAACTGAAACAGGATATTTTACTGCCTCACTTTCCCATTCCGCCAGAGTTTACCTCACAGGATGATTTTCTGGAAGACCTTACGTGGAAAGGTGCTAAGAACCGTTACAAGGATATTACTCCTGAGGTAGAAGACCGCTTGAAGTTTGAGCTGCACACCATCAGAACTATGGGGTTTGCAGGTTACTTTCTGATTGTGGCTGATTTTATTAACCACGGAAAAGATATCGGAGTATTTGTTGGCCCCGGGCGAGGTTCAGCAGCGGGAAGTGTGGTGGCTTATTGCATTGGTATTACCAATATTGACCCCATTAAATACAATCTCCTGTTCGAACGTTTTCTGAATCCCGACCGTAAGAGCATGCCGGATATAGACACAGATTTTGATGATGCAGGTCGTCAGAAAGTGATTGATTACGTGGTGGAGAAATACGGTAAAAATCAGGTGGCACAAATTGTAACGTACGGAACAATGGCTGCCAAGTCGAGCATCAAGGATGTAGCTCGTGTAATGGATTTGCCTTTGCAGGAATCGAACATGCTGGCCAAGTTGGTTCCCGATAAACCGGGCACCGTATTGGAGCGTGTAATGAATGCGCCTTTTGACGGAGAGAAAGGGTTGAAGGAAAAAGAGGGCTACCAGTCAGATGATATTGAGAATATCAAGAAACTGCGCGAGATAGCTAAAGGAAACGACTTACAGGCGCGAGTATTAAAAGAGGCATTAATACTCGAGGGCTCTGTGCGTGGTACAGGCTTGCACGCTGCTGGTATTATTATAGCTCCAAAAGATTTAAGTGAAATTATTCCGGTGGCAACTTCGAAAGAAACGGAGTTGCTTATTACGCAATACGAAGGAAGTATTATCGAAGATGCCGGTGTAATCAAAATGGACTTTTTGGGTTTAAAAACGCTCACCATTATTCGTGATGCCCTTAGTCTAATCAAACAAAATCATGGCATCACGATAGCCATAGATGAAATTCCGTTAGACGATAAAAGAACCTTTGAACTTTATCAGAAAGGTGAAACCAACGGTACTTTCCAGTTTGAAAGTCCGGGTATGCAAAAGCACCTCATTAATCTGAAACCCGACCGCTTTGAGGATTTGATTGCCATGAACGCGTTATATCGTCCCGGGCCAATTGCCTACATACCTAACTTTATTGCACGTAAGCACGGCAAAGAAGTCATCAGTTACGATGTACCCGCGATGAAAGAATACCTCGAAGATACTTACGGTATTACGGTGTATCAGGAGCAGGTAATGTTGCTGTCTCAAAGTTTGGCAGGCTTTACCAAAGGTGATGCGGATACACTGCGCAAAGCAATGGGTAAAAAGCAGAAGGAAGTACTCGATAAAATGAAGAGCAAGTTCATGGAAGGTGCACAGGCCAAAGGGCACCCTGCTGATAAGCTCGAAAAAATATGGACCGACTGGGAAGCATTTGCCCAATATGCATTTAATAAATCACACTCTACCTGCTACGCATTTGTAGCTTACCAAACGGCTTACCTCAAAGCGCATTATCCGGCTGAATACATGGCCGCTGTTCTTACCAATAACCTAGGGAACATTGATAAGATTACATTCTTTATGGAAGAATGTAAACGTGCCGGTATTCCTGTGTTAGGGCCTGATGTAAATGAAAGTTATATTCAGTTTGCTCCCAACCTGCGTGGTGAAATACGTTTCGGATTAGGTGCAATAAAAGGAGTGGGTGAGGCTGCTGTGCAAGCGATTATTGATGAGCGTGATTCGAACGGACCATTCAAATCGTTATTTGATTTAACCAAACGGGTGAACCTGCGCGCAGTAAATAAAAAAACAATTGAAGCTTTAGCCTTTGCAGGCAGTTTCGATTGTTTTAACGGAGTACACCGAGCTCAATACTTTGCTGTACAACCCAATGAAGAGAGCAACACCATTGAAAAAGCTATACGTTACGGCAATGCGGTTCAAAATAACGAGGCCGATAGTCAGCAGTCGCTTTTTGGCGGGGCCGGTGGAGGAGGTGATATTCCTGAACCTTCCATGCCCATAGCAGAGCCTTGGGGTAAGATGGATCAACTCAAGTTTGAAAAAGAAGTGGTGGGCATGTTCATTACCGGCCATCCCTTGGATGATTTCAGAATTGAGATTCAGCAGTTTTGTAAGAACCAGTTGAGTGAGTTGAAGGATATGAAAGCCTTGCTCAACAAAGATGTGTCAATTGCAGGTATTGTAACCGGTGCCGTGGAGGGTGTAAGTAAAAACGGCAAACCATACGGGCGTTTTTCACTGGAGGATTACACCGATACGCATGAGTTTATGCTGTTTGGCGAAGACATGGCTAAGTTTAAGTCTTTCTTAACACCGGGCTGGTTCCTTTTTGTAAAAGGAAAGGTGCAAACCCGCTGGAACAAGGAAGACGATTTTGAACTTAAAATTTCCAGCATACAACTCCTGTCAGAATTGAAGGATAAAATGGTAAAAGCTGTCACTTTGAGTGTAGATGCACAAAAGGTTGACAGTGTTTTTGTTGACCAGATGCAGCAACTTTTTGACAAACACAAAGGCAATTGCATTGTTAAAATGAACCTGGTTGAGAAGAATAGAAAATGGTCAGTAGGCACATTTTCAAAGAAATACAAGATTAAGTTAGATAATGAATTACTGGAGTCATTTGATGAAATGGAAATAAATTACCAACTTAGTCAGGCATAATTATTGACAACTAAAGAACAATTAAAAAAGAAATACATGGCAGTAGAAATAACAGACAGCAACTTCGAGGAAGTAGTGCTGAAATCAGACAAACCCGTTTTAGTAGATTTTTGGGCAGAGTGGTGCGGCCCTTGCCGCATGGTGGGCCCCGTTGTTGACGAGTTGTCGAAAGAATACGAAGGCAAAGCCGTAGTGGGTAAATTAAATGTGGATCACAATCCTAAAGTAGCTACAGATTATGGTATCATGAGCATCCCGGCTTTGTTGATTTTCAAAAACGGACAATTGGTAGATAAACAAGTAGGTGCAGTACCTAAACACATTCTTGACGGAAAATTAAAAGCACAGATTGCTTAATAACATAATCTAAATTCTGATGTTATATAGGTTACTTAGAGAATAAGTAACCTATTTTTTTTAATGTGAGCGATTAATAGATTGTCAATGGCTTTTGGTATGTTCGGGCAAATTTCTGAGCCAATTAAGTGACTCAATTTTTTTTTGTAAGCGAATTGAGAAAATTGTTTTTGAATTGATAAATATATTTCTCCTTCAGATATACTAGACGGGTATACATTAAAAAAAGTTAATGTGTATCTCCAATCTATTGGAACAAGTGTGTTGGGCAAGACAAAATGCAACAATTTTGAAGTTGAAACAATCTTAGTTTTACATTTGCTTATAGTTATATTGTGAAACAGATTAGAAATTTCTTCTTGTAAATATATGTGATGATGGATATCTGTAATACTGTATTTTCTTAATTCAATAATTGAGTTCTTGTGTTTGTTAATCATGTCATCAAATTCACTAAAGCAGACTAATTTCGCTCGTCTACTATTCATCCCCCATGCCATAAGAGTTAAGTAGCACAATTCAATAAAGTCAGGAGATATTTCATGTTGTCCGCCATGTCTTAAAAGTTGATTGTACATATATAGTGCTGGATTTAGGTTGTCAAAGTACGACAGTGTAGATAGTATTTCACTATCATTTAAGTTGAATAAAACTTCTAATGTTCTCAATTCGTTTCGCAGAATTTGTAGAAATAGTAATTTCCATTCTTTTTACCGTCTAAGCCTAAGCTTTTATTAGGATATAAAAGGTGTTGTTCTGACCTTCCTTCAACATAATATGTTCTTCCTAAGTAATGAACAGTAATCCTACCGAATTCAACGCTTAAAATATTCCTAAAGTTAGGAGTGCTAAGAATGTTGAATGCCATGAAGTCATTACTTTTATCTTTTTTTAATACAACTTTTATTTTAAAGTCTAAAAACCTGCGATCATTTTCAAGCATTGCAACCCTTTGCAAGTAGTCTGCCCCTATTGATGCAAGAGAGTAAGGAAGATAAAGATCCACATAAAAGCTGTTTTGTGGTTTTGGAGAGTTCCAAAATGCATAAATATCATAATATCCTTTAATCGTTAGTTCGCCTAGTCCATCTTTGTAGTTAATATTGATGGCAACTTCACAAATATTAGATGCAGCAGGGTGTGTTTTTGTAATTTCATTTAGTTTTGCTACGAAGTAGTCTTTACTGTTTATAAGTTTATGGGTAAGTTGGCCAGATAAGCCAACCACTTTTATTGAGTTTATACACGTAGAATCAAATAGCTGTCCACTACAATTTAGGGACAAAATTAACACAAATGAGAGTATGACAGTTTTTTGCATTGTTTGATTGATTTTATATATCTCCTAAGGCAAAGATATATGATAGTTTAAATTTCTTTTAATGCGAATTAATTTCGTCCCAGCCACTTTCTTACTGTTCCAACGGGTAGCCTTGCCCAGGCGCGCTCATGCAGGTAGTAGAGTATAATTTTAGTTACCAGCTCGGTGCCGCCAATTTTCAGCCCTGTAAACGGGTCATCCGTAATTAAAGTGGAAAGAATAATCGTATCAATGGTGCCCACCACTCGCCAGGATATAGCCTTGAGTATAGAGAAACGCGGGGTTTGGCTCCATTGGTAACGTACCATCAGGTACACCCAAAAACGTTCGTGAAAATAATATAGGGCAATTTTGGTAAGTAGTTCGCTAAGGCCTATGGACAAAGCCTTTACATGTCCTCCGCTGCCAATAATAAACCACGAAACCAGAATGGTATCCAACGTGCCAACTGCACGCCAGCTGATGCTTTTGATTATACTACGGTAGGATGATTCAGTCAAGTTTACAAATATATGAATTATTATGAGGCACAGTCTGCGAAATACCGCCCAAGTTATTAGTTTTGTGTGATGGCCGAATTAAAATTAGATACTGAACATCTGTTGCAAACAGGCAACCTCGAGTTGCTGGCCAAGCAGGTAATTGAAGGTTTTATAACCGGGCTGCATAAAAGTCCGTACCACGGGTTTTCTGTGGAGTTTGCTGAGCACCGTTTGTACAATACTGGGGAGTCAACCCGTCATATTGATTGGAAGTTGTATGCCCGTACTGAAAAGCTGTTTACCAAACGTTACGAGGAGGAGACTAACCTGCGCTGTTACATGGCCATAGATTGCAGCTCGTCCATGTTTTTTCCGCAGGAAGGGTTGAGCAAAATTTCGTTCTCGGTTTATGCCGCAGCCTCACTTATGCAATTGTTGAGCAAACAGCGCGATGCATCAGGTTTATGTTTGTTTGATGAACAAATCAATTACCTCTCTGAAGCACGTGCCACGGCCTTGCACCGCAGGCTGATGTTTGGCAGAATGGAGCAATTGCTCAAAGTACCGCAACAAAACAAAGGGAGTAATATTGCCAAAGTGTTGCATGAACTGTCAGAGAGTATTCACAAGCGCAGCATGGTGATGGTGTTTACCGATATGCTCGATAGCACTGTGGATTTGGATGAATTGTTTTCAGCCCTGCAGCATTTACGTTTCAACAAGCATGAAGTAATTTTATTTCATGTGTCAGACAAAAAACTGGAGGCTGAGTTTGATTTCAGCAACCGTCCGTATGTATTTGTAGATATGGAAACGGGTGAACGCATGAAGTTGCAACCACAGGCATTAAAAAAGCAATACCTCGAAGCCTGGGACAGTTTCAAAAAGGAACTTGTTACCCGTTGCATGCAGTACAAAATTGATTTTGTAGAAGCAGAGGTGGGCACTGATTTCGCACAGGTGCTTTTACCCTTTATTATGAAACGTGCTAAGTTGTATTAACAGTAACATTTAAGTATATGAAACATTTACTTATTCTATTCACTACTTTTCTTAGTTTACAGTTGAATGCTCAGGTGAGTTTTATCAAAGCCGATTGGAGTAGTTTAAAGGCTAAAGCAAAGGCAGAAAAAAAACTAATATTTATTGATGCCTACACCGATTGGTGCGGCTGGTGCAAGGTGATGGATAAGGAAACCTTTGCCGACAAACAGGTGGCTGATATAATGAACCGCAGTTTTGTGGCTACTAAGTTGGAGATGGAAAAAGATGTGTTGGGGTCAAAATTATCCCGTAAGTACATCATTACTTCTTTTCCTTCTTTTTTGATTTTGGACGAAGAGGGTAAATTGCTGCACATCATTAAAGGCTACCAGAAACCCAAAGACTTTATTCAAACACTTGAGCAGAAACTGGCTCAAAAAGAAGGAGTAAACAGACCGGGATATAACCATGCCAACCTTGATTTAGTTTACCCTGATTTTTATGTGAGTGCGTTTGCTGAGAACGGCAAGCGTAAGTTTCCAACTGATAGTATACTGCACCGTTACCTTGACAAGCAAAAAGATTTTTTTACAGAAATAAATGCCAATGTGATGTTTCGTTTCAGCCACCAGCTGAATGATAAATACCTGAGCCTGCTTGTTTCAAATGAAAGCAAGTATGCGCAATTATTTGGTGCCGAAGAGATCTCAGACGCCATATGGTCATCAGTAGTAAGTAAAATGCGAAAATTGGCAAAGGATAGAAATGAAAAAGGCTTTGCTGAACTCGAGGTCAAATACGGGAACGTTATTGCTCAGAACAGAGAGAACAGATTTTATTTTTATTCTGAGTACTATAAGTCTACTGAAAAATGGGAGTTGTATGTTTCCGCTATTCAAGATGCAAAATCCTCCGGAATTCAGCTTAGTAACAGTTTTATCAATTCAGCAGCGTGGGAGTTATATGAGAAGTGTGATAACAATGAATTACTGGTGCAGGCAAAAGAATGGATGGGTACTGTAGTGGAAACTGAAAAGGAGTATGACTATTTAGATACCTATGCTGCTTTACTTTTTAAAACCAACAACCCCAAGGAAGCCAAAGAATATGCTAGGTTAGCTATTGAGGCAGGCAAGCGCGCAGATAAAGACGTAAAAGCTACGGAGGAGTTACTTTTGAAAATTGAAAAAAGCCTGGAATCCGCTCAGCCGGCAGGTGTTATTAAAGTGGATTAATGATAAAGTTCCCCGACTGTAAAATAAATTTAGGCCTCCACGTTATCAATAAACGTAAGGATGGGTTTCACAATATCGAAACGGTATTTTATCCGGTACAATGGAATGATGCGCTCGAGATAATCACGGCCAAACGTTTGCGGAAGCAGAAAGTATCATTCAGCTCGCATGGCTTAGTGATTGACGGCAAAAGCGAGAACAACCTCTGTGTTAAAGCCTACCATTTACTTGATGCAGATTTTGATTTGCCTCCGGTAAATATTCACCTGCTCAAAAATATTCCTATGGGAGCCGGCTTGGGCGGTGGTTCAGCAGATGCGGCTTACACCATCAATTTATTGAATGAAAAATTTGAGTTGGGATTAACCTTAAATCAACGGCAAGCTTATGCGGCTCAGTTGGGAAGCGACTGTGCATTTTTTATAGATAGTGTGCCTGCACTTGCTTCAGGCAGGGGAGAGCAACTGAAGAAATTGTCGCTTGATTTAAGAGGGTGGCACATAGTAATTGTGCATCCTGCTATTCATGTGAGTACGGCTGATGCTTATGCAGAGGTGAAAAAAAGAGGCAAAACAGAGGGTAACAATAAACTGGAATACATCATTCAGCAGCCCGTTACCAAATGGAAGAAGTTGCTTGAAAATGATTTTGAGTTTTCTGTATTTCAAAAACACCCGAAGATTAAACTTCTTAAACAAAAAATGTATGAACTGGGGGCTACTTACGCTGCCATGAGTGGGAGTGGTTCAGCAGTATTCGGTTTGTTCAAAGAAAAACCGCAATTGCCTGCTGCATTTAAACGTTTGAAATATTATTCAGGTAGATTGTAAACAACATAGCATGAACTTACTCATCAAAAATATCAAACAACTCATTGGTGTTGACGAGCATAAGCTGCTTCGCAGAGCAGGCAAAGAGATGAAAGAGATGCACGTGATAGAGAACGCCTTTCTCTACATTGAAAACGGTAAGATATCGTCTTTCGGCAGTATGAAAAACTTTGATGCCATTGCGGTAGTTAACAATCACTCAACGGTTACGCAGATAGACGCTTCAGGCAGAGTGGTGATGCCCACGTTTGTGGATGCACATACGCACCTGGTTTTTGCCGCTACCCGTGAAGAAGAATTTGTGATGCGCATCAAGGGTATGCGTTATGAAGAGATAGCTGAGAAGGGCGGGGGAATACTGAATTCCGCCATACGCCTGCAAGCCATGAGCGAAGATGATTTATATGAAGGTGCTCGTAATCGTTTGCTGGAAGTGATTAAACAAGGAACAGGAGCCATCGAAATTAAAAGCGGCTATGGTTTAACGGTGGAAGATGAAATCAAAATGCTGCGGGTAATTCAAAGGCTCAAAAAAGTTTCACCCATTCCCATTAAAGCTAATTTTTTAGGGGCGCACGCTTTTCCGCTGGAGTACAAACAAAACAGAAGCGGCTACATTAAACTCATCATAGAAGAAATGTTGCCGCGTATTGTAAAGGAACAACTGGCAGATTATTGTGATGTATTTTGCGATAACGGATTTTTTACACCCGAAGAAACCGATAAAATTCTAAAGGCAGCTTCAGCACTTGGTCTCAAAGCCAAAATTCATGGCAACGAGTTGGGCTACTCAGGTGGAGTTCAGGTAGCAGTTAAAAATAACGCCTTAAGTGTTGACCATTTGGAATACTGCGGAGAGGAGGAAATAGATTGTTTGAAAAATTCCTCTACCATGCCTATGGCTTTGCCGGGTTGTTCTTTTTTTCTGGGAATCCCCTATGCCCCTGTGCGCAAAATGATTGATGCAGGCTTGCCTGTTTGCCTGGCTTCTGATTACAATCCCGGCAGTTCACCCAGTGGCCGAATGAGTTTCGTATTGTCACTAGCCTGTACACGTATGCATTTAACACCCGAAGAAGCCATTCATGCCACCACCATTAACGGGGCGGCTGCTATTGAGCTGGCACATTCACATGGCAGTATTGCAACAGGCAAAGCCGGCAGTGTGATTATAACTAAACCTATTCCTTCCTATAACTTTATACCATACAACTTTGGCAGCGACTGCATCGAGCACGTAGTTCTGAACGGGGAGTTGATAGTTTGAAGAGGTTGATGCCATATGGATACCAATCAACTATTTCGTTCTTTCTTCAGTAATACTATTAGAGTAATATTGGTAATAATGTTTCTGACTAAAGTGTCAGCAGCTCAAACGGATTTATTTGTAGGTGTTTACGAAATAGAAGATACATTTTATAAATACCGACTAGAATTGAAAGCTGATAGCACTTTTGAGTACATTTGGACATGGCACTTGATTGGTGGTACAGAAAGAGGCAAATGGCATTCAAAAAATCAAAAGTCTCTTATTCTTGACTCTTTCAATAAGCCAATCAAGAATCAAGGGTATGAGAAGTACAACTGTATTTTTAGTCAAGACTCGATATTAACCGAAGTATCCTTTTTTGATTTATATAATAATGAGTTATCAGTTTTTCCCTATTTTATTTCAGGCAGAGATACTCTCTTATATAACAAGGTTGATTCAAATACTTTTAAAGTATACAGAAATGGCGCAAGAAAAGATGAACAATTAGTTTGCTTGGCATACCCTGACAATATTTTCAGTACTAAATTATCTCACAAGTCGGCACATTGCATCAACTACTATGTAATGTCGGAACCTTACCAGCGGAGGGTATTTAATAATGAAATAATACACTTTGATATCAAAGAGAAAACAATACGGTTTAAAGGAGCATCTATGATGCTTTTGAAAAAATAGAGTTACTCCAATTCCAAACCCAACTTCATACGCAGGTCATTGATGGCTGGGTTATCTGAAACCATGGCTTCAAACTTTTCTTTGTTGGTGAAGAAAGTTTTTTCAGTGCTTTCTGTTTTGCTTAGCTCAATCTGAATAAGAATGCTGCGGTTATCCAGTTTTTCTTTGAGGTAAGCGAGCAGGTTCAGCTTGTCTTCTTCTACCTGATCAACCTGTGCTTTGTTACTTACGGGTAAGGTAAGCACATTGTTGTTCACTACCGGTTGTATGGTTTTGTATATAGCGGCTAAACTTGGTTTGCAATTTTCGCGGTGGGCCGAAAGGCAGGCCTGTAACTCATCAGGGGAAATAGCTTTTGCCTCAATTACCTCTTCTTCCAGTTCACTTTCTGCTTTTTGAATGGCCTGTTGCTCGGCCAGTTTATTTTTGATGGCACTCAGGTTACCCAGTTTGGGCAGGGCAGGGGCAGCGGCTGAGGGTTTGGTTTCAGCAGGAGCTTCAACAGGAGACGGTGTTTTAGCCGGAGCTACATCAGTTTTTTTTTTATCCTCACCGGCTGAGGCTAGGAGCTTGCTGTCAAGCAAAGATTGCAGGTAACACAACTTCATCAGGCACAGTTCCAGATGCAGGCGTTGATTCTTGCTGCTCTTGTAATTAATGTCGAATTGGTTGGTGATGTTGATGGCATTAAGCAGGTAAGAGGAGGGAATGTTGCGCGACTGTTCCAGGTAGCGTGAAGCTACATTGTCACTAACTTCCATCAGCTTAATGGTTTTTTCATCTTTGCACATCAACAGGTTACGCAGGTGTTCACTTATTCCAATAAGGAACTGGTGAGAATCAAATCCTTTGCTCAGTATTTCATCAAACATGAGCAGAGAGCCGGGTAAATCCTGGTTGTACAGTACATCGATGATGCGGAAGTAATAATCATAATCCAGAATGTTGAGGTTGGAAATAACATCCTGATAAGTGATGTGTGTACCCGAGAAGCTGACAATACGGTCAAATATGGATAAGGCATCACGTAAGGCACCTTCTGCTTTTTGGGCCACTACGTGAAGCGCGTCTTCTTCCGCAGTAATACCTTCTTTAGCACAAATGTTCCGCAGATGTTCTACGGAATCCTGCACGCGAATGCGCTTAAAGTCAAAAATCTGACAGCGGGAAAGGATAGTCGGCAGGATTTTATGCTTTTCAGTAGTAGCTAGTATAAATATAGCATACGCTGGTGGTTCTTCCAGTGTTTTCAAAAACGCATTAAATGCCGCAGTAGAGAGCATGTGCACCTCATCTATGATGTAGATTTTGTACTTGGCGCCCTGCGGAGCATAACGTACCTGATCCACTAAACCCCGAATATCTTCTACGGAGTTATTGGAGGCTGCATCCAGCTCATATATATTAAAGGAGCTGGAATTATTAAAGGCCATACAGGAATCGCAGGTATTGCACGGCTCAATATCAGCAGTAATATTGTGGCAGTTGATGGTTTTGGCCAAAATGCGGGCACAGGTGGTTTTTCCTACCCCTCTGGGACCGCAAAAAAGAAAGGCATGGGCCAGGTGGCTGCTGTGAATTGCGTTCTTAAGTGTTTGTGTTACATGCGATTGGCCTATCACACTGTCAAAAGTGGACGGACGGTATTTGCGGGCTGATACTACAAAGTGCTCCATATACGCGAGCAAAAATACTTAATAATTTTGCATCTGATGATTTGTATATGAAAATATTATGTTTACCTTCGCACCCCTGATTTTATCAAAAAATGACAACAAAAAATTACGAATCAGTTATTATTTTAACCCCGGTCCTATCTGATGAGCAGATGAAAGAGACTGTTGCGAAGTATCGCCAGTTAATCATCGATAATGGCGGTCAGATGGTCCACGAGGATAACTGGGGTTTATGCAAACTAGCGTATCCTATTCAGAAGAAGAACACAGGATTTTATCATGTGTTTGAATTCGCAGCTCCGGGTCAAGTGATTGACAAGTTGGAGATCTCCTACAGGCGCGATGAGCGCGTTATGCGTTTTATTACAGTTGCTCTTGACAAACATGCGGTTGTTTACAACCAGCGTAAGCGCAACGGTGAGTTCAATAAAAAAGAAACCGCAACAACAGCCTAAGTTATGAGTATTAAGAAACATTCATCATCGAACTTCGTGTTCAACACTACACCTGAGGCTCCTCAAAAGAAGAAGTATTGCCGTTTCAGAAAGAACGGAATTAAATACATCGACTACAAGGATGCAAATTTCCTTATGAAGTTTGTAAACGATCAGGGTAAGGTATTGCCCCGTAGAATTACCGGAACTTCTTTGAAATACCAGCGTAAAGTGGCTCAGGCTATTAAACGTGCCCGTCACATGGCATTACTGCCTTACGTTGCTGATTCATTAAAGTAAAAGTTGGGAGGAAACAGTATCATGAAAATTATTTTAAAACAAGACGTTAAGAATCTGGGGTACAAAGACGATGTGGTAAACGTGAAAAACGGATACGCCAACAATTTTCTTTTACCCGGTGGTTATGCTGTAATGGCAAGTGGTTCCAACCTTCGTATTCTGGAAGAAAACCTTAAACAAGGTGTGATGAAACGCGCCAAGTTAAAGCAAGATGCAGAAGGATTAGCCGCTAACCTGAACGGTTTGAGCATTACTATTACCACCAAAGCCGGTGCAAATGGTAAAATCTTTGGTTCCATCACTGCGCTTCAAATTGCTCAGGAGTTGAAAAACAAAGGTTTTGAAGTTGACAGAAGAAAGATTGACTTTAACGAGGAAATCAAAAATCTGGGTAACTACAAGGCAAAAATCAACCTTCACAAAGAAGTAAAAGCTGAAGTAGCCGTTGAGGTTGTTGCTGAATAAGCGCAATATTTCCGGTGAAATTTCGTATAATGCCTGACCTTTTATCGGTCAGGCATTTTTATTATGAAGAAATTTTTAACATTTATATTCTTTTCCTTTCTGTTGCTTCCCGCTTTTGCCCAGCAGGAGGAAGAATCTCTTGTAGATGAATTTGGTGACACCATCCAGGTGAAACCACGCTTTTATCCCGTATACCGTTTAGGGGTATTCGGGCACGGTATGTTTTCTTCTTCACGTGTTATACTTACTGATTATGCCGGTTCACGCGATAGCCGCATAGGTTATGTACCGCTTAGTTATGGTGGCGTTGTGCGTATTGATTTTAAGAAATGGGCCATTGAATCCGGGGTTGGTTTCACAGAAAAGCAGGTTTTTCTCAGCACCGGAAACGAACAGTTTAATGATAAACAGTTTCTGTCATTAAAAGCCAAGGCTTCTTGCATGGAAATTCCATTGCTATTTCATCTTCCGCTTCACCGGCCCGATTCTAAAACTATTGTAAGTCCGTTTGTGGGTTTTTCATTTAACGCTATGGGCAACTGGACCGTAAGCGACTTAAAACAACAGGTTGCCTCTTTTGATACCAGTGTAAATTACCTGGGTTCAACCACTGCCACTAAAGTAAATCCTATAGGAAGTTTTGCCGGTTCATTTATTGCAGGTGTGGGTACGGTACGAAAAATAAAAAAGTTGGGTGCCATTGATTTTGGCGTAAGTTATCACGTTGATTTTTTATCCATGCCCAAGGTTCAATGGGATTACAGCTATAAATATACGGGAGGAGCTGATCGTAATTACAGCCACTACTTCAGGTATGCCAACCAAAGTATTCGTTTCAGACTTACCTATTACTTCCTCAATTTTACTACGGAGAAAAAACCAAAACCTCCGGTTGTTCCTGCATTAGTATTACCTGCTGCAGCTTCACCAATTGATTCTATACAGGCACCTTCAATTATACAAGCACCTGTTGATTCAGTTCCCGCAGACTCACTCAAACCTGAGCGCTTCTATAGGGTCAAGTTTTGAGGCCTTGATAGCAGGATACAAACCTGACACTAAACCAACCGCAAAACAAATAAACAGGGATAAATTTATCCAGGCCCAGGGTATGATAAACGTACCGCCTACTAAAGCTGATACGCTGTTTCCCATCAGAATGCCCAGTATTACTCCGCCAATACCACCTATCTGGCAAATAACTATTGACTCCACCAGAAACTGTGTTCGGATATTTTGAATGGTAGCCCCAAGAGATTTTCTAACTCCTATTTCACGTGTACGTTCAGTTACTGAAACCAGCATAATATTCATCAAGGCAATGGCTGCTCCCAGTAGAGTAATCATAGCAATGATGATGGCGGTTTGTGCTACAATGGAAGTATTTTCAATGAGCATGTTGGCGAGGTTATCGCTTTTCATGATTTCAAAATTATCTTCTTCCTTAAAGTTGAGTTTTCTGATACTGCGGAATACACCCGTTGCTTCGCCAATGGCTGCTTCCATCTGGCTCACATCAGGTACTACGATGGTGAGCACAAAAGACATGTTGGGTTTGGCAAAAACCTGACGGGCAGTATGTAAAGGAATAATTGCAATGCGGTCGCCACCAAAACCCATGGAAGATCCCTTGCCGGCAAGCGTTCCCACTACTTTGAACTTTACTCCTCCAATAGAAATAATCTTCCCTTCAGCAGGTTTGTTTTTGAATAAGCGGCTTTTTACTTCAGAACCCAGCAGCACTACGCGGTTGCCATAGATGATTTCAGTTTGCGAAAAATTCCGCCCGCTGGATAAATCATAACCCGCTGCTTGCAAGTAATGTTCGTCTCCTCCCATCACCATGTTGTTGGGGTTTGTTTTTTCAGAACCGTACCTTAATGTAGATGCAAAGGAAGCATTCACAGAAATAGATACTGTAGCCGGGAATGCATATTGTTTCTTGAAAGTGCGTGCCTCACTGTATGGGATACTTCGGTAAACTTTATTTCTGCGGTTTCGTCCGCCAATGTGCATGTTGCTTCCGCGGTTCTTGATGTTGAACGAATTGGCCCCCATGTTGGAAAAGTTATCGCTGATGGAGCTTTGTATTCCGTCAATGGCGGTTAACATACCCACCAAGGCCATTATTCCGATGGAAATAATCAACGAGGTAATGAAGGTGCGCAACTTATTCCCCATTATGGAATTAAGTGCCACTTTTATATTTTCCCAAATGCCCATATACTAATTTCGAATTACCCCTTAATTAATAAGCAGAACAAATAAATCCGACCAATGTGGTGTAACGCTCTACAAAACCCGACTATTCTTTAAAAATAAAGCCACGTTCCTCTTCAGCAAAATCAATTGTTATGCCCACCAGTTGCATGCTCTGTAATTTACTGTAACTAAATGTTAATCCGTTAAGTTCAAAATTCAGGTCGTTTTTATCGGGCAGGTCAAATCCCAATGTATAAGGAACTTCTCCCTCGTTTAGTTTTTTCTTGATACTTATACGTACCACATAATCATGTGGTACTTTGAGTAAACGGGACAGTCTTTTTACTTCTTCAAGTGCAGTAGGAGTGATGTGTATAGGGCTGGTCATGGAGGCAAAGATAGAGCCTGTAGTTAAGTAAAATTTTGTGTTTTTTTACCTGTTGAAATTTATTTTTTCGTTATAGTTTTACACCATCATTCGTTTAAAACATAATCATATGGATGTCTGGGTAGTATTGTTGGAAATGGTAAAAATTTTGGTTCCCGCGTTAATAATTTTTGCGGTAACGTATATTTTACTGAATAACTTTTTTAAAAACGAGTACAACAAGAGATTGCTGGAACTTAAGACCAAAAATCAGGATATACTCACACCTGTTCGTTTGCAGGCATATGAGCGCCTGGTGCTTTTACTGGAGCGTATTTCTCCCAACAGCTTGGTGATGAGAGTAAACAAGCAGGGGATGACGGCTTCACAGTTTAAAGCAGAGTTAATAGCTACTATCAATGATGAGTTCTCTCACAATCTTTCCCAGCAGGTTTATGTATCTATACAGGCTTGGACATTGGTGAGGGCCGTGAAAGAAAAAATGATTAACATTATTAACATGACCTACACCACGCTTGATCAAAATGCCAGTGGTATCGATTTGGCTAAAGCCATTTTTGAACACCTGATTAAGTCAGAGGAAATACCTACCCAAACTGCGATTGATTTTTTAAAGAAAGAACTTCAGATTGTTTTTGAGCAATAAAGCATGTCAGAAAAGACGTTTACTACCGATTCAGGTATAGAAATTAAGCAGGTTTATACAACATCACCGGAGCAAAAAGAATTGCCGGGTGTATTTCCTTTTACCAGAGGTATACAAAAAGATATGTATCGCGGTCGCTTATGGACCATGCGTCAGTATGCCGGATTCTCTACCGCTGAAGAATCCAACAAACGTTATCACTACCTGCTGCAACAAGGTACAACCGGACTTTCAGTTGCATTTGACTTACCTACACAAATAGGGTACGACTCTGATCATGCTTTTGCTGAGGGTGAAGTAGGAAAAGTAGGAGTGGCTATTGATTCGCTAAAAGACATGGAAGTGCTTTTTAACGGAATCGAATTGGAGAAAATTACCACCTCCATGACTATTAATGCAACTGCTTCTACTTTATTGGCCATGTACATTGCCTTAGCCAAAAAGCAGGGAGCTGATATCAGCAAAATATCAGGCACCATACAAAATGATATTCTGAAAGAATATGCGGCACGTGGTACTTACATCTATCCGCCCAAGCCATCCATGCGTTTGATTACGGATATTTTTGCTTATTGCAGTAAAGAAGTTCCCAAGTGGAACACTATTTCTATTTCCGGTTACCACATTCGCGAAGCAGGTTCAACAGCTGCTCAGGAACTGGCCTTTACACTAGCCAATGGAAAAGCATATTTACAAGCAGCTATTTCAGCCGGTTTGGATATCAATAATTTCGGACAACGTTTGTCATTTTTCTTTAATGCGCACAACAACTTTTTTGAAGAGATAGCCAAATTCAGAGCAGCCAGAAGAATGTGGGCCAAAATTGCATCAGAGATGGGAGCAACAGAACCCAAAGCTCAGATGTTGCGTTTTCATACACAAACAGGAGGGTCCACTTTAGCTGCTCAACAACCTGAGAATAATATTGTGCGTGTAACGTTGCAAGCTATGGCGGCCGTGTTGGGCGGAACGCAATCATTGCACACCAACGGTTTTGATGAAGCACTTTCCTTACCCACCGAACATGCAGCAAAACTGGCGTTACGTACGCAACAGGTTATTGCACACGAAAGTGGTGTTACAGATACGGTTGATCCTTTGGCTGGGTCTTACTTTGTAGAAACACTTACCACGCAATTGGAAGAAGAAGCATGGAAATACATTCAACGTATTGATGCTATGGGTGGTTCAGTTAATGCAATTGAAGAAGGATACATTCAGAAAGAAATAGCTGACGCTTCGTTTGCTTACCAGAAAGCAATTGAGAACAACACGAAAATTATAGTGGGAGTAAATAAGTTTACTTCAGCAGAAAAAAATAATACGGAAATCCTGAGGGTAGATGACAGCATCCGTAAAGTGCAGATGGAAAAACTGAAGCAGTTGAAGTCGGAGCGAGATAACGAAAAAGTTAATGCAATTCTTCAGCAACTCTCAGCTGATGCAGGTGCAGGGGTGAACCTGATGCCTGGAATTATAGAAGCTGTAGAGCATTACGCAACATTGGGCGAGATTGCCGATGTATTCAGAAACGTATTCGGAGAATACCAGCAGTCATAACCATGAGGCTGCGGATTTTACATATAGCGTTATGCGCATGGATTTTTGTTTCCTGTCGATCATATTACCAGCCGGAGTTTATTTCCGCTAATGCAACCAACATCAATAAAGAAACAGTTGCCAAAGATGACAGTGCTGTATCGGCCATTATTTATCCCTACAAAATGGCGCTTGATACCATCATGTCGCAGGTGCTTGTAGAGAATCTTTCGGTACTGACTAAAGCTAAGCCGGAAGGCACATTGAACAATATGTTTTGCGATGTTCAGTTGGAATTGGTAGGTAACCAGCACAAAGAGTTTGCACCTATGTTTTGTGTAATGAATTACGGAGGAATAAGGTTACCTTCCATTGCTGCAGGAAACATTACACGGGGTAAAGTTTATGAGTTGATGCCTTTTGACAACGAGGTGGTGATTGCAAAAATTAAAGCTTCAACTGTAAAAGAGTTGTGTGATAAAATTGCAGCAAAGGGTGGTGAGCCCGTAGCCGGAATTTCAATGAGCATAAAAGCAAACGCTGCAAGTGACATTAACATTAACAAAATGCCCCTGAACGATACCACACAGTATTATATACTGGTATCTGACTATATGTTAAACGGGGGAGACGGATACGGATTTTTAAAAGAACAGGCGATTAGTATACATCCGTTAAACGTAAAGGTACGTGACGTGATTATCGGAGAGTTGGAGTTGATGCAAGCCAAAGGACTAAAACTATCAGCAGTAAAAGATGGACGGATTAAAGAAGTTAAATAGGGCGGAATTCCTGCGGTTAAGCGGAATGACAGCCGGTGCGTTTGCACTGAGCCAGTTCCCTGTTGACCTTTTTGCTGCTGATGAAGAAGCTGAAAAAATCACCATTTTACATACCAATGATTGGCACAGTCGTATTGATCCTTTTCCCATGGATGGGTCACGAAATCAAGGGCAGGGTGGAGCAGCGGCACGTGCAGCATTAATAAAGAAAATTCGCAGTGAAGAAAAAAACGTATTGCTGCTGGATGCGGGTGATATTGTTCAGGGAACGCCCTACTACAATTTTTTCGGTGGAGAACCTGAAATCAGGCTGATGAATGAAATGCAATATGATGTGGCTACTATGGGCAACCATGATTTTGATAACGGGCTTACCGGTTTACAGCACATGGTTAAGGCAGCGGCATTTCCTTTTGTAATAGCTAACTATGATTTTAAGAATACCCCTTTACAATACCTTACCCGGCCTTACAAAGTTTTTACCTTTGATAAGATAAAGATTGGTGTGGTTGGAGTTGGCATTAACCCGCATGAGTTAATACCGAAAAATTTATTTGGTGATACACTATACAGTGATGCACTTGTTGCAGCTAACACTTATGCCGCAGAACTTAAGCATGAGCACAAATGTGATTTGATTATTTGTCTTTCGCATTTGGGGTATCAGTACACCGAGAAAAAACTAAGTGATGAAGTGTTGGCTGCCGAAAGTGAAAATATTGATCTCATCATTGGCGGACACACACACACTTTTTTAGAAAAACCAAAAGAAATTCTGAATAAGAAAAATAAAAGAGTTATTATTAACCAAGTTGGTTGGGCCGGACTTAAATTAGGCAGGCTCGATTGGCATTTTCACAAAAAGAGAACGAAAATTTTCGCCACCTCCCATACTGTGAAAAAAGTCGAAAAATCAATCTGAGAAAAATTTTTTTATTCAGAAAATTATATACAATTTTCAGAACTGAAAACGGAATTAGACACTATGACAGAAAAAACTTGTGAATCAGTATGGAACGATTGTTTGGGCATTATAAAAGATAATGTTCCGCACCAAAGTTTCAAGACCTGGTTCGAGCCCATAAGGCCAGTTAAGTTAGACAATAAAATTTTAACCATTCAAGTGCCCAGCCAATTTTTTTATGAATGGCTCGAAGAACACTACGTCACACTTCTCAAGAAAACGCTTAAGCATGTTTTGGGCCCGGGCTCAAGATTGGAGTACAGCATAATAGTTGAAAACAGCTCGTCTAATTCCAAGCCGTACACTATTAATGTACCAACCAACTCTGCCGCCAGAGCTGATAACCCGAATGTTGGTGTTCCGTTGAATATCGGTACCAGCATCCGAAATCCGTTTATTATTCCCGGCCTCAAGAAAATCAACATTGAGTCGAATCTTAACCAGAATTATTCTTTCGATACTTTTATAGAAGGAGAGTGCAACCGTTTGGCTCGTTCAGCAGGTTACGCTGTTGCCAATAAACCCGGAGGAACTGCTTTTAATCCGTTAATGATTTTTGGTGGTGTAGGTTTAGGTAAAACACATCTTATCCATGCCATAGGCAATCAGATTAAGATGAACAACAAGAACAAGATTGTTCTTTATGTGGCTGCTGAGAAGTTCATCAACCAGTTTGTGGAGTCCATTAAGAATAACACCAATCAGGATTTCACTAACTTCTATCAATATGTGGATGTACTTATAGTAGATGACGTACACCAACTTGCGGGAAAAGAAAAAACACAGGAAATATTCTTCAATATTTTTAACCACTTACACCAGTCGGGCAAACAATTGATTCTGACTTCTGACCGTGCACCAAAAGACTTGAAGGGTATGGATGAGCGTTTACTCTCTCGTTTCAAGTGGGGTTTAACTGCAGATTTGCAGGTGCCCGATTTCGAAACACGTTTAGCCATACTTGAGCAAAAAATGTATGCTGACGGTATTACCCTGCACAAAGATGTGGTGGAGTACGTTGCACACAATATCAACACCAACGTTCGCGAACTGGAAGGTGCTCTCATCTCCCTGCTTGCTCAGTCGTCACTTAACCGCAAAGAGGTTGACCTCGAACTGGCCAAGCAGATGCTGAAAAACTTTGTGAAGAATACCTCGCGCGAGATTTCCATTGAGTACATTCAGAAAATGGTGTGTGAGTATTTCACCATTGGTGTTGACTTGGTAAAATCAAAAACACGTAAACGTGAAATAGTTCAGGCTCGTCAGATTTCCATGTACTTTGCCAAAGACTTAACCAAGGCTTCCCTCAAAACCATCGGTATGCATTTTGGCGGTCGTGATCACTCCACTGTAATTCACGCTTGCCAAACGGTAAACGATTTGATGGAAACTGATAAGAAGTTTAAATCAGATGTGGAAGAGTTAACCAAACGCATTAAGATTAATATGCTTTAAACAGCATAAGCTCTATAAACAAAAACGCTCCGTAAATTTTTACGGAGCGTTTTTGTTTATTAATATTTCTGAATAAGGATTTTGCTGCGATAAAATTCCCCGGTTGAAGAGCGTAATACAATGAAATAAAAACCACTGGGTAAGTCGGAGCAATGGATGAGGTGTTTTTGTTTGTCAGCATCTGTTTGAAGGCTTACAATTTCTCGGCCTGTGATATCAATCAGGTCAATTGATGTGAGCGGCTGCTGACATTCTACACTAATTTCATTACTTGCCGGATTGGGATAGATGCTGACATTGAGCGCAGAAATATTTTCAATACCGGAAGGCGAAACATTTATGTAGTTGGCTTTGTATAAAGAATCAGTACACGTGAAGTTGAGCGTGTCTTTTGCACTTGCTTTTAACCATACACTATATGTGCCCGCAGTTGTGTATGTATGAAATGTGTTTTGAGTAGTAGTACCAAAACTCCAGAGGTAATTTAATGCCCCGGTTGTTTGGTTGCTGAAATTGACCGTAAGGGGTGCATTGCCTGAAATTTTATCAGCAGTAAAACCTATTGATGGTTTAGGTAAAATTAATACAGTGGTACTATCGAGAACAGAACAAACCGTATCAGTAGCTTGTAGCTTTATTTTATAACTGCCGGCCACATTAGAAGAAAGAAACAATCCGTTGATTGTGCTTGTAGCGGTTTGTTGGGTGGATTCATAAACTACAGTCCACAGATAATTAGGGAATCCCTGTGCCGAATCAATAGTGGCAGAGAAAAGTAGATTGCCTGGACGGGCGCATTGTTTTATATTTCGTTGATTTATGGTAGCCTTTAAATAACAACGTGGTTTTACCCGCAAGTAATTAGCTTTATAAAGAGAGTCAGAGCAGGAGTTTCCGGCTGTATCTGTATTGATTACTTTTAGCCACACGCTGTGGTAAGTGATGGGTACATAGCCCCAAACAGGATTATTTGTTGTGTCGCCAAAACCCCATAACGTTTTATTGAATGGACCTGTACTTTGATTGGTGAACTGTGTAAATAATGGAGAAAATCCAGAAAGAGGTGTAGCGGAAAAAGCTGCTGTGGGCTTGTTTAATACCGGCAACTGTAATGAGGCCTCAGCAGCACATACGGTATCTTGGGCAATGGCGGTTATTTTCCAATTGCCATTTGCATTAGTAGCAAATGCAGCACCTGCATTTACCGTATCAAAATAGGTGGTTTGTTGGGTTTGTACATTTGTTGCCAACCACGAATAGGCTACTGAACCACTCGCAGCAGAATCCTGTTGCACAAAATATATGGAGTCACCCTTACATCCGTTTTTAATTGTAGTTGGTAAAATGCGCGTGCTTATGCGGCAATCAGCATTAATGGTGTCAAAGTAATAATACGTGCAGGGAATATTATCAGCACTTTGGTAAGACAACCTTACCACATATTTACCCGCACTGTCAAATTTGTGTGTGGCATTTGCTCCAATGTAAGTAATGGGGTTTTTATATGCTCCCGGACTGCTTGATACTTTCCAGGTAAAACTTGTGGCATTGGGTAACTGAGGGTTTAATTTTACTGCTGTTAAACCAAAAGTGTTGGTTGATGTTTTTGTGATTTTTGTTACATAGTGAGAGACATTGCCTCTCACGTATATAGAAATAACACGTTTGGTAATAGTGGGTATTGGACAATGGTCTTCTGAAGCGGAGACAACAAAGCGGTATGGTAAAGAACTTACATGAGTAGCTTGAGGAGTCCAGCAAAATCTTCCTTCATCCTCCCGCTTGATTTTTGCAGGAGTGTTTAAGGTGGTAAAGGTAGCTGAAGGGATACTCATGTCCCATCGCAGAACAGTTGTATCTGGCCCCATTGGTAGAACTGAGTCGCGATCTAAGCCAACAAAATCAAGACATAACGCAGAACCTGCACACACTGAAAAACTGAAAGGTCCTGTACTACTGTTGTCAACTTTGATAATTGGAGGATTATTGGGTGGGCATTGAATAGTAGTAAAGATTAGCTCCCTGTATGTTCTTCCAATAAGTTGATAAGTTCCGTTTATTTTTCTCCACTCATTAATACGGTAGCCCATTACTGGACTCTGGATGGCTGTTGAAACAAACCCTCCTTGACCGCTAATGTTTTCATAAAAATGCCCTGCCGGAAATGGGAGCGTATTATTTGGAAATCCTAAAAACTGCATTGGCCTTTGCAAATTATATGAGCCTTGGTAGTTTAATAATGTGGTTTCATTTGTTTGTGGATTAAATAATTCACTACTTATAGAGTCATAGTCAATACTGTCTTTAAATCCGTGGTTGTATGAGAATGGCATCCCGTTGCATAATAAAAAGAAGGGTTCTTGTGTTGCTTTAGGCGAAGTATTACTTGGTGCAAGGCATCGGTTAAACTCCGTTTCAATATAAAATGGACTCACTACAGGGTCCATGTTGGTGATGCCCGAGTCACGGCAGCATTCATTGAAATATACTTTAAGTCGGCAGCAGTTACTATCTAAACCGCCACTAAAAATTGTGTTCAATGCTATAGTTGCTTCGTATTGGTGCAATTGCACTCCAAAAGGGGAGGTGCTGTTATCGCAACGGGAACCCAATGAGGTACAAGTAACGTCAAGGTTGCGGGTCGCTACGCGGGTTACCGTAAATGCGGATGTACCTGCAAGGTTGCATGACATTTTTTTGATGTAACAGGTGTAAGTTGCAGGGAAAGTATCTGTTCGTACACAATTGCGGTATAGTTTCAAGGTTACTTTAACGGTATCTTTTCCCGTTAGTTTGTATTCGATGTCGCCACCCAAGAAATTGTTACGGGCATACACTTTTACTAAAAGTGCGGGTAACAACAATAAAATTAAGCAAAGAATCTTTTTCATTTTATTCAACAATTAACTTGAATTGGTAAATGTGTCCGTCAGGTGTTTGTAAAATCAGGATACATACTCCAGAAGCAGTAATATAAATTTTTTCACTTACGTTGTTTTCTGTTTTACCTGTTAGTATTTGTTTTCCTATACTGTTGTATACCGTATACTTACTACCTGATACGGCATTTTTAATGTGTATTTCTCCTTTACTGGGGTTAGGTTCCATGCTTACGTTGTTGTCAAGGGTTTCTTCAAATCCTGTTGCAGACGAAATAGTTATAAATGCAGTTTTGAAAACTGAATCACGGCACCTTAATCCGAGCGAATCTTTAGTTTGTACGTTGAGCCATATATCATAAACTCCGGCAAAGTTGAAAATTCGCGAAGGATTGGCTGTAGTATCACCAAAACTCCACTTGAACTTTTCTGCAAAGGCAGATGTATTGTTAAACTGAATGATGGTTGGAGCAATTCCACTAATAGGAGTTGCAGTGAAATTGGCAACAGGTTTACGTAGAATAATTGCAATGGTACTGTCTATAACTGAACAGGCAGTATCACTTGCTTGTAGTTTTATTTTGTAAGTACCCGGTATTTGTGTTGGAACAAATAAACCGTTAGCAGTACTGGTGACTGTTTGTTGCGTTGCCATGTTGGTAGCTATCCATAAATATATGGGATAGCCTTGTGCTGAGTCAATGGTAGCTGAAAAAATTGCATTGCCTGATTGTGCACAAACTATGGTGTGCCTTTGATTAATGTATGGCTTAATAGTACAAGGTGGCTTTACACGAATGTAGTTTTGCTTGTAAACAGAATCAGTGCAGGTTTTGCCAAGTGTATCTTTAGCGGTTACTTTTAACCACACACTATGAAAACCTAAAGTGGAAAAGCTGCGGGTAGATAAAAATGTAGTGTCTCCGTTGTTCCACATATATTGTTTGATGCCGGTTGAACTACACGTGAGCTTAACGGTAAGTGGTGTAACACCCGTAGTTTTGTCGGCTGTAAAGTTGGCCGAAGGATTGGGCAAAATAACAGCTGTTACACTATCTGCAACAGTACAAACGGAATCAGAAGTTTTGAGGACAATTTTATAAGTAGTGGCAGTATTTAATGGCAGAAAGAATGAATTGCTACTATCCTGCTTACTCTGTTGCGTTTTGGTATCAATAACTTTCCATAGATATAAAATATTCCCTTGCGCAGAATCTACATTTGCAGTTATCAAAAAACTATCTGCCCGCGAACATTCTACCAACTGCCGTTGAGAGATGCGAGGTTTAACGGTACACGGTGGTTTTACCCGAATATAATTTGATTTATAAATGGAATCGCTGCACACATTGCCTGCTGAGTCGCGGTTAATAACTTTAAGCCAAAAACTGTATTGACCAATGGAAGTTAACGTTCCGGTTGTTTGAGGACTTGTATTCTCGAACGTTCCCAATGCCTGATTAAATGCGCCTGTTGTTGTATTGGTAAAGGTGACGTTTAATGGAGAATGCCCGCTTAGAGGTATTGCCGTAAAACCAGCAACGGGTTGGTCAAGTACATACGAGTAAACGTAGGTTTCTCTAACGCATACACTATCTCGGGCGCTGCCTTTTATGCGCCAATGCCCGGCTTGTGTTTTAGTGAAGTTGGTAAATACATTTCCTGAATCAATAAGGGTAGTTTGTTGTGTTTGCAGGTTCATGGCGTGCCATTTATATACTGTTGGCCCACTGTTGTTTTCTACTTTTATTCTGGCATATGAGCCTGTTGTACCTTTGCAGTATCCGGCATCGAATGATGAATCAAGGCTTACCTTCAGGTTGCAGGTGATATGAATTGTATCAACATGAATTTCATTGCAGCTATTATCAGGTGAAGTACATGTTAATCTTACCACATAGCTGCCTGCACTATCGAATTTATGTACTAAGGAGTCGCTGGTGTATTGAATAGGATTTTTGAAAACACCGGGTGTTGAAGATACTTGCCAGTTTATTGTGGAGGCACTGGGCAATGCAGGATTAGTTTTAATTGCCTTTAATGTGTAACGCATAAAACCCGCAGGCGTTATGTTTTGTTGATAGGTAGAGAAGCCTCCTCCCACAATAACTCCTACGGAATAGGTGTTTCTTCTTGGAACGGGGCAGTCTTGATTTTCTACTTGAATAACAAAATAGTAGGGTAGACTGCTTGCGTGATGGCTTTGAGGTGTCCAACAAAAAGTAGCAGTATCTTCTCTTACAGTTCTTTGAGGTGTATTGGCGCTATTGAATGTACCCCATGGAATACCTTTGTTCCAACTTAGTGTTGTTGTGTCAGGCCCAAAGTTAGATGTAGAATCTCTGTCTTCACTTTTAATATTTAAACAGATGTTTCTGTTCGCACATACTCTGAATAGGCGTGTTCCTGTTAATAAACTAAAACCGTCTACTTTAGCTGTTGGTGGATTATCAGGCTGGCATTGATAGTTTTGTAGAATGAACTCTCTGTTAGTGCTGCCAATTTTTTGATAAGTACCGTTAATCTTTCTCCATTCATCAATGCGGTAGCAAAGCAGAGGCTTTTGAATGGCAGTGCTGGTAAACATTCCTTGTCCTGTAACGTTGTTGTAGTGGAAGCCGGCAGGTGTTGGTAATGTGCTATTTGGGAAACCTAAAAATTGTAAGGGTCTGTCAAGATTATAGCCCCCTACATAAGATAGCGCAAATCCTGTTGATATCGGATTTGCAATAGCACTACTTACTGAATCATGGTCTGTTGAATCTCTAAAGCCGTGGTTATAATAGAAGGGATGACCGGCACAGAGTAAAAAAAACGGGTCGCGTGTGATTTTGGGCGAGGTATTGCCGGGAGCCAGGCAACGGTTAAATTCTGCTTCAATATAAAACGGGCTTACCGCAGGTGTCATGTTGGTAATGCCTGAGTCGCGGCAGCATTGAGAAAAATACACCAATAAACGGCAACAGTTGCTGTCTAATCCGTTAGCAAAAATACTGTTTAGTGCTGCTGTACCTTCATATTGGTGTACTTGAACCCCATAAGGGAAAGTGCTGTTCTCACAACGTGATGCTTGTGTTTCGCAGGTTATTTTCACAGGGCTTGTGGCAACGCGGTTTAATGTGAGTGTACCGGTGTCGTTGGTATTGCACGATACTTTTTTGATGTAACAGGTGTAAGCGGATGGGAAAGTATCTGTTCGTGCGCAATTCCGGTATAGTCGTATGGTTACTTTTACGGTGTCTTTTCCGGTAAGTTTATATTCGATGTCGCCACCCAATATGCCAACAGCGTCAGCAGAAAAGCTGGTTAGTATAAATATCAGAAACAGAAGTATGTGGTTGTTTTTCATAACTCACTTAAAGTTACAAGTTAACGTGTTTACAGCTAAAATGCAATGCTTAAAATGCTAGAAAATATACCTCGCCTCAAATCGTGCGGTGTGAATGGCATCAAATCCTTCTGACTTTCGTCCGTCATAGAGGATGTTGATTTGAATGCTGTTACTTAGTCGTTGTTGAAAGGTAAGGTTCCATAACATGTTGTTGCCTTTTTGCAAGCCCTGTAACATATCAAAACCTACCTGTGAGTTTACGTTGCCATCAAAGTTAACTTTGAACTGACTGAGTTTGGCAGTGAGCACTCCTTTCTCCAGAATGTTGTAACGTAACTCGGCCCCCACTTCGCGGTTGGTAGCTTGTTCATTACCCAGTTCCTGTGCATTGCCTGCACTGTAATAAGTGTACAAAGCACTGGCGCGCAAGTTGGTGTTTACCTGATAGGTCAACTTAGGTTTAGTTTCATAGTACACAAAACTGAAATTATTGGTGCTGAAGAATTGCGAACTGTACGCTTTGCGTCCGGTAATGGAGTTTACGTTAATGGACCACGCACTACCCGGACTGTATCTGATGTTGAGACCCTGTTCCAGTTTTAAGCGACTTTCAAATCCATTGGTGAGTTGGTTTTTGCTTCGAGTTTGTTGCCAGGTGTAGTCAGCACCAAAAACAGGGTTATTGCGCTGGAAGAAAAAGGTATTGCGTAAATCGGAAGAGGTAGTTACCAGTTCAGTATCGTTAACATTAAGTTCGAAAGGGTTGAGGTAGTTGAGTGTGTTGTTGTTTTTTACTTTGCGGTCAATGCGAATGCCGGTGATGTTGCTGAAAAGGGAAAGGAATTTTTTAAGTCCGGTTTTAGTGTTCCATACTTCAGCAGGGTTAATGTTGAGCGTTTGGTTAAACTGATTGCTACGTACACTAATGAACGTATTGGTAGGCAAAAACACTTTGATGTAATTCGCCTGATTGGGAAATGGTGCGGGTACAAACTCATTGTTTTCCTGTACTTCGTTTTCATTAAAATCATACCAGGCATATAAACCTTGCCCCGGCCGCACTTCCACGTATTGGAAATCGCGCACCAGTTCTTGCCCTGAACCTACCTGATAGTATGTATTGGCTGAAAAAACACGTTTGGCAAAAGTGTATTCATATTCAACACGGGCAAGTAAAGAATTTTCAGGAGTCGTTTTTATTAGTGCCGTATCTTTTATTTTGAATTCGCGGTAAGTTACATTCAGCAAAAGCCGGTTCCCGTTTTGTTGGTTCCATTCGGTTTTAATGTTACCTGTTTTGGCATCGGTAGAGTTTTTGAAACTATTGTTATCGGCCAGATAGTCGAGACGTTGGGTGAGGTCAATTCTGAAACGGAATCGTGATGTATCCGTGTTGTTGATAAATGCATTGTATTGGTTAAAGGCATAGCTGGAGGCTTGCAAAAACTGTGTGCTATCACGAAATCCACTTTCTTCCCTGTCAAAGTTTATGCCTGTAACTACTATCGGAAATGTGCGTGCATAACCCGCTTTGTATCGAGAGTAGCTGTTTTCCGGGGCTTTTACTTTGCTGCTTGTATTGAGCCATTCTGTTTCTGCAATAAGTGTATTGCGTTTGTAAGTTAAGTTGGCATATGTTTTATGTTGCCAGCCATTAAAAGATATCTCACGGTTGTAATAGGCCAGTTGGTAGCCTGCAGATAACAGTCCGCTTTTGATGATGTTGGTGTTGAAGCTGATGATTTGCTCCTGGTACGAGGTGTCGGCCTCAGCCTGATTCTGTAGCTGCCTGTTCCAGGTACGAATAAACTCTACCGGCCGGTAACGTTCAATGTACCGAAAGTTTTCACTCACTAGTTCAGCCTTAGCCTGAGATTTAATTTTCCATCCGTCAGCTCCTTTTTGCAAAGGCAATGTGTGTTGTATGTTGGCGCTTAACCCGAAGCCATCATCATTTCTTTTGTCTAAATCAGAGAAGGTGTTTTTGTTGTATTTACTATGTGCCAGTTCAATGTTGATGAAAGTGTTTTCTGAAGGCATGTAATCAGCACCCACAGTAAACATCTGTTGTTGCTTGGGGCTTACCAATGGGATAAGCGGTTCAAAATTTCCTTGTGGCACACCGGCAACAGGAGCCACCCATTGAAACACACGCCCGTTGGCAGCGGTGGATGCCTGAATGTAGTTGCCCTTGTTGTTCCCAACAAAGCTGAAGGTTACCTGATAAAAAAGTGTATCGCTACCCTGTGTAGGTGCGTGTATGTACACCCCACTAAAACCGGCTGTATCAATTTTTCTGTACAAAATCATACTGCTGCTGAAAATGGTAACGGGAACAGCGCCTGATGTAAAGGCCTGTGATAAATTGTCCCCGGCCAGTTGCAGTGTTTTTTTGTCTTCGTTGCTTAAGTCTTGTTGAAAGGGTTGGTTCTTGTTGTCCTGCTCACTGAAGTAATTTAGCCGTACACGGTATTTTTTATTTTCTATTTCAGTACCGGTATGAAATACTGAACGTGCGAAATTTCTATCGGAGTATTGAAACTCGACTACAATGCGTGTGTAGGCAGTGATGAGCAAGCGGGGCATAAATACAATTTCACCTGAGTTGTAATCAATGATGTAATCATGCTGTTCTCCACGGGTCAGTTTTTGTCCGTCTACATAAACTACTTCTGTGCCTGAGATGATGATGATGTATTGTTCTCCGTTTGTTCCCGTTAAACGATACGGCCCCAGATTACCTTCAATACCGTTGATGATGTTACGTGCAAATCTTCCGCGCGAAACGGCTGCATCAGCCATTACACTCATGGTGGTTTTGGGCGACAAATTAAATTGTGTAGAGGCTTGCGCACCACGCGATTTTTTGTTGTAATGCATAAAGTAACTGCGCTCAGGTTTCAGCATCGGAAAATCGCCTATCAGCAGTTGGTGTTTGTCTTTCGAAAACTGAATGTAGACTTTATCAAAATCCTGTAGTTGTTGGGTATTTCCTTCCGGCTGAATGGGATTGTTATCGTCACTGATGGCTGCGAGCACATCAATTTCATTGTTGAGTTTGCCGGCGACCTGCAGGTTAAGGTAGGAGTTGATAGTAAGGTCCTGATTATTGCCGAATGAAATGCCGCGGGCCAAACTTCCGTTCAGTTTTAATCCGTCAGTACCTGCAAAAAGATTTTCACGGGTATCTTCCTGAAAGCTGAACGGGTTGCTGCTCATCACCACATCCTGAGCTATCAAAGAGGTGTCTTTGTGACGGTAGGGTTTGCGCAGGTTAACACTCAATCGTTTGTAGGTAATTGAAATACTGTCGCGTTGCGGGGCATGTAGTCTGATAGAGGCCGTAACATAGTTAACAGTATAGTCAGATATTTCATTTAATACTTTATTTCCTGATTTTATCGTCACACTTCCCGGTGCCAGCGGAAGTGTATCTACCACAAGGCTGTCTTGTGCCGGAAAAGTTTTAGAGAAAAGGTTGGTATTTGTCTGCCCTGAACAAAATTGGCTGACTACAATCATCAAACAAATTGCAGCGATTATTCTCATGCATTGTTCGCTATGGGAAAATTGACGAAGAAGGTGGTTCCGGTATTTTCTTCCGTTTCGAAACGGATGTCCCCACCGGCACTCTCCACAATATTTTTTACAATAGCCAGCCCCATGCCCATACCGGAGGTTTTGGTACTGAAGTTGGGTAAAAATATCTTTTGCTGTTCTTCTTCATTTATTCCGGTTCCGTTATCACGGATGGAAATAACAAGTTGCCCGTTTTGACTGAAGCTGCGAATAGTTATAAGCCCTTTGCGGTCATCAGGAATAGACTGCACGGCATTTTTAATTAAGTTATTAAAGACCCGCATTAGCTGGTCTTTATCCAGCAAGATATTCACAGCATTGTTTTCATTGTTCACCGTTATTTCAGTTCCCTGGTCTTTGTATAAATCAATAACCGATTGCAAAATTTCTATAGCATTGATTACTGCAAACCTTGATGCCGGAAGTTTAGCGAAACTGGAGAACTCAGTTGCCAGCAACGACATGCTGTCAATTTGTTCAATCAACACACCGGTTACGCGTTTAAACGTATCATCTAAGTTGGGTGCTTTATCTTTCCAGGCTCTTTGCAGGTGTTGCACACTCAACTTCATGGGTGTAAGCGGATTTTTAATTTCATGTGCTACCTGTTTGGCCATCTCGCGCCAGGCATCTTCTCGTTCAGATCGTGCCAGCTTTTCGGCACTTTTTGCCAATTCATCAATCATGGTATTGTACTGTAGCACCAGTTGTGCAATCTCATCATTTCCTTTCCATTCTATCTGCTCATTTTTGCCACCCAGTGAGGTAACGGCCATTTTATTTCTGATCAGGTTGAGTGGTGCGGCAATGTTTCTGGAAATGATGTAAATAATAATGATAACCGTTATAAATGCGATTACATAAGTGTTGATGATACTGATGAAGAGGCTGGTGACTTCATTGTATACTTCGCTCTTTTTAACAAAGTAGGGCAGGTTGAGGTAGGCAACAATATTTTTCTTGTTGTCGAGTACCGGTACGTAGGCTGCCAGAAATTTGATGTTTCCAATATCTTCAGGTAGAAATACTTGTGATTTTTCCTGAACATGCAGCGCGTAAAATGCATTGATGTTCATGAGTGGTGCAAGTATTCCAGCATCATAAATACGCGAGGTAGTGCTGGTTAGTAACTGTCCCTTGGTGTCGTAAAGATTAATATCTGTGTTGTTAAATTCAGCTACCTGATGGGTGAATAAAGCAAGGTCTGATACGGATAGGTTACTTATGCGTATTCTGGGGTCATTCTCGATAGCTTTTACTACGTTACGTATTTTTCGGGCTACTTTCTCATTTTGTGCCTTTTCGTATTTGGCAATCATCGAGTCTATGGTGAAATAGAACGTGAACAACAATGTAGGAAAAACGATGATGATAATACTTACCTGAATTTTAGTGCTGATAAGATTGAGCCGGAAGTCGGAGAGGTGAAAAAGGTCAGAGAAAAGTTTCTGTATTTTCCGGATGACCTTTTTCCCGGCAAAACGTTGTTCGGTATAATTGAGTAACAGGGAAAGCGCGGTGAGTAAGGCAAATATTACTAAGGTGATGGTGGTAAACGATACAAACAATACAGAGAATATAGCTACCTGCTCGTTTATCTTGTTCTGTTTTTTGCTGATAAGAATTTCAAAACTGTTGTTGTCGGTAAACAGCAAGTGGGAATAATCGGCCTCATTAAAGTAGGTATAGTTGTTAGGGTGCTCCAGCAGAGGCAACCTGATGGGATAGGCATAGTCTCCGCTTTTGTTCAGCAGTTTGCGGTTTCTGTACAAGGCATAGGAGTAAATGTCATTTCTGTTTTTTATGCTGTTACTTCCTTCTGCCAAAAGTTCATCAAAGCGGTTTTCATCCTGAATAATTTTGGGTTGCAGTAAAATGTAAAGTACGCCAAAGGGGTGCAGGCTGTCACCAAAAGAGAAACGTGAAAGGTAACCCTGAATATCAGGAGAGGATTGGATGTTTTTAAAATATGAGCCTACAGTTGAAACGGAATTAAAAGCATATATGGAATCAATTTCACGGTAGGTAAGGCTGTTGATTTCTTTGTACGGATTACCCAATGAGTCGTAATCATAGAGCGAGATATCGTAACGCCCGATGTACCCGCTAAAGTAATTCTGATTAATGTACCTTTCCATCTGCTGTTTCAGAATAATGGAACTTTTGAAATAGTCACGTATCAGCGGATCGGCAGCTATTTTGTGTTCTACTTCACCAAAATAATATTCAGCGTTTACATCATTTCGGTTAATGAGTTTAAAGGCATACACCTTTCTGCTTTCCTTTTCTTTTTCACTGTTCCAGTAAAAAATATAGTTAGCAGCAAAAAGTGAAATAACAATAATTACTCCCAGTGCTTTTTGGTACCATATAAGCTGTTTGATGAGAAACGGAGTGGACGCTATAAGCACTACATACATGAGCACCAGCGAAAGGTTGAGCAGATTGTTATTGCCCTTTATTATTTCTCCTGTAATGAGTGCCGCGGTAAATAACAACAGGTAGATGAGTGCAGTTTTAAACGGAAGGCCAGTTTTGAGAAGCAACTGTACAAGTACATTGGTAATGATGATGTGACTGAAAATTAGAATACCGATGGTGGTCACACAAATAAAATAGTTCCATCCGGTAAGGTAAATGGTGCTTACGTCAAACAGCAGGTTGGAGTCAATGATAAGGCTTTTACAAACGTAAAGCACCACTACAGTAAATATAAAAAAGAGGAGGAGAGTAAAAATGGCAATTGTTTTTGCTTTATCAGGTGATTGCAAGTACAAGTGCTCTTTTGTTTTTTCGGTATAACGCCTTATCCAGCCTGAAATTCTAGAGCACAACAGAAGGAAAAGCAAACTGTTAATTAATACATCACCCAAAGAAGGGAGCCATGTTGAAGAGGCATAGGTAAGGCTGCTGAACAATTCCTGATGGTACAGGTGATGAGGAAATTCCATTCCCGTATTCAGTACCCGCAGCATAATCAGCAAGGTTGTTTCTATGGCAAAGGTGGCCAGGTAATTTTTAGGATAAGAAACAAAACTCCAGCGGAACAGTGCAATAAAGAAAAAGCAACCGGCCAGGCAACTGAGCAACGTTACATAAAAAGGCAATTCGGGTGCAGTGGCACTTATGCTGATGTAGAATAATTTTTTGGATTGAATGTTTCGTATCCCTCTGTATTCATCCGTCTTAATGAGGCTTATTCTGCTGCTGGGTGAAAGGCGCAGTTCAGGATTAAATTCATTTTTGAGGTAATCATTTTGAAACGGAAATTCTTTTTTGATAAGAAAATAACTGAAGTAGCTTATTTCACCGGTATCAATGCGGTGAACCATGTACCAACCGTTGTTGCTTTTATGTACTCCTGTGCCCGGGGCAATTTCATTCAGGTGGTCGCGTATGTTAAACAGGTTGTTGTTCCAAAGTATTACAGAATCACTTTTATACGCCTGCACATATACCTGCTGATTCATGGAGTAATCATGCAACATGTCCTGTAACTGCTGTTCACCACCTTTTGCAGAGGAGATAATTCTGCAGGCATGCTCAAGCATCAGTTCTTTTTCATGAATAATGCGCTGCAGGTTGGTGTATTCTGTTTCTATGTTTTGTTGTGAGTTACTTAAAACCACATTTTGCCAATACACGCAGCCCAATACCATAAGCAGAGCAATCAGCAACCAACCCGTTTTTTTTGTATTGAACAATTGCTGTGTATTTCGCATAGTTTAGTAGTAGCTGCGTTTTTTCAGGTACGTGTTTACATAATCAGCAATGCCGTCCTCTAAAGAGGTGAAGGGTTGATGGTAACCTATACTGATGAGTTTGCTCATGTTGGCTTCTGTAAAGTACTGGTATTTGTCGCGTATGTCGGCCGGGGTATCTACCCATTCAATGCTTTCGTTAACGCCCATAGCTTTAAAGGTAGTACGTGCCAGGTCAAGAAAAGTTCTTGCCTTTCCGGTACCCAGATTATAAATGCCGCTGTTTTTGCGGTGTTGCATCAGGAAGTAACACACATTAATCAGGTCCATCACGTATATAAAGTCCCGCAGTTGCTCTCCGTCTTTAAAATCGGGGTGATGTGAGCGAAATAATTTTACCGACCCCTTCTCCTGAATCTGGTTAAAAGCATGCAGAATAACGGAAGCCATGCGGCCTTTGTGGTATTCATTTGGGCCGTATACATTAAAGAATTTCAAGCCAGCCCAAAAGTAAGGTTTACGCTCTTGCTTCAATGCCCACACGTCAAACGCTTTTTTAGAATCGCCATAGGGATTAAGCGGTTTCAATTGTTCAATTTTAGTCTCGTCATCATCATAACCAAATTCGCCTAAACCGTAAGTGGCCGCAGAAGAAGCGTACACCAGCGGCAGACCAAATTCTACACAATGGTTCCATACCTGTTGGGAGTAAGCTACGTTCAGTTCGTCAAAAATAGTTTTGTTGAATTCTGTGGTATCGGTACGTGCGCCCAAATGGAAGACAAACTGAACCAACGTGTGATTTTCACTTAACCAGTTGTGAAAAATATTCCGATCAACCAGTGCCGTATACTTTAAATGGGCGTAGTTGTTATTTTTTTCAGGACGGTTAAAATCATCCACCAGTATCAGGTCATTATATCCTTCGCGGTTCAGAAAAGAGGCCAAACAACTGCCAATAAAACCCGCGGCTCCGGTAATTACAATCATGTTTATTTAAATATTGTGTTCAAAATTAAGCTAAATGCCCATAAATCGTATATTTGCGGCATTCAATAACGGCAAACCTACAGCATATGGCTGAGAAACCTAGATTGTTATATATAACACGAAAAGAGCACTTTAATGCAGCTCATAAACTCTACAACCCCAATTGGACAGAGGAGCAGAACAATGAAGTATTTGGCCGCTGTGCCAACAAAAACTGGCATGGACACAACTTTGAGTTGTACGTTACCATTAAAGGTTACCCCAATCCCGATACCGGATTTATTATGGATCTGAAAAAACTGAAACGTGTTATCAGCGAACATGTGGTAGATAAACTGGATCACATGAACATCAACGAGGATGTGGATTTTATGAAGGGTAAACTGGCCTCCATTGAAAATATTGTGGTGGCCATTTGGGAACAATTGGTACCGCACCTCGACCCGGGATGTAAATTGCATTGTTTGAAGTTGGTAGAAACCGAGCGCAATTACGTGGAGTACTACGGAGAAGAATAAACAAAAAATAATATGAAGGCATACGTATTTCCCGGACAGGGTTCACAATTTTCAGGTATGGGCAAGGATTTGTACGAGCAGTATCCGTTAGCCAAGGAACTCTTTGAAAAAGCAAACGACATTTTAGGATTCCGCATTACGGACATCATGTTCAGCGGAACGGAAGAAGACCTGAAACAAACCCGTGTAAGCCAGCCCGCCATATTCCTTCATTCAGTAATTAAAGGTTTTACCATGGGCGAAAATTTTCAGCCGCAAATGGTAGCCGGTCACTCTTTGGGTGAATTCTCAGCTCTGGTAGCCAACAAAACACTCACTTTTGAAGATGGGTTACGTTTGGTGTCACAACGGGCTATGGCCATGCAAAAAGCCTGTGAAATTAAGCCTTCTACCATGGCTGCAGTGCTTGGTTTGGAAGATGCTAAAGTAGAAGAAATATGTGCTTCTATCACGGACGATGTGGTAGTAGCTGCCAATTATAATTGCCCCGGTCAGTTGGTTATATCTGGTACCGTAACCGGTATTGAAAAAGCCTGTGAATTATTAAAAGCCGCTGGTGCTAAACGTGCTTTGGTACTTAATGTGGGTGGTGCATTCCACTCTCCTTTAATGGAACCTGCACGCGTGGAACTGGAGGCAGCTATCAACAGCACTAACTTCAGTACACCGGTGTGCCCCGTTGTTCAAAATGCCACAGCTGCTTCCGTTTCCGACCCCGAAACCATTAAAGCCAACCTGATTGCTCAACTTACTGCTCCCGTAAAATGGACGCAAAGTGTACAAACTATGGTGGCCGCAGGTGCGTCAGAATTTATTGAAGTTGGTCCGGGTAATGTATTGCAAGGATTAATCAAGAAGATTCACAAAGAGGCGGTTACCTCAGCCGGTTAAAATAACCAATACACTCAGGCAACGATTTGGCCTTGAGAGTTGTTCTACTACTAAAATCATTTCGAATGAAACGTATACTTTTTCTTTTGCTGGCGGGTAGTCTCCTCTCAGCCACCGCTCAAAATTTTACAGGAAAAACAGATGTAAGGTTCAAACACCAGCTATTGCAGGATAAACAGCAGGTAGAAGCTAAGTATAAAACGGCTGCTACTATCACTTACAAGGCATTGTTGCAATTAACTGATGAAAAATATTTTGTTGAATTAACTTCAGCCGGAATAAAAACAGGAGCCCGTATCGGTACCATTGTAACGGCTGAGTTTTCTTACGAGCAGGCTATGTTTCTGCTACAACAAAGCTGGGTTACACGTGTAGAGCTTGCACAAAAGTTAGTTACACGCAATGCCAAAGTGCGGGAACACCTGAGAGCGGATAAGGTTTATGACGGCTTGCTAAGCGATGGAAATGTTTACACAGGCAAAGGTGTTATTGTGGGCGTGTATGATTCAGGATTGGATTATAAACATCCCGATTTCAGGGTAAAGGGTAAACCAACACAATCAAGAATTGTTGCGTTGTGGGACCAGACAGTAAACGGTAACAAACCCGCAAACTTTAATTACGGTGCTGAGTGGAACAATGCCGAAATAAGTGATGATATTGATGGAACACCTACCAATAAACTGGCTCCACACAAAGATCAGATAGGGCACGGTACCCATGTTACCGGTACAGCCGCAGGAAATAAAGGTGTAGCCTACGAAGCAGACATTGTGTTTGTAAAAGGCAGTTTGAGTGGTGCAGGTGGTTTTGCCTCACTCACTACAGAGATACTGGATGGTGTAAAATACATTTACGATAAAGCAGTAGAGATGAATAAACCTTGTGTGGTAAACTTGAGTTTAGGTACACACACCGGAGCACCGCATGATGGCACTAGTTTGTTGGAGACTGCTTTGGATAATCTGGTTAACTCACGCCCGGGCTTTATTATAGTGGCAGCTGCAGGTAATGAAGGCGACAGTTACATTCACTTTGGCGACAAACGTAATATCAGTGACTCAGCCTGGACTTATTTTCAAACGCAGATAAGTGGAGTGCCTGCTGAGGCATATTTAACCATTCCGCAAAGTAAGCTCAACTCCATGTCCATCGCTTTTGGTTTAGATAGTGCAGGAACAATTTTTTCGCCAGCCACTAAAAAGACATATCAATCGCAATGGTATACAATTAATCAGTTGCTCAATGAGGGGGAATTAATAGTCCCGGTAAAGTATGGCAACGGTGCCACCGCTGGAACAATGACTGTTACATCCAACATGCTCAACACCGGTATGGTGGAAATACTTTTTGAAATTAATGAGGCATTTAGTTTTTCTTCCCGTAAGCCGGCCTGGAAAATTATTTATAAAGGAGATGCAGATGTGCATGGTTGGGTAGAAACCGGAGCTTGGGTACAAAATACCGGTACAACATCAGGCTATTTTAGCAAGTATGTGAACCCTGACAATGCCTTCTCTGTGGGTATTCCGGGTACAGCTAAAAAAATGGTTACAATTGGAGCATACGTGAATCTGGCCAGTTTTGTTAACATCAACGGTGATGTGGTGAAAGGGCTTAATCAAAATAATGATCCTGCCGGTGCTATTGCCTTCTTTTCAAGTAACGGCCCGACACGTGACGGAAGGATTAAACCCGAGATTACAGCTCCGGGATTAAATGTAATATCCTCCCTTTCTTCCACCTCTACTTTTGTTCAGAATAAAGATAAAATATCAGACTATCGTGTAGCTCAAAGCGGAACCAGTATGGCATGTCCGGCCTCGGTGGGAGCCATTGCTCTTTACCTGCAAAAAAATCCTTCAGCTACCTACCAGCAGGTGATATTAAGTTTACAACAAAATGGACGTACAGATAATTTTACTGCAACATCAGGCAGTTTGCCCAACAACACCTGGGGATATGGTAAGCTGGATATTTTTGATATGCTCAACAGTACTATGCCTGTGGGAGTTCGTCCGTTAAGCAGTTCAGCATTTTTAGAGTTATATCCTAATCCTGCTCACAGCTCAACAGCCTTGTATGTAAAAAGAGATGTAGCACAAATGAACATTCAGGTGGTGGATTTAAGCGGACGTGTAATGCAGCAGTTGTCACAATCCAATGTGACAGCAGGAGCAGAGATAAGCATTGATATATCGTCATTAAGTAAAGGTTTATATCTGGTACATTTGCAGGCAGACGATGATCGTTACAGCACCCGCATCATGGTTCAATAATTTATATGAAGCACCCGTTTCTGAAAGATATTATCAACGTACTAAAGCAACCTGTTAAACAAGGTAAGGAGGTATTCATTGCGCCTAATGCCACGGTGATAGGTAATATTACTTTAGGAGATGAGGTATCGGTTTGGTTCGGGGCAGTTTTACGGGCCGATGCAGATGAAATAAGCATTGGTAGCCGCACCAATATTCAGGACAATGCCGTGGTGCATTGCGACCCCGGAGCACCCGCCATTATTGGCGAAGATTGTATCATTGGACATCTGGCACTGGTGCATGGAGCACAATTAGGCAATCATGTATTGGTAGGTATGAACTCCACCATACTTAATAATGCTAAAATAGGAGATTACTGCATCATAGGAGCCAATGCTTTGGTAACAGCCGAAACAGTTATACCTCCTAATTCATTAGTGCTGGGTAGTCCGGCCAAAGTGGTGAAACAACTTACCGAAGAACAACAGCAAAAGATTCGCGACAATGCGGAAGTATACGTGGCACTTTCAAAAGGCTATCTGGGTTTTTTTAAGTCCTGAATTTTACTTCGCGTATATTCTGCTTCAACACAAAAGCAAAGCCCTGAAAGGGTGACAAACTCAATGCGAAGGGTGCAGCCCTTCGCTCCCCCTCCCCAATCTTTACCAAGTTGTAAATTAGCAGCATTAGATTAATTTTGGACTATACATACTCAAGTTATGCCTGTTCAAAAAACATTTAAAAATACTGTAGCCATGTTGACGGCAAAAAATCCTCAACCTGCTGTAAGTTTTACGTTGTTATTACTATTGGTTTTCATGTGCGTTGGGGCAAGTGCCCAACATCCCGCTTTGAGGGTACAGAAATATGTTTTGGAGAATGGATTTACCGTCTATTTAAATGAGGACAAAACAGCCAAAGAGGTTTTTGGTGCCATAGTAGTAAAGGCGGGTAGCAAAAATGATCCTGCTGATGCTACAGGAATAGCGCATTACTTAGAGCATTTGTTGTTTAAAGGCACCACTCAGTTAGGCACTACTGATTTTCAGAAGGAAAAAATACACTTAGATTCTATCAATATGTATTATGATTTGTTGGGTAAAACTACGGATAAAGCAGAACGCTCTCGCATACAACAGCTCATCAACAACCAAAGCGTTCAGGCAGCAAAATATGGCTTACCCACAGAGTTTGACAAACTGATAAAAAGTATAGGAGGTAGAGCACTTAATGCTTTTACTACAAATGACATGACTGTTTACCACAATGCTTTTCCCGGTGAGCAAATGGAGAAGTGGCTGGAGTTATACAGTCATCGTTTTCAGCAACCTGTTTTTCGTTCCTTTCAATCAGAGTTGGAAGTGGTGTATGAAGAAAAAAATACTGATTTGGATGAACTTGATTCAAAACTGATACAAGAAATGAATAAGCACTTATTCAAATTTCATCCTTACGGCACGCAAACCACCTTAGGTAGTGTGGAGCACCTGAAAAACCCATCGCTAACTAAAATGTATGAGTATTTTAATACTTACTATGTAGCAAACAATATGTCGCTGGTGCTTTGCGGCAATTTTGATGCAGCAGATGCTCTTGTTATGATTAAAGAAAAATTTTCAAAATTAAGAACCGGTAAAATTCCGGAGTTTCCCAAATACCCCGAGACTGTTTTTAAAAAGAAAGAAATTTTGACGGTGAGGTATTCCCCCATCAGAGTGGCTTTTATAGGTTACAAAACTGTTCCCATATTGCATGAAGATAATGCTGCACTGTTGGTTTTTAATGAACTCTTATCCAACTCATCCGAAACAGGTAGATTGGATAAATTGAGGAGAGACGGTAAACTTTTAGCTGCCGCAGGTATGAATTACTCTTTTAATGATGACGGTGCAGTAATGCTTCTTGCTGTTCCCAAACTTATCGGCCAGTCCATTAAACAGGCGGAGAAATTAGTATTTGCTGAAATTGAGAAAATAAAAAGCGGAGAGATATCAGATACCGACCTGCAAATTACCAAAACGCAATTGTACATCGATTGGCAATCGGAATTGGAGCATTATGGCAGTCGCACCATGGCCATTGTTGGGGCAATTGGAAGCGGTACTACCTGGGAAGAACGGTTAAAGTACAGCGAAGTGCTGCAACGAATTACCAAAGAAGATGTGGTACGTGTGGCCCGAAAATATTTTAACGACAACTATTTCGCTTTGCATTCACGCACCGGTTTTCCTAAAAAACATAAGTTGCAGAAACCGGGCTATAAACCTGTGCTTACTGACCAGAAGGAAGAATCAGACTATGCTAAAAATTTCAAGAAGCAGATTGCTGCAAATAAGGAACCACGGTTTTTAGATTTTGAAAAAGATGCGACAGTCTTACAACTTAACAGTAGCAATAAACTGTATGTTACACCAAACCCCATCAATGATATTTTTAATGTTAATGTAGAGTTTATGGTAGGGTCTGACAGTATCAGGCTGTTGAAGGAGGCTGCTGATTTGTTACCTTATTTCTATACAAAAAATCTTGGCTTAGATCAGTTAAAAAAGGAGTTTGCGCTACTGGGGCTTACATATTATGCCAACTGTTCCAAAAGCAGGTTCTCACTTACGTTTACAGGGATAGAGCGTAATCTGCAACAATCGTTGGTCTTAATCAACAGCATCATCAATCAGGCTCAGGTTGATGAAAAATCCATAGAAATTATTACAAGAGATTTGCTGGCTGAAAGAAAAATATCCGAAAAGGATCCCTCAACGCTGGGATATGCACTTTATGAATATGCACGGTATAAAAACAAATCAGATTTTATAGACCGCCTAACCAAAAAGGAGCTGAAGAAACTTACTGCTACTGAAGTGCTGAGTGCTTATAAAAAAGCAATTACTTACAGTGCGGTATGGCATTATGTAGGCACCCAGCCTGTGGATAGCATCAGGCATTTATTCAACAGTAACATAACTTTGAACAATACCAACGGGAAGGCACCCATAACTGCCCTCGTAAACAATACTTCACCGCAAAATATTATTTACCTGTTGAATGATAAAAAGGCAGTACAAAGCCACATCTATTTTCTGGTGAACTCTGACTGGCCTTCACTACAACCGGCAACCATGGCGGGTATTTATGCGTTTAATGAGTACATGGATGGTGGATTCTCCGGACTTATTATGCAGGAAATTCGTGAGTACCGTTCATTGGCCTATTCCACTTATGGTGGCTTTTCTTATTCAAGAATCAATAAATCGGGTTACTTCTATTCCTACATAGGTTGCCAGGCTGATAAAACCAACGAGTCCATTGTGATTATGGACAGTTTGATTAATCACATGCCCCGCAAACCTGAGCGAATGGAAGACATTAAAACTTCCATGAAAAAAACTGCTGCGGCCTATTACCCTTCCTTCAGGTACATATCCGGCAGTATTGAATACAGCAGACAAATGGGAGATACCACCTCTATCATGAAAGCCATTTATCCCGAGTATGACCGGGTAACCTTTGATGCAGTGGTGAAATTTTATGAGCAATACATAAAAAACCGACCCGTCATCATCACCATTTATGGTGACAAATCAAAAATGGATTTAGCCAGGCTATCGAAGTACGCTAAAATTATTGAACTCAAAAAAAGCGACATTATCAGCCATTAGTAGTCTTCCAAAGCCCTGAAAGGGCGAGCTACCCAATGCGAAGGGTGCAGCCCTTCAGCACGAAACCTCTCACTCTTCAACCATCACTTTTAACACCTCAAAAAGAAATTTCATTCTTTTCATGGTGTTGCCGAAGAACATACTCAACTTTGCACCCGGAAATAAAATTTCCGTAACCTATGTCGTATTCGTATTTTGACGAAACCCTGCCACACATCATCATTGTGGGAGGTGGCTTTGCCGGTTTAGAACTGGTAAAAGCACTCAACAACCAACCTTACCGCGTTACCCTTTTTGATAAAAACAATTACCACGCCTTTCAGCCTATGTTGTATCAGGTGGCAGCGGGTGGTGTGGGGCCCGATGGTATTGCGTATCCTTTGCGCAAACTGGTATCCCGTTTTCCCAACATTGCTTTTCGCATGGCCGAGGTAAAAGAAGTGAAACCCGAGCAAAACCTGCTCGACACTTCCATCGGAGTTTTTACTTACGATTACCTCGTTATTGCCACAGGTGCACAAACCAATTTTTTTGGTAACGCACAACTGGAGCAACATACCCTGCAACTTAAATCCATTCCCGATGCCTTGGATTTGCGCAGTGCTATTTTGCAGGAGTTTGAAAAAGCCATTACACTCAAAAATACACCCGAAGAAAAAAGCGTGCTCAACTTTGTAGTGGTAGGAGGTGGCCCCACGGGGGTTGAAACCTCAGGCGCATTGGCCGAGATGAAAAAGAATGTTCTTCCTGCTGATTACAAAGAACTCGATGCCTCGCACATGCAGGTACATTTGATAGAAGCCGCCCCGCGATTGCTGGCTGCCATGTCAGAAAACTCCTCGGCTGCGGCATTACGTTTCTTAACCGATATGGGTGTGCAGGTACAACTCAACACCTCAGTAACCTCGTATAACGGGCAGCAACTCACCCTCAGCAACGGACAGGTTCTCGATACCGAAACCGTAGTGTGGGCAGCAGGAGTGAAGGCCAAAGGTTTGCCCGGCTTGCCATTTACTGCAACGGGCAGGGCAGGACGTTATGTGGTGGACGAACACAACAAACTCGAAGCGTATGCTAACATTTATGCGCTGGGTGATGTGGCCTTGATGCAAGGTGATTCCAAGTTCCCTAACGGACATGCCATGATTGCTACACCTGCCCAACAACAGGCGAAGCATTTAGGTAAAAACTTTTTCCGCATGAGCCGCAAGCAGGCCTTGTTGCCTTTCCGTTATTTTGACCCCGGCACAATGGCCACCGTAGGCCGACATAAAGCTGTGATGGAAATATTTGGCACACGCACGCAAGGGTTAATAGCCTGGTTGGGCTGGATGTTTTTGCACCTGATGTTGCTGGTGGGTTTTCGTAACCGATTGGTGGTATTTGTTAACTGGATGTGGAACTACCTCAGCTACCAAAGAGCTATTCGAATTATTACGCGGCCTTATGTTAAGAAGTAGTAATTGGCTGTATTAGGGGGGATTTTTATCTTGTGCATGGATGGCGACCGAACAAACTTAAAAAATGACAATAAACGAACAGACAGAATCAATTTTAGAATAACAAAATGGAACAGTTTTTAACAGGTGACATTTGGAACACAGTAAACAAATATTTTACTAAACGACAAAGTAAACTTGCTTGTATCGCATATGTAACTTCAGATAATTTGCAGCTAATAAAAGGCGATACTTTAATTTGTGATGCTTCGGATTACGAAATAAAATCTGGCGCTACATCAGCAAAAGTTCTTGACATATATTTTAAAAAGGGAGTTACAATACTATCCAACCAAGACTTACACTCTAAACTACTTTTGACTAACACGTTTTTAGTAATAGGTTCAGCAAACTTATCCAATCATAGTGCGAAAACATTAGTTGAATCGGCAATTGTAACAAACAACGATATTCTACTCTCACAAGCAAAATCATTTTGTCACAATTTGATAAAAGAATCTATTCCTTTAACAAGAATGCATATTGATCGAATTTTAAAGATTGAAGTTGTAAAACGGCCATTTAAACCATCGGAAAAATCTGCTACACGGGAAAAAGTATTTGGTAATCGATATTGGTATGTTCCTATATTAGAAATGTCAGAAAAGGCTTTTGAGAAAGTTGAAGACCGAATTGAGAACTCTAAACAGAAAGTAACTGCAAAAACAAAATTTACAGATGATGACCTTGGGGCTATTTATTTCCGTAAACAAACAACTTTTAGTTCACAAGCCAAAGAAGGCGACCAAATAATGATGAATTGGCAATTAAAAAGCAAAACTCGATATTATGTTTCTCCATTCGTAACAATACTTCGCATTGACAAAGAAGATGACGAAACAATTTTTATTTATGATAATAGTAAAACAGACAAAGAGATTTTATTTTCAAAATTCCTTGTATTAACAAAGGAAATAGATTTAGAAAAAAATCTTCAGAATCGCAGAACAAAAGAACTATCAGCAAGTGATGCAAAAAAACTTAAAGATATTTGGAAGTGATTTTAGCAGCCTCAGAGTGGAAAGAAAATTCCTTGAACAAAGCAAATACAAAATTGTCTGTAATACTGTGAAACTGCAACTCAAAATCTCTTAAACACACTACATTTCAAAACAAAAAATATAAAAAACCAAACAGCTTATGGCAAAAGGAAATAAAAAAGAACTGTCAGCAGCACAACGAAAAGAACTGCTAAGTGTATTAAAGGCCCGTTTTGAAAAAAACAAGCACCGCCACAAGGGTATAGAGTGGGCCAAGGTGCAAGCAAGATTGGAAGCAGCTACAGATAAACTGTGGTCGTTGAATGAAATGGAACAAACCGGTGGGGAGCCGGATGTGGTGGGCATGGATAAAAAAACGGGTGAATATATTTTTTATGATTGTGCCGCAGAAAGTCCTAAGGGCCGCAGAAGTGTTTGTTATGACCGTGAAGGGCTGGAATCAAGAAAAGAGCACCAGCCGGCAAACAATGCGATCGATATGGCCGCTGCTATGGGCATTGAAATGTTAGATGAAGAGCAATACCGCGAGTTACAGCAACTGGAGAAATTCGATGCCAAAACATCCAGTTGGATCAAAACCCCTGAGGCTATCAGAGCATTGGGTGGTGCCCTGTTTGCAGATTTTCGCTACAATCACGTATTTGTTTACCACAACGGGGCGCAATCGTATTATGCTGCCAGAGCTTTTCGTGGATGCTTGAAGGTGTGAGCACATAACGTTAACCGTTAGCAGTTTTGCTAATTATAATTTTAATAATATATTCCCTGCAACTGCTTAAAAACAGGTAGTTGCCGCACCCGTAAATAATAACAGGTTTTGCCTTACCTTTGCACCTGCAAACCTTCAGGCATATTTTGAGCAGCGAAATCCTTTATTTGTCCTTATTCATCCTTTTCATTATTGCTGTGTTGGCAATAGATTTAGGTCTGTTATCCAAACGTGATAAAAAAATGAGTTTGCGTGAGGCCCTCATCTGGACCTTTGTATGGGTAAGTTGCGCTTTGGGTTTTTATGTTTTCATCAACCAGTTCGGAGAGCGTATTCACGGCATTACAGATTATGCTTCTCTGCAGGCTGTAGTTGAAAAATATGCCAAAGTAGTTAACCTCATTCCGGGAGACTATGAGATGAGTGTGGAGCTATACCGCAAAAATCTGGCGCTGGAATTCATTACGGGTTACCTCATAGAATATGCCCTTTCAGTAGACAATATTTTTGTTATCATTCTTATTTTCTCTTCTTTTGGCGTGGCCGAACGTTACCACAAGCGTGTATTGTTCTGGGGTATATTGGGTGCCATAGTCATGCGTTGTTTGTTTATTTTCTCGGGTTCAGCTTTGGTACAATCGTTCAGTTGGATATTTTATTTTTTCGGGGCCTTGCTCATTTTTACCGGAGTGAAAATGTTTATGAGCAAAGAAGACGATGAAAACATTGACCCGCAAACACACCCTATTGTAAAGTTCTTTGCCAAAAACTTTAGTGTGTTCCCCAAGTATGTGTCGCATCACTTTATTGTTAAAAAGGGAGGTAAATGGTTACTAACTCCCTTGTTTATTGTGTTGATGGTAATTGAATTTACCGATTTGATTTTCGCAGTAGACTCAGTGCCCGCAGTATTCTCTATCACAGCCGATCCGTACATTATTTTCTTTTCCAATATTTTTGCAATCATTGGTTTGCGTTCGCTTTTTTTCCTTATCACCAAAGTGATGCACCTGTTTCATTACCTCAAAACAGGCTTGGCGCTATTGCTCACCTTTATCGGCTTTAAAATGATTGTGCACGATTGGTTGCACCACATTGGTTTCACTACGTTGCATTCATTGCTCATTGTTTTATCTATTCTGCTGGTAAGCATTGTGGCATCCTTCATATTCCCCAAAAAGGAAACTGAAACAGCATAAAAAAAGCCCCGCATCTGCGAGGCTTTTGTATAGAATACGTTTTATAATTTCTTAGTCATTCAGCACACCAAACAGTTTGTATGCAACGGTTAACTGGAATACGCTGCTTCTGGTACTGTTCTTAACTCCGCTTACAGATTTGGTTACATTGGAGATGTTACCGTCATAACGTAAATCGACTCCGATTTTCTTAATGTCTACACCTACGCCTGCCTGGTAACCTACTACAAAAGAGTTATAACCGTTTTTTACATCTACTGATCCGTTTTTAGCACTTAACAAGTATTGGAAGCTAGGGCCGGCATTTATGCGCACAACGCTGAAGAAGCTTTTACCTAATAAGACGGGCACATCTAAATATGCATTGTTAAGTTTAGATTCAATTGCCGGAGTAAATGGAGTAGCAGGAACAGTAGTTTTCCCACCTTTGGTAGAATACAGTGCTTCAGCCTGTACAAAAAAACCAAGTACCTTAGCTCTTACCCATAATCCGCCAACAGGTCCAACACGCATGTCAGAGGTTATACCGGTAGTTTTTGGATCAAGTTTGTTCAGGTTGAGTCCGCCTTTTAAACCAAATGCAGCACCTGCCTGCGCTTTAACGTTGTTGATAGCAAACAAAGAAACGATGACCGTGAATAGAATTACTTTTTTCATATTATTTTATTTTTACAATTTTTACTGGAGTTGCGTGGTCAAAGTTGAGGAAATAAATTCCATCAGGCAAATCTCCGATGAATAAATTTTCTTCCGGCTGATTCACAGTAATTGTTTTTACTGTTTTGCCGGTAACATCGGTAAGCGTAAGCAATTTGTTTTCAGGGTTAACGGCTTTAATGCGGATGTAGTTTTTTGCCGGGTTAGGGAATACCGATAGTTGGCTTGCCTCAGGTTGGTTAATACCTACATGCCACAAAGCGATATCAATAGTGTAAGCATTACCTGTGCATCCGCTTTGATTGGTTTCAGTTACTGATACACTTCCTACACCTGCATTTCCCCACTGCACCGTAATGGCATTGCTGGTGCCGCCTGAAATCTGGTTTCCGCCAACAATTTGCCACAGGTAAGTAGAGCCCGGGGTAAATGAAACGGAATACGAAGATGTGGCATTGCGGTTAGAGTTTATCGGACCCAGTATGCTGTTGATATTGGGTTTGGTTCCCACTGTGATGTTCACACTACCCACATCAGAGTTACAGCCGGCAATAGCAGCAGTAACATTGTAAGTACCTGTGTTGGCTAAACTGATACCTGACACCAAAGGATTTTGATCATACGATAAGAAGCCGTTAGGTCCGGTCCACGAATAACCTGCTCCTGTAATAGAAGTGGCATTAAGTTGCAAATCGGCACCGTCACAGGCAGCACCAGTTTTGCTGGCCACCGGTGTAGTTGGTTTGGGGTTAACCACCACAGGAATATTTACGGTAGATGAGTAACAATTGTTCACCTTCACTTTTACAGAATAGGTGCCCTCGTTAGTAGATGATGCATTCGGAATGCTTGGATTCTGGAGTGTTGATGAATAACTGTTGGGGCCGGTCCATTCATAAAAAGCATTGGGTATAGCAGAGGCATTCAGATTAACTGTGCGTCCCTGACAAACCGGACTGTTGTTGCTTACATTAGGTACTGAAGGTATAGGGTTAACAGTAACTTTTACCGTGCCCGCAGGTGATGTACCGCAATTGGCAATAGTGGCAGTAACGGTATAGTCTCCTGAATTGGCTGTGCTGGAATTAGGTATTACAGGGTTTTGCAAAGAAGAGGTAAAGTTGTTTGGTCCGCTCCAACTGTAAGTGGCACCTGTAATGGTGGATGCCTGTAGGTTGAGTGAACTGCCTGCACACAACGGATCATTGCTGCTCACTGTTGGCGCAGATGGGCCGGGGTTATACGCTACAGTTGTGGTGCCTGCACTGGAAGTACCGCAACCGGAAACTGTTGCTGTTACACTATAATTTCCTGCCGATACAGCAGCAAAATTGGTGATTACGGGGTTTTGATCGGTTGAGGTAAAACTGTTAGGGCCGGTCCAGTTATACGTAGCTCCTGTTATAGTAGATGCTGTGAGTGAAAGTGTTTTTCCGTCACAAATAGGCCCGTTATTTCCCGCAGTAGGTGCATTGGGTAAAGAGGTGATGGTAACCACTGTACTGGCTGCTGAAGAAGTACCGCAACCGGGCACGGTAACCGTGCAGGAATAGGTTCCGGCAGCTCCCGCAGTTACTCCGTTTATGGAAGGACTTTGTGTTGAAGAACTAAAACTGTTGGGTCCGGTCCAGGTATACGTAGCATTGGTTGAATTGGATGCCGTGAGTTGCAGGTTTTGGCCTGCACACAATGGACCGTTGTTGGAAACAGATGGAGCAGCAGGTTGTGAACCTATACTCATAGTTGTAGAGCCGGCTTGTGATTTACATCCGCCTACAATTACTTTAACGGTATATGATCCGGCATTGGCATTGGTTACATTAGTAATTACAGGATTTTGAACGGTTGAAGAAAAACTGTTCGGACCGGTCCATTCATAAGAAGCATTAGTTAGGGAAGGAGTTGACAGTTGTAAATCCTGCCCCAGACAAAGTGGCCCGTTATTGCTGGCTGTTGGTGTTGCAGGGATGTTATTGACAGTTGCCGATAATGAACCCGATTGTGAAGTACATCCATTAACAGTAACTGTTAAACCATATGTGCCCGAGTTGGATGAATTAACATTTCGGAGTACGGAGTCTTTGGTAGTTCCGTTAAAGTTGGATGGGCCGCTCCAGGTATACGTGGCACCTGAGATGGCCGGCCCTGAAAGTATCAATGAATCTCCCGCACAAACAGGAGCATTGGAAGTAATGGAAGGTGCAGCCGGTGTAGCAAAAAGAGATGTTGTGGCAGTATCGTAACAATTTCTTATCCAGCCCAACATACCGGCCACCATTTGTACGGTGTAGTTGCCTGCTGAAGTATAAGTTCTGGATGGATTAACTGCGTAGTTGGCCCCGTTGCCAAAATTCCAGTAGTAAGCATTTTGCGGAATGTTAAAGAACACCCATCTGTTGTAAAATTTACTATTCAACAGAGCAGATGATGTATTGGTAAAGTTGATGGTACCGTTGTTGGAAACACAATTGCTGGATACAGTAAATCCGGCAGTGATGGCATATTCTACATAAGGTAAAAAGATAAAATCTGCATCAAAGGTTACACTGCTTACATTAACATTGTATGACCTGGTCCAGTTGGTAGCGAACCTCACTGAAGAAAGCCATTCAGATCTGCCGTTTCCTCCTCCGGTGGCATTCCAACTGTTGGCTACAATGGAAACACCGGTGGTGCTGGTATTCTCAATAGTGATTACATATGGGCTTGAAGTAGTGTAGGAGGAAGTGAAAAAAGCAGTTCTTTTGAGTACACTCAACATGCCGCCACCAAAGCTGGAGTCAACGGCAACAGTTACCGTTCTTACCGGAGAACCGGTAGGCATAGAATCAGCTCCTGCATTATATAAGTTGCAGGTCACATTGATGGGGCCGGAATAATTAGTTGAAGATACCCACGCATAAAAATCAAAACCCGACACTGTAACGGCCTGAGGGGCCGGATACCACTGTGCAAATCCGTTGCCGTTGTTGGTTGTATTGATTACGTTAATGCCCTGAAACTGGGTGGCTTTATTGTAGGGATAATAAACAGTATCTTTACCACACTGTGTAGTTAACTGCTGTGCTCCGCTGCCGGGTTGTAAATCATTTACAAGGGTTCTTCCGGCTGTCGAAAGTTGATTTTGTGCATGTACAATAAAGTAGTTAAACTGGAAAAGAAAAGTAAAGAAAACCAGTTTTAGAATATTTTTGCTCATAATGTTTGGATTTTAGGTTATCAAATATAACAAAAATCAGGAAATACAAAAGCAGGAATAATTACATCTTAGCCTAAATTTGGCTTGATTTTAGAAGGAAAGCAGTCCGTTTATGAGTACTATAAAGCAATACCTGTTACAAGCAGTTTTTACATTGGCCATCGGGCTGTCAGGGAGTGTTGCCTCCTCAGCACAAGTTACGGTGCAGCCCGGGTCAACAGTGTTTATTCAGGATACCATTATCGAATTTGGTATTATCAGCCTGCAGGATTCACTGGTGAAAACTGTTTCTTTTAAAAATACAGGCAAAGTTGACTTTCAATGGATAGATGCTGTTTCTGAATGTGGCTGTGCTACTATTATTTTACCAAAGAAACCTGTAAAGCCGGGTAGAAAAGGGGAGTTTCAGATTGTGTTTAAAAGTCCATATATTGGCACCATAGAAAAGAAAATAACCATGGTGAGCACAGCAGGTATTCATTACCTCACTTACCATGCGTATGTAAAAGAATAAAAAATATGATGAAAAAAGTATTGGCAGTTGTTTTACTTACCACCTTGTTAACGGCTGTTAAAGCACAGGATGTAAACAATGGAGGCAAAACATATTATTACTACGATGAACTCACTAAGAAAAAAGTGAAGGAGATATTTCACTTTGTAGAGTTGATTCAGATTACCCCCGACAAAAAAAATCCCGGTAGTTATGTCGATACCCTTATTCGAGTAAAACACGGTCCTTATACAGCTTACCACGAAAACGGATTGCTGATGAAATCAGGTTACTTCAGAGATGGCCAGATGGACAGCGTATGGATTTTCTACAACATTAAAGGTGCAGAAACCAACAGAGAATTGTATAGACACGGAAAATTAGTAAAATGAGAAAACTATTGTTGATACTGAGTGTGTTTTTTGCTGTGACTTATGCTTTTGCTCAGGAAAAACCTCCTGTGGTAAAAAAGAAGAAAACAGCGAAAAATACCCGCATACAAGAGCTGCCCTCAGAAAAAAATACGGTAACACAACAAGCTGATTCCGTCTCCAAAAAAGTTAAACGCCAACGTGGAGATATATTGGCGGGTGATAGTATTTTAATTTTGGCCCCTGCTGACGGGAAAGAGTTTGCCAGTATAGAATTGTACACTAAAAGCCGGTTTGTTGACGTGCCCCTTAAATGGGATTCTGTTACAGGCGAAGGTTTTTATGAATATTACTTTACCGTGGGTGATTTTGACGCGAAACCTTTGTCTATAGAATACAGCAATACCTATGTGAAAATTATTTCCATAAAATCATTCCGGGATAAGGAAAATAATCTGGTGTCGGTTTTCTTTTGCCGTGGCAAAAAAGAACATCAGGTGCTTTGGCTCATGTTTGAAAAGGCTGTATTGTCGGGCGAAGTGGAGGTGCCTCGTCCGCAATGACCAATGATGAAATAGCCGATGTGCTTAAAATGTATGCGCAGTTGTATGAGCTGCACGGGGGCAATCCTTTTAAAATAAAATCATACAATGCCGCGGTATTTCGCATTGACAAATTCCCCGTTCCGCTATCAGGAAAAACAGAGGAAGAACTTGCGCAAATTGATGGAATAGGCAAGAGCCTCGCAGAGAAAATAGCACAGATTGATGAGCGGGGAACGTTTACAGATTTAGACGACCTTATCAGTGAAACGCCTGAAGGTGTTTTTCAGATGTTACGTATTAAAGGACTTGGTCCTAAAAAGGTGCAGGTTATTTGGAAAGAACTGGGCATTGAATCAGTAGGTGAATTGTTATATGCCTGCCATGAAAATCGTTTGGCGCAAGCCAAAGGTTTCGGACAAAAAACACAGGAGAGCGTAGTTAAAAGTATTGAGTTTGCGGCTGCAAGTGCGGGCAAATTTCATTATGCTGCAGTGGAAGAATTGGCCCATACCTTACTAAAATCTTTGCAGCAGTTTCCATTTGTACTATCGGCTGCTCTAACCGGAGAGGTAAGGCGGAAATCGGAAATTATCAACGCAGTGGAATTTGTTTTGGCTACAGACGATTCAACAGATGCAATACAAAAATTATCCGCATGTGATTTGTTTCATGAAGTGGCTATTGACCGGAATATATTAACAGCAAAATGGAACGAGGTACCGGTGAAGATTCACCTCACCTCAGAGCAGGAATATATTTATCATTTGTGGCAGACTACCGGAGTTGAGGCACACAACACACAACTGAATGTAGCGGTAAAAAACTACAGCAGTGAAGAGGAAATATACAACAGCCATCAGCTGGATTATATAGTTCCCGAATTGCGTGAGGGAACCAAAGAAATTGAATTAGCTAAAAGTCACAGCTTACCACGCTTAGTTGAGGTAAGTGATTTAAAAGGGACCTTACACAACCACAGTACTTACTCTGACGGTTCCAATACCTTAGAGCAAATGGCACTCGAGTGCATTAAACGCAGCTATGAGTACTTAGGTATCTGCGACCACTCCAAAAGTGCACAGTACGCAGGCGGATTAAAAGAGGATCGTATTATCGCACAACACAACGAGATTGATGTGCTCAATAAAAAACTTGGTCCCTTCAAAATATTTAAAGGCATTGAGTCAGATATTCTAAATGACGGCTCACTGGATTATACCGCAGATGTGTTAAGTAGTTTTGATTTTGTAGTGGCTTCGGTGCACTCCAATCTCAAAATGAATGAGGAGAAGGCAATGGGCCGCCTGCTCAAAGCCATTGAAAATCCTTATACCACCATACTGGGTCACCCAACAGGCAGGTTGTTACTTATTCGTGAAGGTTATCCCGTTGACCACAAAAAGATGATTGATGCCTGTGCTGCCAACGGGGTGATTATAGAACTGAATGCACACCCGTACCGGCTGGATATGGACTGGCGCTGGATAAGTTATGCGTTGGATAAAGGCGTAAAAATTTCCATCAATCCCGATGCACACAATACAGCAGGGTTCAGTGATATGTATTATGGCGTATGTGTGGCCCGGAAAGGATTCTTAACAGCCGATATGTGTTTTAACGCGCTTACTCAAAACGAAATTTCTGCTTACTTTGCACAGCGAAAAGCAGGTAAATGAAGATTCTTGTTATACGTTTCAGTTCCATCGGAGATATAGTGCTCACCTCACCGGTAGTGCGTTGCATTAAAAAGCAAGTACCACATGCCGAGGTTCATTTTCTTACCAAACCGCAGTTTAAAGCGGTAGTGGAACATAATCCATACATTGATAAAACACATTACCTCGCTGACTCTATTGCTGAAACTATTGCGGAGTTAAAAGCAGAGAACTTCGATTACCTCATTGACCTCCACAATAACCTACGCTCACTGAGAATAAAACTTGCCTTAAGTGGTGTAAAATCCTCCAGCTTTGATAAACTGAATTTTCAGAAATGGTTACTCGTTAACATGCATCTTAACCGTATGCCTGAGGTTCATATTGTTGACCGTTACCTCCATACCGTTCAATCATTGGGTGTAAAAAACGATGGGGCCGGACTGGATTATTTTATGCCCGAAACAGTGGCTCAGAAAACGCAACCTCTTTTGCCCGGTGTTCCTTTTGTTGCTTTTGTTATAGGAGCCACCCACGCCACTAAACGTTTGCCCAAAGAAAAGATAGCTTCCATCTGCCGGCAGATTTCAACGCAAGTGGTTTTGCTTGGGGGTAAAACAGAACAGGAAGACGGGGAGTGGATAGCAGCTCAGGCCGGCAAACATGTGGTGAATAGGTGCGGACAACTCACTTTACATCAATCTGCTTATGCGGTGAAAAAATCTGCCTGGGTCATTACGCACGATACCGGCCTTATGCACATAGCCGCGGCTTTCAAAAAGCCCATCGTTTCAGTATGGGGAAACACCGTTCCAGAATTGGGCATGTATCCGTATTTTGGTGAAGATAAGGTAAATCACCTGGTAGCTGAAGTGAAGGGATTGTCGTGCCGCCCCTGCTCTAAAATCGGTTATGCGCAATGTCCTAAGGGGCATTTCAACTGCATGAATCAGCAGGATGAAGGGGAAATCAGCTCCTTCAGGGCTTAATAATCCTTGTCAAACTGTCAGCATTCCCCCTTTTGGCTTCGTTTTTGGCTACTTTTGCCCGAAATGTTTTGGAAGAAAAAAGATATGAACGAGCAAGACGTAAAAAACGAACAACAGCAACAGAATGACGTATCAGGGAGTGATAACCTGAACAACGGTCAACAGCCTCATAACACTGAAGAAGTGTCAGCCGTAAATGATTCAACTGAAAATAATGCAGGTGATTCAGCAGAGACTTCTCCTACTCCCGAAGAGTTAATGAAGCAGGAAATTGATCAGCTAAATGACAAGTACATTCGCCTTTTTGCTGAGTTCGATAATTACAAACGTAGAACAGCCAAAGAACGGTTGGATTTAATGGGTTCAGCCAATAAAGAAACGGTGGTTTCCATGTTACCGGTTCTGGATGATTTTGAGCGTGCATTTAAAGCATTTGAAAATGCCAATGATGTTACAGCCTTGAAAGAAGGTGTCGAACTTATTTATACCAAGTTCAAAAACATTATGGTATCAAAAGGAGTGAAGCCGATAGAATCGATTGGTCAGCCTTTCAACATTGATTTTCATGAAGCAATTACCAATATTCCAGCCCCATCAGAAGAGCTAAAGGGTAAGGTGATTGATGAAGTAGAAAAAGGATATTTTCTCAATGATAAAGTAGTTCGCTTTGCCAAAGTTGTAGTAGGCGAATAATCAAAACGAAACAATGGCAAAAAGAGATTTTTACGAAATATTAGGTGTAAGTAAGGGCGCATCAGAGGCGGATATTAAAAAGGCATACCGCCAGATGGCCATCAAGTTTCACCCGGATAAAAACCCCGGCAATAAAGAAGCAGAAGAAAAGTTCAAAGAAGCTGCTGAAGCCTACGAAGTTTTAAGTGACGCAGATAAGCGCAGAAAGTACGACCAGTTTGGCCATGCCGGAATGGGTAATGGCGGCTATGGTGGTGGCGGAATGAATATGGATGATATATTCAGCCAGTTCGGAGATGTGTTTGGAGAAGGGAGTCCGTTTGAAGGATTTTTTGGTGGCGGAGGCGGAAGAGGCGGTCGCAGAGCCAACATCGGAACCAATATTCGTGTGCGTGTAAAACTCACTATTCAGGAAATAGCTCAGGGCGTCAATAAAAAAATAAAATACAACCGTTTAGTTTTGGCTGACGGGGTAAAATTCAAAACCTGTACTACTTGTAACGGAGCCGGTCAGGTACGCAGGGTAACCAATACCTTCCTCGGTCAAATGGCTACCACATCACCTTGCCCTGCCTGTGGCGGAGCAGGTAAAAGCATTGAATCAAAACCATCGGGCGTTGACAACAACGGACTGGTGAGCAAAGAAGAGTTGGTGGAAATAAACATTCCGGCAGGTGTGGCAGAAGGCATGCAACTTTCAGTAAGCAGCAAAGGAAATGTAGGCCCGGGTGGTGGACCGGCAGGTGATTTGATTGTGCTGGTAGAAGAGATAGAAGATGAAAACCTGAAACGTGACGGGAATAATGTGGTGTACGAGCATTTTATCAGTTTCCCTGAAGCAGCTTTAGGCACGCAGATAGAAGTGCCGACAGTAGACGGTAAAGTGAAAATCAAAATTGATGCAGGTACGCAAGCGGGTAAAATACTGCGTTTAAAAGGCAAGGGTTTACCCAGCGTGAACGGATATGGCAGAGGTGATCAACTGGTACAAATAAGTGTGTGGACGCCTAAGAAACTTTCTTCTGAAGAGAAACAGATATTGGAGAAGATGATGAAGTCAGAAAACTTTCATCCTAAACCCACAAATGCCGATAAAGGATTCTTTGACAGAATGCGTGAGTTCTTTCACGGATAAATAAAATAGAATAAAAAATATGCAAAAGCCCGATTTACTTCGGGCTTTTTTCATTTATCAGCATCGCTTCTTTCATCCATTGCAAGATGGGTTCCACCAGTGCATTATCAGCCGAGTAAAGTTTAACGTGGCGCATCCCTTTGCCTGTGCCTTCCAACAACTCTTTTTCATCAGTAAGTCCGGTGCCGTTAAAAAAGCCCAGGTTCATGTACACCGTAGTAGCGTAAGTGTAAATAAAGGCCAGATTTCCTTTGTAAATAAAAGTGAGGTTATTCCATTTGATGGCCTCTTTGATATCAGGGCTCAATGCCAAAATTTGTTCCCGGTAAAAGAGCGTGATAAGTCTTTTCTCCTGCGGGAGATTCATCAGAAATTGTTCTACTTTTTTGTCCATTATTTAATCAAAGATAAACCTTCTAAAGCAGATTTATCATCAGGCGACATGAGCAGTACTTTATTGAAAAGCAATTTGGCTTCGCGCAGTTTGCCCAGTTGAAAATTGGTCCAGGCATACATCAACGTATTGTCGTAATCAAACGGATACAGGTTCGCTACTTTTTCAAAATAGCGGAAAGCATTTTTGTAGTCTTTTTTGTTGTAATGGATAAGTCCCATGCGGTAATTGACCACAGTATTTTGCGGGTCAATGGCTAATATTTTTACATACTGGTCAATCACTTTGTCCCACATTCCCAAAGCCGAAGCCGGATTGACATAACCCAACTTGGCCTCAATAGAATAAGGCATTTGCGCAGTGGCTTTGGTGTAATAGTTCATTGACTCATTGTGTAAACCGGCCATATAACTCAGCCAACCCAATCGCAGGTTGAGTTCATAATTTCCTTCACCGTAAGCTTCTTTAAGCGTTGCAATGGCGCCTTTGTAATCGGCTACTTTTTCCAGTTGGTAGCTTTTCGCAAAGGCTTCAGTAATTTTATCTTTTTGTGCAAAGGCATTAAATGTGAGGGCGAAAATCAGGGAGGTGATGAAAAATATTTTATTCATGGTATTTAGGGTTTGTATCTTAATCCGATAATGAGGGAATGGTAATGAATGTTTTGAAGCGTGAAAAATTCTTCACGTTGTTCGGTTACCGCAATTCCGTAGATTTCTTTCTTGGGGGTTAGCGGGTAATTGTACTGGAGTGCGTATTTGTTTTTAATAAGGTCAACGGAATTGTTGACGAGAAAACCGTTGGCTTCACTAAAGTTTCTGGCTCCTCCGTTCATGGTGGAAACTTGAAGAGTAGATTTATTTTTAAACGAGTACCCCATGTTAGCAGATACAAATAAGCGGGAAGACTGCGTCTCTATGTTAAGATAAGTCGGGGTGCAGGTAATCCATACCGTTTGTTTTTTGATAGAAAACCAGGTGACAGAGACATTGCTCTGGTGCTGGTAACGATTAAAAAAGTCGGAATAATTATATCCTGCAGCAAAAATGAATCGGGAGAGTTGTTTTTCTATGCTGAGGTTTCCCAGAGCATAAAAGTCTTTGTTGTAGGGAGCTGCATAAAGCTGCACCAGATGTATTGCCGGTTGTATGTACCAGCCTTTTTTCACAGGTAGTCGGGCCTTTAGGTAATACTGGTATTGGGTGTAATTTCCCCAATGCGTTTCCTGTTGTAAGTAAGTAAACCCATGAAAGAGTGTGAACGCATTTTTTACCCGGTGGTTCACACCGGCAAAGCCGTAATGCATATTGTTCGCAAGACTCTGATTGCTGCTTATTTTTATTCCGGCTTCAGTTGTTACCGAATAGATTATCGGGATTTTAAAGTTGGGGTTATTTTTTTTTGAAAGTTTCAGGGCTTCTTCTGTTCTGCCGGTATAGGTATAGCACCAGTAAAGATATTCATTTGCGGTTGTTTCAAACGGGTTCATCTGTTGCGCCCTTTCAAAATGAACAGTGGCCCTGCGGTATTGCTCCAGTTCATAATACGCAACGCCACCTCTTAATCTCAGGTAATAGAAATCAATGTTACGGCTAAGCACATCTTCAGTATACGCAGCTAATACTTTCCAGTTTTGTTCTAAGTACAGGCTGTAGGATTGAGCATCAACCTGCTCTGTTGTGAGCGTGTCTGTTTGAGCCGCTGATTTTAATGTAACTAACATACAACACAACATAAACACGAGTTTCAGCCTACCCATTGCGCATTCTTTGTTTTTCCTTTTTCTTTTATGCTAAGGTGTTGAAGCTTATTTTCACTCAATCGGAGCTCAAACTCTATTTGTCTTTTAATAAAACTACCCTTGCGTATGGTGACTGACGAATGCAATTCTATAAACGAAGGGTGAGTGGGGTCGTCAATAGCCGTAAAAGTTGATTTGTATTCGCTTTTAAGAAACACATAAAATGGCGCACATACATCCTGCACAAATTTTAATCCGCCTGAATACAAACCCTGAATGGGCAAGGTGTCTTTTACCTCGGTATGCTCGTAATATCCGAGCAATATTTTATGCGCAGCGAGGTAAAAATTATAAAGTACTGAGTTGCGGTCTCCTTCAAAATCGGTGAAATAGTGCAGGGTTTCATTGTTTACCAACCAAGCCGTAGATTTTGAGTGGTGACAATAGAGGTAAGCATTGTTCCAAGCATCAACACCGGCTTCCCATTTAAGTAATATTTTGTTCTTTGAATCATCCGTTGTTTCTATATGAAATATTTCTCCGGGTACAAAATTGAAAGCATCTTTAAGCAGCCTGTTAGTCACTACCCGAGAGATAAGTTCATTCTCCTGAGGATGTGTAAAGGAATGAAAAATGTTTTTATCTGCTTGGTGACTGATGTAGTAGCTGATAGGATGCAGCAGTGTTTTGGAACCAATGTAGGGTGTTGATTGCAATTGGAAATGTATGTGAGGTTCAGGCGAGCGGCCTGAGTTCCCACAAGTTGCGAGCAGTTCTCCCTTTTTTACATAATCACCTGCTTTTACTTTAAAAGATCCTTCTTTTAAATGACTGAGTTTACTATAGAGTAACTCGCTGTGTTTAATGATGATGGTATTTCCCCAGTTGCGTTCTAGATTAACGTTGCCTATGGCATTGTCTTCAATGCCGTCTAAGGCTTCAACAATGTAACCGGCTGCAGGCGCCAGCACAGGTAAATTGTAGCAATAAAAATCTGTAACATCAGTGCCGGGTAACCTGAATGTGCGTCTGTTGTCATCTGTTACCACAAAGTCCCAGGCATATTTCCAGTCTTCTTTGTGAGTGAGTTTTCCGTCATGCGACTGGGATACGCTCCACTTTCCATAAAAAGGTAACTGGATATGAAAGTAGGTGTCATGCTGAAAACGTTCTTTCTGATTAAGGTGCTTGTAGAGGTTTTTTTCCGGAGAATAATTTTGCTGATACACTAGCTCAGGCTGGCTGCCCGCATTACGTAAGCGCAGGGTGAACATAAGCAGCATCACCATCAGTGTGAAGGGAAGGGAATACATGGGCAACTGATACACAGCCAATAATCCGCCAATGGCATTTATGAGCAATACAATAAGCGGAGTGGATATGATGACCAGCAAAAAGGAGCGTGTAGAGGGAATAAGAAAAAAGCCTCCAATGGCAATAGCCGAGAGGATAAAATTAAAGCCGATGTAACTGTATTCAACTTCCGCCATGTTGCCTTGCAGAAAATAGTAAAACAGGTACCCGGTCATAAAACCCACAAGGGAAAGTAAAAATGCAATGCGTGAATGCAACAATAATCCGATGGCAATAAGAACACCTGCTATAATGTTGTACTGAAAATAAATAGCTCCGAGTGATTTGAAATAGACTTCAACAAAAGAGGGGAGTTTGATCTGTTCAATGGTGTTGTAAAGGTTCACCATCTGTTCTCCGCCATAGTGCCATATTTCGTTGATGGTATAAATGCCCCTGTCGCTTAACCCTATAGCCGAGTAAGTACGTGTGCTCAGTAAGACCAACCACACACCGGCAATAAACGGTAAACTTAGAAACGGGGTGTTTGATTTAAGGGTAACATTAGCCAGCCACACGCTCACCAGTAAAGTAAACACCGCAGCTAAAACAAGCACTACAAAAAACTGCAGATTAAAATTGTAATACACCCCCAAGGCAAGTCCCACCATAAGGCTATTGTAGGTGTAGGTACCGCTGATGATGTAGCTGTAATTAAAGCGTAACCATCGTGCCGCAAGCACAGAGGCCAGTAAAGCAATTAGTCCGCTGGTTCCGGTGTAAGGGTCAACAAAAGAGGCCAGCAAAAGTAAAACTGCCAGCCAACGGTTATTGGAAAAAAACATTTGTGCATAGCTGTTAATGACAGCTTGCGCGGTTGTTTTGAGGTTATGCTTGTTTATAAGGTCCAAAATGGTCAGGTCGTTTACAATTTAAACGATTGCAAATATTCGGGAATTTTTTCTTCACGGTCAATACTTTCTAACGTTTCTCTTTTTCTGATTAAATGAGTTTTTTCGTTCATGTCAATCATTACAATGGCGGGGCGAAGGGAAATGAATTGCATCCATTGGGTCATGTTATAGGCGCCTACGGTATGTACCACTACATTGTCGTCTCGCTTAAGTGGTGGTAGGGTAACGTGTTCACGAACTACGTCAATGTTCATGCAAAGAGGTCCGTAAAGCACGGCATCTTCGGTGTACTGACTGAACTCCTGGGCAGGGCTGATTTTATGGTCGTACCAGAAGGAGGTAAACATTACATTTACTCCAAAGTCCATGATGGTGGCTCGCCTTCCGTCAGACAGACGTTTGTTTGACAGTACAGTTCCAAGCAGGTATCCTGCATCATCAATTAAAGCTCTTCCGGTTTCCAGAATAAGCATAGGCAGATCATCTTCTACAAAACCTGCATTGAGTATTGCGGTACAAATGGCCTCAGCAAATTGGTCAAAAGAAGGAGAGGCATCAATACCCTGAAGATAAGAACCCTTGAGCGTATTCTTAGAGGCAAAACCTCCACCCATGTCAATGTAGGAGATATTCTTTTTGAATTTCTTTTTAATGCCCAGCGCTAGATCACACATTTTAGAGGCTGCAATGGCGTAAGCACTCGGAGCCAGCATAAATGTCCCGATGTGGCAGTGTAACCCCATCAGGTCCATAGTATCAGTCAGGATAATTTTATTGATGGCATCCCAGGCACTTCCGTTTTCATAGTTGAATCCGAACCTGTCCCACATTGGGTAAACGCCTGTGTCCATATTTACCCGAATGGCAACCTTGGGGCGTTTTTTCATTTCCACCGCCAGTTCTTTTATCAGGTAAAGTTCATCTAAGTGGTCAATGTGAATGGGAGATTGATTGTTAATCGCTGTTCGTAATTCTTCCTCAGTTTTATCCGGCCCGTTGAAAATGATTTTATTTCCGGGTACTCCGTTGCCTATTGCTTTGGCATATTCAAATCCTGATACTACCTCAGCCCAGGAACCCTCCTGGTGGAATACATTGCATACGGCATTTACGTAGTTGGTTTTGTAACTCCAGGCAAACTGTACCTTGGGATATCTTGTTTTAAAAGCGCGGTTCGCATCTTTATAAGTTTCACGAATGGTTTTTTCAGAGATAACAAATAACGGAGAGCCATATTCTTTGATCATCTCTTTTACAGATACTCCGTCAATGTGAGTTACTGGAGCATATTCTGTGCGTGTACCAAATTTATTCATCACCCCGGTATTCAAACGCTGAATTACCGGCCGTTCATATTGTACTTTTTTCATGCTGATTTGTTTAGATTAGTTTAAGTTTAAAAGGTTTACAATTCACCCAGAGTAGATATTTTTTCAAACTCCTCCAGTTCCACTATCATGTCGTAGGAGTAACGTATGAACATCTTTCCGATATCGTATTTTTTCCAGGGAGTTACTTTCTCGCCTAAAGCCAGTTTTACCAATGCTTCAGGATGGTTTTGGCCGCATCCTACAGCCAGGTATACCCAAGCCGGGAAACGCGGGTTAATTTCAATAAGGTAATATTCTTCCTCCTGTGTTTTTATCATCTCCATCTCCATCCCTCCACGCCATTTGGAACCTTTGATTACCTTTTCGGTAGCTTCAATAAGTTTTTTATCCTCCAATGATATTCCTGCCCAGGCTTTTCCTTTATCGGTGATGTACTGTTTGCGCATGGGTACTGCACCAACAGTATTCCCTTCTCCGTCTCCAATGGCAGTAACGTTAACCTCAGAGCCGTATACAAACTCTTGTATGATAATGGGCAAGCCCCACTTGGTGCTTATTTTGTTGAAGTGACTTACCACCTGTTCAGGTGTATAGGCAATGGAAGCATCATAAAACTTCCCCTTCACTACCACAGGATAGCTGAACTCATTGCGTAAAGCAGGCACTTCATTCAAACTGAAAATCATTTTACTCTTAGGAACTTTGATGCCGTATCGGTCGCCAAACTCATTGAGGTTAGATTTGTGTCTTTCTTCAAATTGTTCCAGAGTTGGCAAAAACATGCGGATTCCCATGTCGTCTTCCAATCGTTTGGTTAGTTTGATAAAGTTGAATAATTCCGCATCAAAGTTGGGAATAAGTACATCAATTTTTTCCTGTGCATGGATGTACCCCAAGCGGGTAATCAAACTGTCAATTCCTGCTGAAGGGAAGGGAATCTGATAGGTTTTATCCACCAGGTTGTGCATGTAAATACCCGGCTCCAGTGTTTCGTATGATAAGCCGATGATGCGCACATCAAATTCTTTACTCTCTTTAAGAGCGCGTATAACCGGCACTCCCGGGCCGGGACTGTCAATGGCGTTTAAGCCCGTGACAGCTACATTAATCCTGCGCCTGGTTGTCATCAGCTTCTATCAATTGAAGTTTAGTAAGCATGTTCACAAAGTCATAATAGTCTTTCTCAAACGTAACCTCATCGGTCATGTAATGTTGGAGTATATGCTTCTTTACCTGCTCAGCATCTTTGTCCTCTTTAAGTAGCCGTATAATTTCCAATCCGATAGGGTTGGTAGAAAAGGAGTCGCCTGTAGTGGGATTAAATACAAATCCGGAATCACTCAGAGCTATGTTGCGTTTAATTTTCATACATGTAAGGATTAAACTTTTTTACGATACAAATTTGCCTTATAAAGCAGGTGGGTTTGTTATAGTTTGAAATAGAAATGTTATAAAATTTCGAAAGTGGAATAAGGGAGGAAAGGTGTTTTGTTTAGAAAATCAGTTGTTTATGATTTTGCTGAGCGGGGTGCGGTGCTTGTGTGTGCTGCTTTTGTATTCAGTTACAGACATACCGGTAATCTGTTTAAACTGGTTGCTCAGGTATTGAACGCTGCTGTAGCCCATCTGGTAAGCAATTTCACTTAAGGTCATTTCATCGTAACTGATTAATTCTTTGATACGCTCAATCTTGATAAGCAAAATATATTTTTCGAGTGTAGTGCCTGTTTTCTCTGAGAATAATTTACTGAGCGAAGTGTAAGGTTGTCCTATTCGCTCACTCAGAAAATCAGAATTTCGGATAAGCGAGTTGCTGTTGTTACCATAAAAAATGAGTTGTATAACCGAGGTTTTTATCTGCTCTACAATCTTGGTTTCTTTGTTGTTAATGAGTTCGAAGCCGCAATTCTTCAGCAGTTCATTGATAAAGTTTTCATTAATAACCTGCGGGTTGTAGCTAACCTGTGCTTCACCCAATTCAATGTGCTGTACTTTTATAAAACCTGTTCGTTCCAACTGTTCCTTAACTAACCTTATGCAACTGTTGCTGGTCATATTTTTAATGTGCAAGGTAGTGGTATTGGTATTGAGGTCAGCGGGTTGCATACGGCTTAATCTTTAATAACATCGTAATACGCTTTGTACAATTTGCTCCAACGGTGTTCAAAGGCCCATACACGGGCATTCTTAGAGAAAGCAGGGTAGTTGTTCAATACATGTCTTATGGCCGCAATTACCTCATCTTTACTGTGCGGGTTAACCAGAATGCCGCTGTAACCATCTTTGACCGTCTCTCTGAAACCAAAATTGTTGGTGGCAATAACGGGAACCCCTCTGGCATTTGCTTCGAGTAAAGCAATACCGTATCCTTCCACATCTCCTCTTTTGGTTTGCTCACCCAAAGCCAGGTAAATACACACATCTTTGAAGAACAGTTGTATGTGTTCAAGATTGGTATTGGTGAAAGAATCTGAAATTTCAATTCTGCTTTTCAGCAAAATGCCGGTAGAGAATTTATTAGCGGCATTGTAAAACTCCAGCACGTTGTTAATGCCTGAAACTTTATAGGTGCCTTCGGGCCACTCTTCCAGTAAATACGGCAATATCTTCAGCACGTTGATGTATCCTTTTTTTGCCGTGAATGTGCCAATGGTGGCTAGTTTTAGTTTTGAACACTCTTTGTGCTCTGTTTCCGGAATTAAGAGTTGATCGGGAATGCCGATGTGGCAAACATCAGTTCTTTTTCTCAGGAAGTTGAATTTAAGAATACTCTTGGTGTAGTGTGAAACGGCAATGATTTTTTCTGAGGCAAAAAGACCCAGATAAGACAAGGATTTGAATACAATGTTGGTATGCCTCAACTCTGTGCCGTGTATAATGGTAGCATACCTCGCTTTAATGTAGAAAAGCCGGATAACAGGTAACAACCAAAGGAAAAAGTAGTTTGACACAATGATGGTATCCGGTTTTTCCTCTTTGATAATTTTAATCACATTTATGGTAAGAGTAAGTAACCTGAACATGCCCCATTTGTATTCTTTTCTCCGGTATATTTTAAAAGGCTGCTTTCCGTCAAAGGTAAAATCGTGTTCCGTTTGGTAGAAGGTAATTACACTAACGTTGGTGCACACTTCGCACAGGTATTTAGCCAGATAGTAAGCCTGATTGCCTACTCCACCCTGGGCCGGGGCAAATTCATTGACTAAAATAACAACACTTTTCATTAGGCTGGCTTCAGTTTTGCAATCTACAAATTTCAGTGGGATTTCTGTAATAATCGCCTATGTGCCGTAGTTGCCTTACTTTTGCAGGCAAAAAACTATGTCGGATATATTTCTTCTTCTGTCGAATACACTTGTTCAAACTTTACGATTTGATAGTTTTGCCTAAACATTTTTCGAAATGAGCTTTTTAAAAATAAACAATATCTCAAAACAATATGCACATCACAAGGCACTTGATGATGTGAGTATGGTTATTCCTGCACAATCTGTCTTCGGGTTATTGGGCCCGAACGGGGCAGGTAAAACTTCGCTTATACGTATCATAACACAGATTACAGCCCCTGATAGCGGGGAGGTGTTATTTGACGGTCGTCCGTTACAACCTGCTGATATTTATGCGATGGGCTACTTACCTGAAGAGCGCGGACTTTATAAAAAAATGGAAGTAGGGGAGCAGTTGTTATTTTTTGCACAACTGAAAGGGTTAAGTAACAGTGATGCCAAAGCACGTTTAAAAGTATGGGTGGAGCGTTTTGAGATTGGCAACTGGTGGAACAAAAAGGTGGAAGAACTCTCGAAGGGTATGCAGCAGAAAATTCAGTTTATTGCAACTGTTCTGCATGAGCCTAAATTGATTATTCTGGATGAACCCTTCTCCGGCTTTGACCCCATTAATGCTAACCTGATCCGGGATGAAATTCTTCGGTTAAATGCTGACGGAGCCACCGTTATTTTTTCCACTCACCGCATGGAAACAGTGGAGCAAATGTGTAACAACATAGCCCTCATCAACAGGTCGAAAGTTATTCTGGAGGGTGAGGTTAAGGAAATCAGAAAAGCATTCAGTACAAATGTTTTCGAAGTGATACACCACAGTGCTGAACTTAAACTGGGTGACGGATTTAAAGTGATTTCCACTGTGCAACATGACCGTGATGAATACCTTTCTGCCATTCAGATTATACAGGGAGGTACGAATGATTTGCTTGCACAGTTGTTACAGCAAACTACAGTAACGGGTTTTACAGAACGTATTCCCGATATGAACGAGATTTTTATTCAGGCAGTAAAGAAAAACCAACCTCAATCAGTTTAGCACATGAACAAAATACTTTTAATAGCACAACGTGAATTTTTGACCAGAGTTAAAAAGAAGTCATTTCTTATCATGACTTTGCTGGGACCACTCCTTATTACAGGTTTTTACGGAGCCATTATTTACGTTTCTGTCAACGATAGCCTGTCTAACGAAACCAAGAAAGTACTGGTACTGGATGAGAGCAAAGTTTTTGTAAACCGCCTAGAGGACAGTGAGTTTTATAAGTTTTCTTATGATAGTATACCTGTTGAAGCAGCCCGGTTAAAGCTTCAGAACGAAGATTATTTTGCCCTGTTGCATATTTCGGCAACTGCTCCCGATAGTCTCAAAGGTTTTGAACTGATAGGTCTTAGTCAACCCAGTGTAAAAGACCAATCGTATATAGAGAATCAACTGGAGAATGTTTTACAGGCGGAGTTATTTGCTCAGAAAGGCATAGACAGACAAGTTATTGATGATATTACCGGTACAGAGATTAAACTTACTTCTTCCAAAGACACCGGTGAGTCACTTGAAGCAGGTAATGCGGGAGCAGCCACGGCCGTTGGCTTTTTCTCGGCTTTTCTCATCTACATATTCATATTCATTTACGGTGTACAAATTATGCGCGGTGTGTTGGAAGAAAAAACCAACCGCATTGCTGAGGTAATTATTTCATCTGTTAAACCTTTTGAGCTTATGATGGGCAAAATATCAGGTTTGGCCATGGTTGCCTTATTGCAGTTTGTGGTATGGATATTACTTACTACCGTGTTGGGAACATTCGTTACCTCTTCATTAGCAGGGCAGATGGGAATGGTGCAGGATGCACAAAATGCCATGCAGCAAACACCTCAGTCATCAGAAATTACAGACGTGCTGGGTGGTTTTACCGGATTAAACCTGCCACTTATTGCAGGTATGTTTGTGTTTTATTTTTTGGGAGGATATTTGTTTTACGGGGCACTATTTGCAGCTATCGGCTCTGCAGTTGACAATGAAACCGACACACAGCAGTTTATGTTCCCGATTACTATTCCGCTAATATTCGCGATTGTGATGTCACAATCAGCGGTGGTGAGCAACCCGCATGGAACGCTGGCTTTCTGGCTTTCTGTTATTCCTTTTACTTCACCTATTGCAATGATGGTACGCATACCATTTGGTATGGAAGGGATAGAATGGCAAATCATACTCTCTATGGCAAGTATGCTGGCGGGCATCATATTCACCACATGGCTGGCAGGCAGAATTTACCGGACCGGGATTTTGATGTATGGTAAAAAAGCGAGTTGGAAAGAATTGGGCAAATGGTTGTTCTACAAGGGATAGACGGATTTTAAGGTATTTGGACCCTTATTTATTATATTTGACAAATCGTCAAATACATTTCATTTATGCTTAGGTCAATTATCATAGGTTGCATTATCATTTTTAACACATCTTCTTTTGCTCAAATGATAGTAAAAGAACCCAAATTAAAATACTACGGACACACAGATTTGATTGAGTGTGTTGCTTTTTCACCTGATGGTAAAACAGTTTACTCCGGTTCATGGGACAAGAACATTAACATTTACAGTGCAGATTCCAGTTTCCTTTTAAAAACACTCACAGCACATAACTCAGCTGTAATGAATCTGGCCTTTTCGAAATCACGCACAAAACCTATGGTACTTGCTTCAGGTTCAAAGGACTTTTCCATTAAGTTATGGGATTCCACCGGGACATTTACCAGAGATTTGGTTGGGTACAACACGGCAGTTACATCCATTGCTTTTGATTTTGCAGGCAAATATTTTTATTCAGGATCAGCTCAACAGGGTCTGTTGGTTTGGGATGCTGTAACCGGGTTGAATACCAAATCATTTTCTATACAGGGGATTAATGCATTGGCTTGCCCCAAAGGAACCGGGATGGTGTTGGTGGGTACTAACTCGCCCGGCATCACAGTTGTAAAAGTGGCTACGGGCCCATTGGCAGAAACCCTTAAAGGACACACTGATGCAGTAAACGCATTAGAGGTGAGTACAACAGGTAAATACTTTGTTTCAGGTTCTAGCGATAAGACAGCTATTGTTTGGGATGCTGTAACCAACAAACCACTTACCACATTAAAAGGACACACCTGGAAAGTAACCAGTGTATCTATAAGCAAAGATGAAAAATATGTTGTAACCGGTTCTAATGATGGTACAGCCAAACTATGGGAACTCGCAACAGGAAAACTCATTGCCAGTTTTGAAGGGTATGGGTATAATGTCCGTTCGGTAGCCATTAGTCCTGATAATACTAAAATTGTTGTTGCATCTTATGAACGGGGAGTTACCGAGCATGGGGTGAGGCTTTACGCTACAGGCCTTACCGCAGGAACCCCTAAAGCACCAAAAGCCGATGCTGATTCTCCGGTGAAAAGCGATAGTTCCAAAACAACCAAGCCGCTTCCTAAAAAATAGTCTTACAGTTTTCTGAATCGAAGCCTTAGTGAGTTTCCGATAACAACTACATCGGAAAACGCCATAGATAATGCTCCAACCATAGGACTCAGATAACCGGCTGCCGCAACAGGAATAGCCACCACATTATATGCTAAGGCCCAAAACAGATTTTGTTTAATGGTTTGATAGGTGAGCACACTCAAGCGGTGGGTGTGAACCAGGGTAAGTAAATTTTCTCCTTTTATAATGACCTGTGCAGATTGTTGCGCTATGGCAGTTGCACCTGACAATGAAATACCAATATGCGCAGTGGTTAGTGCAATGGCATCATTTATTCCATCACCCACCATTATGGTTTTTCCTTTTTGTTTATACTGATTGATGAGCACATTTTTTTGCTCAGGTAATACGCCCGCGTGGTAGTCGGTTATTTTTAATTCGTGAGCTACTGATTTTACTTTTGCCTGTTTGTCTCCACTCAGAATAACCGGTGTTATTCCAAGTTTTGTAAAGTAAGCAATAGCCTCTTTGGCTCCCGGTTTTAATTCATCGCTTATACGTAAGCAGGCTAATGGCGTTTCATTTTTCACCACGTATAAATCGTAGGAGTCATCTGTGAAATATTTTTGAGTATAAGCCAAAGAGCCCGCACGGTATGTATTTCCTTGTTCATCAGTTGCACTTAGTCCTAACCCTTTTTCTTCTGTTATTTGAGTGAAGTTAATAGCAGTTGACAGCCATTCTTTGTGGCGAACAATACTTTTAGCAATAGGGTGGGAGGAGTGTTGTTCCAGATTATACAAGAGGTTTTTTATTTCCTCTAAAGGGGTGTTGTTTATTTCTTTTATCTCAGCTACGGTAAATTCACCCGTGGTGAGCGTACCTGTTTTATCAAATACAATGGTTTGGGCTTTGGCTAATTCTTCAATTGTGTCACCGCCTTTTACCAGCAAACCTGATTTTGCTCCACGACCAAGTCCAACCATAATAGCTGTTGGAGTGGCCAGTCCCATAGCACATGGGCAGGAGATAACCAACACGGCTATGGCACGCATCATGGCCACCTGAAAAGGAAGATTAAGTGCCAGCCAGGTAACGAAGAATGTTATCAAAGCAATGGAAATAACTACTTGTACAAACACAGCACTTACCTTATCGCCTATTTTTTGTATTTGAGGTTTGTGTGCCTGAGCATTTTTTACCAGTTGAATAATGTGTGCCAGAGTGGAGTGTTGTCCGTCAGCTGTGGCTTCAAATCTTAAAGCTCCATCAATAAGTAAGGTGCCGCTGATGATGTTGTCTCCTTTGGTTTTGTTCAGAGGTAAACTTTCTCCGGTAATTGCTGCTTCATCAAAAAGTCCTTTGCCGTTGATGATAATGCCGTCAGCAGGAATATTTTCTCCTGAGCGAACAAACAGAATGTCCCCCTTTTTTATTTGATCTGTCAGTATTTCGGCACTTACTTCAAAACTGTTTTCATCTTTGCTGATGCGTGTAGCATGAGTTGGTAAAATAGCCTTTAAATCAGCAATGGCGGTGGTTGTTTTTTGTACGGCCACATGTTCAATCCAATTGCCAAGTAATACCAGCGTGATAATAGTGGCTCCTGTTTCAAAAAACAGGTAGTCATGAACCTGATGTGTTCCCCAAAACATCCAGGTTCCCCAAACGCTGTAAATAAGGGCCGCTCCGGCTCCGGTGGCAATCAGCACATCCATGTTGGGTAACCCGTTTTTGATGGATTGAACAGCACTTCGACCGAAGAAATATAATCCCACAAAATACACCGGTAGGGAAATGAACAGTTGAAACACGGGATGGTGTAACAACGGCCAATTTACAAACATGTGTATGAGCAAAGGCAAAGTGAATACAGAACAAAAGATAAGTTTTCCTTTCAGTGTGTTCAGAAAACCTGTAGCACTGATTACCTGTTCGGCCCCTTGTATCTTTACTACCTGGTAACCCAGTTGCTCAATACCTTTGGTGATATCCTGAATAATAACCGGTGCTTCAGCTTCAAAGTTCACCTCGCCTGATGCAAAGTTTACACTTACATTTTTGAGGTTTTGTTTCTCTAAGTATTTGCGGACAGAAAGTGCGCAGTTAGTACAGGTCATCCCATGTACCTCAAGTTCTATCGGCTTTGATATTTTAGTGTCTGTCATTGCAGTTTCAAAATTGCGTAAAAAACCACCCAAACCACCAATAAACACTTAATTTTGTTCCACTAATTTTTAAAAGTATGACAACTAACAGAAGAGATTTTATAAAAACCGGAGGATTGGTACTTACCGGATTAATGGCCGGAGCAGCCCATGCAACAGGACTGGCTCCTGAAACTGACACAACTGAGGTTATTCAGGAGGGTCTGTTTGTTTTGCCTCCTCTTGGTTTTGCCTATACTGCCTTGGAGCCTAATGTAGATGCCCGCACTATGGAGATTCACCACACCAAACATCACCAGGCATACATTACTAAGTTAAATGCTGCTTTGGAGAAGGAGCCTTCACTAAAAGCTAAATCACTGGAGCAATTGCTCTCCTCCATTAAAACCCTTCCGGAATCAGTCAGGTCAGATATTCGCAATCACGGTGGCGGGCATTGGAACCATAGTTTTTTCTGGAGTGTTATCGGTCCGTCTAAAACCGAGCCCTCAGAAAAACTATTAGCAGCCATTCACAGAGATTTTGGCAACATAGAGTCTTTCAAAGAGCAGTTTGAGAAAAAATCAATTGGTGTTTTTGGCTCGGGCTGGGGCTGGTTGGTAAAAGACGCTAAAGGAAAACTGAGTATAGTTTCTACACCCAATCAGGATAATCCGTTAATGGATATTGCAGAAACCAATTCCAAGCCAGTATTAGGCGTGGATGTGTGGGAGCATGCCTATTATTTGAACTACCAAAACCGCAGACCTGATTACCTGAAAGCATTTTGGAACATAGTAAACTGGCAAAAAGTGAGCGAATTGTACGAAAGTTAATTCCGCACTTGCCTTAAGTAAAGAAAAAACCTATTTTTGCCACTTCTAAAAACGGTGGTTGTAGCTCAGTTGGTTAGAGCATCGGTTTGTGGTACCGAGGGTCGTGGGTTCGAGCCCCATCATCCACCCCAAGTTTTAAAGTCCTGCGAAAGCGGGACTTTTTTTGTTTAAGAGGAATGCTTATCCGGTTTTTAATTTTATATCTCAGAAAGGTGAAAGACGTCTTTTTTTCGTATCCCCTTCTCTGTAACACTTACTGTGCAGGCCTCATTCACGGCATCGTGTTCAAAAAATAAAATGTAGTTGTTGGCAGCGGCTTCTTGTAAGAAGTCCGATTTTTCCTGCATAGCATCCAGTGGACGCACATCGTAGCCCATTACATACGGAATGGGTAAGTGATTTATGGTTGGAATCATATCAGCCATAAAAACCACTGTTTTATCCTGCCATTGTATTTTTGGATGTACCATGCTGCGGGTATGTCCGTTGCCGGTAATGAAATCAATTTTATCATGAATCTTGTCGCCCGTGCGGAACAGTTTCAGCTGACCGCTTTCCTGAATGGGAAGTATGTTCTCCTTCAGAAAGGATGCTTTTTCACGTACGTTAGGGTGATTGGCTTCATCCCAGTGGTCTGCATTAACCCAGTAGGTGGCATTAGGAAATGTAGTCTCGAATTTGGTACGGTCACTATTCCAGCTTATGCTGCCTCCGCAATGGTCGAAGTGCAGATGAGATAGCAACATATCGGTAATGTCTTTCAAATCAAACCCCAACTTATGGAGAGATTTCTGTAAAGAATCATCACCGTTCAGGTAGTAATGACCAAAGAATTTATCATCTTGTTTGTTGCCGATTCCGTTGTCAATTAATATAAGTCGGTTACCGTCTTCAACCAACAGACACCGCATAGCCAAATCAATCATGTTGTTGGCATCAGCAGGGTTGGTTTTGTTCCAGATGGTTTTGGGTACTACGCCAAACATTGCTCCGCCATCCAGTTTAAATTGGCCGGTATTAATAGAATATAAATGCATAAATGAAAAGCGTATTAGTCTTGCCCTAACATGCGCATGGTGCGGTAATGTGAAACAACTGCTGAACTCATGCTGTCAATACAATTGTAACGAACGCCAAACTTCTCGCAATTCTGTTTAATGATGGGTTGAAGAGCAGGGTAGTGTACATGGCTTATGCGGGGGAACAAATGATGCTCAACCTGAAAATTAAGACCACCTACCATCCAACTTACCAATTTATTTTTAGGAGCAAAATCACTGGTGGTTAAAATCTGGTGTACGGCCCAGTCATTGAATTGTTTCTTTTCTTCGTCATCGCGTACTTCAGCAAATTCTGTAACCTCTACCACATGTGCTAATTGGAAAACTACTGAGAGCATTAAACCAAAAACTGCATTCATAGCTAAAAATGCCCAAAGCCAGGGCATAAAGCCTACCACAGCAATCGGAATGAATATATATATTGCCAAATACAATGCCTTGCTGAACCAGAAAATAGCATGTTCCTTGGCGTCCATAGGCGACATTTTGGTTTTGTACACCTTCTGTTTGAAGTATTTGTCCATATCAGTATAGGCCATCCAGATAATGGTACTCAAAGCGTAAAGGAAAAACATGTAAATGTGTTGATACTTGTGCATCGGTACTTTAGGTTGGCTGCTGCAATGGCGCAATACAGGTGATTTGGCAATGTCATCATCCACTCCGTCAATATTGGTGTAAGTATGGTGAATAACATTGTGCTTCTGTTTCCAGATAAAGGCATTGCTGCCCAAAAGGTTCATGGAAAAGCCAAACAAATCATTCACCCATTTTTTAGAACTGAAACTTCCGTGGCAGGCATCATGCATTACATTAAACCCTATTGCTCCGCATACGAGGCCAAATAAACCGGCCACAGCCAGTCCTATATACCAGGGCATGGGTACAAATAAAAGTGTGAGGTATAGGCCTACAAAGGCTGAAAGCAATATAGCTGCCTTAAGATAAAGCCTCCAATCGCCAGTCTTGCTGATCTTTTTTTGTTCGAAATAAGTGTTTACGTCCTGCTTGATAGAATCAAAGAATGCGCTGTCCTTGTTCGTGAAAGTGATTTTAGCCAATGTCGTTCTTTTTTTGCACAAGATACACATTTGGCAGCATACGAAGCAATATACTTTTGCAGGTTTTCCAGCAACGGTGGATATTTAGCCTGAAAATGCCTGATAAGCATGAGTATATTTGTTTACAATGAATGTACATTTTATCAGTATTGGAGGTGCAGTAATGCACAATATGGCATTGGCATTGAGGCAGAAAGGGTACACCGTATCAGGTTCTGATGATGAAATTTTTGAACCTGCACTGTCAAGGCTAAGGAACAGCGCTATTTTACCTGAATCAATTGGTTGGTTCCCCGAAAAAATTCATGCCGGATTGGATGCTATTATTTTGGGTATGCATGCCCGTAAAGACAACCCCGAGTTGCTAAAAGCGCAAGAAATGGGATTGAAAATTTATTCATTTCCTGAGTACATGTACGAGCAAACCCGCAACAAGAAGAGACTTGTGGTGGGTGGAAGTCATGGTAAAACCACCACTACAGCCATGATGTTGCATGTATTGAAGCAATGCGGACGAAAATTTGATTATCTGGTAGGTTCTCAACTGGAGGGTTTTGATACTATGGTCGGGCTATACGAAGACAGTGACATTGCTGTTTTTGAAGGAGACGAGTACCTTACGTCACCCATTGATTTACGTCCCAAATTTCATGTGTACCATGCTGATGTGGCCATAGTAACAGGTATTGCCTGGGATCATATCAACGTTTTTCCAACTTTTGAGGGATATGTGGAGCAGTTTGCCATCTTTATGAGGCAAATTCCGGCAAGCGGAAAATTGATCTGTTTTGATGAAGACACACACCTCAAACAAATTGTGCAGCAAAACACTCTTCACGCGGAAGTACTTTGGTATAATGCTCCCGAGTATAAAGTGGAGAACGGGATTACTACCATTAAAACGGAGCATGGGTGGATAGAACTTAAAATATTTGGCAAACACAACCTGCAAAATATGCAGGCAGCCCGTTTGGCTCTTAACCAGATTGGTATTACAGATGAACAGTTTTACAACGCCATTGCTTCCTTTAAAGGAACAGCCAAACGTTTGGAGTTGTTGGATAAAAATGAATCAACGGTGATATACCGTGATTTTGCGCATTCACCATCCAAAGTTACTGCTACAGTTGATGCGGTTAAGGACCAGTTTCCTGAACGTAAACTGGTGGCCGTTTTTGAACTCCATACCTTCAGCAGTCTGAATAAAAATTTCCTTTCAGAATACAAAGGGGCCTTGGATAAAGCCGATGTAAAAATAGTTTACTTTAACCCGCACACACTCGAACTCAAACGCATGGAAATGCTCTCCGACACACTTATAAAAGACCATTTCGGAACAGATGTAGAGGTGTTACATGATTCAGCTCAACTGGAGCAAATGCTGAGGGGAATGGATTGGAGTAACACCAATTTATTGCTCATGAGTTCAGGCAATCTTAACAACTCTAACCTTAATATTTTGTCAAACTAAGCACTATGCAAATCAACCTTAAAAGACCGCTCATTGTTTTTGATTTAGAAACCACGGGTATCAGTATTTCCAACGACCGCATTATTGAAATGTGTACTATCAAAGTATTGCCTGATGGCAAAGAAGAAATACGCACACAAAGGTTTCACCCCGGTATGCCCATACCTCCGCAATCTACCGCCATTCATGGTATTAAAGATGAAGACGTAGCTGATGCCCCCCGTTTTGCCGACAAAGCCAAAGAGATAGCAGAGTACCTGAAAGGTTGTGATTTTGCAGGTTTCAATTCCAATAAGTTTGATTTCCCTATGTTGGTGGAAGAGTTTTTAAGGGCAGGGGTAGAGTTTGATGCCGACAATAGAAAATTTATTGATGTGCAACGCATCTTTCACACCATGGAGCAACGTAATCTGGTAGCCGCATACAAATTTTACTGCAGTAAAGAACTCACGAATGCCCACTCTGCAGAAGCTGATACTGCTGCTACACTGGAAGTGTTAAAAGCACAACTGGAACGTTATGAAAACCTGAAAAACGACATTGATTTTTTACACTCCTTTTCGGGTCAGTCATCCAATGTTGATTTAGCGGGCAGAATGGTGTATGATGATAAAGGACGTGAGCTGTTTAACTTTGGCAAGCACAAAGGAAAGCCAGTACAGGATGTATTTAAAATGGAACCTTCTTACTACGAGTGGATGATGCAGGGAGACTTTCCTTTGGAAACTAAACGCAGACTCACACAAATAAAACTGCGTGCGTTTAATGCCAAGTGATTACTGTGTGACAATTTTTTGATAAGTTGTTGATGTTGGGGTGACGATTTTCAACAAGAAAATACCTTTTGCAAAATCAAGCTGAAGCTGGTGAGAACCCGCCTGCTTGTATACAACTTCTTTAAGCAACTTTCCTTCTGATGAGAATATAGAAACAAGAGTATGTTCTTTTGAAGTGTTCAGCATTATGTAGTCTTTTGCAGGATTTGGATACACCAAAAATTCGGACTGAGTTTCATTATGATGTTCAATTCCTGTAGTTATAGACTGATCATCACATGTAGCACCATATTTCTCTCCCCAATTTATTTGCCACCATACACTGGAGAACTTATAGTTCCCTGAAGTGAAGCATCTGAGAGAACACACATCGTCAGAAAGGAAGATTACATTTACAGGAATTCCAATAAAGAACTTTCCTTGGTTTTGCTCATCTGATATTATTTTCTCTGTAAATCTGGAGTTGAAAGGGTTGGGTTTTACTAAAAACGGGATTTCAGAAGAATCAATAGAGTAATGAAAATGTACCGTTTTTAGCTTCTCATCAGAAATAGCGTTTTGAAGAAATGAAATGGAATCTACAATTACCGTTTTGTTGTGTAAAGCGTAAAAGCCGGTATCATGACCTATTGCACCAGCCTTTCTCCCTCTTACAAAAACATCGAGTAACAGTGTATCTCCTGCCTTTGCATTAAAGTCCATAAGAAAGCAGTCCCTACCATGCCAGTAGTAATAAACTTTTCCGCTATCATTTCTAAGTAGCCTTGCCCCCTCTGTATAGCTGGTATTACCTGTAATTTTCGAATAGGTTTTGCCACTCACCAGTGTGTCTTTTTCTACCTCAAGAAACTGATACTGGTGGGGGAAAATTCGGGGATCCATGTTAAGCCTATAGCTTCCACTAGCTCTTGAGTAATGCCACCTTGTTCCCACAGGAGCAAATTGTCCTGAAGATGCAAGTGATAGAACAAGAAAGAAGAGAAGCAATCTGGTTTTCATAGGATAAAGGTAACAAATGTCGGTAAAATAAAAAAAGCCCGACTACATTCAGCAGTCGGGCTTTTTATGGATATGTCTTTTATTAAACACCTACATCATGCAAGGCACTCTCCATAATGTAAGGGTGCTTGGTAGGGTATAAATTTGCTTTGGTTAATGAGGTAAGTACAGTGTAAATAAAACCACCGGCAAACATAGCTAAGAAGCCTATTTCCATTAATCCCCAGCCCGGTGCTACGCTTACTCCGTTGTGGTCTTTCATGGCACCTACAAAGGTCATGGTGTATACATCGTTCCAGTGACCGAAAAGTAGAACTGCACCTACAAAAACTAACCACTTTTTGTTACGTTTTGCATCACGCATCATAAGAGTGAAGAATGGAAAAACAAAGTTGCAGGCTACGTTGAGGTAGAAATGGAATGACCAACCAGAACCCGGGCGTACACGGTCTTTGTAATAGGTTACTTCTTCAGGAATGTTTGCGTACCAAATCAACAACATCTGAGCTACCCACAGGTAAGTCCAGAATACACTGAAGGCAAACATCATTTTACCTAAGTCATGGATAACATCATCGTTTACGATATTGAGGTAACCTCTGCTTTTAAGGTATATGGTAAATAAAGCAATACAGGTAATGGCACTTACCCATCCGGTGGCAAAATTGTAAACCGAGAAAATGGTAGAGAACCAGTGTACGTCAATACTCATCATCACATCCCAGCTGAAAGAAGAAAAGGTGAATGCGAAAAGAAATACGAATGCTGCTGCTGCTTTGTATGTTTTGTCGAAATTAGTTAAGCCACCATCAATGTCTTCCTGTAAAGACCATTTGCGGAATGTGCGTGCGAATAAAATCCACATGCCCGCAAATACAATCAAACGGCCCATGAAGAACGGGATATTAAGGTACCCGCTTTTACCCGCAATTATTTTGTCATAATGGGGTGAATTAGGGTCTGTAACTCCTTCATGCATCCAGTGGTAGATGTCATGTCCGCCAAGGAAAAGAACAGCAATAAGTACTACCGCTGCAAAGGGCATAAATGTACCCATAGCTTCCGGTATACGTTTTACTGAGGTATGCCATCCGGCATTGGCAATCGCTTTAATAGCGATAAATGCAGTGGCGCATAAACTGATGATGAAAAAGAAATAGCTATCGGCAATAAGGTTTGCCCAAAGTCTTTTTACCACCATGTGATGATCAGGAGCGTGAGCGGTAAAGTAGCCTATTAAGGCCAATACAAATCCGCCAATGAGTAATCCCAAAGCAACTTTTTTGTCTTTGGCGCTCATTTCAAATTTTTCTTCTTTTATCACTACTTCGTGTTCGTGTCCCATGATATAGTACTCTTTAATGTGTTGGTAGATGTTTACTTCGTAGTTGCGGTTGAATCAGTTGTTGCTGCTGCAGGTGCAGCTCCTGTTAATCCGGCTAATGAATAAATGTAGTGAATCACTTTCCATCTTTCAGCAGGAGAGAGGGAAGAGGCATAAGAACCCATCAGGTTTTTACCGTAAGTGATGCTGTAATATGCTTTACCTGGGTTGATAGTAGGAAGACGATCACCGTAGGCAGGTACCTGAGGGTATTTGCCGTCCTGTACAATAGTTCCTTTACCGTTACCGTCAGCTGCGTGGCAAGGGGTACAGTTGATTTCATAAAGGTGTTTTCCTTCAGCCAATACTTCATCGTTTACGGCAATCGGATTTTTTAATTCCGCACCGGCACGTTCGTAGTCTTCAGCCGTTTTTGCATAAGGAAATACGTAATCTATTTGTCCGCGGGCAATGGTTCCTTTTACAGGTTCACGCATATTTTTTCCGTCAGGGTTAATGAGCCATTCTTTTCCGCTTTCACTCATTACCGCACGTTTCTGGTCTTCGAGTTGTGTGAATGGTTCATATCCTTTCGATACATACATATCAGGTGCATATTCAATACCTGTATCGTTAGGGTCGTTTCCGCAAGAAGCGGCAACCATCAGAATTGCTCCTGATAAAATAAGTTTTATAGAATGCTTCATTGAGTTACCTCTCTTTCTCTAACTTCTAATGCTCCGTTGCTGATGAACATATCGCTTATAGCTTTGTTCTCCGACTCATTTTTCAGGTTTACTGCAATCACTATACGGTCATCAGTTTGGCGCGGGTGCATCAATTCTGCATTTTTACCGTGTGCCATTCTGCTCACAATAAAAAATGTAGCCACCATACCAAATGCAGTGAATAGGATAGACAATTCAAATGTTACGGGAATGTAGTTAGGAATATGCAGGTTAGGTTTACCACCCACATCAATCATCCAGTCATCTCCCCATGACATGTATACCATCATGGTTACAGCTGTTACCATTCCTGTCATAGCAAAAATGAATGCAGCTACAGCCAAACGTGAACGTTTAATGCCTAAAGCCTTTTCCATACCGTGAATAGGGAATGGAGTATATACATCGTCAACATCGAACCCGCTTTTCTTAAGCAGTCGGGCTGATACTAATGCTTTATCAGCATCATCGTAAATACCCAGAATAAGTTTGTTATTATTTTTCATTAACAATGGCTCCTTTCTCATTTACAAATGCACCCGAGTGTGCATGTCCGTTGCTGTGGTGATCATGGTTCTTAGGAAGTATCGCTTTAATCTCTGCCATGTTGATGGTAGGTAAATAGCGGCAAAACAGGAAATACAGGGTGAAGAATAATCCGAATGAGCCCAAAAGAATACTGAACTCAGTAATGGTTGGGGTATACATTGCCCAGCTCGATGTTATGTAGTCACGGTGCAATGAAGTTACGATAATTACAAATCGTTCGAACCACATTCCTATGTTCACTATTATAGAGAGTAAGAAAATGAACCAAGGTGTTGAACGTGCCCATTTGGTCCAGAATACCTGAGGAGCAATAAGGTTACAGCTCATCATAATCCAATAAGCCCAAGCGTATGGTCCGGTAGCACGGTTAATAAAGGCATACTGTTCGTATTCCACGCCTGAGTACCAAGCGATGAAAAATTCAGTAATGTAAGCCAAGCCTACCATGGAGCCGGTGAGCATTACTACTTTACACATAGCATCCAAGTGACCCATTGTTATGTAGTCTTCCTGTTTCAGCACCACACGTCCGATAACCAGAAGTGTGAGCACCATTCCGAATCCGGAGAAAATCGCACCGGCAACGAAATAAGGAGGGAAGATGGTGGTGTGCCATCCGGGTATAACCGAAGTAGCAAAGTCCATAGATACAATGGTGTGTACGGAAAGTACCAGTGGCGTAGATATACCGGCCAGAATCAGGGAAACCAATTCATAACGGTTCCAGGTTTTGGTTGAACCATTCCAACCCATAGCGAAAAATCCGTAAGCGAATTTGCGCATTTTGGTGGTGGCACGGTCGCGAATGGTAGCAATATCAGGAATCAATCCGAGGTACCAGAAAACTAATGATACCGAGAAGTAAGTCGAAATCGCAAATACGTCCCATACCAATGGAGAGTTAAAGTTTACCCACAATGATCCGAAGGCGTTTGGCAAAGGAATTGGCCAATAAGCTACCCACGGACGACCCATGTGTGAAACGATAAATGATGCAGCGCATATTACAGCGAAAATCGTCATCGCTTCTGCTGAACGGTTGATGGACATCCTCCATTTTTGGCGGAACAGCAAAAGAATAGCCGAAATCAAAGTACCTGCGTGACCAATACCCACCCAGAATACGAAGTTGGTAATATCAAATGCCCAACCTACAGTTTTGTTCAGCCCCCAGGTACCAATACCGGTCATGAGGGTGTAAGTTGTAGCTCCCAGCCAAAGTCCTAATACAAGAGCTGAAATAATGAATCCAAACCACCATGCTTTGGTAGGTTTATTCTCAAGCGGTCTGCAAATGTCGTTTGAAACATCTGTGTAGGTTTTACCGCCTGTTACTAATACTTCTCTTATTGGAGATTCGTACATATCAGTAGTGTTAATTTTTTACTTTTCGTTTGTAATTAATGAGCTGCTTCTGTTTTGTGTTCTTCTTCTTTGTGTTCAGCACCGTGAGCAGCGGCATGGTGTTCTTCTGCTACCAGACTTCCTTCAACATTGCGAATTTTGGTGAGGTAGTTAACTGAAGGCTGAACGTTAAGTTCTTCTAACAGGTGGTAACCGCGCTCATTTTTCATGGCTTTGGCTACTTCACTGTTGGCATCATTCATATCTCCGAAGATGATAGCGTTAGCAGGGCATGATTGCTGACAAGCGGTTTTAATATCACCGTCCTGAACGGAGCGGTTTTCCACTTTAGCTTTCAATTTACCGGCCTGTATACGTTGTACGCAGAAGGTACATTTTTCCATCACACCACGGGTACGAACGGTTACATCAGGATTGATAACCATTTTACCCAAATCATTGTTGAAATGGAAATCAAAGTTATCGTTGTCGTTGTAACGGAACCAGTTGAATCGTCTTACTTTGTAAGGGCAGTTATTGGCGCAATAACGTGTTCCTACACAACGGTTGTAAGTCATCTGGTTCAAACCTTCTGAACTGTGTACGGTGGCTAAAACAGGGCAAACAGACTCGCAAGGAGCGTGACTGCACTGCTGACACATCAATGGTTGGAAGGCTACAGAAATATTTTCAAAGTCTTCGACATTTTTGTTGATGTCTTTTTCTTTGTTGGATGTTTTTCCTTCTTTGTTTTTAAAGCTGTAGTAGCGGTCAATACGCATCCAGTGCATTTCTCTGCGGGTAAGTACTTCTTTACGTCCAACAACTGGAACGTTGTTTTCTGCATTACAGCTTACTACGCAAGAACCGCAACCGGTGCAGGCATTCATATCAATGACCATTCCCCACTTGTGTCCTTTGCTATCACGCTCAGCCCACAGGGAAACCAGTTTGCCGTCTTTGTCACGCAATGAACCGTGGTGGTCATGGTTACCGGCTAATGGATCTTTGATGTAATCGCTCAAAGAAGCCTCTTTAATTATTTCACGACCCTCAATGTAATTGTGAGTTTGTGTTTGAGCCAGTTCGCGGTTTCCTTTTCCTTTCTCAATGTTGATGCCTGAAACTGTGTAACCGGTTTGTCCGTTGTTTGATGCAGTCAGTACGAATGCGTTCAAACCAACATCTTTTCCTACTTTTCCGGTAACGGTGCGTCCGTATCCTAAAGCGATTGAGGCAGTATTGTTTGGTTGACCGGGTTGTATTAATACAGGAACATTTTCAAGAGTAGCATTACCTGCTTTAATGTTTACCAGATCAAAGTTTTCTAATTTTAAGTCGTCAGCTATGTTCTTCGCAATAGCGAGGTAGTTATCCCAAACTACGCTGGAGATAGGATCAGGCAATTCCTGCAACCAAGGGTTGTTGGCTTCTTTACCGTCACGCAAAGCTACACTGCTGTAGAGGCTCAATTCAATTTTACCTTTTCCTGCGGTGTAAGCAGTAAGAGCAGCATTGGTTACGTTACCTAAATTGGATGCATTGGTATACACCTGAGTAGTTTTTTCAGGAGCTACAAAGTAGCCGTCATGCAGGCTCTTGTTCCAGAAGCTATCGAAAGAAGCACCTCCGGAAAGAGGGAGTATAGCCGATTTCCAGTTTTCACGTATGTAGCTGTAAGCATCAGTATTGACATCAGCCCAGGTTAAAAGACTTTCTACAACCTGACGTGTTTTGAACACAGGAGAAATGGTAGGTTGAACCAAACCAAAGTAACCTACTTTAGGTTCAGCATCACCCCATGACTCGAGGTAGTGATTATCAGGAGCAATGTATTTAACTAATTTAGCTGTTTCGTCCCATGATGTGGCGGTAGAAACGGAAAGGCTTAATTTTTTTACACCGTCAGCAAATGCTTTGGCATTGCTGTAACTGTATGCAGGGTTAGTATTGTAGAAGATAACTGCATCAACAGTTCCGGCATTCATTTCTTTTACCAGATTATCGAATTCGCTGTCGTTACCAGCTTTTTGGTTGGAGTAATTATCCAAATCAACAGTAGAACCTACGTTACCCAATAGGCTGTTGATAGCTGCTACTATAAGTTGGTGATCAATGTTGTTGGTACCGCAAATTACCAGCGAAGCACCTTTGTTGTCCCAAAGTTCTTTAGCAGCAGTAGCGATAATGTTACCTGCCTTTTCAATGTTTTGAGCATTGCTTAGTGCAGGAGCACCAGCCATGGAAGCAATTTTATTATACAGGCTGATGAGTATAGCGCCTTCTTCTGATGGCTTAACGGGCACGCGAACATCAGCACTTGAACCGGTAATGGTTAACAGCGATTCAAACTGAATGTGACGTGACATGGTAGGATTTTCTTTGGTGAGTCTTCTGTTTTTAGAATACTGCTTGGTGTATTCCACAGGAGAAATCCAGGTACCTAAGAAATCAGCATTAAAACCAACAATGGCTTTGGCTTTATCAAAGCGGAACCCGGGAGTTACTGCTTTACCAAAAGCTTGTTTGTTAGCTTCAATCAAAGCACTGTAAGAAACAGGCTCATATACCACATGTTTAGCTGATGGATATTTAACTGCAAAATCAGCTACCGCTTTCTTAATGGAAGGGCTGTTAACGGTTCCTGAAACGATGCGGATATTTTGTGCTTTAGCTAAACCGGCTTTAACTTCTTTGTCTAATGTTTCCCAGTTGGATTCTGTGCCACCTACATATGCATTTTTGAAACGCTCTACATCATATAAGCTGAGTATGCTGGCATGTCCCTGCGCACAAACACCACCCTGAAACAAAGGCGACTCTTCGTTACCTTCAATTTTAATGGGGCGACCTTCACGGGTTTTAACCAACACACTGCAACCTGATGAACAGGCGCTACAGGTTGATGCGTAATAGTTGGGAATACCGGGAGTAATCTGCTCGGGTTTCACCACATACGGAATAGCATTCTTGATGGGAGCATTATTACATGCAGCCAATGCTACTGCCGAAACGCTGAAACCAAAGAACTTTAAAAAGTCCCTGCGGTTGGAAGAAAGTTCAAAGTCTTTCTCTGAAATTACTTCGTCTAAAGGTAAACCCTCGGAAAACTCGTTTCTCTTGGTTTGAACATACTCAGGAGTATTGTTCAGTTGTTCTATACCTTTCCAGTACTTATTTTTTTGTTCCATTAATATAGGATGCTTATAGTGGAAATTTCAATTGATTAATAATGGCATTTTGAACACTCCATACCGCCATTTCTGGCAACGGTAATGTCTGCTTTGCCTTCTTTCTTTAAGTTAGCATGAAGTTTTTCGTAGTATTTGTTGCCCTGTACGTCAACTTTCTTTTCGCGATGACAATTGATACACCAGCCCATTTGTAAAGATTGTTGCTGACCTACTACTTTCATAGTTTGTACTTCACCGTGACACTCCTGGCATTCTACTTTGCCCACTTTTACGTGTTGCGAGTGGTTGAAATAAGCGTGGTCGGGCAGGTTGTGAATGCGAATCCACTTGATTGGAGTTTTAGGTTTGCTCTCATCGTACTGACGCTTTTCAGGATCCCAGTTGATAGCCGCGTAAATCTTTTTGATTTCAGGAGAGATGTTGCCGTTGTATTTGTCTTTAGCTGTAACATGAGCGTGACAGTTCATACAAGTATTAGCACCTGGAATAGAGGCTTGTTTACTTTTCTCTACTGTGCTGTGGCAATATTTACAATCAATTTCATATTTGCCGGCATGCAATTCATGAGAGAAGGCGATAGGTTGAGTTGGTGCATAACCTTTTTGCACACCTACTACTGTATTACCATAATTGAAGCCGTATCCGCTAAGCAGAATAACCACAATGGTCATAACCAACATTACACCTACTACAGGGTGTTTAGTAAACAGCTTATAGCGAAGTGTGGTTTTCGGATCAACCACTTCTTCAGCGGCTTCTTCAGGGAATTTCTGGGCGTAGAGGTTATTCACCACAGCTTTAATGCGCACCAGAATAAACACAACTACCACCAGAATAATAGCCATTACCAACAAGGCAATGAGGGTGTAATTGTTGTAGAACGGATCCTGGCCGGCACTTGCAGTAACAGTGGTTCCTTTGTTGTCACCACCGGTTGTTTGTGCTGGAGTTGTTGTTGCCGTTGCAGCAGGAGCCTCACTCTGTTGCTTGATGTAAGCTAATACAGATTTGATGTCGGCATCCGAAAGGTTCTCGAAAGCCTGCATCGGCATTTTGTTGAATTTGTTGAAAATCTCAACTGCGTAAGCATCACCGCTTTTTATAACGGCATCTGAATTTTTAATCCACTTGATTAACCAGGCTTCGTCTTTGCGCTTGTGCACATCTTTCAAGGCCGGGCCAACTACCTGCTCGCCAATGGCGTGGCACGATACACAGTTGGCTGTGAAAATTTTCTCTCCTGCTGCTACATCCTGGGCTTTTACCGCCCAACTGTATGCGGAAAGAATCAGTGTGAGGGATAAGGCTAATCTCTTTATGCTCATTTTTTGTACTGATTTTGTCATTTAAAACGTCTGAAATTCCTACTTGAAGTTTCAATTTTTTACAAGTAGCTTTAATTTAACCACCTCGTAATAATTGATTTACCCTCCAAATTAAATGTCAGATTTTAGTCATTTTTTCGCGCTCAAATATATGTACAAGTCGCAAAAATGCTGAGGGTGGCGAGATAAAATAATAATTTAGAATACGTCTAAATAGTGGATATCTTCAAACGAGTAGAGAATCAGTTTTCCTGAAGATGAGGATTTTTATCGAGGGAACTGTAAACTGAATTGCGTGAGATGTATTCAGGAACAATATCTTTCATTTTACGAACGATATCTTCTTCTTTTTGCTTTAGGTTAATATCGAGCAGTACGTTGGTTTCTTGTTTTACGGTATGGAAGTCGTAGGTACGCACTTTTGCAATCATTATCTTAGGGTGATGGGTTGCAATGGTGTTCTCACTGTCATTAAGCAGTTCTTCTTTTATTTTTTCACCCGGGCGTAATCCGGTAAACACAATCTGTATGTCTCTTCCTAGTGTCAGTCCGGAGAGCTTAACCATTTTTTTAGCCAAATCAACAATCTTGATGGATTTACCCATGTCGAAGATAAAAATTTCGCCACCTTTACCCATTGCACCTGCTTCCAAAACCAACTGACAGGCTTCGGGAATAGTCATGAAGAAACGTGTAATATCAGGGTGGGTAACAGTTATAGGGCCGCCTTCTTCAATTTGTTTGCGGAACCGGGGAATAACAGATCCGTTAGAACCCAAAACATTTCCAAAGCGAGTAGTAATGAAGCGTGTTTTACAGTAGTTATATTGTTCAGAGTTGTTGAGTGACTGTATATAAATTTCAGCGATTCGTTTAGAGGCTCCCATAATATTAGTAGGGTTCACCGCTTTGTCTGTAGATACGAATACAAATTTTTCAGCTCCGAATTCCACGGCTAAATCAGCCATTGTTTTTGTACCCAGTACGTTGGTTTTAACGGCCTCAGAGGGATTGGACTCCATTAGCGGCACGTGCTTGTAAGCCGCAGCATGATAAATGATGTCGGGTTTATACAGTTCAAACAACGACTTCATTCTTGTTTTATCACAAACATCTGCCACAAAAAGCTCAATATTATTGCCCAAGGCTGATTTGTCTACCTCCAATAATTCATTTTCCAAATGATATAGCGGTGTTTCCGCTTTATCTACCAACAATATTTTGTCAGGGAAAAAGGGAAGAAGCTGTCTTACAATCTCACTGCCAATTGAACCTGCTGCCCCGGTAATCATTACTTTTTTACCTTTGAGCTGACGGGCAATTATTTTCTTATCCAGTTCAATAGTATCGCGTTCTATCAGGTCTTCAATTCGTACGTTTTTCAACTGATGGAAACTCAACTCTCCGTTAATCCACTTATCTACAGGAGGCACATTCAGTACTTTAATGTTGTGCTGAAGACACTCTTCAATAATCTGTTGTTTTCTTTGCAAGGAGAGGGTACTGGTTGATATAATTAATTCATCAATACCGTACTTAGGCAATACTACCTTTAAATCCTGTCCCCCGTTAAATATTTTAACGCCTTCAACTGTTTTACCGCTCTTACTCAATTCATCGTCAAAAAATGCGACCACTTTCACATTGGCTGAGCGATCCTGATCGAGAGTTCTTTTGGTAATCAAACCTGCTTGGCCTGCTCCGAATATGGCTACCCGCTTTTTTTCTTCCGAAGAACGTGTTAGTTGTACGTATAAAATTTTTGCAGCTAACCTGAAAGAGGTGAGTAGAAATACTGCAGATACAAAGTCAATAATAATAATTGAAGTGGGTACAAGTACCTTTGATTCAGGACTGTTGTAGAAGTAAAGGAGACTGATGCTGAGTATGGTAACTGATCCGAAGCCGGTTGCTTTAAAGAGGCGTATGGCATCTTGTGTTCCTGTAAAACGAATAATTCCCGAGTAGGTGCGGAAGAGAATAAAATAAACTAAGCGAATAGCAATAACTAAAGGAAGTGTGCTGATGAAGTTGTTAAAGTCTTCTGATGAAAGGGTGAAATTGTAACGTAAAACGTTGGCCCCTACAAAAGAAAAAGTACAAATCACTAAATCCAGTGAAAAGATCACCCACCTCGGTGTATATCCGCTGGATAAATTGAAAAGTTTATGTACTCGCTCAGAATAGCGCATAAATAGGCTAGGTTATATTCTCAAAAGTAAGGTGAAAATCAGATACAAACAAAATAAAATACATAAAACGCATTATTTCAGTTTATTAGTAGTTTTTTGCTGTCTACAAATCATACATACGGTATACTAATGGTTTTGGTTTTACAGATTCAGTTTTTTCTGTTCGTATATACGTTCGATTATTTCAACCACTTTCAAGCCCTCTGCGGCATTTGTTGTAATGGATTCTTTACCGTTTAATACATCAATCACATTTTGAATAATGTATTGATGGTTAGCGGCACTGCCGCTATACTGGCCGTAATTGTTAGACGGATTGGTTGGCGGTAGTTGGGGCATCTCATAATTTTCTATGTGGCAATACTCCACTTTGTCCATGTATTGCCCGCCAACTTTAACGGTTCCTTTCTCTGCAACAATGGTTACACTGCTTTCAAAATTTTTATCCCACAGCGAGGTAGAGTAATTTAATGAACCCATACCCCCTTTTGTAAATTTGAAAATAATGTTTCCCGAATCTTCAAATTCAGTGAGGTGCCGGTGATTGAAGTCTGCGAAGTTTCCTTTTATTTCTGTAATGTCTCCGAATAACCAATACATCAAATCAATAAAATGGCTGAATTGGGTAAACAGTGTTCCTCCGTCTGATTCAAGTTTACCGTGCCACCCCTCAGGATGATAATACCTGCTGTCACGGTTCCAGTAGCAGTTTATATTTACCATATATACATTGCCTAACCAACCTTTCTCCAGAATGTCCTTCAACCATTGAGAGGGAGGTGAATACCGGTTTTGCATTACACAAAAAACTTGTTTGTGATGTGTTTCAGCTTCCTGAATAACCTGAGCACAACTTTCCTGCGAAAGGCCCATTGGTTTTTCAATAACCACGTGCAAACCGGAGCGGATACCGGCAATAGCCTGTGAAGTATGGTATCCGTTGGGAGTTGACACAACCAGTACATCGGCTTTTACAGGGGAATCAAGAAATATTTCCAATGAACTGAAAAAGGGTACATCGGGATAAAGTTTTGATAATTCTGCTTTCAGGGAAGTGTTGGTATCTATAAAGGCCACTAAATCTGCCTGCTGATTTTTTACAATCATGTCCGCATGGCGCTTACCAATGTGACCTGCCCCGCATACCGCAAATGTTACTTTCTGCTTGTTCAACGCAACGTATTTTGGCAAATTTACTACTTTTTCACTGCCGATGTCTTTAAAAACAAAAACGTCAACCTAGCGGGGTTGACGTTTTTGTTTTCAGGTATTAAAAAATCAGCTCAGCTGATATGTTTTACGTTTTATGGCATGGTAAAGTACCAGTAACGCTATGCCCAACAGTATGCAACTCCATAAATGTATTTTAATATACAGCACCAGTATGCTGATAAAAAGCTGTAACAATGCATAAATGAGACTTACCTTAAGGTGGCTTATCTTCAGTTCGTTGCTCAGTAATTGGTACAGGTGGGTGCGGTGAGGGGTAAGAATATTTTCTTTTTTAAGTAGTCGCTCAATAACAGTATAGCCGCTATCTACCACATACACGGTAAGCAGTGCCAGCGGAGTAATCGAATCGGTATTCAGTATACGAGCACCCAGCAGAAACAATAACAGAATAGCTAAGGTGATACTTCCGATGTCTCCGGCAAAACAACGTGCTTTTTTTCGTGCGTTGAACCAGGAGAAGATGAGAATGGAAATCAGTGCGTATATTTCCATTTGCAGCAATGTGCTGTTTTCTTCCGTAAGCAAAAGCGGCACTAAAATACTCAGGGAATAAAAAGAGGTGATGCCGTTGATGCCATCCATAAAGTTATACATGTTGATACTTCCTATGGCAATAACTCCACCGGCTATATATACCCATATGGGGAGGGGCTCGGTAGTAAGTTGTATGAAAAGGCAAATGACTGCTACAATATGTGAGGTAAACCTTACTGACGAACTGAGGCTTTTGATGTCATCCAGAAAACTTATAATGCCCGCAATGGTTACACCCGCAATCAGATACGGATAGGGCCAGTTGTTGAGCACAGAAAATAACAGTACTGCCAATAGAAAAATAATACCTCCGCCCCGAATTGTAGGAATGCTGTGAGAGCTGCGTTGGTTAGGTTTATCGATAATGTTGAATTTATCGGCTATTCTGAAATAGGCCAGTTCAGCCAGTAAAAGTAAAACAGCCACTATACTAAAGGTAATATATTCTTTACTACTGAAGCTCATCAGGCAATATCTTTCCAGGTATTAATAACAGGGTGGGGGTGCCAATTCAATTCCTTTACGGCTTTGGTGTCAGAGAAAGTAAGTGTTTTGGTTATTTTGTCGAGTTTAGACGAGTTGATAGGAGCGCGACTTCCCAACATATCTCCAACCAGTGCGGCCATTTTAATGAATAAGTAGGGAAGAGCTAAAGGTTTTTTGAGTTGCAGCTCATGAGCTATGTGTTCTTCTAACTGTGCAAAGGACGGGTGCTGTCCATCGGACAGGTTATACGTTCCGTTTTTATCAAACAAACGTGGAATCAGTTCTGCCACATCTGCTGCGAGTACAATGGATTTTTTGGCTTCACCTTTTCCTACTCTGAAATAGATGCCTTTACGCATGGCCTTAATCATTGTTTCCAGATTACCGGGAGGATTTACCCCGGCAATAAGAGGTAAGCGCAGAATACAACAGTTGATGTTTTGTTGCTTGCAATAATCTGTAATCAGATGTTCAGCTTCAATTTTACTTTTGCCATAGCTGTCGGTTGCACTCAGTGGTTCGTTTTCAGAAAAAAGTTCTCCGCTTTGTTTTCCGTATACAGCTACCGAGCTGATGAATACAATTGACTTGATTTGTTTCACCGGAAGTGCATCCAACAAGTGTTGCGTGCCCAAGGTATTCATGCGGAACATCTCTTGTTTTTCTTCCTCATTCCGAGGAACCATGTGTGCTTTACCCGCAGCATGAACTACATATTCTACTTCACGTAGTTCTTCACTAAGGCTTATAGGTTGGGTAAGGTCTGCTACCACATTGTTGGAGTGGTCTCTTCCTAATGTTATAAACGGGATATTTTTTTCTTTAAGTAAGCGGGTGATGTATTTGCCCAAAAAACCCGATGCTCCTGTAACAAGTACTTTACCCACGGTGTACTTCCTCCAGTATTTTTAACATTTTAGCAGCGAGCATATGTTTGTCAAATTCTTTTTCAGCAATTTCCTTACCGCGTTGCCCCATTGCTTTTACTGTCTCGGGTTGATCAGCCAGCAGCAGTAGCTTCTCTACCAGTTCATCTTCATTGTCTGCATCCACTGTAAAGCCACATTGGTTAGCCTGAAGCAGTTCTTTTATCCAACCGTTTGTGTTTTGTATAACAGGTACCCCTGCGGCTAATGATTCATATAGTTTATTCGGAGATGAGGTATCCAACACCGGTGTGCCTTTTAAAGGAACCAACGACACCATAGCATTTTGTATAAGTGCCACCAAATCTTCTTTAGGCATCAAATCCATGAACACCAGATTGTCGAGTTGTTGTAATTCTTTTTCTTTAACCAGTTTTTCTTTCAGTTGACCGTCACCAACCAGTAAAAAAAGTATCTCATTTTCACCCATCTGCTTCAGTTTTAATGCAGCTCTGAATAACAGTACAGAATTATTTACCTGACCAATGTTACCTGTATAGATGGCCACTTTTTTGTTCCGGTAAAAATCGGGTAGGTGTCGGGTGCTTTTAGGTTCTCCAAATAATTTTAAGTCGGCAGCGTTGGTTACAGATGAGATATTTTTGAGGTTAAACCGTTGCTGAATATTCTGTACCATTCCGGGCGAAAGACAAATGATGTGTGAGGCACTTTTATAACAAGCGGCTTCGAGCCAGTAAGCCAGTTTTTTGATTACCGGGTTTTTGATAATACCAAGCTCAATGGCACCCTCAGGCCAAAGGTCACGGGTTTCAAAAACCATTTTGCGGCCGCGCAGCCATTTGGCAGCTAAACCGGGAAGTCCGGCAGTAATCGGACCTGACGAGGCGATGACTACATCTGCTTTCAAGGTGATGGCATACCAGGTAGAAAGCAGGCAGTAGTTAATAAATGATGCGATTCGTTTTATAAGGGGTTGTTTGTTGTTGATGTGAATGTTGAGCACTTTTACATGTATACCTTCGAAGTACTGGTCCTCTATAAATTTGGTAGCCTGTAAATCTGATTTGGAATAAATACTGCTCACCACAGTTACTTCATGCCCTTGTGCAACCCACTCTTTACAAAATTCATATACACGTGTACCCCATGAGCCTTTAGGGGTGGAAAAATATTGATAGAAGTAAACTATTTTCATTTAGTTGTTCAGCGAAAGAGCCAGCAAGGCATCGGCAATTCGGAAGGCTGTTTTTCCATCCCATAGCGGAGGAATATTTCCTTTTTTCCACTCTCCCTTCATCAGCTTTTCCAAAGCAGGCGCAATGGCCTCCGGGTTGGTGCCAATAAGCTCATTCGTGCCAATGGTGCAGGTTTCCGGACGTTCTGTTGTGTTACGTAAGGTCATGCAAGGTACTCCCATTACCGTTGTTTCTTCAGTAATCCCTCCTGAATCGGTAATTACAGCCTTACTGTTTTTAACCAGGTAGTTAAATTGTAAATAACTTAACGGGTCAACAAGATGCAGGTTAGGAGAATGGATATTGGCAGCAGCAAGTGTTTTTTGTGTTCGTGGGTGCACCGGGAAAATGATGGGGATATTGCCCGAGTTGTTCAGTATTTCCGTAATCAGTTTCGAGAGTTGTACAGGGCTATCTACATTAGCCGGGCGGTGCAAGGTTAAAACGAGGTAGTTCTTCTCCGAGAGATTAGCCGTGTTATATATTTCAGGTGCACTAAAACGTGGCATCTGTGTAAGTAAGGTATCAATCATGGTATTGCCCACAAAAAATATCTGCTCATCTTTTACCCCTGCTGCTTTCAGGTTGTTGTTGGCCACATCAGAGGTGGTGAAAAAATAGTTGGTAATACTATCGGTAACCAAGCGGTTAATTTCTTCCGGCATGGTCCAGTCGCCTGAGCGGATGCCTCCTTCTACGTGAGCCACTTTAGTATGTAATTTTTGAGCAACAATGGCACAGGCCATAGTTGAGGTAACGTCACCTACCACCAGCACCAGGTCAGTGGGATGTTGCAACAGCTCCTGTTCAAACTTTACCATAATGTTGGCGGTTTGTTCAGCTTGTGTACCGCCACCGCATTCCAGATTTACATCCGGTTGCGGAATGTTGAGCTCTACAAAAAAGGCATGACTCATTTTTTCATCGTAGTGTTGCCCTGTGTGCACCAAACGGTAAGCTATTTTATGACCCTCTGCTTGTCGTTGCTTGATGGCATGTATAATCGGAGCAATTTTCATGAAGTTTGGACGGGCCCCGGCAATGAGTGTAATTTTCATGGTGTAAAAATCAGGCTTGTTTAAGTCGGTTGTTGTTTTGATTTAATTGTCGGAAAAGTTTTATGCCGTGTTTGGCAAATGAGTAAGCTTTTACGCTTGGAGTTCCTCCGGCTCTGTTCAGAAAATGAATGGTTACCCAACTGATGCCAAAAAATTTCTGTTGAATTACACTCAGCAGAATATTGGCCAGATGAAAATCAGCCGGAATTTTGTTTACATAATTTTCTAAGGTACTGCGGTGCATCAGGCGGTAGGGTACGTTGGCATCTTTTACCCAAACCCCTGTGGAGAGGTAAGCAAACAGCGAAACAACTCTGGAGATTAAAAATCGTTTTGTGCCGTCATCACGTGTTTTTCTATAACCGTAAACTACCTTTTGATTTTTAGAAGCTTCAATTACTGCAGGAAAATACTGCGGGTCACATTGTCCGTCAGAGTCCATTTGAAAGATCCATTCGGCACCGTTTTCCAAAGCCAGTTTGTAACCGAATACACAGCTTTGTCCATGCCCGCTGTTGGGTTTATCAACTACTTTTACATTCTTTTCATGTAAGGCAATTTCATTGAGTATATTCAGTGTATTGTCTTTTGAACCGTCATTGATGGCACAAAAAGTAAAGTCGCTGCCCAATGTACTTTTCAATACCTCAAGCCAGTCTTTTATTACTTTCGGAACGGCTTCTTCTTCGTTGTAAACAGGCATTATTACCCAGTAACTAGTCATGGTGATTGGTTTTAATATGTTCAAACATGCGCAGCGCTTCTTCAATAGCTTCATCCGTATTCATGTACAGATACTTCGCTAATCTTCCGGCAAAGTACACTTTCTTTTCTTCAGTTTCTTTTCCAGCCAGTTCCCAGTATTTGTTGAAGAGCTCTCTGTTGGCTTTTGCTGGAACGGGGTAATAAGGGTCTCCTTCTTCTTTGGAATATTCATATGACACCACAGTGGCCTGATGTTTCTGCTTGGTTACGTGTTTTATTTCCACACTTCGGGTGTAATCGTATTCATTGGGGTAATTGATCTGAACGCAGGGTTGCACAAATTCCTTTTCAGTAACTCTGAAGTCGAACTCTAACGAGCGCCAAGGTAACTTCCCCAACTTGTACTCAAAATAAGTATCAATAGGGCCGGTGTATAAAGCTGCTTTTTTAGGTTGTACACTTTTTTGCACTTCAATAAAATCACTGTTCAGCATAACATGAATGTTGGGATGATCAATCATCTTCTCAAACATTCGGGTGAAACCGTGTTCCGGGGTCAGTTGATGTTTGTGGTCAACATATCGTTCGTCCTTATTCAAACGGATGGGAATTCTTCCGCATACCGAGGGGTCAAGATCTTTAGGGTGGCGATCCCATTGTTTTAAGGTGTAGCCCAGGTAGAAGGATTCATATAATTCTTTACCTACTCTGGAAAGAACAAACTCTTCTGAGTTGGCCGGGTGTTCAATTTTCTCTCTCACCTCTTCCAGCAAAGCTTCAGCTTGCTCAGCGTTGAGTTCGCGTTTGTAAAACTGACTGAGTGTATTCAGGTTAATGGGGAAAGGAAACAGTTCGCCACGGCAATAACTTTTCACAAAATAGTCTCCGGGAATCCAGGAAGTGAATTTGGAAAGATAGGCCAGCAAATCTTCATTGTTGGTACGGAAGTAATGTGGACCATACTGGTGAATCATTACACCCGATTCGTGGTAGCGGTCATAACAGTTGCCTGCAATGTGGTGTCTTTTTTCTACTATAAGCACCTTCCAGTTAAGCAATGTGGCTGCACGTTCAGCTACCACACATCCCACCGGACCGGCACCCGCAATAATTAAATCAATGTCGTTAAGCATTAGGAGAAGAGTTTATGTTGAATTTTTGTATGAACGAGGGAAAATATTTATACAGCATATTGATGATGCCTATGGCGCTGAAGCTCACAATCACTGCACGAATAGGGAACAGGTACCTGTATTCCATGTACGTTGTTGCATGGAACAGTAGCAGGGCCAGCCAGGGAATCAGTACCAGCAACAGCATGTTCCATCTGTATTTTCGGAACAGCGTTGTGAGCGCCAGTAAAATCAGTATCAAGTTAAATGCGTTAAGTGAATAATAGAAAATCAGGTATCCGGTTGTTCCTTTAAAAGGCCCCAGATTAAAGTTCTGTGGTTTTACAGAGCTTACATTCAAAGAATGTCCGTAAAGTGTTTTGGTGATGCATTGCCTCAGGAACGTAAGCGGATGTGCTAAGATATCATCTTTCATGTAAGTCAGATTTACCTCACTTAATGATTTGTTCTCAGCCTCCATCTGTTGGTACAGTTTTTTTTGGGTAGCCTGATAATTAATCATGTCTTTGCTGTCTCCGCGAATAGAAGGGTCAAAGAAACGCCAATCATTCGGTTCATCTCTGAACTGAAAACAACCTTGCAGTATAACATATGACAGGTAGTCGAGTTGCTTATAACTTTTGCGTGTGTTGGGCAACTGTTTAACCAATGTTGAAATGAGAAAAATGGTACCTAACGCAATTCCCAAGCCATAGGATAATGGTTTAAACATGGGCGATTTTTGTCTCCACAAAAGGTACAACACCGGAATCATTAAGCCGAAAATGAGGCTGGTGTTCGGGCGGCTTAGCGCTAAAAGAGACAATCCGGTTGCGAAAAAAATGATGGCTTGCCTGCCTGCTTTTTTTGCGTTCAGGTTATTCAAATAGGAGTAGGCATAAATAATCAAACAGATGCCGATAAAGGCGGGTACTTCTCCGGTAACCGATGTGCCGTAATACACGTGTAAGGGAACGGCAAATGATAATAACACCGGAATAATACCGGCCAGTGTATTGGAAGTGAAGCGGGTTACGGCTACCGATAACAGGTACAATGCAACTGACGACCATATGGCATTCCAAATCATGGAGAATATCCAGTAAGTGTTTTCTTCGGGGTGACTGCCTGAAAGCAGGTAAGGGGTGAAGTAGTACAATATCGGTCCGGGTGCTTTGGTTACCGACACATAGTTGTAGTCTACATTACCCCACAGGTATTGTGTGAGTACTTTTGTTTCTTCATGAAAGTCGCCATCACCAAAAGGCCTTGTCCTTACTGAAGAATGGCTGAGCATATAAAACAACAGACCATTTACAGCCAGTATGGAAAGAAAAAGAAAGATTTTTTTGTAGTGTAGTTTCATGTGTTAAATAAGAGCACCGTTGATGTCAATGGCCTCTCCGTTTATGTATTCAGAAGCAATCAGGAAATTTACTGCATTGAGAATATCCGTTGGGTCGCCAAATTTACCTGATGGTATTTTGCTTTTTATAGCCTCTTGCATTTTCTCCGGCACAATGCTAATCATACCGATGTTGAAATATCCCAGGTTAAGGCAGTTGATGGTAATGTTTTTGGCAGCACTTTCTGCCGCAATGGCTTTACTCATGCCCCACAAAGCAGATTTAGATGCTGCATAAGCGCTGGTTCCGGGTACGCCTGTTCTGGCAACTACAGAGGAGAGGTTGATAATGCGACCATAATTGTTTTCACGCATGGCAGGCAGTACCGCGTTGATAATGCCGAAGGTGCCTATAAGGTTCACCTCAATCACTCTTTTCCATTCATTCATATCAGCCTTATGGCCAAATGCGTTGTAGTTTATTCCGGCACAATTAATCAGAACAAGTTTTTTATCCGTGCCTGAAAAGTGGTTTCTGAACTGCTCCAGTTGTTCGATGTTGCTGATGTCAATTTTGTATAACTCAGCATCTGTAAAGCCTTCCGGTTTAACGGAGTTATAAAGACCCAGCACAGGCTCTCCCGCGTCTTTAAATGTTTTCATCAGATATTGGCCAATGCCTCCGGATGCTCCTGAGATAATAATCATGTTATTCTCCTATAAAGTATGTGGTAAATTTGTTTTCTTCTAAGAAATCAATCCAGCGAATGAATTCTTTTCTGAAGAGGGTATTTTTGTTGATGAGCTCTATGCCCGCTTTTTTACACAAGCTGTTTGCTGGTTTTTCGAGCAAAAGGTATTTGATGTTGTTCCAAAGCTGTTCGTTGTGATTCTCTCTGGCAAAACGGTTGGAAAACACAGAGAAACTATGGAAGTTGATGTTAATATAGTCCATCTTGTGCAGGTAGTCTTTCACACTATCTATGGTAAAAAAATCCGGAGAAAGGTTGATGACTTCCCTTGTTCCCTTAATTGATTTTACTTCAATACCCGTCACCGGATATTCTGTAATTCCGTTGGATTGCTGCTCAACTTTTGCAGGTTCAAAATGACCCGTTACAAAACTGATATCGGGTTTTTGAGGATTCAGTATACTGCTGTATTTATAGCCGGCAGTCTTCAGGGCATCGTAATATCCTCCGCTCAGTTTAAAACCTCCGGGGCGAAATGCAGCGGTTTCAATGCCCAATTGTTCGAATTCTTTCTTTGCCCAGTGAAGCAATTGAGTGGCCTGTTCGTTGTTGTAGCCGGAGAAAAAATCATTGTCGGTGTTAAACGGCATTGGTATGCCTTGTACGTGCAGGTGAGGTTCCAGCCTGATGTTGTTGAACGGTTTTAAACTGGTGAGCAATGTGCGAATGTATCCTGTATACTCTGTAAAAGATAAGCCGGGAGTTTTGGGAGACAGGCTCACAAAAAATGTGGCTTTCTGATTTCTGGCCTGTAACTCCTGAGCGATGTAGATGCTACCCAACATTACGTTGGTTAATATGGTGGGATTAAAACTTCTTTTGCTTACAATAGGTTCTATGTCTACTGTAAAATAAACCTTTTTCATTTTTTATGTTGTTTTAAACCGCTCTTCTTCCATCTCCGGTCTCAGTTGATCTTTATCGCCATATACACTATACATGGTTACACCATTTTCACGGTAGTTCTTCACCATGGAGTCAAGGAATTTTTTAGCATCAATTAAAGAACCGTGTGCCTCTCCAATGTTACCCAATACCATAGCTCCGTCTTTTACAAACATAGGCACCATTTCATTGTATTTTCTTCGCATAGAGTAAGCACCATCATGAATACGAGTTTTAACTTTTGTCGTAGTTCCATCGTAATCAATCATGTTTACCTCATACCATTCTTTGCGGTATACCGGGTATTTAAAGTCCTCAATGTAGTCTTCCAATACATGAAAGCTGGTATAGGTTTCAATGTACAAACCAATGGTAAGTACTTTTCCGTTTTTTTCGGTAAGCTTATAGAAAGGCGAGTTTTTGTTGAAAGGGGTGGGCTGATTGTAATGGTCCTTGGTGTAATATTCTGCTAAAGGTCCTTTAGCTGCAACCGGGTGAGTAGGGTGGAAGCTGCGGGTTACGCCATCCATTTTTCGGAATACTTCTGTTATCTTACCCATTTTAGATGGGGTGTTGCTTCGGTCAAAGGTGGTGTAGTGTTCAAAAAATACTTCCAGTAAAGTATCAAACGGGAAAGTAGGAAACATCAAAGTTCCTTCGGGGCCAATTGTTTCGGTTATGGCCTCAATTACCGTAACAGGCCCGCCTTCTACATAACCCATTTTACTCAAACTGCTATGCACCAATACTGAATCCCCTTTTTTTAGTCCCAGTTTTATCAGGTCAGCAATTACCTGCTCTTTTGTAATGGCATTGTTGCTGTTTTTCTTTTCTTCTATACGTTTGCGCTTCTCTTCTTTTTCCAGCTCTTTCTGTTTGTTTTTGCCTTTGATGAGCAACTGAATCAGAAAATCAGGCGCATTTTTTCTTACAAATAGTTTTAATCTGTTCAGGAGCATGTTTTTATTTATAGAGAAACATTCAGTTGTTTGGTCCAGGTGTCAAAGTTAATCAGTCTGTATACTGTTTGCCACTCCTCATCATTGCCATTCATGAAATCATTTACATGACGGGTGGCATCATCATGATTAATAATACCAAAGGTGGCGGAATTTTTATTTTCGGTAATGGACATGATGAGTGGCTTAAGTTCATTGCGCATCCACTTTTCTTTCGGAAACTCAAACGCCCATTTGCTTCTTCGCTTGTAAATTTCTACCGGTAAGTATTCTTTCATGGCTTCGCGCAAAGGGTATTTGGTCCACCCGCGGTCATACATATGTTCCACGGGCATACGGAGGCAGGCTTCAATAAGCACATGGTCAAGCAAAGGATAACGTCCTTCAATGGAGAAGGCCATCAGGTTACGGTCGTCCCATTTCAATAAGCGGGGTAAAATGAATTCCCTTACTTCGAATACACGTTTTTCCTGACTGCTCATTTTCATGTATCCGGTCATGAATCCTTCTTCTTCCGGCAAGTCGGTGTGTAATCTTATTTTGGTTTGAGATAATGTTTTTTTCCGGTTGAGGTACCTCTTTAAAATGAAACTGAACTGCTGAATTAAATCAGGATTACCTCCAGGCAGCAAGGCTCCGGTTAAGTGTTTGATTAATCCCGGTACTTCACCTCTTTTTAATTTACTGAACAGGTAAGCATAATATATCTGCCAGTAACCGCCCAGCATTTCATCGCCTCCTTGTCCGTTAAATACTACTTTGATGCCTTGTTCCTGTGTGAGCTTTGCCAAACGGTAGCTGGCATATTGCGCAAAACTTCCTACGGGCTCATCGTGTGTCCCCACAAAAGCGTTCAAGTCGTGAATGAATTCATCCGGAGTGGGAGTAGAGAAGTAGGCATCCGCTTTTATCTTGTCGAGTACACTTTGTATAAAATGATCTTCGCTGCGTTCATACCCGGGAAATACACTGGAGAAGGTACTGATGTTGGATGAATTTTGCTGAATATGATTCATGGCCATAATGATGGAACCTGAATCCATTCCTCCGCTTAGCTGACATCCCACAGGCACATCGCTGCGCAAATGAATTTTTACACTTTCAAAAAAAAGCTCTTTGAACTGCGCCACTGAAGTTGTTCTGCTTTGTGCTACGGGTGTTATTTGTTCCGGGTTCCAGTAAGATTGTGGCTGTATACTTGCCGGCCATTGTTGCAGCGGTATAGTAATAAATGTACCGGCAGGCAGTTGGTGTATGTTATTGAAAAATGATTCTCTGCTGTTTTCAAAGCCTGAATCAAAATAGTTTTTTACGGCAGAAAGATTGGCTTGAGGAGCAACAATGCCTGTTGTTACCACTTGCTTAATTTCAGAGAAGAACAACAGCGTGTTGTTGTCACTGTAGTAGTACAGCGGTTTAATACCCAAACGATCGCGGCAAATGATGACTTCTTTTTTGCGCAGGTCATAGATGCCAATGGCCCACATACCGCGCATTTTGGCAAAGCAATCGGTTCCCCATTCCCTGTAAGCTGCCAGTATTACTTCTGTATCGCTGTGACTTTTGAAGGTGTATCCTTTTTGCAATAACTGTTCTTTGAGTTCTACGTAATTGTAACACTCTCCGTTGAAGGTAATCCACAGCTGTTCCTGATCATAACTCATAGGCTGACTTCCGCCTTCTGTTAAATCAATGATGGAAAGTCTGCGGTGCCCCAGGGCCAGTTGCCAGGCTGCATCAGCTGTTTCTGCACCCGTAGTGCTGAAATGTTTTATGCCTTCTCCATCCGGTCCGCGGTGGGCTATGGCCGTGTTCATTTTTACAAATGCCGCAGCAGTAAAATCTTTATTGTTCCGAATGGCTATGCTTATTCCGCACATGGTGGTTGGTTTGTATTACCTGCTGTAGTGTTGAGGTGCGCAGTATTTTTTACTTGTTGGCAACGGAGTTTTGTGCTCATTATTTTTTTACCATGCTCATGGTTACCTGCAGGCACCTGAATAGTGGAGCTCCTACTTTGTTACTTTCCTGTAAATCTTTTTGATGGGCCTTGATGCCACGTTTTACAGCCCATTTTTTATTAATGAACAGTAAAGGAAAGGCCCATTTCGACCTGCCATACGTGCCTTGTACACCCTCTATTTCAAAACGTTTCTGTATATGGGCAAAATTGCTTTTTTCAAATGGCCATTCCCAGGCTGCATCGTTCTGGAACGGACGGAACATGGCGCGTATCAGTTTTGAAATGAAGAAGGTATTTAACGGATCGTAGGTTATCATTTTTCCGCCCTTTTTCAATTTGTTCTGTGCAGTTTCCAGAAAGAGATCAAAATCTTCAAAGTGGTGCGCTACGCCTAAAGCATAAATGAGATCAAAATCTTTTTGGCTAAACTCATCGGATAAAAAATCGGCTTTGTAGGAGTGGGCACTTTGCAGACCTTTTTTATTTAACACTTCCTGAAATTGCTTGGCCAGTTTCTCGCTCAAATCAATGGCATGGTACTCTTTGCAGCGGCTGGCAATGCTTACAGACAGGGCATTTCCGCCACCTACACCCAGGTCGAGTACTTTCTTATCTGACAAATCGCCCAACCACAGTTCATGCAAATCATCACTGGTTTGCATGATGCCTATGTCTGTTCTGAAGTGGTGAAATTTGTCACGTGTATCTCCCCACAAACGAACCAGCAGGTTTTCTTTCTCGCGGTGAGTGTATATGTTGTCATCATAAAATTCCGCCTGTTTTTTGTTCAGTTCAAGGAGCCTTTTGCGTGATTCTTCTTTGCTTTCCATATGCGTAGTATTAGGATAATCGGTTGTAAATATTTTTTATTTTTTGAATAACAGCCGCATTGTCTATTTGCTGTGCGAGCAGCTGTTCTTTGCCATCGGAGCGTTGCCCTTTATGGTGTACTAGTAATAAAGCCGTTGCCAGTTCAGTGGCGCTATAGTCTGTTGTTACGTAAGAGTTACTCACGCCATTCAGCCTTTCCGCTACATCACCGCAATTAACTGTTACTACTGGCAGGTTGCAGGCCATGGCTTCTTTTACTATGTTGGGTGAACCTTCATGCAAAGAGGTAACCAATAAAGCATCAGCTGCATGCATCATCAGGTTGATTTCAATGTATGTTTTATTTTCAATCAGCATCAACTTAGTTTGAGGCAGTTGTTGTTGAAGTAAGGTAATGGCTTCATCGGCAAGTGGTTTGTTTTTGACATACGCATTGTTTCCTGAGCTTGGATTGAACAACACTATAAAATCATTTACAGGCAAGTTGAGTTGTGCCCTTGCTTCGTTTTGTGCAACGGGTATAAATGTATATAAATTTACCCCGTTAGGTATAATGTCACACATTTTTTGTTGAAAGGAAAACATGCGGTCGTAGATGTTTTTACTTTTTGCTATAAGGTGGTTGGCCCATAAAGTACTCAGGTGGCTTATCGCTACCATCAAACGACTACGGATGGCCCATTTCCACCCTGTTTGTTTGGTGCCCAGCATATCGTCTCCGCAAAAAGAAATGACAAGCGGGTTATTGCCTTTGCTTAAGGCAGCAGTGAGTGCAGTTACTGAACCGTATTGTGCATGTACAATGCAGTTTCCCATGGCTTTTATTTTTTGCTTCCACTCACGAATATTCTGTATTACGGCTTTGGGTGAACTGTTATTTAGTAGTATGGCCACTTCTACCTTATGGTACTCTTTTTCCATCGCCTCAATCTGGCTGCGCATAAAAGGAGGGAAGTAGCAGCTGCCGTCTTTGTTCACACTACCTGTTACAAAATATACTATGGTGGCAGACATGGCAAACAAGACTAATTTGTTTTCGTAGGTTTAAGGCAACGTGCTTCTACACCAATGCCTCCTCTGAATGTTTCAATGCTCACAGCTCCCAGTTTTTCTAACAGGCTGCGCAGTTGTCCCTGTGTGCGCAGGTGTTTGTAATAATCCGTGAGGTGGTCGTAGGTATCCAGTTGTGTGAGGTCAAAATGTTGTTCTTTGGTAAGGAAAGGAAAGTCTTTGTAATAGAACAGGCAGGGAGATATGCGGCTCAAAACAGCTTGAGCAGGATAAAATTTACGGCAGGTCCAATGCAATGGAAAGAAAAAGTTAACCAGATTATTGGTAATCTTTTTTGATTTTTCTTTGGGCATTTCCTTCAATATATAGCGAATTAAAGTAGAGGCTTTGGTAAAACGTGCAAGTGAATAGGAGTAATGGTCAATTACCAGTTGTCCACCGGGTTTTACTTTGCGGTACAAACATTCAATTGACTTATCGGGGTCAGGAGTGTGTTGCAATACACCCAAACAAATCACTACATCAAACTGCTCATCGGGGTAGGGAATATCGTAAATACTGGCTTGGGCAATGCGGTAGTTAGCAGCATCGCCTATGTTTTTGGCATTGGCTTCTACGGCATTGCTCAGGTCAAATGAATGTACCAGTGCTCCGCTTTTAACCAAGTGTTCAGTAAAACGCCCGGCACCTGAGCCTGCTTCAAGCACATTTTTACCTTTAAGTTGCTCCACGTTGTAACCTAAGCAACGCTCCAGACGGTCTTTGGAAATGGGATGGCCGGTATAGCTGTCCAGCTGGGTGTTTACGTGAATGTTCCACTGGTAGCCGAATGCCTGCGCATAGTTGTCTGAATCAACAAAGCGGGGAATATTGTTCACTACAGGGAATGTTTCTCCGTTTGTAGTAGTTAGTGCTTTGCCATTGGCTGAGAGCGGTTGTTGTGTCTTAGGTGAAATGTAATCAATCATGATAAGGAAAGGTTGTATTTTCTCATCCATGTTTCTATAGCCAGTAACATGAATATGCGTTGGTATAAGCCTTCGCGGCTCATTTGTGTTTTATTGCGTTCTTTGCTTAAAAATTGCTCTACCCAAAGGGCGGTTTTTTCAGGTGTAATTAATGCATTTATTCTGCTGTGTTCACTGCATAGTTTTTCTCTGATGTATGCACTCATCTCCGGTGTAACAATACTGTCGAGCGGAATGGCGAAGCCACTTTTGGGTGAATCTACTATGCTTGACGGCAGTTCTTTCTTTAAAATATAGCGTAAAGTTTGTTTGCCCCTCCGGTCTTTTATTTTGTATTGGTCAGGCAGATTAATACCGGTATTTACCAATTGTTCCTGCATCAGCGGTACGCGTACCTCAATAGCAGCTTTCATGCTCATCATATCTACTTTTTTGAACATGTCACTCAGCAGACTATTGCGGAACAATACCTCACTTATGCTGCGGTATTTTTTATCTGCGCTTGCGGGCTTCAGTGTAAATAAGCGGGATGTTGGCTGTACTTCTTTTTTTACTTTAGCTGCAAATGCAGGCGTATACAGGTCTTGTTTATCCTGTTCACTCAGGTAAGCTGAGAGACGGAAAAGTCTTTCCTGTGTTGTACTCAAACTCAGGTTGATGAGTTTAATGAACTGCCGTGTTTTCTCCGGAAACAAAGGTTGGATGAGTTGGAGTAAACTTCGTACAGATTTACGCAGCAGCACAGGAAAACGGTCTATTTTTTCTATGTAATCCATGTACCAGAACAGAGAGTAGCCCGCAAATATCTCATCACCTCCGTCACCGGATAGCGCTACTTTTACATGACTGCGTATTTTTTTCGAAATCAGGTAAGTGGGCAGGGCCGATGAGTCGGCAAAAGGTTGATCAAAGTGACTGAGCACTTCTTCCATCAAGGCCGGTGTGCATTCGGTTTCGTCAATCAGTAATTCGTGGTGTTGTGTATTTAATATAGCTGAAATTTCCGCTGCTTGTTTTGACTCATCGTAGGCACTGTCATTAAATTTAGCGGTAAATGTTTTTACTTCTTGATTACCCGCAAAGGCTTTCATGGTTTTTACCACCACAGAAGAATCAATGCCACCGCTCAGGAATGCTCCCAAAGGAACATCAGCCACCATGTAAGAGCCTACTGATTGTTGTAATAGTTTTTCTACACCGTTGCTACAGGTTTCAAAGGTATGTCCTGAGGAATCTCCGCTGCCGGCAAATACATCAGCATACTGAACAATGTTAAATGTGTGGGCTGTTTTAATGAGGTAATGTGCAGGTGCTACTGCATTGATGTGTTCAAACCCGGTTGCAGGTTCTGGCACATAACACAAACTCAGGAAGTCGTGTATAGCTTGCCAGTCGGGTAGGGCCTTAATTTCAGGGTGACACAGAATGGCTTTAAGCTCACTGCCGAAATAAAGTGTGTTTTGCTGATGTGTGTAATAGAGCGGTTTAATGCCAAAACGGTCGCGGGCCAGTAACAACTTATTTTGTTTGGTATCGAAAAGTGCAATGGCAAACATCCCCTCCAGCTTTTCGAACAATGCCTCACCATACTCTTCATACAGGTGGGGCACTATTTCACAGTCAGAGTTTCCTTTAAAAATGTGACCTTTTTTAAGCAGTTGTTCTTTTAAAACAGCAAAGTTGTACAACTCACCGTTTATCACGGCCACTATGGTTTTATCCTCGTTGTAAAAAGGTTGAGCACCGCTGGCAGAAGTGTCAATGATGCTGAGGCGCGTGTGTACCAGCAGACAATTCTTGTGCTCAAAGCTACCGTTTCCATCCGGTCCGCGGTGATGCAAAGCTTTTGTGATGGCCTCTGTTTTTAGTAGACTGCCGTCTAGTGCTGAGTTACTGAATATACCGCCTATGCCGCACATGGTTAGTTTAGTTGGGAGTAAACTTTTTCGTATTGACTTAGCATGTGTTCAAAAGTGAAATTTTGCAGATACCAATTGTAACCCTCTTCATTTTTAATCTCAGCCTTACACGTTTTTTCAATGACTTCTATAAATCTATTTGAATTATATGGATTGATGAGTGTTCCAGCTTTTCCGTTGTTAAGTATAAAATTTGACTCACCGCATGAAGTAGAGACTATATTTTTGGCGAATGAAAGGTATTCTATCAATACAGTAGGAAAGCCCTCTTCGTCAGAAACCAATATGCCGATGTCAATCCAAGGAATAAGCGTCCATGCATCCTGAACAATACCTAATAGAATTATCTTTTTCTGAAAATCAGGATTTGACTTGTATGTTTCAACTGCTTTTTTGTAATCCCTTCCTGTTCCTGCTACAACAAAAATTATTTTACTATCTAAACTTAGCTTTTCTGCCAGCTCAAATATTCGTTCAGCTTTTTTGTAATCATCAAACTTGCTCACAAGTCCAACGTATTTATACCCATCTTTATACCAATCAGGTTTTGTAATGGTTTCTTTTATCAAAGGAGTAAATCCGTTGTAAATGACCTGTACAGGAATTTTGTTATTAGATGCTTTTGTCAGTGAAACTTTACCCTCATTAGAATTGCATATAAATAAGTCAGGCTGAAAGAATTTTCTGCTGATTATTTTTTTTATCCTTTGGTCGTATATCTTTTGAGCACCGAAACCTGAAATGAACCTTATTTTTTTATTATTTAATAATTTTAAAGCTAATGAAACGTATAGCCCGGATTCCAAATCAAATGCATGTATAATATCAGGTTTTTCTTTTCGTATAGCTACAGTTATTTTGATTACTCGTTTAAGGTAATCAATGCCTAATAACAGTTTGTTTTTAGGTATTTCGTAAGTTTCTAAGATTCCCAGAAATGAGAATACTTGTATATCGAACTTTTTTTGAAGCTGTGATTTACTCAATTGATCAACTCTTCTTTCCACTCCACCGGAAGAACCGAGTTGCCTGACTACAAATAGAATTTTTTGTTTTTTCAATTAGAACTGAAAATAGATAAACGGTTGTATATCGGTTTTGATGCAAGCTTTTCTTTTGTGATTATACAGAGCAAAATTCGAATATAAGTCACGACTGTCATGGTTATTTTATAAATATTTCCTCCAAAGAGTGAATGTTTTTTTCCAGAGTAAATGAATCGATATTAATCTTAAATGGTGGTTGGCTCATTATCTCTTTTAGTGCCATAGCCATTGCAGAGGTGTTTTCTTTCTCTATCATTTTTCCAAAAGGGGCTATCTGAAAAATTTCTTCTACTCCACCTACCTTTGTAGCTACACTGGGTAAATTCAGCTGCATCGCTTCTAATAAAGCATTGGGGAAACTTTCCGTCCGCGAAGGGAGTACAAATACATCAAAGGCAGGTAAATACTGAGCTGCATTAGGTAGGTTGCCCTTCAGTAAAATGCGCTTCTCCATTTTTAACAGGCTTATTTGTTGCCTCAACTTAGCTTGGTCTTCTCCGTCTCCGATTAAGACCAACAGTACCTTTTCATCATTCGGAAATGCTTGTGCAAATGCATTTACCAGTATGTCTTGTCCTTTATCAGCACACAAACGCGCAATGCATCCTACTATTTTTGTGCCGTTCGGCAGGTGCAGTTTTTGTAAAGCTTCTTCTTTTGTGAGCACTGATTGCATTGGCGCAATGCCATTGTATATTACTGTACACTTTTTTCTGAATAGGGCCGGAACATATTCCTTTATTTTACCTGAGTTGCAAATGATGCGATTGCTGATGGCTGAAATTAACCACTCGATTATCTTCCTTTTTACAGGAAAGTTAAACCGGCCCCTCACCCCTGTAATAAATTTTACGCCTGTTCGCTTTAACGAGGGCCAGGCTACTAATACCGGAAAGGAGGTTTCAAAAGCGCAACTGTAGATTATATCAATTTTATCAGCGGATACACATGCCCGTATTTGTTTGGCTTGGTTACTGTAGCTGCCGTCTAACAATAGCGTATTCACATCTTGAGGTAGTGTGCCGAAATCATTTCTTACCGGCTTTACCAAGCCCAGCGTAATAGTAAACAAATCACGGTTTAAACTTTTAGTAAGTTGGTAAAAGTGTTTTTCTGTGCCTCCTGACTGAAGAGTGCCTGCCAGCAGTAATATGTTTTGTTTACGTTGTTTCAGCTTGAATAAGGGTTGTGCTTTTTATGGCTGTAGCAATAAGTATATAATACACGGCATTGCCCTGCAAGTGATCTGTAAAAAAACTGATGAATATGAGTGTGCAGCTTATAATTACAGCTTTGTTTAGCTCTGTAATGTTTGGTTGATATTTTTTTTTGAAACGTACGTAATTAATGAACGGGGTAATGAAAATGGAGATAAACAGAATAATGCCGACTAATCCCTGCTCTGCTATAACTGATAATAAGGTATTGTGCGTATTGAACGAATTATTAAATTTTTCTTTTGCTATACTGGTATAGTTATTTATCCCTATACCTATTAAAGGGCTTTCCATAAATATTTCCCACGCTTCACTGATTTTTGCAATTCTTACTTCATCTCCTGTATCGCCCTGCATCTTTATTTTCTTGAAAATAGGTAATTCGTATTCTACAACCCACAGGTATGTTATGCTTAAGAGGCAAAGCAATACTAAACGTGTACCCAAACGAATTGTATTGGTCGAAAAGACGATAAGAAAAGCAAAATAAAGGGCAACTAAAGCTATTCCACTTCTGGATGACATAAAAATCAGTAATACGAGTAAACTTCCAAGCAGCAGTATTCCCCATTTTTTGTTCTTAGCATCCATTTTTGTTATACCGTATACGGCAATTGGTGTGATGTAAGCGATGTAATTGGCAATTTGGTTTACCTGATTGGAAATGCCCGATACTTTAGTAACATCATCCTTTGATACCACTTCTTCAGTTACTGAATAAAGCGGGCCGTTGAGGTATACCAACAAGAAGTCGAACGCTGAGATAATTATAGCGGCAAAAATGCTTTTGTACAGTAATTGCAATTGTGTGGTATTTTTTATGGTCGAATAAATGAACACAAATAAAGCAATAGGGAAAAGAATTGTCAGAACGGACGAACTATCTCCGGTGCTGCTGTACGCAGAATATTTATTAAACAATGAATTGGTTAAAGCAAAAAGTAGCATCAAAAACACATAGATAATCGGCTTTTTGTTTACTTCAATAATATTAAACGTACTTACAGCAGTTAATCCGAAAAAGATGAAGTTGATGTTAATTCCGGTTTGTGCAAAAAAGAAACCGAATACTCCCGAAACAACCAGATAACAAAGGTGTGTAACAGAATATTCAGGGTGTGGAATGAATTTCAGGTGATGCCAGATGGTATAGGCAAATGCGAGAAGAGACAAAGGGATTACCATTGCTTCCAAAAAATGTGCACTGAGCAGTATCAATGCACCTATAATGCTTTCAACAATAAGAACCCTGTAAAATTTATTCTTGTTCAATTGCTCTTTTTTACATCCATTTCTCTTTCCACATCTGGAAGCACAACAGGTACCACAATTGGGTAAAGGCCACCTCGCTGGTTGCCGGGTGTGTGCTGTTTTTGTAGGTGTGCTGAATGGCTTTTATCCGCACAGGGTTAAAAATTCCGTCAGCGGTGATGGCAGCCTCATTCAGGTAGCGTTCAAAATAATCTCCCAGTTCATCTTTAAACCAGTGTACCAACGGTACTCCGAATCCCATTTTTTTACGGTCCATCATTTCTTTGGGCAGGTACTGATGAACAATTTTTTTGAGCAGGTATTTCTGTTGGTTGTCGGGAGTCTTTTTACTACCGGGTATGGCACCTAAGTATTCTACCAGTCGGTGGTCGAGTAGTGGCTCACGACCTTCCAGACTTACCGACATGGTTGCCCGGTCCACTTTGGCCAGTATATCATCTACCATATAGGTTTCGTAATCAATGGCCAACATGCTGTTTAGTGTATCTACATGAGGTTGCAGCAGGTTAAAATTGTCAAAGGCGCCAGCATGGGTTGTGTGCGGCAGCAGCAAAGTATCTTGTAAGCTGTGTCGTCCAAATAAACGGGGTTCTATAAAATACCGGCCGGCCTGTTTGGAACTTAACACTTCGTACAGTGATTCCGCTTTAATCTCTGCATTGCTTATTCCCGGTAAATGTTTTACCAGGGCAGCGAAAGGAGAGAGGCCCTTGCGCAGCAGGTAAGGTAATTTAATAAGGTTGTGCATGGGGTTATTGAACCCGAAGTATTTTCCGTATCCGCCAAATAATTCATCACCACCATCAGCTGAGAGTGCCACTGTTACCTGCTTGCGGGCAAAGGCCGAAACCAGCATGGTAGGAATGGCTGAACTGTCGGCAAACGGCTCATCATAATAGAAGGGTAGCTGAGGTATCAAATCCTGCGCTTCTTTTCTGGTGCAGTAGTATTCGTAATGTTCAGTACCCAAGTGTTCGGCTACCTGTTTGGCAAACGGGGCCTCATTGTATCCCTGCTCATGAAACCCTATGGTAAATGTTTTCACTTTTTGTGTACGTCCTTTTTGCAACAATGCAGCAACTGCTGAACTGTCGTATCCGCCACTCAGAAAAACTCCCACAGGCACATCGGCCACCATGCGGTATTCAAAAGCGGATTGCAGTAATTTTTCTGTTTCAAAAAGTATTTCTTCTTCACTTGCCTTGTTTACCGGTGCGTTATAGTAGTTGAGTACGTTCCAGTAGCAGGTTGTGGTGAGCTCTTTTGTATTGAGGTCGAGACTGAGGTAGTGCCCGGGTTTCAGTTTTTTACTGTGCGCAAAAACAGTTTCAGGCGCATGGTAGTAACCGCTTTTGAGGTAGAACGAAAGTGCGTTGATGTCTAATGTTTTATCAAAGCGGGGATGTTGGTGAAAAGCTTTCAGTTCAGAAGCAAACAGGAGCAAGCCCTGGTGGAAATAATAGTACAACGGTTTCACTCCCGCACGGTCGCGGTAGAGGTGGAGTTGATTGTGTTTTTTATCGTAGATGGCAAAGGCAAACATACCGATGAACTTATGCACTGCCTGATGTTGCCAGCAATCAAATGCTTTTAATACCACTTCAGTATCTGAATCGGAGGTAAAGGAATATCCTTTATCCTGTAGTTCTTTTTTGATTTCGCGGTAGTTGTATACCTCGCCATTAAACACAATGGAGAGGTGCTCAAAATGCATGGGCTGTGCCCCGTTGTTGCTCAGGTCAATAATGGACAAGCGTTTATGTCCCATTCCTAAAGTGTAATGGTCCTGTGCCCTGAAATATAATCCGTCACCGTCAGGCCCGCGGTGTTGCAGGGTGTCGTTCATGCTTTTCAGCAATTGTTCATTGCTGTTACCGGTAAAATCACAAAATCCGCTTATGCCGCACATGCTTAGTTCGTTTTAGAAGTAATTTGTTGATATAATGTTTCGGCTGCTATCCGGTGGCCATATTCATTCCAATGCCAGTCATAAGGAGATTCGAAATGTGTATTATTTTTTTGATAATCTGATGCAAAGGTTTCAGTAAGGTCTATAAACTCTATACTGTGTTGATTGGCGAGTTCTTTCACCATGGTATTCATCCAGATTATGTTGCTTTCTTCCGGAGGTATATTTTCATATATCTCTTTTCTAAGCCCGTCCATCAAAAGAATTAATCTTGCGGATGGAAATTCTTTTTTGAACTGCAATAAAATAAGCTCAGTTACTTTGCGAATGTCATCTTGTTGAGACAGAACTTTTTTAACATCTATATTGGCATTAAACGATGCTGTATCGGTAGAGGGCTTGCTTTTAAAGAATGAAGTAAAGTTGATTTCCTGTATTTTTAGGTTGTGAAGCAGGTAACGTCCTGTTGCGGTGGCATTCAGCATTCTGAAGCGAAAGCCTGCCTCAGCGCTTTTTTCAACAGCATCTTCTGTAAATGCAGAGTCGTTAATTTTCCGGTAGCGTAAATACAGCTTCTTGTATTGTTCAGCGGCTATGGATTCATCAAAATCATTGTGAATCAGGTTTAGTACCATTATTTGTGGTTCAAATTTCCGGTTTGCGTATCGGGCCAGTTGCAAGTATTGGCTAAGCGGGGCACCTGAAGTTCCGAAACTGAAGACATTAAATTGTGGTGCAAGTTTGTTTTGAAGTACTGGTCCTAGGCTTTTCTCAACATCAATTTGAAAGGCCTCAATATAAGAATCACCAAAAATGGCTATAGTTGGTTTATTGTTTTTAGTGTAGTCATACGGAGAATTCCAACCTTCATTGTTGATTTGCCATTTCCCTCCTGTGTGGCAGAATTTTCCGAATGAATATTTACCGCTGGTGCCGGGTTCAAATGAAGGGATGTTATACTCACTATTCCATAAGCTTTTGGGTAAACTTGCCGCAGGCATTGCTGTTCTGAATACAATCTCCAATAGCAATAATGTGAAGCCAATGCCCAATAATATGGCAAATGTATTCTGAAGGATTTTTTTTATCATGTTGTGGTGTCTTGAATGAACCAGTTCCAGTATTCTGCCAGGCCTTGCTCCAAACTCACCTCAGTAGTGAAATTAAGAGCGTGCTTTGCTTTTTCTATATTTGCCACACTGTGTTTTACTTCTCCTTTGCGGGGAGATGAAAAGGTAACATCAAACTCTTTTCCGCTTATTTTTTTCAGGATATTAAGCAGGTGATTAATGGAGGAACCTTCTCCAGTGGCCACATTAAAATAGCCGGTTATATTATTTTCAAAAGCCATCCAATTGGCTCTTGCGATATCGTATACGTTAACAAAATCACGTGTTTGTTCTCCGTCTCCATATACAGTAAGCGGTTCATTGTTCAGTATCTTTCTTAAAAATATGGGAATAACATTTCCGTAAGCGTCAAAGCGCTGGTTAACACCATAAGCATTAAAGTAGCGTAAACACGTAGCTTGAAACCCATAAAGTTTGCTGTAGCAGAGAATCATTTTTTCAGCTGATATTTTGGATACTCCATAAGGAGAGTCAGCATTCATGGGATGCTCTTCGTCTACAGGTAAGTACTTGGGTTCACCATAGCCCGCAGCAGTTGAGGAGTAAATGATTTTGGATACATTGTTTTTTACCATAACATCCAACAGGTTGATGGTGCCCAGTAAGTTAATGGTAGAATCGTCTGAAGGAGATTCTATAGACTTTACATTCCCCACATTTGCTGCCAAATGAAAAACGGCATCTTTGTCTTTTGTGAGTTCGAACAGTAACTCGCGGTTACGAATGTCGCCTTCTACAAATTCTACTCTTGATTCATCAATGTTCTTTTTGTATCCGGTTGAAAGGTTGTCGAGGACAGTAATGTTATGACCCAGTTCGAGTCCTTTTTTTACTATGTTGGATCCAATGAATCCTGCGCCTCCGGTAATGAGTATATTCATGCAATAATATTTAATAATTTCTCAGCGTTTTTCTGACCTGTAAACTCGGTTGCGGCAATTAATGAATTGTTAACCAATTCCTGCCTTAGTGACTTGTTGTTTTTTAATTCTGTAATTCCTTTTAATAAAGCTTCAGTTGTATTCTCACCTATTACCATCCCACAGTTCCGGTCAATGTAAAATTGTGAGGTATAATATTCCAACGGACATTGCACAATAACAGGAGCTCCGCATATCAAATATTCATAAGACTTTATTCCTAAGCAGGTAGCTAATTGGTCAACGGGTGTCCCTGTGGTGGAGAAGGTGAGGGGAAGATAGAGTGCGTGGCATAGTCCGAGTTCGTGTACAAGTTCATCAGCCTTTTTAATAAATCTGATAGACATGTTATCGCTCCAGGCGCCCTGCATTTCTAATTCTTTTTGAGTTGTTCCGGTAAACAATCGTATTTCTACATCTTCGCGATTACCTAGTGCAGCTACCATAGTCTTGAACACATCAATACGGTCATTGTTAATGTTACCCGAGTAACCCAGAACAAATTTGCCGGTTATCTCAGGCACGGTCACTCGGGTAGGTATATGTTCATTAATGGAAGTGAAAATTACTTCTGTATTTATATTCAGTTTGTTTTGGTAGAAGGTATTCATTCCTTTATTTACCACTATGATTTTTTCAGACTTTTTAAAGAGACGTGGTTGAAGAAAGGCTGCCACTTGTTTCATTAGCCCTGTTCTGTTCTCCAGATACAGGTCGTTTAAATACGGGTAAATGGGTGTACCACTTATCAAACGTAACAGGTATGCAGTAAATAGGGCATTTTCAAAAGGATAAAAAACGAGAATGCTTTTCGGTTTATACTTGATTAAAAGAAACAGGCCAAGTAAGGTGGCGGGGATAAAGGATAATAGTCTGTAAATAATTTCCAAACGCCAATGGATACTTATATAAGGCAAATAATACGTTTTAAACGGTGCATCCAACATACCTTTTTTTATAGGTTTGATGCCCATGTAAATAATGTTCTCGGCATCAATATTAGTTAGTAACCTGTTTATGATTACGGCACTTCCATTGTGCGTTCCGTAACTTTCGGATGAAATAATCAGCAGTTTATTTTTGTGCATTTAAAAGATTCTCATATATAGAAAAAATTACTTTTGTGTTGGTAATTGCATTGTACCTTTCAAGTGCAATTTTATAGCCATTTTCTCCCATTCGCTCAGCTTCTTCAGGGTTGTTCAACAAATGATTAATTGCATCTACTAAGGCATCAACACGTCCCGATTTTATAAGAAGTCCGTTAAATTTATGTGTCACCAACTCTCTAGATGAACTGAAATCTGAAGCAATTACAACTTTGCTCATCGCCCCAGCCTCTATTACCGGACGAGAAAAATGAGACATAGTTGCAGGCCATACCAAAATATTTGTAGCTCCCAATATTTGTGGGACATTATCAACCATTCCACAGAAAAGTATTCTGTTTTTATCATGTATTTTATTAACTATTCTAAGGCATTTTAAACTCATGTTGTCTAAAATACGCCACTTCTCTAAAAATAGCCTGAGTTCTTTTTTCCATTTTGTTGAACTATAAAGCAACTCTGGTTTACTACCGGCCAAAATAAAAATCACATCATTCCGTGTTTTGATAATTTCTGCTGCAGCTTTTAGGAATATATCGGCACCTTTGCTGTGTACTACCCCTCCCAACATAGTAACTACATTGTCTTTTACACTATGTTTACCGATAACCTCTTTTCTACATTGTTCAGGGTTAATGTTTTTATCAAAATAACTAAAATCAACATAGTTATATACTACTTGTACCCGCTCACAAAATTTACCCATTGAATTTGCATCGTTCTGTGAAATGGCTATGATTGCATCAGCACATTTATTTATATTTTTCTGTATGAAATGCCTTCTTATTCCAAAATAGCCCTTAGCTATAGGTTCTCTTATATGCCAAACCAATGGTATCCCCATTTTTTTCGAAGCTATGCCAAATGCATGCGGAAAAGAAGTGTTGATATGCACGATATCAGGTTTTATTTCCTTAAGAATTTCGATGGATAATGATACAGATTGTTTAATGTCAAAAATACGTCTTATTATTTCGGGGATATTTTTCACTTTTAACCATCCATTGTCACCATGCGGGAAAAAGCCAATTTGAGGTGCAGTATATATTTCTATATTTTTTCTTCTGTACAGGTCTATTGCATCCCCTTGATTAGCCAGAAATAAAACAACAGGATGGTAAAGCGCTCTATCGAGTTTTTCTATAGTATATAGTAAACTAAGTGGAGCGCCCCCCATACCTGGGAAATGATGAACAAAAAGAATTTTTTTAGGCAATTGTATTTCTATTAGAATTTATAAACTCCACGCATCCATTCTACTGTGGCCCTGATGCCATCTTCCAGTTTCATGGTTGTTTGGTGGTTCAGGTCGTTAATGGCTTTGGAGATGTCTACTTTTTTATGACGTGTGGTCAATACCTCAGCATCTTTATAGATTACTAACCCCGGATCAGCACCTGTTACTTTCAGTACCAGATTTGAGAACTCTTCCACTGTGTGGTATTGATCTCCACCAACGTTGTAAGTTTCACCGTCTTTGAAATTATCTGCAATGTTGCACAGTGTTCTTACCGAATCAGCTAAGTAGGTAGATGTGCGGGTGTATCCGCGATATACTAACCAAGGAATTCCTTTTAATGCGCAATAGATAAAGCGGGAATTTACTGAACGGTACGGGCTGTAATATTCTCCCGGGCCATAAGTGTTGAATATACGTACTACTACTGATTCAGTACCGAATTGTATTCTGGAGTTAGCAATCTGCATTTCATTTACCCATTTACTTATGGCATAATCATTCATTTGCTTTACTTCATACTTGTCCATGATGTTTTCCACCATAATCTCCGGCCAATCACCATATACTTCTGATGAAGAGAAGTGAATGAGTCTGAATTTATACTTTTCCTGTAAGCGGATTATATTTTTGGTTCCTACTGCATTGGAGCGCCATACCTGTTCGTAATAGTCTTCCCCATTCCAGCGACCGAACTCGGCTGCGCAGTGGTACACATAATCAAAGGGGCCCCATGTTTCGAAAATCTTTTCTAACTGTCTCATTTCGCCCACATCGCAACGGGCATAACGAGGGTCCTGCTCATCTGTGCGAAGAGAAAAACCAATTTGGTCCACATCATGATACAAATCAATGGCATAGACCTGATGGCCTCTGCTGTTTAGTTCATTTACCAACCCGGTGCCTATTGTGCCGCGGCCTCCGGTGATCAGAATTTTTTTGCTTGACATATTTATTTAATTATTTGATTGTTTTTTGAAATTTTTTCTGAGCCAAAAATTGAGCACGAATATGCTCCAGTTTTTTATCCAGCCACCTTGTTTCATTTCTTCCTCCAGTAAGCTCATCAGGAACTCTTTGTTTTTAAAAACAGGGTGCAGATTATTTAATTCTTCTTTTACAATACCACTGATTGCCTCACTCAGCCAACTGTGAAAAGGCATTTCAAATCCCTTTTTATTGCGTGTGATAAAATCTGTAGGGAGTTCTTTTTTAAATGCATCATAAAGGAGTTTTTTTACTTTCCCTTTTTCATAGGTTTGACTTGTATTTCCTTTTCCACTTAGCAGGTAGGAGGGAGGCAAAGTCATCAGGTAATCTGTTAAACGTTCGTCCAGCAATGGAAAACGGGTTTCCATTGACCAGGCCATTCCGGTTACATCAATCTCTCTGAGTCGGGCTCCCATAAACAGGTACTGATCCATCAAACTGATTTGTTTTTCAGGACTTTTTGTGTTGAGTTGATATGCGTTTAGTGAATCAGCGAATGTATCCAACACATCTTCTCTTGTTTGCAGTATCTGATTAATCTCCTGTGGTGTAAATACTCTGTTCACTATGGCGTATAACTTTTTCAGGTTTCCTGCACAGTAATCAATTTCCCACCGTCTTTTCAGGTAGTCAGGTAGTATCTTCCACGATGTTTTTAGTGCAGTATGGCCGATAGGCTTGTGTGTAGTGTGATTTAAAAGGAATTGTTGAGACGAATACCCCATAAAAAGTTCGTCTCCTCCTAATCCTGAAAGAGCTACCGTTACAGAAGAAGAGGAATAGCAGGAAATAAAATAGCTGTTTATTCCATCAAGGGAAGGTTGATCTATGGTGTGAATAAATTGCTCAATGTGTTTCGAAATGTCATGGTCGCTTATAGTAAGTTGATGGTGTGTTGTACCAAAGTACTTGGCTGAAATTGTCGCCTCACTGCTTTCATCAATTCTTTTGTTTTTTCCCTCAAAGCCTATTGAAAATGTGTCGAGCTGACTTTTGAATTTTTTTGCTGCACAGGTTAACACGCTGGAATCTAAGCCTCCGCTCAGGAAAATGCCCAGCGGCACATCACTCACCATTTGTTCTTCGGTTGAGTGATGCAGGTAGCTGTATACTTGTTGCACTGCTTCACCATAAGAAATATTTTCAGCAGTTTCAACTGAAGGAGACTGTATGTAATCTGCTATTGACATTTTTCCGTTTTGCCAGATTAATGATTGGCCCGGAAGCAGACTTTTGATTTCTTTATAAAAAGTGTTGGGAGGGTAAACACAACCCTTTGTCAAGAATTGTTGTATAGCAATCGGGTTTAATGCTAAATCTGCTTTTCCTCCCGCAACCAATCCTTTTATCTCTGAGCAAAATTGTAGAATACTATTTTGATACGTGTAATAAAAGGGTTTTATACCATGACGGTCTCTTGCCGCAAACAATGTTTTTTCTTGTGTATCCCAGATGGCGAATGCAAACATACCTCTCAAGTAGTTTACACAGTTGCCCCCATGTTTGATGTAGAGTTGTAATACTACCTCGCTATCAGTTTGAGACTTAAAGGAAATACCACAGTTCTCTAACTCCGTTCTTCTGCTTTTGTAGTTGTAAATCTCCCCATTGTACACCATCACATAACGCCCGTTTGGTGAAAGCATGGGTTGGTGACCGGCTGCACTCAGGTCAATAATGGATAAACGGTTATGTCCCAATGTACATAACTCATCAGCATACATACCGCTGTCGTCAGGTCCGCGGTGCGCAGTAGCATGTAACATGCTTTGCACGCTCACTTCGTCCTTTTTACCTGCTATGCCTGCTATGCCGCACATGTTTCCTGATTTTCTATTAAATGGCTAAGGATAAATGAGCAGGCTGTTGTATTTGATTTACTAAAGTAAGTTTTAGAAAAAGAATCCGCAGCCTCTATAGTACTACGCACTCTGGTGTTGTTGATATCCCTGATTATACCAAGTGCTTCTGTAAATTCCTTTTTATTGCCGGTATGAATAGTTGCACCGGCACTTATAAAATCAACATGGTTAAATTCGTTCAGTAAGTCAATTGTTATTACAGGTATACCCAAACTCATTGCCTCTGTGGCGCTTGCTGAAATTCCGGTTATTAATGCACTGCACCCGGTAAAGTATTCAAATATGTTTTCAGGTAAAGAATTGTCATTGGTGCTAATGACAAGGACATTCTTGTAGGTATTCAGAACATTGTAATAGCTTGTGCTATCTTTTCGGTGCAGTTTAATCACAAAAAATGTTTCCTGAAAATTACTGATGGTTTCTTCAAACAGCCTTATCATTTCCAAGTGATGTTTTAAAGAAGTACTGTGGCCTGCTCCCGAAGTGCAAATCAGAATGAAGTTACCATATTTTGCAGGTATTTTCTTTCTTAAAAAGATATTCATTTCTCCTTTCGCTTCGTAAGAGTCCATGTACGGAGCGCCACTTATGAATACTTTATTTTTACTCATTCCAGATGACACCAGATTTTTTTCAGCAATTTCTCCGAAAACAAAGAAGCGATCGGCAATGTGTTCAGAATGGACTGAATCTTTGATGATAAGACCGTGCTGTATGCAATAGGTAGGAATGTGTCTGTTTTTACATATTGCGTCCATTAAACGCCCCTCTTGTGTAATGTCGTAACCTAAAAACACATGTTTAGGCTTAGTTTTTTTAATTATGTTTTCAAAATCAGCGGCCATGCTCAGGTAAAGTGGCAGGTATTCTCTCATTATGGCTAACGTATTGTATCCTTCGTCATCGTGTGCCATTGAAGTGGCCAGAGTAATTATACTGTTTGCCTCTTGAGCGTGTGTTGAGTGGTCTCTTAGTATGAGGTGTACCTTTATACCTTCTTTTCGTAATTGTTTACACAGCTTGATTCTATCCGTGATGAATACGGCACTTTTCCCGTTCACTAGAATTTCTTTGTACAACTCTTTCAGCTGTTTCGTTTCTGTTGGTTCTACTGTCAACAACAGAAAGTCTATGTTGCTTAATGGCTCATTCTTTTTTGATAGAATCTGAGATTCCATTTTCAGTAGATAGAAGTCAATTTTGTTTTTTAGCCCACGTACTACATAGTTTACAAATGCTAATCTGTCTTTTTTCGTTTCAGGTTTAACCGTTGCGGAGTTGCTTTGAGCAGCCTTTCGTTTTGTTAGCAAACAAAACACATCCGCATAGTCGATGTTGTTAATAAAGAAGAGTTTTTTGAATCCTGTGCGCACTAGTTAATTTGTAGATTTTTAAGTATTTCTTCGGCCAGCAACAAGTTGCCTGTATTATTCAAATGGTAGCCATCACTACAGAATATCTTTTCACTTACACCTTTAAATACTTCTTCGTTGAGCATGTGAACATCCCTGTTTTCAGTACATATTTTTCTAAGCAAACTATTGTATAAGTTTTTATTTCCGGTAGACCCGGGTGATTTTGAATCCATTGTTTGTTCATTTGTGAGAATCGGAATTATTAAAAACCTTGTATCAGGGTCAAACGTTCTGCACTTATTTATGAAAGCTGACAAATAATTTGGAAATTTTTCCGGTGCGGTGTAAACTTTCTTCAGCGGATTTTTGGCCGTGATGATTTGTCTTCTTTTGGTTCTGTTTGAAATAATTTGTTTCTTTAACCAATCAGGGATTAAGAATCTGCTTCGTATTTGTAGGTTTAATATTTGTTGCTCACTTAATGAAAATATTCTGGGCATAGAGTCAACCACCCCAAGCTGAATAATGATAGTGTCGGGCTGAAACAATTCAACGTATTCAGAAAATAGCGAAGGTGCTTCCAAAGAAGACATAGTTTTTGCCCTCTCAGCACGGTTGACAATTTGAATATCTCGGTCTGTTTTTCTCAACTCTTTTTCCAGAATGTATATCCAGGTTTCATCCCACAATACAATGTCATTGCCTTCTTTTCTTGGCATAGCCAGTGAGTCAGCAATCGTCAAAATTTTCATTGCAGTTGATTGTTGATTTCTTCCGCAAGCCACATTGTATCAGTGCAAGAAGACAGCTCGTAGCCATTAATGTTCTGCTCAACAAAAAGTTGTGCCTGTCTTATAAACCCTGCTTTAAAGTTCTTGTCCTTGTCATCGGCCTCTACTATAAGCTTGGTTTTGCCCCTTGTTATTACTGCATTTTCTAAAGGAGCAAATTCTACTCTTGCATCTTTACAATAAATTACTACTCTCCAGGGTACAGGATTATCCCAAGAGCAGTTGAGGTTAAATACCACACCCTTTTCAGAAATACCAGATAAGTTATAAATCCAATTGTACGGTAATTTGTGCTCTGATTTAATGAAGTGATACTTGCTTATTTTCCCTGCTAATGTTGTGAGAATATCAATGCCGTGTATAGTATACCCGAATGTAAGCTTGGAGAGCTCATCATGGCCGTATCCTTTATTACTGATTAATTTTTCAGGATCTTCAGACCATTCAACAAGTACAGTAGTTATTTTGTCTTTTCCACCTATTTCAGCTATTGCTTTAGCGAAGACAGAATAGTGTCTTCTATTCAGACCTAACATAACACTTGTGTTGTGTTCAGCAGAAAGTTGTTGAAGTTCGATATGTTCTTTGTAGCTGGTTCCTGAAGGTTTTTCTGCCAATATGGGTATTTTATAAGGGATAACGTCTTTCAATACTTTACTCATTTGCAGGAAAGAAACACAAATAACAATACCATCAGGTGTGGTTTGTTTTATCATTTGATGATAATCTGTATATGTTTCAGGGATGCCGGACTGTAATCTGGCAAGCTCATTCATCTCTTTGCTTCTATTGCATGAAGCAACAATTTCGCATCCCAAACTCCTCAGTACTTCAATATGTTTTTGAGCTATGTTACCATAGCCAATAAGTACAATTCTTTTTAACATGGTCATGTAATAGGTAAATAGATTTTCTTCTCTTCTGCAAGAGTGATAGGAAGGTTAACAGGGATGTTGCCTTTTTGGTGAGAGATATAAGCAGCTGTTAATACCTCTATGGCGTTTTTTCCATATTTCGCATCTGTTTTCATAGGGGCGCTACCAATTAATTCCATGATTACCCGTTTAACCTGTTCTACTAAATCACCTTTAAGATTGTATGTAGTATCGGGTGGAATTTTTTCATATACCGGAGGCTGATTTGGCCCCGGCTTAATACTTAGATCCCTTTTGCGGACATCAATGTATGCATTTTTTGGGTCGTGGTAAATGCGTCCTCCTGTGAGAATCACTTCCAGAGACTGAGGTCCGGCACCATCTTCAATCTGGCTGATTATTGCTTTTTTGTTTTGCGCGTATTGCAGAATAACTAATCCACCTGGGTCAACAAATTGTTCACCTCTGGGATTAATTCCCACGGGTTCATCCACCCATGCTGTTACTTTGTTAGGGAAATCATTCATCAGAAAGTTACTAAGGTCGAATGAGTGTGTGCCTAAGCAACCAAGACCAATACCGGGTTTTTGAATGTATATACTTCTTATCTCTCCCAGTTCATTTTTACTAATTAAATCATGTAGCCACACATATACGTCATCGTGCCTGATTGGTTTGTCTATAGAAAGCCTTATACCTTTTGTTTGTGCTGCTTTCTCCATTTCTTCGGCTTCTGCAACAGAACAAGCCATAGGTTTTTCAACCATAATATAGCGTGCTCCGTTTTCCATAGCTTCCATGGTTAACGGATGGTGTGAGGGCCCATTCGTTGCGATAATAACTACTTCAGGCTTATTTGAAGAGTTATATAAGTCTTTAGTGCTATTGAAGTATAACTCTGTTCTTCCGGGAAGTGCTTTATGAAGAGTATCATTATTCTTATCTACCAGTCCGGTAATTTCCAGTTCAGGAATCTGAAGGCAGGCTTTTAAAATTCTTTGACCATGGGGGCCAAGCCCTATTATTGCTGTTTTTAACATTATTTTTTTATTAAAACACTTCCAGCAGCAGTGGAGAAGATGTCGGTAAGAATTGTTTTGTTTATGAGTGGTATTCTGCGAAGGAAAGAGTTCAATAATCTTGGTTCGCCATAAATTGCAAAACTTTCAATTTCAAATCCGGTTTTAATTGCCATGGCTTTGAATTTGCCGTAAGTAATATCATTCAAATCTTTGTATTTTCTGAGGTCTCTTACTTTTTTAGGATGGTTCAGTACACCGGGGTATAAATTCTTTAAGTATGGTTGTTCTTCAGCAAGTCTAACCATTACATTACAAATAGTTTGTTCTGAGAAAAAAAGATTTGCCCATGGCATTTTCAAACCATGTTTTAGGTGTAGCGCATGTTTGCTCCATATTGATAAAAAACCAGGAACCACTAATTTCCCCCCCTTCCTTAGGAGTCTATAACTTTCTTGCATTACTTTTTCAGGCTCCATAAAGTGCTCAAAAGCAAAATCAGCATAAACGATGTCGAAACTGTTTTCCTCAAATGTCATTTCATAGGCATTCATTTCCATATATTCAATGGGCAGGTTTTTGATGCCCATGTCATTTTCTACTCGTTTTTTTATAGTCTTAGCTATCTCAAGATGAAATGTATTGAGGTCTATACCAACCACTTTTTTTGCACCATTCATTGCCATAAAGAGGCAGATTCCGCCATGTCCGCAACCTATTTCAAGAATTTCTTTATCCCTTATTCCATAAGGAAGACCTTTTATTACTTTGGAGTCATATTGCTGTAATATTGCGTATCGGTATTCATGTTCAATATTATCTGTATCGCCTAATTTTTCAATTTGGGATTTAATTGGACTTGGCCACCTCATTGCCAAGTGGTAGAGTATTTTTTCAGCAATTCTCATGTTTTTAATATTTCGTGACGTTTGATTTGTATCTTCTGTGAACAAAATAGTCAATGAGCAATGACTATTTTCTTTCCAATTTTCTTTTCAAAATGTCCATACCATTTTGTACTTCTTCTTTATTTATCAACCTGTATCTTACAAAGAGTACACTTGAAATCATTAGTACCATGTTAAAAGATAAACCAATAAGAAAACTTGGACTTTTAAGACTGTTACTTAGTAGAATTAAAAGAGCAGATGCAATAAGTACCTCGATAAATTTAAAGAAGCTGTTTCCAACATGATACAGTTTCTCGGAAATGAAATAAACTATCGTGGCCATAACAATCCACCCAAAAGCATTGGATATCGCAGCACCATTGATTCCGAAGTGCGTAATGAAAAAGTAGTTAGTCGCAACTACGGCTATTAATCCGGAAAAACTGATTAGCGGTGCAAAATTTTGATTTTTGCCGAACGATACACCTGTGCCATATACGTAGTAAAGTGCATTTGCCATAACAATAAAAGAAATACTTGGAATGTATGTGGCTGCTACAGAATATGACTTTGTTGTAGCTATATTCAATAAGTACCCCCCTCCACAAACGGTAGCTGCAAAGACAAGGAAGTAAATAGCAATAAGGTAGCGACTAAATTTTCTGAATGTCTCCCTTGCATTTTCATCGTTTTTGAGAATTTCAAACTTGTATGCATTCCACGATGATTGTACACTGTTCATGAGCAGGCTAAAGGGCAAAGTGAATTTTTGTGCCATCGAATAGAAACCAAGTTCCTGTGTACTTAATAATTTATTTACTGAGAAACTGGTATAATAAGCAAAAGCCAGTGCCATAAGGTAGTGCGGTACATTAGGCAAACCGTATGACAGGAGTTCTTTGCTGTTGGTTTTTCTGATGTGTTTTAAAGAAACGTCTTTTATGAAGTAAAGAAGTGGCAGCAAGTTGAGTGAGTTACTGATAATAGAGGCCTCTATAGCTCCCAATAAACCTCTTTTGAGAAACGCCACAAAATAAATTGTTAGTCCGATGTTGAGCACTAAGCCAATGGTATTTAATATCACAATACCTTTTACTTTACGTTTAACCCTAAGAACAGCTAATGGGATGGAGGTTAGGGAGCCTATGGCTCCGGCCAACAAGGACAAGCGTACCAGATGGGTGTGTTCTTTTGAACTGAATGTAATGTCCGATAGAAATGCAGAAAAAATGACACCAGCAATTAATAACACAGCGGTATTAAGTGTTACCATGATGAAGGCATTGGAGATGTAAACTCTCTCTTCGTGTTCACTAAGTTTTTCACCACCTACATATCTGAACAAAGCCCCATTTACACCTAACAAAGACAAAGGGCCAAAGACACTAGTGATAATACCCAGCAATGCCAGAATTCCGTAATCACTCGGACTCAGGTATTGTGTATATAAAGGGAGTAAAAGAAAGCTGATAGCCTGACTCAGTACCTGACTCAAGCCATAGAAACTAACGTCTTTTAAAAGCTCCTTTATTTTTTTAAGCATGTTTGCTCATCAGAAATTCTGCAAATTCAAAGTCAATAGGGTCGTTAATGTCTACCGATCTCTCACGTGGCATCAGGAAACCCACGCAGTGGTCGCCAATTATTTTTCCATTGCTTATGGTGCTGCTGCGACTTACATACACGGCACAATTACGTACATACAATTCAGGTAATTCATTTGCAGCCATTCGTCCGTTTTCTTCTTCCCAGAATGGAAGCAACAAATCATCTTTTTTTACTTTCAGTTTTACCGGATGAGTGGCATGATCAAGTTTCATAACCGATACTGAAGAATCAGCTTCGGGATGTTGGAGGAGCAGTTCAATGGTATGGTCAATGTCCTCAGGCAAGGTGAGCGGTGAGCTGGGTTGCAGAATAACCACCAGGTCAAAATTTTCACCAAGGGTTTGCAGGGCATGTTTTACATAATCAATAGCAGGAGAATGGTCATCCGCCAGTTCAGCAGGGCGTTGAATGGGAGTTACTTCAGGATATTGTGCTGCTATCTTCAGTACCTCAGCGCTGTCAGAACTTACCGCAACATGGGTAAGTAATTTTGATTTTAATGCTGCTTCAATGGAATAAGCCACCAATGGTTTGCCCTGTAGTGGCTTTATGTTTTTGCCGGGTATTCTTTTGGAGCCGGCACGTGCAGGTATTATTCCCAGAATTTTCATGTTACTATCGGAAATGAGGCCAGTCTTTTTTCTATGTTATTCAATAAATCAGCCATCATGCCGTTTTCAAAATTGTCATACACCTTAACAATGGATTCAGCAGTAAGGTCTTTTCTCTTGCATAATTTACCTATGCCTTCCGGTTGAACCTGAGGTTGCAGTTGGCCGGAGAAAAAGCGCATAACAGCATCAGGCAGCACTTCAGCAGATGCCTGAATGGTTTTGTTGCCTAAATCATGTATAGTGTCATTTTCGTTATAGGCGGGTCTTACTTGCAGTAATATAGCACCTGCATCAACTTGTGCAGTAGCCAGGTGTATAGTGGCCCCTACGCACTCCGGTTCATTGTAAAACAAAGGCCAGAAGTTGGTTCCTGAGCCTCTGTAATAAGGAGACAGGCCCAAATGAAGATTGATTGTTTTGTTGTCGAATAAACTTAGCAAGGGTTCTTTGATGAGGCTTGAACCAAACAGCAGAACAGCATCTGCGTTCAGTCCCTTTATATGTTCTGTAATATCGGGGTCATTGCTTTTACCTGTATCAATAAAACTATGCGGCAAACTGCTGATGTCATTGTAGCCCCCGAAGTACTGTTGTTCGCTTTTTTCTCTTAAAGCAAAATGTTTGTCTATAATTTGTTTTTGCTCCGGTGTACACTCAAATTTTTCATGCACATTGGCTTTTTTCTCCAGGTACACATGAGCCACATTCAATTTTTTGCTTACCGTAAGGGCAAAGAAGCGATGGCGGAGTTCGTTGCCTGTGATGATGATAAACTTCATGCGTTTTGTGAACTGAAAAAGTCAAACATATTCATGTCTACAGGAATTTTAGAAGCTTTACCTAACGGCACGTCATTGTTATCAAAGCGAGAGAGATAGAAGGGTGTTTCTAAATTAATGTTCACTGCCCGATTCATGGTGAAGGCGAATGTGAAATGGTTACTTTGTAAGGTGTGCTGCATATCTGCACAGGCGGTAGCTGATCCATACGGGTAGCTGAAAGCAGGTATGTTTTTACCTGATAAGGCAGAGAGTATATGTTGAGTTTTACTTACTTGTTCATTTTTATGGTGTTCTGATAATGTACCCAGCGGCAAATGTTCATGCCCGTGTGAACCTATAAAATTCCTGTTGAGCAAAGCACTTAACTGTTCTCTGGTAAAGTACATATTATTTGCTGTCTCAGCTTCATCAAAGTGTGTGTTAAAGATGTTGTTACATACAGAACTAAGTACAGCTTGAGGTAGCAAAAAATTAAGGATGTACTTTAATGCGGCTGTTTCTTCATTATCATAGAGATAATGCGCCTTTCCATGTTCCCCTGCTTTACTGAAATCACTGATACTGATTTGATGTTCCTTCAGGTAACTTGTTATCTGGTGCAGGAAATCAGCAGGAGAAATCACTGAGCGCAGGAGATGAATTTTGTGTACCTCTGAAACTTTCTGTTCAAGGTTGATGGTGTTCACAAAAAAGATAGCGGGTATGCCCAATTCGTTTAAAACAGGTAAGGCATATTCGTATTGTTCCCGAAGTCCGTCATCGAATGTGATAACGATGGAGTGTTCAGGTAATTTTTTTTCGTGTTTAACTGCAGCGGCAATATCGTCAGCACTTACAAAACTCCCGTGTTTTGATAGTTCCACCAACTGTTTACGAAAAAGCTCAGGTGTTGTGCCGAAGAAGGCGGGGTAGGGAGTGTTGTATTCCTCCCTGATGTAATGGTAGTTAACGGCCAGCAGCATGTAACTGTGCAATTATTTTTTGTGCTATAAACAATTCGGTCTTTTCAAATGACTCGTAAGTGTTACCACCGATGTGCGGGGTGAGCAACAGGTTGTGGTGCTCACGGGCATAAGTGGCTAAAGTGTTGGAAGCATTGTACGAGAATTCATCCTGAATTACATCCAGTGCTGCGCCTTTCAACAGGCCTTTATCCAGAGCGTTTAACAAGTCCATCTCCTTCACAATACCACCACGGGAAGTGTTGATGAAATAACCGTTACCGGTGCATTGCTCAAAAAAATCTGAATCAATGAGGTGATGGTTTTCTTTAGTATAGTTAACGTGTACAGATATGATGTCACACGCAGCAATATCGTTAAGCTGCTTTACGGGTTGTGCTACCTCGCTGGTAATGCTGCGGGTGTCATAGTAATAAACATCACAACCAAACGCTTTGAAATAAGAAGCAGTAATTTGTCCCAGGCGGCCCATACCAATTATACCCACTTTTTTCTTGTAGAGCTCATGGCCCCGGTACAAGTCCCGTTGCCAGTTACCTTGTTGAGCATCCAGAGTGGCTGCGGGTAAATGACGCAAAAGTGCCAATGTTAGTGCAAGTGTATGTTCAGCCGTGGCACGCACTTCTTTAAGAAATTCGTATTCGCCACGCAGGCAGATAATTTTTATTCCTTTGGCCGCACAAGCCGCTTCATCAATATGGTCAATGCCCGTTACGGGTGTGGCAATAATTTTCAGTTGTGTGCTGTTGTCAATTAATTCTTTGTTCAGTTTAAAACCCAGCCGGAACCAGAATACATCGCAGGAATTAAAAATCTCGGGTAATTCTTCTGCTGTACAAGAGGCCATTTCTACTTCGGCTACTTCCTGCAGCATTTGCAGCACCTTTGGAGAAAAGTCCTTGTCTTCAGCTACACGTATTTTGAACGTTTGGTTCAATAGTGTAAAATTTTATGAAAAGTAAGAGGAACCGTAGCTAATAGTTCAGCGATACGTTCTCCTGCTTCACCTGTTCCGTAGGTAGTATCAGGGTTGTAGTGCCCGTGCTTTATTTGAGTTTTTATAGCCTCTATAATCTCTCCCTTTTTATAATCGGTATCAATCGCATTTTCACCACGCTCACGTCCTACTTGTCGGCTGCCAATGTTCACCACAGGAACACCCAGATAGGCGCACTCGCGTATTCCTACGCTGGAGTTACCAATAAGGCAGCTGCTGTTTTTTAACAGTTTCAGGAAATCGCCAGGTTCCATGTTTTTAAAGAAGTGCACGTTTGAACTGTCTTTAAACTCACGGAATGCACGTATACCCTTTGACGTCCCATCAGCACCTGCATCTACGTTAGGCCAAAACCACAGGGTAGGTAATTTTAGTTCAGCAATAGCCTCCAGTGTTTGTTCAATATGCATACGGCTGTCTGCATATTCAGTTGTAACAGGATGTTGCATCACTACCAAATATCCCTTGGTTATATCCAGTATGTTACCTACTCCTTTGTATTTTATGAACGGGTCAAAGTCAAGATGAGAATCTTTCATCATCTCTTTCGCCACATCAATGGAGGGACAGCCGGTTAAAAAAACCTTTTCAGGATTTTCGCCCATCTTTATTACACGGTCACGTGCCATAGGTGAAGCTACAAAATGAAGGTCGGCCAGCTTGGTAATAGCATGGCGTACTTTTTCATCAATATTACCAGTAACCTCACCACCTTGTACATGAGCTAAGGGAATATTCATGTAAGCTGCGGATATGGCAGTTGACATGGTTTCGAATCTGTCGGCAACAGTTACCACTACATCGGGTTGTATGTTGTCGAACAGAGTAGAAAGTTCCAGAATACCAATGCCGGTTGTTTTGGCTGCAGCGGTGAGGTTTTCACCTTCCAGTACGTTGAATACCTTACCTGTTATTTTGAATCCGTCTTTTTCAATGTAGTTCACAGCTGTTCCGTACCTGTCCAGCAAGGCTGAGGCCGCTACCACCAGTTGCAGTTCCAAATCAGGATGATTTTGTATGGCAGTAAGCGCGGTTTTAATTCTGCTGTAACTGGGTCGGGCAGTTATTACCACACATATTTTTCTTTTAGCTGACATGGGTATTTAATTAATGTACCAGTCTTTTTTTATTTATATCAGAGTAAAATGGTCTTGTTTGTTGAATGATCCTCTGTCATTCTCGCATCTTTTCTCTCCAGTTTCATCTCTCGTCTCTTTCCTCTAGAGTCTCATCTCTCGCATCTTTCCTCTATAGTCTCGCATCTTTCTTCTCCAGTCTCGTCTCTCGTCTCTTTCCTCTCGGGTCTTTCTTCTCAAGTCTCGTCTCTCAAATCTTTCTTCTCCAGTCTCATCTCTCGCATCTTTCCTCTATAGTCTCGCATCTTTCCTCTCCAGTCTCGTCTCTCAAATCTTTCTTCTCCAGTCTCATCTCTCGCATCTTTCCTCTATAGTCTCGCATCTTTCCTCTCCAGTCTCGTCTCTCAAATCTTTCTTCTCCAGTCTTTCCTCTCAGGTCTTCCTTCCCTCTATACAAAGTCTTCCTCTTTCAAAAAATCCCACTGCTGTTTTGCTTTAGTGAGTTGTTTCCCGATAAGGCTGCGGAAGTTTCTGGCAGGTATGCCCATGCTACCGGGCTTTTTAGATTCCAGATCAGAGATGGAAATAATATGTCCTGCAGGCAGAGCTTTATTAACGGCCAAACTTTTTCCGAAGAGTGTTTTTAATTCGGAGAAATGACTGCTGTCGTGTTTCTGATGCGGAGCATGCAGGGCAGCATTTATTTGACGAACACCTTTTACCAGTGTTTCGGTTTGTGCTATAGTTAAAGAAGCTTTCGCATCAGGGCCGAACATTTCTTTATCAAACACCGCATGGAACTCCAGAATTTCGGCACCCAGTGTTGCTGCAGCAAGGCAGGCATAAATGTCAGCTGAATGATCGGAGAAACCTACGGGAATGTTGTAGCGTTCTTTCATTTCGGCCATTACCCCCAAGCCCCATTGCTCGGGTTGAGTAGGGTAGGCGGTGGTGCATTGTAAAATAGAAAGCGCGTTGCCGAAAGGTTGCAGGAAAGCGATGGTATCATCCAACTCATTCCAATCACTCATGCCCGAAGAGAGGATGATGGGTTGACCAGTTTTTGCAATGGCTTCCAGCATCAGGTAATTGGTGAGTTCGCCTGAACCTATCTTGTAACGTTTCACTCCGATTTTTTTCAGCAGTTCAACAGCGGCTACCGAGAAAGGAGAGGAGATAAACTCCACACCTTTATCATCGCAGTGCTGTTTAAGACCGGCCCACTGTTCGGGTGTAAACTCCATACGTTTCCAGTAATCAAAACGTGTGTTATCTTCATAGCTGAATTTAACGCGGAACTGTTCCTCGCTGCTGCTTTCAGCCTCGGCTATGTGAGTTTGGAATTTTACCGCATCCACACCAGCTTTTGCCAAAGCATCAATGTAGGAGTGGGCAATGCCCAAACTACCTTCATGTGCCTGTGCTATTTCAGCTATAATGAATGTGCTTTTCATTACCAGATATTCTCGAGGTCTTCTTTGGTGTAGGTATGGTTACGTGTGTCAAACACTGAGTCGTCTTTGTTCTTCAGGCGCAACGGATTTTTAGCGCTTAAACGGAACAACAAGGCAACAGGGTAAAGGAACACATAAAACACAATGGCCAACAGTATGCGGGTGTTTATCCATCCCAATACGAGGGCAATTTTGTTCCATATCCACAGGATAAGGTTGGCTATCGAAGTGCTCAATAACGACAGTACGCCTACTCCTAAAGAGATGTACAGCAGCACCTGCGATTTAAAAATGAAGTGCAGCACCAGAAATCCTACTACTATAACGAGCAGGCTTTTGATGTTGTCGGCTTCAGAGGGTTGTTTGGCTGAATTGCTCATGTGATTAAAATAAGGTGTAAATAAATGGTGCAATGGCAGAGCCTCCGCCTATAACGATAAGCAGGCCGAGCAGCAAGAGCACTAAAATTATCGGTACAAGAAAAAACTTTTTTCGTTGTGCGATAAAATTGAATAAGTCTTTAAGTAAGTCCATATCTGATTTTATTTAGAGGTTATAAATCGGGTTAAGGTGTCAGCTACCAATTGGTGTGCGTACGCATTCCAATGGAAGTCTTCCGGTGTATTAAATACTTGTTTGTTTTTTTTGTATTCGCGTTCAAACAGGTAATTGAGGTCAATGCCCCACATGGCATATTTTTGTGCGGCCTGCATGCTCATGTCATTCATGTAGCACACATTGCATTCATTGAGCTTGTGGTCGTAAATATCATAGCGGGAACCGTCTATCATTAACAAAAACTGTTTGTCGGGGAACTCCGCCTTAAGTGAAGAGCAAATGTAATCTACTGCTTTTTGTATGGCAGCCTTGTTATTCAAAATGGCATTCACATCAATATTGGCGTTAAAATTTTTGGGTTGCTCAACAGGTTGCCATTTGGCTTTTAATGCCTGCCAGGTTTCCTGTATTTTAATGTTAAATAACAGGTAGCGGACAAATGCACTGCGTTTGAATAACCTGCGCATTGTGGAAACCTGATAAGGTTGTGCAGAGATTTCCGTTACAGAACTGTCGGTGTTAATTTTTAAGGTATGGTACACCGGGCTGATGGATTTCCCCTCCAGGCTTTCATCAAAATCATTGTGAATAAGGGTAATGATAAAAATATCCGGGTTATAGTTTTTAGCCGCATACCTGCACATTTGCAAATACTGTGAAAACGGAGAACCTGAAATGCCGAAAGAATATACCTGGTAATTTTTTCCGAGTTGTTCATTCAGGCGAGCTGCAAACATCTCGGTGTTGTTTACGTTAAGTGCTTCAACATACGAGTCTCCTATAACTGCAATACGTTTTACACCGGCTGTTTTTTCATTAGCGTAATCGTAAGGGCTGTTCCAGCCGGCATTGTTGATGCTCCACTGGTAGCGGTGTTCAGCCAGCTTGCCTGTTGAGAAAATACCTTTGCTGTTTTTTGCATTGTTAAAACGCAATACCTGTTCTTTTTCATCAAACATGTAATCGGGCTGGTTGGCCGCAGGAATAATGAAACGGAAAACCAGTTCCAATAACAGGAACATAAATACCAATGAAGGCAAGGTAACAAAAAGGATGTTTTTTAAAACGGCTTTCATGTGGGGTTAATCCAGTACAAACTCTTCTTTCCAGTTGTCGGTTTTGGTCCACTCGGGTTGTTCTGTTTTTTTGAACAGGTAATTACCCACTACCAGAACGTCCATCTCTGTGCGCATAAAACAGCGGTAAGCATCTTCAGGTGTACACACAATAGGCTCACCGCGTACATTGAAGGAGGTATTCACAATTACCCCGTAGCCAGTTAGTTTTTTAAACTCACTGATGAGTTCATGGTAACGCGGGTTGGTTTCTTTGTGTACAGTTTGAATACGTGCTGAGAAATCAATGTGTGTGATGGAAGGTAAATCAGAACGTTTGTAATAGAGTTTTTCCCTTAAAGGCATAGCGTGGTAGTTAGCGGGCAGTGGTAACCTGCGGCTTTCTTTTACGGGCTGAACCAGCAGCATGTAAGGAGAAGTGCCTTTGTGTTCGAAGTACTGTTCACTGTCTTCAGCCAATACAGAAGGAGCAAAAGGACGGAAAGATTCGCGGTACTTAATTTTGAGGTTGAGTTTCTTTTGCATTTCCTCGTTGCGCGGGTCGCCAATAATACTGCGGGCGCCCAATGCACGCGGACCGAATTCCATGCGGCCTTGTATCCAGCCAATCACGTTACCGCCATCAATTAACTTGGCAGCATCTTTACACAACTCGTTAAAATCGGTATAATGGTGTGCAACAGCTTTGTATTTTTTGTTGGTGAGGCGAATGTCCAGGTCACTTATTTCAGGCCCGAGGTAAGAACCTTCCAACTCATCCATTTTGCCGGAGAGTTTACGTTCAGCACCGAAATAAATGTAGTGCGCAGCCAGAGCAGCACCTAAGGCACCTCCGGCATCACCTGAGGCAGGTGTAATAAATACATCTTTGAATATACCGCTGTTGAGCAGCTTGCCGTTGGCCACACAGTTAAGAGCCACACCGCCCGACATACACAGGTAATCTGCTCCTGTAATTTTTTTAGCTTCCTGAGCCATCAGTACTACCGATTCTTCGGTGATTTGTTGAATAGCTAATCCCAGGTTACAATGGTGTTGCTGCAATTCATCTTCAGGTTTGCGCAAAGGAAATCCGAAAAGTTTTTCCCACTTATCAGCATGCACCATGCGCAGTCCGGTAGCGTAGTTAAAGTACTTTTGGTCTAACCATACTGAACCGTCAGCCTTCAAATCAATCATCTCTTTTTTGATGATTTTTACATATTCTTTTACCTGATCAGATTGCGGATCTCCGTATGGAGCTAATCCCATTAGTTTGTATTCTCCCGAGTTGACACGGAAGCCTAAGAAGTAAGTAAATGCTGAATAAAGCAACCCCAGCGAGTGAGGGAACTTCAGTTCTTTCAGTACGCTTATTTTATTGCCTTCTCCGCTGCAAATGGAAGCAGTGGCCCATTCACCCACACCGTCAATGGTGAGTATAGCGGCTTTGTTGTATGGCGAAACATAATACGTACTGGCAGCATGCGACAGGTGATGCTCCGGAAAAAGAAATTTCACTTTCTTTTTATCGTATTCACCCACTTCTTTCAGGCTGTCGTGCATCAGTTTTTTAAGAAACATTTTTTCCTTGAGCCATACGGGGATAGCCGTCATAAAAGAGGGCAAACCTTTGGGGGCAAAAGAATAATAAGTTTCCAGCAGTCGTTCAAATTTGAGCAACGGCTTATCGTAAAACGCAATAGCATCCAGTTCGTCAATGGTGCATCCTGCATATTGCAAGCAGAATTTTACAGCATTAACCGGAAAAGCCGGGTCGTGTTTTTTACGGGTAAAACGTTCTTCCTGCGCTGCCGCAATAATTTTCCCGTCTTCGATGATGGCTGCTGCCGAATCGTGGTAAAAGGCAGATATGCCCAGTATTTTTTTAGCCATGATAATTGGATTTAAACCAGTTGAAGGTTTCGGTTAGTCCTTGTTGAATAAGTATCTCCGGAGAGTAGTTGAATAAAGTATTTGCTTTCGTAATGTCGGCCAGACTGTCTTTGATGTCACCGGCACGTTCAGGGCCGTGTGTGGCTTCAATCGTTGTTCCGCTGATTTCTTTCAGTGTGTTGTACATATCATTGAGTGAAGTGGTGTCTCCGCAGGCAATGTTGTAAATCTGGTTAAGTGCTGCAGGGTTATCGGTAAACATGGCTTTGATATTAGCCTGTACTGCATTTTGCACGTAAGTAAAATCGCGGCTTTGCGTTCCGTCACCATTAATAACAGGCGATTCTCCGCTCAGTATTTTGGTAATGAACAACGGAATGACTGCAGCGTATGGCCCTTGAATATTTTGCTTTGGCCCGAAGATGTTGAAATACCTTAAACCGATGTAGGTAAAACCGTAGGTTTTATGGAATATTTCCGCATACAGCTCACCGGTTTTTTTTGTGCCGGCATAGGGTGAAAGTGGTGCGCCTGTTTTGTGTTCTACTTTCGGCATGTCGGTGTTATCACCATAAGTAGAAGAGGAGGAGGCGAAAATAACGCGCTGCACATTTTGTTTTACAGCCGCATAAAAAATGTTTAATGTTCCGTCTACATTAACCGCGTGGCTGGTAAGCGGATCATTGATTGAGCGGGGTACAGAACCTAATGCAGCCTGATGAGAGATGAGGTTGATATCTTTACAGGCGTCCATGCAGGTATTAAAATCGCGTATGTCGCCTTCCATAAATTCGAATCTGGGGTGCCCGAAGAATTCTTCGATGTTGTGGCGGTAACCTGTAGCCAGATTATCGAGTACCCTTACTTTATTTACCCGTTGGTCATTGAGCAAGGCTCCTACAAGATTAGATCCTATAAAACCTGCTCCCCCCGTAACTAATATGTTCATATGTTGTTTGGATATACTTATTGACTTGATTGTTCCCACATGAGTAGGTGGTGTTTTTTTAATACCTCATTACGTGCCGCTTCAAACTCGCTGCGGGTGAATATAATGTGCCTGATTTTTTTGTGAATCAATTGCTCTGCACGTTCCACTAAATGCAGTAAATATTCTTTGTTGATGTCACCTACAATAATGAGGTCTATGATGGGAGCATCAATGCCTTTGCTCAGTTCGCCCACAAGGTATACCTCATGTACTTCGCCCAGTTTGTTAATCACTTGTTCTACCACCTGGTCCAGCCCGGTGTATTTCATCAGGATGTTACGTATATCCACAAATAACGGGTGATGGGTGTTGGCAGTAAAAAGTTTCTTGTTTCCGCTTACGCTGGAACTTAATAATCCGGCTTCTTCAAACTTATTTAACTCAAGTCGTATGGCATTGGTGCTTTCTCCAAATTCAGTTTCCAGATTACGCAGATAAGCCGAGTTCTTACTGTTCAGAAAGAATTTAAGCAGCAGTTTAATACGTGTTTTGGATGTGATTAATGTGTCGAGCATTACTTATTTGGAGGCAGAATTAAATAGAAAGGGAGGTTTTAGAAGGAAGGTTAGAGAAGAAAGAGAAAAGAGAAAAGAAGAAAGAGAAAAGAAGAAAGAGAAAAGATGAAAGATGAAAGAGAAAAGAAGGAAGACAAAGATGGAAGAGTGAAAATCAATGAGGTTATATTTTACAGGCTATTTGGAAATTTTCTTTATAAGTCCTTCTGTCATATTTGATATTTCTTCTAATTCGATGTCTATCTTTTCCTGAAATGGTTTGTAACTTTCATCAATTCCGGCCAATATGATTAGTTGGGTACGTAATTCAGCACTTGATCCTTTGGAAATAGATAAAAATCTTGCAAAGTCTTTATTTGAATTTCTCTCCGAACCTTCAGCAATATTGCTAGGAATGGATATGGCAGATCTTACAATCTGGTCCCTCAGTCCCCATAAGGGTGATTTTACATCTTTTATCTTTTTTACAACGTCAATGGTTAATACCACTGATTTTTTCCAGATGTCAAGGTTTTTATAGTTGTGTGACATTTTATAAAGGAATAAAGTCAGAGATATGAGGTAAATGTATTCAGCAAAAAATAACGAGTGGTCTCAAGTCTTTCTTCTCGTCTCTCTCAGCGAAGCGCTCTTAAGTCTCGCGTCTTTCCTCTCGTCTCTCTCAGCGTAGCGTTCTGAAGTCTCGCATCTTTCCTCTCATCTCTTTCAGCGCAGCGTTCTGAAGTCTCGCGTCTTACCTCTCGTCTCTCTCAGCGAAGCGGTCTCAAGTCTCACGTCTTTCTTCTCGCCTCTTTCAGCGAAGCGCTCTTAACTCTCGCCTCTTTTCTTACCTCCCTACACAGCTTCGCCCCGTCAGTCACAGTGTGAGCCAACAATGAGTAGAAAAAGTACTCAATATTACGGTTTTTTATAAAATCTGCAAAAAAATTGTTCTGAAAGGGTGGTTTCGGTTTACTAAGTGCGTGACTCAGTGAATTTCATCTACAATGTAGGCCGGTCTTTTTCGGGAAGCTTCCAGATTTCGCCAGAGGTACTCACCGATAATACCGATGGAAATCATTTGAAAGGCTGCTACAAGAAGAAAAACTACCATCATGGTAGTCCAGCCTTGCACTTCAATATTTCCGGTAAGGTGCGCAAAAATAACATAGGCCGCATAGAGCAAAGAAATAAGACCAAGCACGAGGCCACCTATGGTAATAAGTCGGAGCGGGAAATAGGAAAATGACACAAATGAGTCGACAAACAGCTTGATTTTTTTACTTACCGTCCACCTGGATGTACCTGCTTTCCGTGCTTTCCGGGTATATGGAATTGCCACGTAATCGTATTTGAGCCACATGAGCAAGTAGAGCGAATTGGTGTTGTTTTCTCCCATATTCACCACCTGCTCGCGAAGTTGTCGGTCAAACAAACAATAGTCAAATCCCCCTTTGGGTAAATTGGCCAGTGCATGTTTTCGAATAAGTTTTTGGTATTGCTCAGCAAATATTCTGGAAGTAAATGCATCCTCGCGGTCGTTACGATTAGCAACAACCAACTTTACACCTTTTTGCCAGTATTCGTACATTTTCACCATCAGTTCAGGCGGGTCCTGCAGGTCTGCTGCAATTACCACTGTACAATCTCCTGTCGCGTATTTCATGCCGGCTTGTATGGCATTGTATGAACCGAAATTTCCGGAGAGCTTAATGATTTTTACCTGTTCAGGATAAGTCGCTTTGAATTTTTTAAGTTCTTCGAGCGTATTGTCTTTGCTGCCGTCATCTACCATTACATACTCAAAAGCTACATCAGCAGGAAACAAAGTTTCGTTTGTTTTTAACTCCTGAACTGTGGTAGGAATATTCAGCTCATTGAAGTAACAAGGAATGATAACAGAAATTTTAGGCATGGTAAAATGCTTTAATGGTTTGGCTAATGTAGTTTATTTCGTCATCACTCAAACCCGGATAAACGGGCAAACTTAAACAGGTGTTGGCTATTTCTTCTGCAATGGGGAAGTCGCCAGTGGTATAATTCAGGTCTTTGTATGCTTGCTGTAAATGGGGTGGGAGCGGATAATGAATTAGCGTACCGATGCCTTTTTCAGTGAGCCATTGTTGTAGGGCATCTCTTCTTTGGGTGCGTACTACATACAAGTGAAATACGGAAGTAGCTCCTGTGGCCAGTTCAGTCAAAATTAAATCTCCGGTTCCGGACAACAATTGATGATAAAGTTCTGCAACATGAACACGCTGTGCATTCCAGTTGTGAAGGTGGTTTAATTTGATGGAGAGGAAACCGGCCTGTAATTCATCCAGCCTGGAGTTGATGCCTTTTATTTCGTTGTAGTATTTTTTAGATGAGCCATAGTTGCGTATTGTACAAGCTTGGTTGAAGAGCTCTTGGTTGTTGGTAGTTATTGCTCCTGCATCACCATAGGCTCCTAAATTTTTACCCGGATAAAAGCTGGTGCCGTTGATATGCCCGAAACTGCCGGCTAATTTTCCGTTATACATAGCACCCTGTGATTGTGCATTATCTTCTACCACATACAGGTTATACTTATCGGCAAGTTGCATAATGGCATCCATTTCACAACACTGGCCGTACAAGTGTACAGGCATTATGGCTTTGGTTTTAGAAGTAATAGCTGCCTCAATCAGTTGAGGGTTTATGTTATAAGTGCTTATTCTTGGTTCAACAGGAACCGGAGTGGCCCCCACATAACTTACCGCCAACCACGAGGCTATGTAAGTGTTGGAAGGTACTATCACTTCATCACCTTCACCAATACCCAGTGATTTGAGTGCAATGATTAAGGCATCTAAACCGTTGGCCACGCCCGCACAATGTGAGGTAGTGTTCCATGCAGCATATTCCTGTTCAAATTTTTTTACCTGTTCGCCTAACACGTACCAACCTTTGTCGATGAATGTTTCAAACGAAGGAAGCAATTCTGCTTTCACATCAGCATTCATTTGTTTAAAACTGAGGAAGGGAATGTTCATATGCGTTATTTTCTGGCTAATCCGTTAGGTGTTTCGATGTATTCGGTTCCGGCTTTGTTTGTCCAGATACCTTTGTCTTTTTGTATAAGCTTGTTGCCTTCTTCATCAATCCAGGCTTTGAATTTGGCCGGATTGCCATACACGAGCGCATAGTCGGGAACATCGCGGGTAATCACCGATCCTATACCGCTCATAGCATATTTACCTATGGTTACTCCTGCCAATACAGTAGAATTGGCCCCGATACTCGCACCTTCCTTAATGTATGTTTTTACTGAAGTAACGTATTGTTTGCTGCGGGGCCGTAAATCATTGGTGAAAACTACATTGGGACCTAAAAACACATGGTCGTCAATGTGTACACCTTCCCAAATGTATATGCCTGATTTAACAGTAACGTGGTTGCCTATCTTTACTCCGTATTCAATGTAGCAATGGTCGCATACATTACAGCCTGAGCCTATGTGTGCTCCCCGGAGTACATGCACAAAAGCCCATATACGCGTATCTTCTCCTATTTCATCGGTTTCAACCAATGCCTGCGGATGTATGAATGGTGCTGCCATCAGTTGTTGCCCCACACGGTTTTAAACTCTTCGTAATCCCTGATGTAATCAGCGGCATCGTATGCTTGAGATGCCAGTACCATTTGTATAGCGGTGTGCGAATACTGCATGGTGTGCCATACGTTGGGCGGAATGTAAACACCTTTATCCGGTTCATCCAGTACGAATGTTTCGATATTGCCTTTACCGTCATCTGTGGTCACGATTATTCTTCCGGTTACAGCTACGAGAATTTGTTGCGTGGCGTGGTGAGCATGTCGCCCGCGTACCACACTTTCAGGAGTGAAGTAAGTCCAGAATACCCGTTGAACAGCAAACGGAAGCCGGTCATTTTGTGCAACAGAAATAAAGCCGATAGCACTTTCGCCCAAACGGCCAAAATCGATAAGGTGAGGTGAGGGGTAATTCATCCGGTAGTTGTTTCAGACAAAAATAAGGATTTCAATCCGTTTATACTTTTTCGAGGTATTTAAGCGGAAGTTGAACCACCATAGATTGACCGATATGTTCAATTTCAACCGCCAGTACTTGCTTACCTTTGTATTGCATTGCTTTGCCGGTCATTCCCTGCAAGGGGCCTGCTACCACCCGTACCTCATCAGCCGGAGCGATATCTTGCATATCCACTATTTCCACATCAGAAAAGTTGGACAGCAACAGTTTTATCTCCTCTATTTTTTTTGCTCGTATGGTGGCTACTTCACCTCCGAAATGAATAAATTTTACTGCTCCCTGTGTATTAAGAATAGTATAGTAATTCTTCATGTCGGTATGCACAAAGAGGTACGATCTAAATAAAGGCTCTTCCACCCACTTTCTGCGGTCGCTCCATTGTTTAATGGTTTTATGGAGTGGAAGGTAGCAGTCTATACCGGCCTCAGTTAATCGGCTATACACCTTTTTTTCAAAACGAGGTTTGGTGTATAAAATGTGCCAGTGTGCTTCAGCAGCCTGTAGTTTTTGGACCAAAAGGGGTAAACTATTGAATAGCTATTTTGCGGGTATACGTTTTTTCAGGTGTAATCATTTTGAGCAGATAAATACCCGGCTTGTAGTTGCTGATATTGATCTGAGTTGCTGATTCGCGGTTAAAATCAACGGTGGGCAGGGTTAATTTTTTTCCTGATATGTCCGTTAGTTCTAATGAAGCACTACCTGTATATCCTGAAACGGCAACAGTTAAAACAGCTTTGGCCGGGTTAGGAAATACGTTAATTACCGGAGCTGTAGAAGTTGATTCTACTGCACGTATTTCCGAGTAGCTGAAGTTGCCATTGTTGTCCAGTTGCTTCAAGCGGTAGTAGACAATTGTTGCGGAACTTAAGTCATTATCTTCGTCAGTAAAAGAATAGTTGGAAACTGTTTCTTTGGTATCATTGCCTTCCACAAAATCAATGCGGTTAAATGTTTTTCCGTCAAAGGAACGCTCTATTTCAAAACCTGTGTTGTTGTTTTCTGATGCAGTAGCCCACTTAAGTAAGTTAGTGTTTTCATTTATTTTAACTGCTTCAAAAGACAACCATTCAACAGGTAAAGGATTGGTTCCTCCGCTTGCATTGCCAAGAACAAAGTCGCTGAACGAGGTAAAACTACCGGAAACAACAAAGCCGGTAGGTACACCGGAAACAAATGTATTTCCGATATTTACCCAGCTACCCGCGCCATCATCTTTTACAATACGCAAAGAACTTGATTGGTTCACTAAGTCATCAGTATCGAAATTCAATGCAATTGTTGCAGAAGAAACTGTTGCCCCAGCACCCTTAGTAACATTGTAATGTCGGATAGAGGAAATGTGAGTTATACCTGATGGAATAGTTCTGGATGTTGGTGCAGAATTGAACACTTCAGCAGTATAAACAGTTGATGTTGCTGAACTGTGAGTTACATTCAATGCTAATTGCCGATAGGCTGTTCCTTTGCCAATTTCAAAGGTCAGAGACTTCAAAGAACTTTGAGCCACAGTCATAGCGAGGGGCCCGTCAACGAAGTTGGAAGAGGATGCCCCTGATATAGTTCCGCTGGCTCCTATAATAGGTTTAGCCGAAGATGAAGAAGTGAGTTTAGCATTCAGTGTTAGAGTATTGTTAACGGTAATG